>Ga0073936_10006416_pt1 | contig 15530 bp, 4 predicted proteins | sample AliMusrvi5mmetaG_FD_87041 | JGI IMG/M metagenome (GOLD analysis project Ga0073936, IMG submission 87041) | Freshwater lake bacterial and archeal communities from Alinen Mustajarvi, Finland, to study Microbial Dark Matter (Phase II) - Alinen... | ecosystem: Environmental > Aquatic > Freshwater >... | reverse complement strand
GGTAAATTCGGCGGAGAGGCAGACAACTGGATGTGGCCACGCCATACCGGCGATTTCAGCATGTTCAGGATTTACGCAGACAAGGACAATAATCCGGCCGAATATTCCAAAGACAACGTAGCCTACAAGCCTAAGAAATTCCTGACCATTTCGCTCAAGGGAGTGAATCAGAACGATCCGGCCATGATCATTGGATATCCCGGCAGGACCAACCGTTTCATGACTTCTTATGAGGTAAAGGAGACCAGCGAGATTACCAATGCGGTGACAGTCCTGGTAAGGAATGTCCGTCAGAACATCATTTGGGCCGATATGGATGCAGATCCAAAAGTCAGGTTGCAGTATGCCAGTAAATATGCCAATTCAGCCAATTCATACAAGAAATCGCTTGGCATGAACGAGACTTTTGCGAAATTGAAGGTTTACGAAAGAAGGGCCGCCGAAGAGAAAATATTTAGCGAGTGGGTCGCAGCAGATCCGGCCAGGGTGGCAAAATATGGCAAGGCACTGGACGACGTGAAGTCGGCCATCGAAGGAAGGGCCAAGTTGCTTCAAATTTCTCGGTACTATATGGAAGCCCTCAGTTCGATTGAACTTACTACTGCCGCAACACGCTTTGGTCCGCAGGTTGAAAGAGCGCCAAGGGAAGGCAGAGGCGGAGGCCCCGGTGGTGCCGGAGGCAGACCTTTCATGATGATGAGTCCGGCTGATTACTACAAGGACTATAATGTTACCACGGATATTAAAGTTGCGAAAGCCCTGATCAAACTTTTCAGGGAAAAAGTACCCGCAAGCGATCTTCCCGAATTCTACAAAACAATTGATGCAAACTATCAGGGTAATGTAGATGCCTATGTGGATGCTATGTTTGCACAATCGGTATTCACTTCCGAGGAGAAACTGAAAGCAGCACAGGCTGGGGATAAAAAAGCCATGGAGAGTGATCTGGCTTATGTAGCCGGGAGAAATATTTCAACTGCTTTCATGAAGTACAACAGGGATCTTGAGCAGTACCGCACCCAGTATGCCAACGGACAGAAATTGTATATTGCCGGAATGCTGGAGATGAAAGCCGGACAAGCCATTTACCCGGATGCCAACTCAACCATGCGTCTGACATACGGTAGAGTACTGAATTATTCCCCAAAGGACGGTGTGATCTATGATTTTGTAACTACTCTGGATGGTGTCATGCAGAAGGAAGATCCGAAAAATTATGAATTTGAAGTTCCATCTAAGCTTAAGGAACTTTACAATGCCAAAGATTATGGCCAATATGCCATGAAGGATGGCCGTATGCCAGTCGATTTCCTTACCAACAACGACATCACAGGCGGTAATTCAGGAAGTCCGGTGCTGAACGGCAAAGGGGAACTCATCGGGACTGCCTTCGATGGTAACTGGGAATCCATGAGCAGCGACATCATCTTCGAGCCCTTGCTGCAACGTACAATTAGCCTTGATATTCGCTACACCCTTTTTATCATGGATAAATTTGGGGGGGCAGGTTATTTGCTCAATGAGATGAAGATTTCAAAATAGCTGAATCTGTTGGATTGTGCAACAAACCGGAATTAGATTTCCGGTTTCAATCCAGGAAGGCGCAAAGAAACACCAGTACTGAATTTTTCAGGCCTGCCTGGTGTTCCTTGCGCCTTCCTTTTTTTTAATTTGGCGGGATTTCAGGGTGGAAATTTGGCTTGTATTTTTTGCTTACTCACCGCAATGCCAATTCGTTTGCCTTCTCTGACCGACAAGGCTGTTTACTTAAATTAGCGTGAGTTCGTTGTAAGAAAGGTTCAACCAGGAGATAAAAATTTGATCAAGGGTTCGTCATGGTCACTTCTACCTCAAATCTTGCCATACTTTCCAGCCCGTTGATCGTCTGACTGGCCCAGTAGTGCTGGCCGTTTACCAGTTGGGTAGAGGTTACAAGGGCCGTTCCGCCGGTCTGGGTTAAATACCACTTGATTCCGGTTCCTGACGCCTGCAAATCGGCCACGGTAGGCCGTGGATTCACCACGATGCCGATGGAGGCACAACCCGCACTGAATGCACCGTTGTTGAAATTCAATGCATAATAGGTGGTGTTTACCAACGGAGTTACCGTGACCGGATTCCCCGTGGTTACCTGGGTGCCACCACAGCTGCCTGTGTACCAGTACACCGTGCCAAGGGCGTCGTTGGCCGTGAGCTGCGTGGAGGCTCCCTGACAGAGTATGCTGTAGGTGGCTGCGACAGAGGTTGGATTCGCCGGGGTGGTCAGGGTGGTGAAACTGACCTGATCGCCGTAACCCGTGCCTCCGGAATTGGTGGCGTAGGCACGTGCGTAATAGGTAGTGCTGTCCGTTAATCCTGTCAGGTTAAGCGTAAATGCACCGGTGCCATAATTGCCGGATGTTTCGGATTTGGGATCGCCCACGGTTGGAGTTCCCGATGTATTGTAGCAGATTCCGCGAACGGTCGCATTGCCACTGCCAATGGAAGTGATGTTTCCGGCAATATCTGCCGAAACAGCCGAAACATTGGCCGAGCCGGTGGTGGTCAAAGAGGGTTTTCCCAACGGGGAGGTAAAGGAATTTACATTGCCATAGGCTGTTCCTTCACTGTTTATCGCATAAGCCACCACATAATAGGTGATACCACCCGAAAGGCCTGTGATTGACTTGCTGAATGTTCCCGTACCTGTTGTTCCGTTTGCATCCTTCGTTACGCCTGCCTCTCCGATCGTAGGAGTGTTGTCGCTCGATGAATAAACAACTCCCCGTTCGGTGACCGTGGCACCGCCGTCAGCACTCACATCGCCGCCCATCGTGGCAGAAGTACTGTTGTAGGTGGTGATGGCAGTTGTGGTGATGGTTGGGTTCACCTTTGTAACTGTAAAGTCAGCCGGTACATAGTTGAATGAATAGTTGGTTGCGACTCCGCCGGAAAGAGTAATTGCGCCTGTATAGGTTCCTGCTGATGAAGCTGTGGTTATGGTTGTTGCTGCAGATGGCTTTGTTTCAATAACTGATTCATTATCATCATTTTGCCAACCACTGTAGGTGAAGGTCATTGTCGGGTTGGCTGCACCGTAAGTCTTTGTCTGCGCATCTGCGGTAACTGTCAGCGCGGCTTTCGTAACCGTGAAATTGGCGGCAACATAGGTAAAAGAATAATTGGTGGCAACACCACCTGAAACAGTAATGTCACCAGTGTAGGTTCCAACGGATGATGTCTGCGTAACTGTTGAGCCTGCCATAGGCTTTGTTGTCAGGGAAGATTCAGTATCTGAGTTCTTCCAGCCACTGTACCGGAATGTAAGAGTCGGGTTGGCTGCACCGTAAGTCTTTGTCTGCGCATCTGCGGTAACTGTCAGCGCGGCTTTCGTGACCGTGAAATTGGCGGAAACATAGTTGTTAAAATAATAATTGCCGCTGGCAAAACCGCCTGAAACTGTGATGGAACCGGTGTAGGTTCCCACTGATGATGTCTGTGTAACTGTTGTGCTTGCCGTTGGCTTTGTGTTCAGTACAGCCTCAGTGTCTGAGTTCTTCCAGCCCGAGTAATTAAATGTAAGAGTCTGGTTGGCATCACCATACACTTTGGTCTGACTATTCGCGGTTACATTCAGCGGAGCTGCAGTTACTCTAACACTTGCCGTTTTATAGGAAAAAGTATAGTTCTTGTCGGAACCTCCTGATAATGAGATTGATCCTGAATAAACACCTACAGGAGAGGAGGTTGTAACTGTAGTGCTTATTATCGGCTTAACATCCAGTTCGGATACGTCATCATTGTTTTTCCAGCCGGAATAGGTGGCAGTCAGTGACGGGTTAGGATCTCCGTAAACTTTATTCCAACCGGCAGGGGTGACTGTCAGGGCTACTTTCGTCACTGTAAAGTCTGCAGGTACATAGTTTATTGAATAATTTGGTGAAGCAGCACCTGAAACAGAAATAGCTCCTGTATAGGTTCCTGCATTGGAGGCAACTGTCACATTTGTGGATATGAAAGGCTTTGTAGTTAGGGCAGATTCCAACTCACCGTTTTTAAGGCCTGTATAATTATAGGTCAGGGTTGGATTGGCATCGCCATAAACTTTGGTCTTCGTTACAGCTGTAACTGTCAGCGGGGCCGGTGTTATTGTAAGATCCCCCGGAATGTAAGTAACTGCATAATTGGCGGGGTATATCGTTTCTATAGCTATTGCACCAACATGGGTTCCGACAGAAGTGTTCCCGTAAATCCCTGTAATAGTTGCCGTTGGAATATAAGTGAGAACAGATGTGTTTTCTCCGTTCTTCCAGCCTGAATAGGTTAATGTAGTCGTAGGATTCAGGTCTCCGTATACCCTGGTCTTTGACTCTGCGGTTATGGTCAGTGCAGCCTTGGTTACGTTAAAATAACTGGAAACATAATTTAAAGAATAGTTGGTTGCAGATCCACCCGATACAGTTATTGCATTGGTGTAATATCCGGAGGCTGTTGCTGCTGCTATTGTCGTACTCAGAACAGGTTGTGTTCCAAGTACTGATTCGGTTTCGGAGTTTTTGAAGCCATTGTAATGCAGTGTCAGTTCAGGGTTGGGGTCTCCGTAAAATTTGGTCTTGAAATCTGCTACTACGTCTAAGACAGCTTTTGTAATGGTAAGATCAGCAGCCACATAAGAGAATGAATAGTTGTCTGCCACTCCGCCTGAAAAGATAATTGCTCCCGTATAGGTTCCTACCGACGAGGTTAACGCAACAGTTGAACCTCCGGTTGGCTGGGTAGTCAGACTCGATACACCTTGCATGAATTTGAATCCGGAGTAATCACACCATGGCAGGACTTGATCTCCATATGCTATTGTGCCGGCCCGGGCAGTAACTGTCAGTACTGCCTTTGTAACCACAAAGTCAGCTGCTACATAATTGAAGGTATAGCTGGGGTTGCCAGCAGCACCACCAGAAACAGTTATTGCTCCTGTGTAGGTTCCGGCTCTTGACGTCCATGTTACTGTTGTGCTTATAACAGGCTGACTATAGATAATTGATTCGTTCTCACCGTTTTTCCACCCAGCGTACCTAAATGTCAGTGTTGGATTCTGATCACCGTAAACTTTTGTCTGTGCATCAGCTGTTATGGTCACGACTGCCTTAGTAATTGTAAAATCTCCGGCTGTGTAAGTAAATGTATAGTTGGCTGCAGTTCCACCTGATACAGTTATTGCACCTTCAAGTGTATTGGCTAAATATGTATTTGTGACGGTCGTGCTTATGGTTGGTTTTGTCGTCAGAACAGCCTCTGTTTCTGAGTTTTTGAATCCAGAATAGGTGAAGGTCAGGGCTGGATTGGCATCACCATATACTTTGGTCTGGGAATCAGCCTTAACATTTAGTACTGCTTTATTAACTGTAAAGTCACCGGCAACATAAACAAATGAATAGCTGGTGGCAGCTCCGCCCGATAGTGTTATTGCTCCAGTGTAAGTTGCTGCTGGCGAGGTTAATGTAACTGTTGTACTTCCAGTTGGCTTTGTAGTCAAAACCGGTTCTGTATCTGAGTTTTTCCAGCCTGAATATTTAAATGTAAACAGAGGATTGGCATCGCCGTATGTTTTACTGGCATCTGCAGTAACTGTAAGTGTAGCCTTTGACACCAAGAATGCACCTGAAACATATGAGAAGGAGTAGTTGTCATCCGCTCCGCCAGAAACTGATATTGCACTGGAATAGATGCCTGCCGGTGTAGTAAGGGATATGGTTGTAGATCCAGAGGGTTTGGTATCAAGTACAGTCTCATTGTCACTGTTTATCCAGCCACCGTATGAAAAGGTCAGTGTTGGATTGGCATCTCCGTAAACTTTTGTTTTAGAATCGGCTGTAACTGTCAGATTTTTCTTGTTGACCACAAGAGTCTGGATCGCATTAGTTGCAGCAAAATAGGTGGTATTGCCGGCCTGTGATGCTGTTACGGTAGTAGTTCCCGCTTTAAGCACGGTTGCCTGATTGCCTGAGATGCTCACTATTGAAGGATCCCCCGCGATGTAGGTAACTGTAAGCCCTTTATCTGTGGCGGCGTCTCCAAGCGTAAAAGCAGCATCACCATAGGTTGTGGATGTTACCGCAGGGAAATTGATTGTCTGAGTATCCTTTATTGTAGTAAAATTCCATGTACCTGATGCAGCTGTAATGCCGGCAAAATTATTTCCGAATATGTCCCTGACAAAACCCGATGAAATTTCCACCGACACCGGTATCCCATAACCAATATTGCTTGGAAGAGTTACGGTTAAGGTAAGTTGGTCGGCAGATAGTTCGAAAGCACTCAGGTCAGTGGCATTTGAAAGATCAAACGATTTGATGAGTGTTGCTCCGTTGTACAACTTAAAAGTGCCGGTTGAACCCAGGTTTACTGCTCCATCAAAGCTTATTGAAAGTGAAGGTTTTATGGAAACATTTGCGGCATTATCTGCAGGAACCAATCCTGTAATCGCAGGAGGTGTTTTATCCACAACGTTGATCGTAAATGACTGGTCGGTAGATCCGGCAACATTTGTAGCTCTGACAACTACCGGGTAACTACCCATATCGGATTTCGCAGGTGTTCCTTTTAAAACAGAACAGGTTTGAAACCGGTAAATGGTATTGGTATTAAAAATGGCATATGAGATTTCCCCTGCCGAATTCACCGACAAGCTGGAAGCATAATCTGTCGAACCTGCTGAAACCACCTGGTAGGAGGAAAAATTTTTGTCGTATTTGCGGACGCCATAATTACCGACTGCAATGTAGAAGTTACCCTGTAAGTCCTGCTGTATGCTGTATGGATAATCCGGAAGACCTGTTAGTACGGTACTGACCACAGTACCATTGTACATCAGTATTGAATTGTTTGCCAAGGAAGTAATGTATAAATTTCCATCGTTTCCAAAGGCAAGACCCCACGGTCCATTTGCCGGCAATCCATTCGATTGGTTTAGGAATACTTTTTTCACCTTGTTCGATTCATTCAGCTGGTAAATTGTTCCTGTTGTAAAATCTGATGCATATATATATCCGCTTTTATAGGCTATTGAACCAATATTCGATGTAAATGCTCCAAAAGTCTCTTCGGCAGCTGAGGCATCAGTCAGAGAAACACGAGTTATACAATGTAAGAAGTTGTTTAATCTAGGAATATAAATGTACCCGTTTACTATAAGTAGAGAATTTACAGTTCCGCTCAGAAGACCCGACTTCCAGGTGGTGGTCGTTCCGTCAGCTGCGATTTTATAAATTGTGGTTCCATCGTGCGTGATGGCATAGGTATTGCCATCATCGTCACCCGCGGTACCTCCAATTTGGGCACCTGAAGGAATATTTCCGAAACTTTGGGCAGTCGATGAAAGAGTTGAACTGAAAGTAAGCCATGCAGGCAATGTAGGTGCAGTCAGTGTTGTTGCCTGCCCCCCTACTGTTGTTGCATTTACGCTGTAATTGTATCTATGGTCGTATGCTACCGTTGTCGCTGGTGTAGTAGTGAAAGAAGGCGGGAGCAGAGAGGTTGTAAAGCTCTGGACGCTGCCATAACTTACACCCAGGGCATTGATAGCGTAGGCCCGGACATAGTATGTTGTTCCATAGAACAAGCCGGGAGCTGTGATTGAAAAAGTCCCAGTACCATTTCCTAAGGGCATTTTAGTGTCTGAAACAGAAGGTGTACCGGTCAGATTATATACTATCCCATGTTCAGATACTGACGACCCTCCATCGGATGTAACATTTCCTCCCAAGGTGGCTGAGTAACTTGTGTAGGTAGAGATTGCTGTTGTCGTAACAGTCGGTTTGGAGGCGGTAGTACCACCATATTCAAACGCTCCAATGTCAATGGTTGCTTTTCTCACATAACCCCTTTGATCAGTCTGAAGTAACACAGTTGTCACACCGGCACCTATAGCAAAGCTTCCGGCTAAAAGAGAAAGTGTCTGGGTCCCGTTTAAGGTACTATTATCTGCGGGCACAATGCTAAGATTCAGATTTTGAATGGCGAGCAATGCATTGTTTTTCGTCCATTGGGTGCTTGCGGTACTGTCTTTAGTATAATTATACAGAATATCTGTTGGCTGAGTAAAGTGCCATTTGCTGTGAATTGGAAGTGTTGAATGCTGCTTTTCTATTATGTTAAAGCCATTGTCAGTTAAGGTAACCGTGTTTGTAATATCATAATCATACGAGTTATTTCGGCCAAGAATTGAGCCGGAAATAGTTAGAGCTCCCCAATTAATGACAGAAATACCGGTACCCTGGTTATAGGCTATGGTACTGTTCTGTATATCGAGTTTGCCACCGTTGCATTGAATACCTGCTCCTGTGGTTCCTGTATTATAGGTTATTGTGGAATTTAGAATTGCAGCTGTCGTATTCATATCGACATATATGCCGCCGGCACCAGTGTCTTCTGATGTATTATGAATAATTGTACTGTTGATTAACGATAAATGTCCTTTTTTAAGATGAATTCCTCCTGCATTGGCTTCAATGCTCACATTTTGCAAGGTTAGACTGTCAGAGGTGGATAAAATGCCGCCCCCTTCTGCCGCATGCCCGTTTCGGATTGTGACTCCGGTGATCTTTACTTTTGTGCTTTCATCAGTGAATAACACTCTGGCTGTGGCACTTGTCGGAATATCAGCTGCCTGTATAATTGTTGATTTAGCACCCTGACCCTGAATGGTAATGGTTTTTGATACTTCCAGACCGGCCTCGGTGAACGTTTGGGCTGCAAGATTTAAAATATCTCCGTCACCACAGTCAGCCAATGCCTCGGCTATTGTTGTATGGTCGCCGGTTGAACCAACATTAAAAATCTGGATGAAGTTAATTGCCAGATCTGTCTTATAAGCGTTTGCAACACATGCTGCACTGTTAAGGCTGAAGGCAGAGTTGCCGAATACAATTTTCAGATTTGAGACATCATCAACGTTGTTGTGCGAGGTTGCAGCTCCTGTGAGCGTAACCAGAAGCGTGAGGTTGTCTTTCCTTGTTATTCTTGCAGTAAGCCCTGCCGGTAAATTGCTAACCGTTGCCTTACCGGAAAGTACAAAGTCTTCCCCGTTGACACCCAACAATGTTTCACCTGAAACATTGTTGCAGGTAATTGTGAGCGCATTGGGGATTGTTCCATCATTTAAGGACGATTCCTGAAAGACAGTGCCACTGTAGGTAATACGGTCCATCTCCGGCTGAACCAGGGGAGCTGGATTGGAGGTAATACTTGTTTTTGTCCAGCCTGTTGCCGGAGGAGCCGTACTTTGAAGTGCAGTGTTGTAATACATTGTATAAACTGACCAGTTACCCGCACCATCTCCGGACATTTGTACTATAGCCCACTGTCCGGAGGAATATTTGTTTTCAAAACATAGCCAGTGCTGATACCCGTAATCGTATCCACTTTCTTTTTCAAGTACATAATAGAAATAGCCATTATAAGTTTTGTCACTTTTAAAATAAGTGCCATTAATAGTTGGAGAGCCTGCACCATACACAACATAATTTTGTGCCTTAATGGTTAAGCCATAAAGCAGCAAGGATAGCACCAGAACTATCTTGCGTATCTTGTTCATATTCAGTTTGTAAAAAATATTCTTCAGGCATATCAAAAAAGATAAATTGGATATTAGCCTGCATTGACTAAGAATCAATTCCCTGGTCCGTTCAAAATTATTCCAATGGGAGGATTGTCTTCCTTTGCAAAATATGGACAACCATAAAACAGGTATTCCTTCCTCATAGGTTCCGTTTACGTCGGCACCGGCGCCACTTACCACATACTTGGCAGCCTTTAGCCCGAAACTTGCGGCTAAAATAACAATCAACACTGTTAACTGAATGACTTGTTTCATTTGCGGTTTGCTTATATTATTTGAACTTTCTATTGACCTTCATGCCCTATCGGGCAAAAATTAATTCCGCTGATTGATTGCATCTTAACCGTATTTTGTGAACACGCCTAATTTGCAATCCGTACCCCGTAGTCCGGAGATTTGTCATCTCCCATTGATCTCTGCTGGTTAACAGATACCAATCATAAATCTTCATCCGCCACGGGCATTCCTTGTTAAAAAGACCGAACAGAACGAACGTGGATGGCTCCCTCCGTCTTACCGCCGCCGCCCTTGTAGCCAGTATTATCGAACACCTGGAACCACGCCGTTCCCGTGGGATCGTACCACTCAGATGCACTCCAATATAATACATCAGGCGTGGTGGACAATAATATTCTATTGAGAAAAAGTTTATTCAACTCATCTTGACTTGGCAAATACCAGTCGCTGTATCCGCCGCCGGTGTAGGCTCGTGCCAGACCTGCAGCATAAGTAGTGCCGGCGCCATTTTGCGCGATGATTTTATCCGTGTTCGCTGAGCCGCTCCCGATAGTGCTGAGTGTTCCTGTTACACTAGTATTTTGGTAGGCAGCTATTGCCCATATTATGCCGGTACTCTGGTCTGTAGTGGCCGCTATTAATCCATGTTGGACAGTGGCACTATAGCCAGGATCGCCAGCAACCAGCAAATAGACCAGCAAACCTCCCTGGTAACTTTGACCAACGACTGGCAATTGAGGTATCGCGGTCGTAAAACTCACCTCAGGGCCGTAAGCCGTTCCGGAACTGTTGGTTGCATACGCCCGAACATTATAGGTAGCACCCAGGGTAAGGCCGGTGATACTGCTTGTAAACGAACCGGATGTTGCTCCGTCGCTTGTATGGTTTCCCGTTGCAATCGGGGCTGTTGAGGTACTCCAGCAAACTCCGCTGGCAGTTACTGCCCCACCACAGTTGTTGCTGATCGTTCCGCCGCAGGTGGCTGAAGTTGCTGTAATGTTGCTCACTGCCGTTGTAACAATGGTGATGTAGCAATCGTTGACGGTTGCCGTTACCTTGAATCTTCCGCTACTTTCGATCCCATTCACCGTTTGGGTGCCCCAGTAGTCGGTGCCGGATACCAGGTGGGTGCTGCCTGCAAGAGCCGCCCCTCCGGTTTCGGCAGCATACCATTTGATCACGGCACCTGTTTCGGCGGTTACCGCCAGGTCGGCTACTTTGGGAGCCGGTCCGGTGGATAGCAGACAGGTTAATTCACCCAACGTAAAATCGCCCAGACCGGTAAGCGCCGTTGCATTGGTATAATTGGGCGTTGTACTGGCATAGGCCAAAATGGTTCCTGCCTCCTTCTTTAGCAATTTCACCGTGTTCGAAGCGGTATAGCCGGTGGCGTCCAGGGTCACGTAGTACTGAAGGTCGGTGCCTCCGGTCTGACTGATGGTCCAGTAGCGGCCGGTAGTTAACAGTACCGTGTTGGCAGGCATCGTTCCCGACATCCCGGATTCCGATTGTTCGGCAGTTACCACGCTGGTTCCGGTGAGGGCGGTGTAGTTGAAGGTGACCGGACGGTAATTCCCGCCCTTCCCGATAGGGAATACTTTGGAACCTATTGCAGCAAAGGTTTGTGCCAGCTTTCCGTTCACATAGTTGGAAGATCCGGCATTGGCAATGCTGCCGGATGAACCGACCACGGCGGTATTTGAACCGGTGGTGACGATGCCATTGGTGAGATTGAGCGTGCCATTTACGGTGATGTCGGCATTGGTGAGGGTCAATCCATTGGTATTGTCGAGCGTGAGGTTGCCGAAGGTGGTGGCACCGGTTCCGGTAATGGCCTGGGCCGATGCACCGGAGAGGGTGACGGTGCTGCCCGTGGGTCCGGCCAGGGTACCGTTGTTTTGCAAAGCTCCGGTGACAGTCAGGAAACTCGCAGAAGTAAGTGTAAGCGTGGCTCCGTTGTCAATTTTGAGGTTGGCTACAGAGGCCAGGTTGGTGGCACTTTCGCTGGTAAGCGTGATATTTCCGCCCGAAACCACCCAGTAGGATCCTCCGGTACTCACGATGCGGGCACCGGAGTTGTAGATGCCCTGTGCGAAACTGCCCAGGTACAGGAGTGCTCCTGCGAAAATTAATATCGCTTTTTTCATCTTATTATTTCTTTATTATCAATTTATTAACCAATGATTTCAGCTCGTCAATCTGCTTTTGCTGGGCTTCGATGGTGGCTTGTTGTTCCTGGATGGCTTTTGTCAATACCGGAACCAGGTTGCCGTAGCTCAAGCCCAGTGTTTCACCTTTGGTGATATCGCCTTCGGTGCCACTAACCACTTCGGGTACTATTTTCTGTACTTCCTGCGCTATAAAGCCCACTTCGGGGTGATTAGTTTTGTCTGCTTTGTAGAAATAGCTAACTGGTTTTAGTTGCATTACTGTACTTAATCCGTATTTGCTCATGGGTTGAATATCGCGTTTTAGGCGGGCGTCGGAAGCGTTGACCCAGGTGGTGCCGTTGCAATAAGCTCCGCCTGCCATTGAAAGAACGCCCGTATTACCTGACAGCTGCATAATTAAGTTTGTGCCAGCCCCACTATACCATTTAAACTGACCACCAGTTCCACCGTCAGAAGATTTGAACCACATATCTGTTGAACCTCCAATTCCAATCCTAGCATCATAGCCATCTGCGTTATAGAGAATTATTTTATCGCCATTGCTGTTTGTTTGAAAAGCGGCAGGTGCAGAGTAGCCTCCAGAGCCGATTTTAATTGTTTTGCGGGCAGAAGTCCCAGCTGATTCTGTACCAACCTGCAAGAGTTCGGCAGGTGAAGTGGTTCCGATGCCGACATTTCCATTGGCCCCGACAGATAGTCTTGTCGATGTTGAATAATTGCCACTTGCCACACCCCCGGCATTAAGATAAATGTCGCCATTTGGGCCAGCGGAAGCAAGCGTTAAGTGTGTATTTGGTCCACCTGCCGTAATTCTTGCAGTTGCATCCGTCGAACCTACAGTTAAAGTGGTATAAGGTGTCGTTGTTCCGATACCAACATTGCCGTTGCCACCAGAACCCATGAAGGAAAAATTATTATCAGAAAAAAATGTTGGAATGGTTCTCGAGCTAATATCGATGGCGAAATTCTGAGTACCATTTCCCATTGCCAAACTATTGCCGCTATAAGTAGTTGAACCGATTTGCAATATATTGTTTGTCGTTGTTGTTCCGATGCCAATGTTGCCGCCTCCAGGGTTTATTACCAAATCAGCCCAGGCATTTAAAGCCGCGTTATGCGCTCCCAAATATGCTTTATCGTTATATTGTCCAAGAATAACTGCATAGCTTGCTCCACCGAATGCGCCCATACCTGCCCAGTTTGCACCTGTTTGGGTACCATAAACATGCAATTTTGAAGCAGGCGTCGTCGTCCCGATGCCTACATTGCCGGTTGAAGTAATATTTAAAATCGATCCACCTGTAGTGTTGTAGACCATGTTGCCAAGACCGAAGGTGGCGCTGCCAATGCCCCAAATATCTGCACCCATTGCCCAGATGGCGCTATTACCATAACTAGAAGTTGGTGTAGTTCCAAAGGCAGTTACTCCGGGAATAAAATTCATGCTGGCTTCAGTTCCCGATGGGTTGCCAATCTGAAACTGCCCATGGCTATTACTTGGCGAACTGATAATTACTTTTCCATCAGTACCAGATGACGCAGAACTGATATGTAGTTTTGCTGTTGGTGTTGTTGTTCCGATACCGACGTTGCCTGTATTATAATAAATATTACTTCCGGTGGTTGTCCACTGGCTGCTGGTAAGCGCAGCCCAACTGGCTACCGAAGCATTGGTAGTGAGGTATTTCCCGCTATTGCCGGTTTGTGCTGGCAATAAGGCGTTGATAGCTGTTGCAGCAGTAGCTTGTCCGGTGCCGCCATTGGCAATGGCCACAGTTCCGGAAGCTATATCGGCTCCGGCAAGGGTTATGGCTCCGGTTTTTCCGGCTACGCTGCTCACGGCAGAACTGTTGGTAATCTTTTGCCAGGCCGTGCCGTTGCTGATCATCCAGTCGCCGGAAGTGAAGGTGAGTCCGCTGCCGTTTTCGGTGCCGGCGACAGAAACAATGTAGTAATTTCCGGAGGGTTCAACTGTTACCGTCGGATTGCCCGCAAGGCTGTAATTTCCCTTGTAGGCCAGTCCGGAGATATTCAGCAGGCTGTTCGGGATTTTACCCGAACCATCGAGCACCGGGAGGTTGCCTGAGGCAGTTCCGGTATTTGCTACGGCGGCAGAGCCCAGCCCCAGATTGCTCCGGGCCCCGGAAGCATCGGTGGATGCTGTTCCGCCATTGGCAAGGGGTAAAACTCCGGTAACTTCCGACGTTAAACTCACAGCGGCTCCATCGCCTGCTACCGTGATGCGGCCCTGCGCATCAACAGTGATGGTGGCACGGGTATAGCTACCGGCGGTAACGGCAGTATTGGCCAGGGATAGGGTTCCGGAGGTGGTAATCGGTCCGCCCGAGAGACCGGTCCCGGTTGCGATACTGGTGATCGTTCCACTGCTGTTGCCAGTTCCTACCAGGGTCCAGTTGGTGCCGTTGAAATAATAAAATCCTGTGGTGTCATCGGTTTGATACACCAGCAGCCCGGTGGCGGGTGAGGAAATGAGGGCAATTTGTGCCGCTGTCATTCGTGGCGTCAGAAAGCCTTTTGTTGTTGAATTCACATCGAGCAAGGCGCTGCTGTTTGGAGCCGAGCCATCGGAATTAATACCTACGCTTTGAGCGTTAACGCTACCTGCCAGGGCAAAAAGAGTGGCTACGAACAGAAGTGCCTTGAGGTTTTTCATTTTGGTTTGTATATTATAATTAAAAGCAGTTTAAATGATTTTTAAGGATTAAAAGGAGCGGATGGCACGCACTGAAATACTGCTCGACATAAAGCAATGAAACTGATAACCATTATTGAAATTTTGGTATTCTGCATTTGATGAATCCCAAGGGGTGCCTGTAAAATATTCTGCATTTACAAATCCACCAATAGTTCCCTTTTGCAGAAACATTTGATTAAGTTCATAAATAGTGGGCATACGCCAATCCGTAAAATTTTTGCCGGCTGTGCTGTGATTTGCAGGGTTACTGACAAAGTCTTGTACATTATACCAATTCACAGAAGCAACTTGGTCCTGGGTTTCAGCTACCAATCCGTGTTTACCATCGGGAGTAACAAAAAATACATATCCGCCCAGAGTTGCATTTAAACCAACCGTATATACAGGACTGCTGACAAGAACAACCCAGGCGGCTCCGTTCCAATAATAGTACCCTGGGACTACATTGTTTGGCGTGGTGCCTGCCGTGGCTGTATTGTAAACCAGTAAGCCTGCAGCCGGCGACGTTACCGGGCTGGCCGAATTGGTTGCAGTTAAGGCGATGCGCGGCGGCAGAAAGCCTTTGGTTGATGATTTTACATCCAGCATTGCTGAAGCATCAGGGGCCGAGCCATCGGCATTGATGCCCACATTTTGAGCGGAGAGTCCCATACTTATGAACAAACAATACAGCACGATTACAAATACTTTCATTATCAATAATTAATTTTATGTTAAATCATCTTGTTTGAACATTACCATCGACAGGATTGCTTTGTTCCTAATTTAAAGTCCCAAATAAATAAACACATTGACGGATAAACTTTTGGGC
>Ga0073936_10006410_pt1 | contig 15536 bp, 7 predicted proteins | sample AliMusrvi5mmetaG_FD_87041 | JGI IMG/M metagenome (GOLD analysis project Ga0073936, IMG submission 87041) | Freshwater lake bacterial and archeal communities from Alinen Mustajarvi, Finland, to study Microbial Dark Matter (Phase II) - Alinen... | ecosystem: Environmental > Aquatic > Freshwater >... | reverse complement strand
GCTCACTGTTATCCCCGAACCAACCAGGTAATTTTGCACCAGTTGCTGGGGAGTCATGTTCATAGAACCACCCTGGATAACAGTAAGCTGCGCTTTAGTATCCGGTGAAATAAACAGCCAGCATAGAGATAACAGGCTGAAAAGGATCCGTGTTGCAATGACTGATTTCATGATCGTGGTGCAAGTTTAATCATGGACAAAGATACGCAATGAATCATCCACAATGAAATGACAGTTTTTCTATTATTTATTGAGTGCATCATAAAGCACTTCAATAGGGTGCAATGCTCTCCTTCCAGTACCATCCATGATCTGATGACGGCAGGAGGTTCCCGGAGCAGCGATGATCATTTCTGGCAATGCCTTACGGACTTCGGGGAACAATACGAGTTCGCCCACTTTCATCGAAACATCATAATGCTCTTTTTCGTAACCGAATGAGCCTGCCATTCCACAGCAACCCGACCTGATCTCCTCCACGCTGAAATTGACCGGAATTGACAACATCCTTTTAGTTGGTTCGACAGAAGCCAGTGCTTTCTGATGGCAATGTCCATGGAGTTTGATAACCCTGACACTATTGGTAAAAAGTCCGGCATAGGTAAGAATGTTTTCCCTCCTTCCGACAAACTCATCAAACATCATCACATTTTTGGCCAAATTACGTGCAGCTTCCTTCAGGGATTCATCTACCAATTCAGGATACTCATCCCGAAAAGAGAGTATCGCTGAGGGTTCGATGCCGATTAACGGGGTTTCATCCGTGATCAGGTCCTTTAACTTTTGCACATTAGAATTGGCCAGTTTTTTTGCCTCCCTGATCAACCCTTTCGACAAATAGGTTCGCCCGCTTTCGACATGATCGGGGATGATGACCCTGTAACCGAATGAATTCAGAAGTTTGATGGCTTTAATTCCAATTTCCACATCGTTGAAGTCAGAGAATTCGTCGGCAAACAGATATACTCTCCGCACTTGTGTTCCTTTTTCCAGTGAGGTATGTTCAGACATGCCATTATTCAGGTTCTTGCTTGCCCATGTCCGCAATGTTGTTGAAAAGAGTAACGGGATGTTGCGCTCCGGTGCAAAACCAAGCATCGCTTTCGTAATTCCTGAAACAAATTTATTTGTCAGAAAAAAATTGAAGAGGGTGGGAGCGAAGCTCCCGATCTTGTTGATCCAGGTAATATTGGCAATTAGTCGCGACCGAAGAGGGATTCCGTTGGAATCATGCCAGTGCTGCAGGAATTCGGCTTTCAGTTTGGCGATATCGACATTCGACGGGCATTCCGATTTGCATGCCTTGCATGAGAGGCAAAGGTCCATCACCTCGTAAATCTCTTTGTGATCAAAAGGATTCGATTTGGGAGAGTTGGTCAGGAACTCCCTGAGTATGTTGGCCCTGGCACGGGTGGTGGTATTTTCATCCTTGACCGCCATATACGACGGGCACATATACCTGCCAGTGATCACTGTGTTTCGGCAGTCACCTGAACCATTGCATTGTTCCGCGGCCCGAAGGATTCCGTGGCTGCCAGAAAAATCAAATACAGTCGGGATGTCGCGTACTTGTTTCCCCGGTTCAAACCGCAGACTGGTGTTCATTACCGGTGTATCAACGATTTTATTGGGATTGAAAATGTGGTTTGGATCCCAAAGTTTTTTAATATCTTTAAGCAACCTGTAATTCTGCTCTCCCAGCATCAGCGGGATGAATTCACCTCTCAGCCGGCCATCTCCGTGTTCGCCGGACAGCGATCCGTTGAATTTCTTGACCAGTTTCGCGGTTTCCAGGGCAACCGTGTGAAAAAGTTCCACATCAGCAGGGTCTTTGAGGTTCAGCACCGGCCTGAGATGTAATTCACCTGAACCGACATGTGCGTAATAGACACAGTCAAGACCCAACCGCGCAAGCAACTGATCGAATTCCTTAATATATTCCGGAAGCACAGCAGGGGTAATAGCAGTGTCTTCGGTTACAGGAACAGGTTTCCGATCGCCAGGATAGTTGGATAGTACTCCAAGTCCGGCTTTACGCAGATCCCATACCTTTTTTACATCTGGTGGAAATACAATCGGAAAATGATATCCCAGCCCGGATGACCTCATTTCTGTTTCAAGCGCGCTGTAAATGTCCATAATCTCCTCCCGTGTATCACGGGCGAACTCAATGATCAGGATTGCTCCCGGGTCGCCTTCTATAAAAAAACGGTTCTGCCGCTGGGTTATGTTGTCTCGGGTGCAATCCATAATCGCTTTGTCCATCAGTTCAACTGACCCGGGTTCGTATTTCAGGGCGATAAGGTTAGCTATTAATGATTCTGCAACGGAATGGCAATGCACACAAATCAAGGCTTTCTCTTTCGGCGGCAACGGAACCAGGTTCAGGGTGATTTCAGTCATGAAGATCAGTGTACCCTCTGAGCCGGCAACCAGCTTGCTGAAATTAAATAGTGATGTGTTACACGTGACCTGTGCCGGGTCACGGTTTGCAAACGGTTCGGTTTCCAGCAGCAAATCGAGTGCATAGCCGGTATTTCTTCGGTGTATGGCCTGATCGGGGTATTCCCTGCGGATATTTTCCTGGTTGACGGGATCGGTAAGGATCGCCTGGATCTGTCTGTAAATATTGCTTTCAAGGCTGTTGCCAGTGCATTTCGCCAGGAATTCATCCTTGGAAAGTTCTTTGAATTCCACGTCTGAGCCATCACTAAGGAAGCCTTTCACTGAAACTATATGATCCCTTGTGCTTCCATAAAGAATGGAATGAGCGCCACAGGAATTGTTGCCGACCATGCCGCCCATCATGCAGCGGCTGGAAGTACTTGTTTCAGGACCAAAGAAAAGTCCAAGTTTTTCAACTGTTTTGTTCAGTTCATCGAGGATTACACCTGGCTGAACCCGCACCCAATGTTCAGCAGCATTTATCTCCAGTATCCCGGTCATGTAGCGAGATACATCCACAACCAGTCCCGGCCCAACCACCTGCCCTGCAAGGGATGTTCCTGCTGCACGCGGGATCAGTGGGATCTTCGATTCATTTGCAAACCGGATTAGTTTCTGAATGTCAACTGCATTTTTCGGGCGTGCCACCCCAACCGGCACTTCACGGTAGGCGGAAGCGTCGGTTGCATAAAGCAGCCGTTGGGCCTCGTCTATATAGATATCGCCTTCGAAAGTTGATTGCAACTTTGCTATTTTTTTCTGAAACTCTTTGATAATCATTATTTTATTTTTTTCAGCAGGTCAAACCAGGACGGGGAACTGCTCATTTCTTGAAATTCCGTTTGACGGGTTAACCGATCTTTATCGGTAAACCCTTTGGCAATTGCTATTTTAAGCTGTCCGAATGCCGCTTCATTTTCTGACCGGCGGGCAAGCAATACGGCACGCATGTAATTTGGCTCAGGGTTGGCAGCATCAGCCATTTCATAAATGGCAATAATCTTTATGGCAGCACTTTCATTCTGACGGGTAATTGTCGCATTGGCATTCATGTAGCAGAAAAGACTTAAAAAGGCCATCAGCCTTCTGTTTTTCAGTGTATCCTCGGGATTCGTGCTCCCATGCCTTGAATCGTTAATCGTAAATCGTGAATCGTAACTTTTAATTTTCACCTTCCACCACCCCAAATCTTTCGCTTGCAGTGCCTGCATCAATTCCTGTTTTTCCTCCTCTTCTTTTTTTAGAATCTTGAAGCGGTAAGCCACCTGCATTTGATAGTCAGATTGTTTTTCAAGTGCCGAAAGCTCCTCCCTGAAGTGGTCCGCCGGGATCAATCCCTCAGCGAAAGATATTTCTTCATGGTAGGCATCAGCCGCAGAGATCAGGTTGCCGGATTTTTTAAGCGTTTTTATGCGGTTGCCCAAAGTGGTAAAAACAGCAGAGAGGAATGCGTTATCCTTTTCCATGACTCCGTCCTTCATCGCATTCAGGGTGATCCAAAGGAAGCCATCTTCCATCACGTCAGCAGGAGGCCATGCGTGGATTCCCGGGAAGGTTGTGATGAAATGGCGTATGGCTGCCCTGGATAATGGTTCGTCCAACTGCAGCATCTCGTTCATGTTAAAATCTGAGGTTCCGGCTATTCCGAAATAGTCAAATTTATAGAGCATGGGTTGTTCGGCACCCCCCAGCCCCGCACCGCAAGCGATTACTCCCTTAACCGGCACCTGATACATCGCAGCCATTGTTGCAACACGCGCACCGCCCGAAAATCCGAGAAGATACATCCGGTTCGTATCTATAGGATAACCTACACGGACCTCATGAACCATTGCGGTTACGATCCCCCGGACCTCTTCCGCCTGCAATCCGTTCCTCGAATCGTTTGATCCGACAAGGATAAATCCGTATTTCTCAGCAAGGTTTTTGTACAATGTTAAAGGCAATACCCCATTCCCATGAGGATCAAAGGCTATGATGACAGGAAACAGGTGTTGACTGATTTTTCCCTTTCCTGTTTTCGGAGAAGGCAGGGGGGCGGGGCCTGCCGGGATATACAATGCATATGACTTTTCAGGATAGCCTTCGCACAATATCTTTTCATGAATCACCCCGGTTTTGGGTAATGTCCTGCCACTATCTGACTGTTTTGTACCACTATACGAGCAGGAAACAATCAGGGCGAGGATGATGCAGGATGCAATCAATCTGAAAACGGCACTCACTTCTGATAGAAATTGGTGGATTCGAATATCTTGTCGGCCGATTTTGCAATGAATCCGCTGTAAAGTTTTCCATCGCTGTCGGGATATCGCCTGGCAAACTCATAATAGCAGCCCGGGATCTCATTTTGTCCTTCGGTGAAATTGAACTTCACCATGCCTGCTCGGATGCTTGACTGTTCAAGCAACTCTTGCGGAGTTCCCTGGATCTCCCCTCCAGCATCGTTGAGTCTGAAGCCATTAGATTTCAGAAATGTGTTCACTTTCTGAATTGAACCGAATTTTTTCAACCGGTTAACGCTGACGGTAAAATGGTTGGCACAAAAACCATTCACATAAAGCCAAGCAGCGTATTCAGATTCGATGCGCAATTTCTCATAAGTGCCAAAGGATGGGACTCCGGATACATTGCCAGCATAGATCAGATCGTCGGAATCGTGCATTCTGACAGGGATTTGGTTTATCCAGTCGCTGACAGTCTGCTGCAGAAAAGGGCTGAATTCCTCCGTCAGGAGTTCACTGATGAATACCCGTGGTGCTTCAGGGTCTGTTGCATGCTCAAAATGTTTGGCATATAGTTTTTTCGCTTCGAAGTGGTAATCGCCTTTGTATTCATAACCATTCTTCAGAAAAACCTGTGCAAGTTTATCCACCCCGAGTGAGGAGTGCCTGAAGGTACGGAAGGCAATGTGATCGTTGAAGATGGTTTCACCTTCTGAAACGAAAAGGTCAAAAACCTTTTGCGTGGAAGGATTCTGAAGCGTATAACCTGCCCAGAGCCGGTTGAAGATATCGGGGTAAGACATTGCAAAATTGGATTTACGATTTACGATTTGCGATTTACGATTTACAGGTATTCAGGGAAATGCTGCCGGATGATATCATTGATCATTTGCAGTGTAAGCGGCTTGAAATGAAAACAACCATTCTCCAATAGCTTCTCAGCCTTTATTTTATCAACAGGGTTTAAAGAAGTTGTTAGCATGATAAAAACTATTTTTCCTTTTTGGCCAACGTCAAGCCTGTGATATTCTTCAAGGAATTCCCATCCGTCCATAATCGGCATGTTTATATCGAGAAAAATTAATTCGGGTTGGGAATATGAGTCATCAGTTTGGCCGCATGACCCTTTGGTGGTAAGGAAATCAAGCGCTTCTTTTCCGTTCATCGCCACAGCTATGTTGCTGGCAACAGCGGATTTTTCCAAAACCCTCTTATGGATGAAATTGTCGGAATCATTATCATCCACAAGTAAAACACAGTTAAGCTTTATTTTCATACATCATTATCTTTTGGAATTGAAAAAACAACTTTGCTCCCTTTCCAAGGTTCGGATTCTATTGTAAAGATAAACTCTTTTTGCCAATTTTCGAACGATATTTTTATTTCTGACTGAAGATTCACTTTTGGGAATTTGATCGCTCTGTTGATCATGGTTTGAAATAATTGACTCAATTCTGTTACATTACCAATGAACCTTGGTAATTTCAACACAGTTTTTTATTTTTTATTAGCCCTTTCATCCTTCCTGCCGGCATTTCTATTCATTTTCAAGGGTTGAGTCAATCATGTCCGGATTTAGCTCCATCTGTATTGCTATTTGCTTAAAACCTGATTCGGCATAAGTTCTGATAGGGGTAGGTTTCTTTTTCAGAGATTTAATCAACTGAGATCCACCATAGAATTACGTATGAAATGTGGCTGTTTTATATTTGGGTATGATTGATGGATGGAAACGGTCAACTACTAACAGGAATTGTAAATTTAAAGGTGGTGCCGACTTCTTTGAGGGATTCGACCCAAATCTTACCCCCATGTAGTTCAATTATTTTTTTGCAGTGCTCAAGACCGATACCGGTATGCATTTGCCCGAAAACAATGAAAATCTTTTCTTTGTCTTTTTCCTCAATCCCGATGCCGTTGTCCTTTACAGAAAAAATATATTCATTCAGGTGAAATTCTGCCGTGATCGATATTTCCGGGGGAATTCCTGGTTTTCTGAATTTTATTGCATTGATTAACAGGTTTTTGAATAGAATTTGTAATTCAACAGCAAAACCTTGAAGAGAGGGAAGTTCACCTGAGGTCACAGACACCTTGTTTTCCGCTATTGAACCGGCCAGTTCAATAAGGATGTCAGCAACAATTTTGTTGCAATCTACGAACGACATGACATGCTCTTTTCGCAGCAATGAATAATCGGCAAAGTCCCTGACCAGGTCTTTCATTCGGTTGGCCGAATCTGTAATAAAATCAATGAATTTATTCCCGTCACTATCCAGTTTTCCGGCAAATTCACTACGCAAAAGTTGTGTATTGTTAGTGAGTGTCAACAGTGGTTCCTGGAGGTCGTGGGAGGCGATATAGTTAACCTGTTCTATCTCATTCAATTGAAACTCGAGTTCCCTGTTGATAATGACCAACTCGTCTGCCCGCTTTTGTTTCTCTTCGTTTTGTAATGCAAGTTCAAAGTTCTTTAATTCCAGTTCACGGGTACGGTCAGAGACACTTTTTTCAAGCGTCTCATTCAGCAAGCGGATATTGTTATCATCCCTGATTCGATCGGTAATATCTCTGGTTAGTACGATTACCTCATCATTCCCGCTTGGGACCATCCGTGCCTCAAAATCGCGTAATCCTTTCCCGGGCAGGTCCATCTGGTAAGTGAAATGCTCAAACCTGCCAGTTTCCAGTGTTTCCCTGATTTTCCTGTCGATCAGGTCACCAAATTCGTGGGGAGTGACGTCCCGGTTTCGTTTGCCAATCAGAGTTTCCGATTGATGATACAAATCGTCTTTTTCTGCCTTATAATCAAGGAAAACCCCCTCCCTGTTCATGCGAAAGATCATGTCGGGAATTGCATCATAGAAGGCATGATATCTTTTTTCGCTTTCACGCAGCGCTGTTTCAGCTTGTTTGAATTCCGTCATGTCGTGCACAACGGTGAAACGGTATCTTTTATCCTGCACATAAAAATTTTCAGCAGACAACAGAACGTGTTTTATGTCGCCGTTCTTTGTTTTTAAATCGGCCTCAGCATTGATTATTGTCCCATGTTCGTCTGCATGCTGCAATATGGACTGCGCTATTTCTTCCGTCATGATGCCCAATTCCCTGGCAGTTTTACCAATTACCTCATTACCGGTAAATCCAAATAGCCTGTAGAACGCATCATTCACCTCAACGTAAGTATGGTCATCAAGGTCACTTAAACCGCAGGCGGAGCGATTAATATGAAACAATTTTGAAAATTTCTCCTCAGAAAGTCTGATTTTTGAGATGTTTTTGGTAACTCCGAAAATCACCGGGTTGCCATCCCAGAATCCCTGTGAAATTCTTGTTTCAACAGGTATTTGTATGCCGGATTTAGTCATTATCGGAACGGGGCAAAAATCAGCCAGACCTTGTGTCATTTCAGCGACTATTCTGCCGGCTTCTTCACGACGCTCGGGCGGGTGGAGCATGAGAACGGATTTTCCAAACAGTTCCTCCTTCGAATAGCCGAGGCGGTCAATTACAGTTTTATTTGTATGAAGAATGTTTCCTTCTTCATCCAGTACTAAAAGAAATTCATCAATGGTGTTAAAGAATGTTTCGTAGTTCAGCCGGGTTTGTGATAGCAGATCAAGTGACTTTTTTCGTTCTGTGATGTCCATATAGGTTCCCAGGATGCCGATGACCTCACCTGCGGAATTATGCATTGGGATCTTGCTCGTAAGCAGTGTAATGATGTTTCCTCCCGGGGTTGTCTGTGGTTCTTCAATGAGCAACTTGGCGGAATTATGCTCTATGACGTGGCGGTCATCTGCTCGGTACAATTCTGCCTGGTCGCGCCACGCCATCATAAAATCATTTTTCCCAATGATCTCCTGAGGGTCATCATATCCGGCGTCGTTTGCAAATATCTTGTTACAACCCCGGAAGATAAGATTCTTGTCTTTCCAGAACACCCTTACCGGAATTGAATTGATAATATCTTCAGTAATTTGTTGTGATGCAAAAAGCGCTTCCTCGAGGCGCTTGCGCTCGGTAATATCCACAACAGTCAATAGACACTGTTCTTCGTTTTCTGAAACAATGCCGTTCAGGTGAACATACAAAGGTCGGTTTTCCATCACAGACAGGTTTACTTCACAAGATTCTTTGGTTTTATGGTTAAACACATCGGCAAGAAAGATATTGAAGATTGGTTTTGTTTCGTCGGAAATAAAACCGATGAACCTGCTGTTTTTTAATCGCAAACGCTCTTTTCCCAGCATATTTGCTCCACTGAGGTTTAACTCGATAATTTTCCCTTCCAGGGAAAGCATAAAATAACCTGTTGGCGTGAAATCGAACAATCCGGTGTATTTATCATTGATAACTTCCGTTTTTGCCCATAAATGTCGCAGTGCTTCATTCTGCAATTCAAGTTCAATCTGATACACTTCCAACTCGCGAATTACTTCTGCATATTGAGATTCCGTTGGATAACAGGCTGTTTCCGATTTTTTTTTATTCAGGATTTCTTCAGCCTTCTGGCGCAAATTTGACGGGGATAGTTCATTTTCGATTTTCATAGGACCCTCAATTTTTTCATTTCCATCGATTTGCTTCTTTTTACAAGGCTGTTTTGGAGCTGTGTTTCTTTGAAGGCAATGTAAAATAAAAGGCACTTCCGCTTCCTACTTCACTTTCCACCCAAAGTTTGCCACCGTGTTTTTCGATAAATTCTTTGCATAGGATCAGTCCAAGCCCGGTACTGGGTTCGCCGTCTGTACCTTTTCTATTGGTTTGAACATCAAGGCGGAATAAATTTTCGCGCAAATCACGGTTCATACCTATACCTGAGTCACGGACGACTATTTCGACAAATTCATCCCCGGCAGATTTTGCTGAAAGGTTGATTTTTCCACCCTGCGCTGTAAATTTCACTGCATTTGAAACAAGATTCCTGATCACGGTCTGGAGCATATTGTTGTCAGCAAATACCTCAAGATGATCAGGGATATTTTTTAAGATATCTATTTTCTTGCATTTTGCCGTTTCAAGCATCATTTCTATGCTTTCTTCTGCAACCTGGAGAAGGTTTTCAAATTCCTGGTTGAATGGAATGAGGCCTTGCTGTATTTTTGCCCATTGCAGGAGGTTTTCGAGTAAACGGTACAGGCTTATTGCGGAGTTTTCCAAGCTTATTGCAAACATTTGTATTTCAGCCATTGTCAGGGTCGGCAACTCTTCAGCCATGATTTTGGTAAGCCCTAAAAAGCTGTTGAACGGGCCACGCAGATCATGGGCAATAATGGAGAAGAATTTATCTTTTTCGGCGTTGATTTTCAGAAGTTTCTCATTCTGAAGTTTTATTTCAGCCTCAACCCGTTTACGATCGGTAATGTCCCTGCAGATTCCTTCATTATAAATCACTTTTCCATTCTCATCCTTGATGTATCTTGCGTGATCTTCAAGCCATATGATCCTGCCATCTTTGGTTTTCAACCGATAGACTTCAAGATTATTGATGAAATTTTCGTTTTCCCTGGCGAACTCTTCTCTTTCAACCGGACGAACATAAATATCCGTTGGAATAAACACTTTCAGCAACTCCTCCTTGCTGTCATACCCCAGCATTTTAACAAATGCCAGGTTTACATCAACATAATACCCCTCAGGAGTTGAGCGATAAAAGCCATTGGGCATTGTGTCAAACAAACGCCTGAATTTTTCTTCGCTTTCGTTTAACGTCTTTGCTACCTCTTTGCGCTCCGTGATATCGGTAATGTAACCATGCCATAATATGGACCCGTCGCTCTCCCTTTCAGGTGCGGCGTTTCCGTATAGCGAACGGATTGCTCCATCCTCAAATTTTACCCGGTACTCATGTTGCCACTGTGTTAATTCGTGGGCCGATGTCAGGATGGATGCAACTACACCGTCATAGTCATCAGGGTGAATGCAGGCAAATATCCTGGAGGCATCATCACGCACATCCTCAGGTCTAACCCGGTATATCTCTGTAAGTGCTTCACTAGCGAATGGAAAACAGGAACTACCATCCGGACGCAGCCGGTACTGGTAAACGACTCCTGGCAGCCTGCCGGCGATTTTCAGGAGACGGTCGGAAGCCGCTTCGTTTTCCATGGGATTATCCTTATAAGTTTACAGGAATGCGGGAAGGTCATACAACAACCCCGTATTGCCGTAGTTTTTGCATTAAAATTTCATTAACCAGAGGTTTTGTAAGATAATCGTCGCAACCGGCATCCCGCACTTTTTTTTCATCTCCGCCCAGGGCATGCGCCGTAATTGCAATTACAGGCAGGTTTGGATTAAATGCTTTAATTTTCCGGGTTGCCTCCAATCCATCCATAACCGGCATTTTCAGATCCATTAAAACTAATGAGATGAGGGGGTTTTGCTGGCAGGCTTCTACAGCCTGCAATCCATCGTTTACAATCAGTACATCAAGCCCTTCCCTGACAAGGATACTTTTCAGCAACATGCAGTTTGTCTTTTCGTCATCTGCGATCAGGATAAGGGGTTTGACAGGTATATGAACCGAGTCAATACGATTTGGTGATTGATCCGGGACAGGTGCGATAATTGGAATGGTGAAGAAGAATGAAGACCCTTTGCCCTTGTCCGATTCAACCCATATCCTGCCCCCAAGCAATTCCACCATGCCTTTCGCAATAGAAAGCCCAAGCCCGCTGCCCTCCTGGTCCCTCGTTTTTGAATCATCTCCCTGAATGAAATGGTCGAAAATATGCTCCTGTTCCTGAACGCTGATTCCAATTCCGGTGTCTTTCACAAAAAACTCAACTACATTCTCTATTTTATTACAACCAAAAGCAATGGTACCTGACTTGGTAAACTTAACGGCATTATCAACAATATGATTCAACACTTTGCCAAGGAGTTCATCATCAGTGTAAATAAGTATTTCGTCGATACCCTTTTGCTTTTGCAATGAGAAGAACAGGTTCTTTTGCTTGCATCGAAGGTTGAATTTCGTATATATTTCGTCAAGCAATGGGCCAATAGGTGTGTTTTTCTTCTTAACTTCCTGGTTGCCTGACACAATGAGGGAAATATCCATGATATTGGTCACCGTACTTATAAGCCGGTCGCTGCTCTCCTTTACCATCATCAGAAACTCTTCCTTCTCGTTCTGTGAAATACCGGATTCAGCCATCAACTGGCCAAATCCCAGTATACCGTTGAGCGGAGTGCGGATTTCATGCGAGATGTTCCGGATAAAAGCAGTCTTGAGCAGGTCGCTGGCTTCTGCTTTTTCTTTTGCCATAAGCAGTTCCTCCTCAGATCGTTTCCGGTCGGTAATGTCTTTGGATATCCCAAATGTGCCAATGATATGCCCTTCACGGTCACGCAGTGGCAATTTGGTTGACAAAGCCCAGGTGTCGGGCCTGTCGGCCCATGTTTCCTTTTCTTCCGTTACCAAAGGCTTTCCTGTCACTATAATTTCCTGCTCATCCAGGTAGGCGGCACGCGCATGTTCTTCGGTAAAAAAATCGAAGTCGGTCTTGCCGATGGCTTCAGACGAATCGTTGATGCGGAAAGAGAGGTTGTTGGATTTGCTGACCCTGATAAACCTGCTTTCAAGATCTTTAAAATAGAGGTGGTCGGGAATGTTGTTCATCAGGGCCTCCATCAGGTACTGCTCCTTAAGCAGCGCATCTTCAGCCTGTTTGCGTTCGGTGATATCGAGAAAACTAATAACGACTTCTGATATTTCATTGTTATTAACAAATACCGGAGATCCATTCACCGTTAGCCACACAATGTCATTAGTCATTGGTCGAATCACCCCGAGACGATAATCTTTGATCGATTTTCCTTTTGATAAAATCTGGTTGACAGGATACTGTTCGACCGGCATTACAGAGTAGTTTTCGTAAAGAAATTTCCATCCGGGGTCAACATCAAGTTTGCCTGCCATTTGATCTTCATTCAACCCCAGCAATTCTGCAGCTTTGGGATTGCTCATAATAATCGAACTGTCGGGTGCATGAACAACCACCCCGGCGTCAAGATTCATCAACAAACCCCTGTACCTTTCTTCGCTGTCTCGTAGCGCGATGTCTGAAGAGATCCTGTCCTGCAGCAACTCCGCTTCGTAGATCACCCGTTTTATGGCAGGGACGAGCCGTTCCATCTTGGATTTCAGGACATAATCCGTTGCACCGTTCAGAAGTGACTCAATAGCAGAGTCTTCACCCATTTTACCTGTAACAAAAATAAACGGGATATGAGGGTAATTTTTTTTAACAAAAAGCAATGCATCCGATCCTGAATAATCTGGAAGTTCAAAATCGGACAGTATGACGTCGATATTCTTTTCAGCCAGTGCCTTGATGAAATCCGCCTCATCATCCACAAAATAATAATCAAATGTATGTAACCATTTGCTGATCAGTGATTTTACAAGAATTGAGTCCGCTTCCTGGTCTTCAAGATGAAGGATTGAAATATTTTTATCCATTTTTAAAACATCAAATTTTCAATTCAATTTGGAATACTGAAGTAAAATGTAGCACCTTTGTCAGGTTCGCCTTCCGCACGACATTGACCTCCATGACGCTTGACAATGCGGTTTACATTTGCAAGTCCGATTCCGACTCCTTCAAAATCTCTTGATTTATGAAGGCGTTGGAATACACCAAATAATTTTTCGGCATACTTCATGTTGAAACCCGCCCCGTTATCTTTAACAAAGAATGTTGTTTCTTTATCTGTTGAATTACTGCCAATTTCAACAACCGATTCAGGTGTTTTGCCAGTATATTTAATTGCATTTGATATCAGATTGGTCCAGACCTGATGCATCAGTTTTTCATCACCCAGGATATCAGGAAGTTGCCCAACAAGGAAATTGATCTTTCTGCGCTGCAACTCCGGTTCAAAAAACCTTATTACCTGTTGAACCATCTCTGATGAATGGATCATGGTTTTACGCAATTCTGTCTGGTTCAACCTTGAGAAGGAGAGGATGGCATTTATCAATTGCCCCATTTCACCGGCTGAATCGGTAATTTTTTTCAGGTATCCAAGTTCTTCCTCGGATAACTCAGTTGATTTTTTTTCAAGAAAAAGACCAATAAACCCGGTTATATGCCTTAATGGAGCCTGCAGATCATGCGAAATAGAATAGGAAAAAGTTTCCAGTTCCTTGTTGGCTGTTTCAAGTTCCAACGTACGAAGTTTAACCCGCTGGTCCAGCACATTATTAAGTTCATTGATCTTTTGTTCGGCAAGCTTTCGCTCATGGATATCCCGGAAATTTATCACGATAGATTCAACGGCCTGATCATTGAGCAAATTGCGCATCGTACTTTCAACCCATCTCCAGTTTCCGTAATTGTCCCTGAAACGGTATTGCAGGGTGGGTACATACGATGGATCCTGAATCAGCCTGGTCAATTCCGACAGAACCATATTCAGATCATCAGGATGTGTATATTCCGCAGGGTTCCCGGGAAGTTCCTCTGAAACACCGAATCCGAACATTTTTCTTGCAGCGGGGCTGACAAACTTGTATTTCCCTTCCAGGCTGATCAGCACGATACCATCGGGTGCATTTTCGATGATCGCCTGGAAATGGTGACCGATTTTTTGAAATTTTTCAGCATTCTGCCTGTGCTCCGTGATATCCCTTGTAACCGTAACGATGCTTGTTGGCCTGTTGTTTTGATCCCTTATAAAGGAAAAAGAGAGTTCAACCCAACGGGTGGTGCCGTTCTTCTGATATTCCTCAAGTTCGACCGTCGGGTAGTTGGAGGTACTGGATGTGCCAGCCATCTCAACAGGTAAAATTTTTGAAAGCAATTCATTGACTTTTTTAAATGATTCCGGAGTGAGGAGTTGAACAGGTTTTAACAGAAGCATCTCCTCATTCGTATATCCGAGAATTTTCACAACGGAAGGACTACAGTAAATAAAATTAAGGTCTAAATCCAGAACCGCGATGGTATCACTGGTGTTTTCTGCAATAAGCCGGAATCTCTCTTCACTCTGACGCAATAAAATCTCAGACTGTTTCTGTTCCGTCATGTCCTGGATCATTCCCAAAGAACCCATAAAATTCCCGTTCCTGTCCATCAGTGCTGTCGAAGAAACGATTGTCCAGATCGCTGCACCACTTTTTTGTTTAAACCGTCGCTCATAAAATCCAGATTTACCTCCCATCCTCTGAGATCTTTTTTCCATGTGGTCCTGTCTGTCTTCAGAAAATATGAAATCAGTCATTTTCTTCCCCATGACCTCTTCAACGGTATAACCCAGCATGCCGGCCATTTTGCCGTTAATAAATGTTGTGTTGTAGTTGGAATCGAGCGCCCAGATACCTTCATGGGCAATTTCAACGATCCGCATGTTAAACCATTTATTTTCATCGATTGCCTTTCCCAACGTTCCATCTTTGCTTTTTAGCTGCAAAGTAATGTAACCTTTTACTGAAAGTTCGTTTGCCAGCACGAACAGCATTTTCGCCACCTTATTGAACTGTTCAAAAGACATCACAGGAACTTCGTTCAGAGCAGCTAAAAAGTCAATCCTGTTTGCCCCGATTTCATCGGCATAGCTAACCATTTCATTCTCATCCAGTTTTTCATTCCGCACCTGTCCGATTAACCAGTTGGCAATATTTTTCCCGCCTATATGAATCCCTGCACCTGCATCCCATAAGCCACCACTCAGGCAAGGCTGGACAACTGCACCGGATGTACTTATACGGCCAAGTATTGCATCGGACTGGTAACAGTTTGCAATTCCTTTTTCTGTTTTGCGAATGATGTCATTGCATAACCGGCAGAAATTACTGGGTTTGGTAATCGGGCTGCCATCAGGATGGGTGATGATGGAAGCCACACCGGC
>Ga0073936_10006406_pt1 | contig 15545 bp, 12 predicted proteins | sample AliMusrvi5mmetaG_FD_87041 | JGI IMG/M metagenome (GOLD analysis project Ga0073936, IMG submission 87041) | Freshwater lake bacterial and archeal communities from Alinen Mustajarvi, Finland, to study Microbial Dark Matter (Phase II) - Alinen... | ecosystem: Environmental > Aquatic > Freshwater >... | reverse complement strand
GTATTCGGCAGTGCGTTTAGAAATTGGAGCGGGAAAGAGGATCTTTCTGGGAGGATAACGATATCCGGAGCGTTTGCATTATATCCTTTGGCGATCAAATGGTCGAATGAATTCAAGAAAGAGAACCCGAATGTTCAGTTTGATATTTCAGCCGGGGGAGCGGGGAAAGGGATTACCGATGTAATATCTAAAATGGTAGATATAGGATTAGTGTCGCGGGAAATCAATCCTGAGGAAACAAAATCGGGAGCCTTTGAAATTGCAGTTTCAAAAGATGCGGTAGTGCCGACGATAAGTTCAACTAATCCATTCATAAAAAAACTAATGACGAAGGGGCTTAAGAAAGACGATTTTCAAAACATTTGGATTACCGAAAAATATAAAGACTGGTCGAAGGTGGGAGGGGGAAGCACAAATGCGCAAATTCATGTTTATACGAGATCAGATGCATGCGGAGCAGCGGAAACATGGGCTAAATATTTAGGGAAGAAGCAGGAAGATTTAAACGGGGTGGGAGTATTCGGCGATCCCGGTTTAGCGCAGGCAGTAAAGAGAGATGCTTTGGGAATTGGGTTTAACAATTTAGTTTATGTGTTTGATACAAATACAAAGAAGCAGACTAACGGGGTTAGGATAGTTCCGATTGACTTAAACGGGAATGGGGTGATTGATCAGGAGGAGAATTTCTATGATAACCTTGATCAGCTTTTGGATGCAATTGCAAATGGGAAATATCCTTCGCCTCCTGCGCGAGATTTATATTTTGTTACAAAAGGAAAGCCGCAAAATAAGTTAGTTGTCAAATTTATTGAATGGGTATTGACCAAGGGTCAAAAGTATGTGCATGAGTCGGGTTATATTAATTTATCCGATCAGAAGATAAAGACTGAATTAGAAAAAATAGGCGGGTATGCTTTTAAATAGGGATATTATGAATGATAACTTCAAACCGGCTAATAATGTAGTCCGGTTTATAGCTGATCAGACAAAACAAAGAAGGAACAAGAGTAACCTAAGGAGCAGGCTTTTTCGGGACAAGGTGACAGCAAAGTTAATGATGGTGCTTACGTTCGGTTTTTTATTATCGGCAATACTAATAGGGTTCGGATTGTATATGCGTTCGCGGCCATTATTGGAGGGGAGATCAGTATTTGAATTAATTATGTCGACCGGATGGAAACCGTTAAAGCATCAATTCGGATTTCTTCCATTTATAATGGGGTCGCTATGGGTAACCGCATTATCGGTAACAATTGCGCTGCCACTTTGCTTAATGACTGCAATCTATCTTTCTGAGTATGCGCCTAAAAAAATAAAGCGGATCATAATGCCAATGGTAGATCTGCTTTCGGGAATTCCTTCGGTGATATATGGAGTATGGGGAGTGCTGATTGTAGTTCCATTTGTGGAAAAGATAATTGCGCCGTTATTCGGGGTTTATACAACCGGATATGGAGTGCTGGCTGCAGGGATAGTCTTGTCGATCATGATATTCCCATTGCTTCTGAATGTAATTGGAGAAGTTTTTAATACAGTACCTGAAGATCAGAAGAATGCATCAATATCATTAGGGGCAACAAAATGGCAGACAATAAAGTTTGTGCTTATGAGGAAATCACTGCCCGGGATAATTGCGGCAATAGTGTTGGCGATATCAAGGGCATTGGGGGAGACGATAGCGGTGCTTATGGTATGCGGTAATATTCCAATAATACCAAGAAGTGTTTTAGATTCAGCTTATCCATTGTCTGCCCTGATAGCGAACAACTACGGAGAGATGTTTTCAATTCCGCTGTATGAGTCAGCCTTACTGTTTGCAGCAATGATTCTGTTCGTAATGATATTTCTTTTTAATGCATTATCAAGGTTAATACTTATAAGAGTAGAGCGGAGGATTATATGAGAAAGACATTAAGATATTTAGAAGAGAAGTTTTTCAAGATACTTATGCATATATCATCGTTTATAATTGCAGGATGTTTACTGCTAATAGTAGCCACGATTATAGTAAAGGGTTTCAGTGCATTTAATCTGGATATGTTAACAAAGATACCGGGGGGAGGGTTTTACATTGGTAAAGAGGGGGGAATATTAAACGCGATTATAGGATCGTTGTATATTGCCGGTGGCGCCTCAGTTATAGGATTACTTATCAGCATTCCTATTGTTGTTTATATTAATCTGCATATAAGGGACAAGACCTTATTAGGCAATTTAATCCGGTTAGGTTATGATATTATGTTCGGCATTCCATCGATCATTTACGGGGTATTCGGATTTACAATAATTGTTTATTTAGGAATGAAGACCTCACTGTTAGGTGGACTTATAGAAGTTACATTTTTAATCGTGCCAATTATGGTATGTACATTGAATGAGATAATAAGGACAGTGCCTACAGAATTATCAGATGCATTGTATTCTTTAGGAACAACCAAACTGGAGACAGCCAGGGTTATAATAAAGCAGATTATGCCGGGTGTTGTAACCTCATTTTTACTCGCATTTGCCAGAGGGATTGGAGATGCTGCTGCAGTATTATTTACAGCAGGGTACAGCGACAATATTCCTACTAGTCTGAATCAACCAGCCGCTACATTACCACTTGCAATATTCTTCCAATTAGGTAGCCCAATACAGGAAGTGCAGGACAGGGCATATGCAGCGGCATTAATACTAACGGTAATAGTTTTATTTATCAGTATTACATCACGAGTACTAGGAAAGAAACTTTCAAAACATTCAATCAAATAAAATGACATCAAATACGCACATAGCAGTAAGAAACTTAAACGTTCATTTTGGAAGCCAGCATATCCTAAAGGATCTGAACCTGGACATTCCCGATAAAAAATTAACTGCGATAATCGGGTCATCCGGTAGCGGGAAGACTACACTTCTAAAAACATTTAACAGGCTGCTGGATTCATCAGATGGGACAAAGATAACGGGGACGGTACTTGTGGACGGGGAAGATATATATGATCCGAATGCTACGATAACAAACATACGGAAAAAGATGGGGTTACTTTCACAGCGGCCATTCCCATTGCCGATGTCGATATATGATAATGTAGCATACGGGCCAAAGATACACGGTCTGCGGAATAAAAAGAAACTTGGTGAGCTAGTGGAAATATATTTAACAGCAGTTAACCTTTGGAGTGAAGTTAAGGACCGCCTGAATACGCCGGCATCGGCGCTATCAATAGGGCAGCAGCAGAGATTATGTTTAGCAAGGGGGCTGGCGGTAGAGCCGGAAATAATACTAGGAGATGAACCGACATCGGCGCTGGATCCGCTGTCCAGTAAAATAATTGAGGAGCTATTCATACAGTTAAAGAAGGATTACACAATTGTCTTTGTAACACATATACTAAGACAGGCGAAGAGGATCGCGGATCATATTGTATTCATGTATATGGGGGAAATAATTGAATATGCGGCAACGGAGGAGTTCTTTAATAATCCGAAAGAGAGACTGACAAAAGAATATATAAACGGAACTATTAGTTGAGGAAGAATAAAACGAATAAAAGGAGCAAGAATAAATGGAGATTGTTACAGAGTTAAATTTAAGATTCACATATACAGAACCGGAAAAGACACTACAATATTTTCTTGAAAGATATAAGGGGAAAATTGCACTGGCATCGAGCATGAGTATTGAAGACCAGGTATTAACGGATATGATTGTTAAACTTGATAAGTGCGCGAAAATATTTACACTTGATACGGGGAGACTGCCAAATGAGACATACAATTTGATAGAAAAAACAAATGAAAATTATGATATAAAGTTAGACGTAATGTTTCCGGATAATAATAAAGTGGAAACAATGGTTAAGAGCAGGGGGGTAAACCTGTTTTATAATAGTGTCGAGGAGAGAAAACTGTGCTGTTCAGTAAGAAAAATTGAACCATTGAAGAGAGTTTTACAGGGATTGGATGTGTGGATATGCGGACTGAGGAGAGAACAGTCGGTAACACGCGAAAGGATTGATGCAGTAGAATATGATGAAAACAACAAGATGATAAAAATAAATCCATTGTACAATTGGAGTGAAGATGATGTCTGGGAATATATACGAAAACATAATGTGCCATATAATGTTCTTTATAAGAAAAATTATTTAAGCATAGGATGTGCTCCATGTACAAGGGCGGTAAATGAGGGGGAAGATATAAGAAGCGGCAGATGGTGGTGGGAGAATCCTGAAACGAAAGAGTGCGGATTACACATTAAACAATGAGGGTAAAATGGATTATCTGGACAGATTAGAATCGCAGAGTGTTTATTTGTTTCGGGAGGCATACAGGGAATTTAAGAACCTTGCAATGTTGTGGTCAGTAGGGAAAGACAGCACAGTAATGTTATGGCTTGCTCGCAAGGCATTCTTCGGGCACATACCATTTCCATTAATTCATATAGACACATCATTCAAGATCCCTGAAATGATTGCATACAGGAATAAACTGGCAATGGAGTGGAACATTAATCTATTAGTGGGGCAAAACAGAAAAGCCCTTGCTGAGAAGCAGACATTTCCAGATGGGAATGTTGACCGGCTAACGTGCTGCAAGAATCTGAAGAGCGAGGCATTGAAGAGGAGTTTAAGCGGCGACTGGCCGAAGTACAAATTAGATCATAGCACCGGGGAGTTTGTTGTAGATCAGGAAAACGTGACATATACGGGTGTTATTGTGGGGGTGCGTGCAGATGAAGAGGGGAGCAGATCGAAAGAAAGATATTTCTCGCCAAGAGATAAAAACAACGACTGGGATGTAGACGATCAGCCGCCTGAATTCTGGAATCAGTTTAAGACTGATTTTGCACCGAACACACATTTAAGAATTCATCCACTGCTGGATTGGACAGAAATTAATATCTGGGAATATCTTGACCGGGAATCGATACCTGTGGTGCCATTGTACTTTGATAACGGAACAGGAACAAGATACAGATCGCTTGGATGTTATCCCTGCGCGCAGCCGGTAAAGTCAACTGCGAAGAACTATAAAGAAATAATATCTGAATTAAAGACCGGCAAGTTTTCAAATATTGCGGAGAGATCAGGCAGGGATCAAGATAAAGAAGGGGGAGGAACTTTAGAAGTATTAAGAAGAGACGGGTACATGTAGATGAAGACATTTTACCAATAAAGAGAGGGATGAAAAATGAAAGAGAGGATGAACATTGTGATAGTTGGTCATGTTGATCATGGAAAGTCAACACTTGTGGGGAGATTATTGGTTGACACAGGGTCATTACCTGAGGGGAGACTGGAACAGGTAAAGAAATCATGCGAGAATAATTCCAGGCCATTTGAATATGCGTTTTTACTTGACGCCCTTGTGAATGAGCAGGCCCAAGGGATAACGATAGACACGGCGAGAATATTCTTCAAGACGCCAAAGAGAGAATATATAATAATAGACGCGCCGGGGCACATTGAATTTTTGAAGAACATGATAAGCGGGGCGGCGAGAGCAGAAGCGGCGATTCTGCTTATTGATGCGAAGGAAGGGATAGCGGAGAATTCAAAAAGGCACGCGTATATGTTGAGTCATCTTGATATTAGCCAGGTAGTGGTGGCAGTAAACAAGATGGATCTGGTTAATTATAGTCAGGAGGTTTATGAAAAGATTAAAGTTGACTACACAAAGTTCCTAAAGGAGATTAATATTAATCCTGTAGCATTTATTCCAGTCACAGCGAGGGAGGGGGTGAATCTGACAGCAATATCGCCGCTGACCGCATGGTACAAGGGGGAAACAATAGTTGAATTAATTGACGGGTTTAAGAACGCGGAGGAGGATGAGCTGAAACCATTTCGAATGTTCGTGCAGGATGTATATAAATTTACTGCAAACGGAGATGACCGGAGGATAATAGCCGGGACGGTAAATTCAGGGAAGCTTAAGATAGGGGATGAGGTTGAATTTCTGCCATCAGGAAAGAGATCACGGATAAAGACAATAGAAAGTTTTAACGGACCAAAGAAAGAATTCGTGGAACCTGGAGAGGCAACGGGTTTTACACTTGAGGAACAAGTTTATGTAAAACCGACGGAGTTGATGTATAAGGTCGGGGAAAAATCGCCTATTACATCGAACAGTTTTCGTGCAAGCATAGTATGGCTTGGGAAGCAGCCATTGGTAACAGGAAAGAGTTACAAATTAAAGATAGGGACGCAGAAGACTCCTGTGGTAGTTGAGAAAATTGAGAGTGTTTTGAACGCATCAATACTGGAGAGCTATTCAAACCGAAATTCAGTTGAGCGATATGAGATAGCGCAGTGCATACTGACCGCATCAAATAAAATAAGCTTTGATCTTATCAATGAGATAAAAGATACCGGGAGACTTGTGATTGTGGACTGTTATGAAATTGCCGGCGGAGGAATAATAATTGAGAATGTAGTAAGTAACGGAAACGGCCATAACGGACACAAACCAGAGCATATTGATGCATTTAAGGTTGAGCTTAATGACCTGGTTCGAAGATATTTCCCCAACATGGAAATTAATGATCTGCTTAAGATGGATAATATTTATTCAGACAATATTTAAGGACGGAAGAAAAGAGATGGGAAAAACATTAAACTATGAAGTAACTCTCGGTGATCTTGCTATAGCAATAGATGACAGGCAGCTAGGAGATGATGAATTGTTAAAGCAAAAGTACGGAGTGCTAGGGGGAGCGGAATTAAAGAAGGAATTGGAGGATTCCTCGAAACCGGATGTTGAAGAGGACGTACATATTCATCTGAAGCCGCATGGAATTTATATTCAGTTTGACAGGGGGATTCCGAAACAGAAGGAGAAAGACTGGACATTTATGGTGAGGAGCTCAGTTTGGGGAGGAGGAGAAATATCCCGGATTCAGTGGATGGGGCTGAGTTCGCTAGCCGATCTTTATTCATCAGATGATGACGGGGAGCCGAGCATGAGATTAACGACGAGGCAGTCGATTCAATTCCATCATGTGAAGAAAGAGAACTTACTAAAACTTGTGCAGGGACTGATAGATATTAATAAGCCAACATTAAACGGATGCGGCGACAATGTAAGGAATGTTGTGGCATGTCCGCACAGATCGGAGATATTTAATCCACAGGAATTGGCACATAAGATTGCGCAATATTTTCAACTTCCATATGAAGAATACCTGAAGATATTTTATCCGGGGAAAGAATATGTTTCAAACAGTGAGGAGCATTTTGAATATGATATACGGGGGCTTCCGAGGAAATTCAAGATAGCAATTGGCGGTTATTATTATGATGAGGAGGCAGGGGGGGAAGTAAGATGCAACTGCCCTGATGTGCTTTCAAACGACGTAGGGATTGTACCTTTAATTAAGGATAAGAAAGTTATTGGATATCAGCTTTATATTGGAGGCGGACTTGGGCAGAAGAATACTAAAGCAACGTTTGCGACTCTAGGGGTTCCATTCGGAATATTCAATACTTACGAGGAACTAATAGCGGGGCTGGATGCAATAGTGAGAGTTCAGCAGCAGATTGGGGACAGGGCGCACCGGCACTGGGCAAGGTTCAAGAATGTACTGATTAAGAAAGGGCTTGAGGCAGAGGGAAAGACGATAGATGATTTAGTCCTGCAGAAGGAGGATATAAGGGAAATAATGATTAAAGGGGCGGAGTGGTTCCGGGGGCAGACGGCGCAGCTGGATGTTAAAATTTCATTGCCGGTTGATATTGAATTAGGAGAATTAAACAGGCATCATGGATGGAGCAGACAGAATGACTGGAAATATAGTTATGGATTATGGATACAAAACGGAAGGCTGACAAATACAAATCCGCAGGGGAAAGTGAAAGACCTAGTGGATAACATAGTCAGAGAAATAAATCCAACAACAAGTATAACGCCATACCAGGATATATTATTTACTAATATAACTGCTGAAGGGAAAAAGACAATAGAGAAATTGTTAGCGGATTTTGGATGCGGAAATTATTCAAGACTGAGAATGATAACACAGGCGTGTGTGGGACTGAATACATGTTCAATAGCGGTGGCAGAATCGGAGAGATATTTCCAGCCATTATTAACGGAGTTAGAGGAGTCAGGTTACGGCAACACAGAAGGAGTAAGCATTGGGATCAGCGGGTGCGAAAGACATTGTTCAAGAAATGTAAGACACGACATATCGATAGAAGGAAAAGGGATGGGAATATATCAAATAAAACTAATGCTGGGGGATGTGAAGACCGAAGTGGCGAATGATTTGTTATACAATGACAGGAAATATCTGAGGTGTGTACTGCAGTGCGATATACCCGGAGTAATAAAGGCGTTGATAGATAACTATACAAAGAACCGGCTGCCAGAGGAAACGAGCATGTCGTTATTCCATAAAAGGATCGGGGTAAATGCGATACTGGAGTATCTGAAAAGGAACAGTGAAACTGCGAAGGCACTGGATAAAACATATGATGCAAGTTTAGTATAAGGAGCATTATGATAAATAAATTCAGAAGTTTGCCAGTGCTTTTAACAGACCCAAAGATACTTCTACTTGGAGGGGGAAAAACTGCCTACGGGAAAGCGAAAGTGCTGCATGAAAACAATATTGAATTTGAGATTGTGAGTCTATGCGTGAATGAAGAAATCAAAAGACTTGGCATTCAAATTTTGCAGAAGAGAATTACGAAGGAAGATCTGGATGGATTCAATATTGTAATTGACGCTACCGGGAGTGAAGAAGTTCTGGATATCATATTAGAAGTGAAGGTAGAAAGATTTTTAATGGTTAATATTGTTGACGTGTCGGAGTATTGTGATTTCTATTTTTCTGCTTTGCTTCAGTACGGGAATCTAAAGATAGCGGTATCGAGCGACGGCGGGAGCCCAACACTATCGCAGGCAGTAAGGGACAGGATAAAGAGATACATTCCAAACGATCTGGGGGAGATATCAGAGAGGAAACTTAAAGAGCGAAATCTAGGGATAAAGGATGCGGCGAGGACGTGGGAGGAATTGCAGAGAGTAATGGGGAAAGTATTTATAATCGGGAGCGGAACAGGCGATCCAGAACTGCTGACTATAAAATCGATGAGAATACTTAAGACGGTAGATATAGTTTTATATGATCATCTTATCAGTGATGAGATTCTGGATATGATACCGGAGAATGTGGAAAAGATATATGCGGGGAAGCCGAAAGGGTCGCATCATAATGACCAGCATAAAATCAACAACATACTTTTGAAATATGCGCTTGAGGGGAAACGGATAGCACGGCTGAAGAGCGGAGATCCATTTGTATTCGGCAGAGGTGCGGAAGAAGCAGAATTCCTGATAAAGCATAATATAGATGTTGAAATTATTCCTGGGATATCATCTGCAATTGCGGGACCAATGAGTGCGGGGATTCCTGTAACAGCCAGGGATTATGCATCGGGATTCAGTGTAGTTACGGGATGTCTGAAAGGAGAAGAAATTAATTATGACTGGCTTGATCTGTTAAAGAAACCCAATCATACTACGATACTTTTGATGGGGATTTCATACATTGATAAAATTGTTAACCAGGCATTAACAATTGGTGTAAATAAAAACTTACCATGTGCCATTATTTCAGATGCGACACGACCGACTCAGCAGGAGGTAGTGACTGTACTTGGGGAACTTGCAGAGAGATCGAAGGATATTAAGAGTCCAGCGGTAATTGTATTTGGAGAAGTAGTTGATTTTGCGGGGAAATTGGCAAAGTATGAATTATCTGAAACTGCCCAAATAGACGTCCGCTAAAAATAGCTTTTCACAAAGAACATACATTTATCATAGAATTAAAACCACGGGTATGTTAGGTATATGTTAATATTTGGATAAATTTATGAAAGCTGCATATTTTAACGGCACGATGAAAAAAGAGCATGATGGTGTATACGGACTAGAATGGGCCGCATAATTTTGTGAATTAAAGCAGTTATTTCCGGTATATAGCCTTGAAAGAGATATAAAGGAGAAATAATAGGAGAGACATGGCAATTGAAATTATAAGAGGAATGATTTCGCCACGTAGATATGAAACTGCTGAGGCAATAAAAAAAGCCAGGCTGTATATAAGGTTTTGGGCATTAAAAATATTCATATAAATCTTAAAAATGGTAATTGAATTGAAATATTAAATTATTGGCCCAATTATATAAATGTATTGTTAAGGGAATATAAATTTAATATTACGAGAATGTTAAGGATAAAAGGGTAAGAAGGGTGGAGGCAGAATTTATAGATTTCATAATTTAGGGGTTTTAAGTATGTTTACAGGGAGATTAAGAGGGAATATGTGATTTGAACGCACAAAACCCCCTTCAGCCTAAAAAATATTTGAATTTGAACAATTACCTTAATATTATTAGGCGGAAACATTATTGAAGGAATTGAGTATAATTTTTAGATTCCTGCATATTTGAAACAATCGGCTCTCCGGATTGCATCATCTTTTTGAACCTCCTGTTCATTAAAATGGTTGTGAACAAGAGGACGTAAAATTATAGACACAAGGATAATAACATGGATGGAAATTTTTCGGATAGACTCCAGGACGTAATAAGACTCAGCAGGGAAGAAGCTTTGAGGCTAGGGCATGATTACATCGGGACAGAACATCTCCTGCTCGGAATAATCCGGGAAGGACAAGGAGTTGCTGTCAGGATTTTAAGAAATCTGGACGGTGACCTCATGAAATTGAAAAAAGCAATAGAAGACACGGTCAGAACTTCGGGAGGAACTCTGACAATAGGTAATATTCCGCTAACAAAACAGGCGGAAAAAGTATTAAAAATAACGCAGATTGAATCCAAAATTTATAAAGCAGATGTAATTGGAACAGAACATCTTCTTCTTTCGTTACTACGCGACGAAGACAATATTGCTACACAGATACTTCATCAGTTTAATGTAACATATGATTCGGCAAGGGCAGAACTGAATGCAATGCTAAGCAGCAAGAATCCTAAAGATGCTCCGGGCGGAACAGTTCCACCTCCTGATAAGAAGATTGAAAGGACCAAGACACCTGTGCTTGATAATTTCGGACGAGATCTAACAAAACTTGCTATTGACGACAAGCTTGATCCTGTTGTCGGCAGGGAAAAGGAAATTGAAAGAGTAGCACAAGTACTCTCAAGAAGGAAGAAGAATAACCCGGTGCTTATCGGTGAACCAGGTGTGGGTAAAACTGCTATAGCAGAAGGACTTGCGCTTAAGATAGTTCAGAAGAAAGTGCCGCGCATACTTCAGGATAAAAGAGTAGTTACACTTGATCTTGCAGGGCTGGTTGCCGGTACAAAATACCGCGGTCAGTTTGAAGAAAGAATGAAAGCACTCATGAATGAACTTGAAAAAGCACGAGATGTAATTCTGTTCATTGATGAGCTTCATACGATAGTTGGAGCGGGCGGCGCATCGGGATCGCTTGATGCATCAAATATGTTTAAGCCGGCGCTTGCAAGAGGCGACATACAATGCATTGGTGCGACTACACTTGATGAATACAGAAAATATATTGAGACTGACGGCGCACTTGACAGAAGATTCCAGAAAGTAATGGTTGAGCCGCCAAGTTATGATGAAACACTTCAGATTCTTGAGAACATTAAATTCAAATATGAAGAACATCATCATGTAAGGTATTCAAAAGATGCGATTGAAGCGGCAGTAAAATTAAGCAACCGTTACATTACCGACAGGCATCTGCCTGATAAGGCAATCGACGTGCTTGACGAAGCCGGGTCGAGAGTGCATATGGGAAATTTTGAAGTCCCGCAGGACATACTTGATCTTGAAGGCGACATTGAGAAAGTAAGAGTAGAGAAAGCATCAGTTGTTAAGAGACAGGATTACGAAGAGGCGGCAAGATTAAGAGACAAAGAGAGAAATCTCCAGAATGATCTTGAGGCAGCAAAGCGAGACTGGGAAACTAAAACAAAGGATTTGGTTCATGATGTAAATGAAGAAGATATTGCTACAGTAGTTGCTATGATGACCGGAATTCCAGTAAACAGAGTAGCTCAGACGGAATCTGAGAAACTAATGAAAATGGAAGATGCTCTAAAGATGCATATTGTCGGTCAGGATGAAGCAGTACTTAAATTAACCAAGTCAATCCGCAGGGCAAGGGCAGGGCTAAAGAATCCTAACCGTCCTATCGGAAGTTTTATATTCCTGGGACCTACAGGTGTTGGTAAAACTGAACTTTGTAAAGTTCTTGCAAGATATCTTTTCGATACTGACAATGCATTGATCCGAATCGACATGAGTGAATACATGGAGAAGTTCTCGCTGTCAAGACTGGTTGGAGCGCCTCCGGGATATGTAGGTTATGAAGAAGGCGGTCAGTTGACAGAGAAGGTAAGAAGAAGACCATATTCAGTAGTTTTGTTTGATGAAATCGAAAAAGCGCATCCAGATATCTTCAGTATACTGCTGCAGGTACTTGATGACGGAATACTTACCGATAGTCTTGGAAGGAAAGTTGATTTCAAGAATGCGATTATAATTATGACATCAAATGTAGGTACAAGGGACATAAAGAATATCGGATCATTCGGATTCGGCGGAGAATCGACTGCTGATCAGTATTCGACGTTAAAGAATACAGTAGAAGACGCGATGCAGAAACTCTTTAATCCTGAATTTCTGAACAGAGTAGATGAAACGATAGTATTCCGCAACCTTGAAAGAGGCGATATACTCAAGATAATTGACATAGAACTTAGAGACCTGTTAAAGAACATACATGAAAGCAAGATGACAATTCATCTTGATGATTCAGCGAAGGATTTTATTGTTACCAAGGGATTTGATCAGAAGTACGGAGCGCGGCCATTAAGAAGGGCTATCCAGAAATATGTTGAAGATCCGCTTGCAGAAGAAATCCTGAGAGGGACATTCAAGGAAGGAAGCGGCATACTTGTAAAGCATGTTGAGAATACAGAAGAGTTAATTTTCGTTGGCGAGGAAAATGAACCGCCTCAGAAAGAGAAGGAAATAACCGATACCGGCGAAAAATAATTTATAATTTATATTCGTTGATTTATAACCTCCGGGGCCGTTATTTGCGGCAATAACCCGGAGGTTTTTTATTAAGGGGGATTATTATTTTTTGCCATGGAGGAAGATAAATTTATTTTTAATTTTTCATGATTTTTGACTTGACAATAAAATAAATAATTATTACTGTTGCGGTTCAATAAAAGATAGTTTATTAAGGAACTGTTTTCTGCATGTGAAGTGAATTCCTTAATGACAGAGATTTAATAGGGGAAAAAGTGTTAAATATTGCTAATCAGCAATTAAAAAAGGGAGAAAAAACCAATCCCACGTGGCTCTCAGGTGCCTCTCAAATGCCTCTCACGTTCCAAAAAGCGAGGATGAAGACAGATTAACGACAGCATTGCGGCAGAATCATTCCAGTACCTTTTCTTAGTCATTCCAGTATGTTTCTATATAAAGAGCAGTAGGGACCACCCTGAGTATCGTTTTGAGGCATGAAAATGTCAAACTTTAATACATTACGTTTAGGGAAGACAGAGAAGAGTATAATGAAGAGGAATGGGAAAGCGAGGAAAAGAAGTATGGCTATCGGGGAGGAATGAGAATAGAAACGGGGGATTAGAAAAAGGTAAAGTGCCATGGAGGGTTTGTGAGTGCAAAGGTAAACCGGGATTAAGAAAAAGAAATGTTAGGGGAGCAAGAAAGAGGTGGAAGAGGCAAACTATGGAAATTCACTAAATCTCTTATTATATTTATTAAGATATTTATTATTAAAACATTAAATATGGCGGGTAGTTTATGGCAACAGTAAGAAACTCAGAATTTGCCGGATACAAAGGGAAGCTAGGGAAAATAATATTCCGTACAAGGTACGGGAAGACAGTTGCATACCGGATTCCGGAGAATTTCAAAAAAAGTGAAAGTGAAGCATCAAAGGCGAACAGGAAGAAGCTAAAGCCGATGGCACAATTTGCTTCAAATATTTGTTTACTGCCCGAGCTTAAACAGATATGGCAATTGGAAAGAGAAACCAAGGCCACATCAGCTTATCATAAAATTGAGAAGAAGAATGCGATTTTTTTTAATCACTTTCATCCAACAATAAATAACGAGATTGTACCGGGCGGATTTGGATGCCAGCGGGATGGCGCTATACTGAATAAAGATGAGATGAGGATTAACATATCATTCCCTGACAGACCCGTGGTGGATGAGGCGGATATGGAGTTTCTGAAAAGGTATCTGGTGATAGCAATTATTTGTTTTTATGATCCGGTGAATAAAAAGGATGAGGATTTTGCATTTTATAATATTTACAAGAATATTTCAAATTGGGAAATGTGGAATCCGATAGAAGCGCGATATCAGTTTTCTGAAGAAGAGGGGAAAATATTTTCTGAGTACAGGAAAAGTATTTTGTTTTATACTGTAATAGCATGTGATGCTGAAGGATATTATTTAGGACACTCGTTTAGTTACAGTCTTGAGTTTGATAATATTACGGGACAAGAAGAAACACTGAAAATAAAGTAATATGACTGACAAAAAAATAAGATGGGGGATAATAGGCTGCGGGGATGTAACAGAGGTAAAGAGCGGACCGGCATTTCAGAAGGCTGATGGATCGGAACTCACGGCTGTAATGAGGCGGAATGGTGAGCTAGCACGTGATTATGCAATACGGCATAATGTTCCAAAATGGCATGAGAGCGCCGATATGCTGATTAACGATCCGGAAGTTGATGCGGTTTATATTGCAACGCCGCCTTCGACGCATAAGGTATATACGATAATGTCGGCAAGGGCGGGAAAACCGGTTTATGTAGAAAAGCCTATGGCCATAAGTTACAGAGAATGCGTAGAGATGGCAGAGGAATGTGAAAGATTAAATGTTCCACTTTTTACCGCTTACTACCGGAGGGCATTGCCAAGGTTTCTGAAGATAAAGGTATTGATTGAGAATGGAGCGATTGGGGAAGTCCGTGCGGTGAATGTTCGGTATTTTTCGAGACCCTCGTTGAGTGATATGAACAGAATTTACAACTGGCGGGTTGATCCTGCGATTGCAGGTGCGGGATATTTTTTTGATTTAGCATCTCACACACTGGATCTGCTGCAATATTATTTTGGTTCAATTGTAAAGGCAGAGGGGAGCGCAGTGAACCAGGGGAAATATTATGCGGCTGAAGATACGGTAACAGCATCGTTTGTTTTTGAAGGTGGGATGCCGGGGAGCGGGATGTGGTGTTATTGTGCAGATGAGAATCTAGACCGGTGTGAAATAATTGGGTCAACGGGTAAGATAGTTTTTGCGACATTCGGGGATGCGCCTGTGGTGATAAAGAGGGGGGAGGTTATAGAGGATTTGAATATTCCGCATCCTGAGCATGTACAGCAGCCGCTGATTCAGCTGGTGACAAATGAATTGCTGGGGTTAGGGGAATGTCCGAGTACAGGAAGGACGGGGATGATGACGAGCTGGGTGATGGATAGAATACTTGAGAGGAGTTAAATAT
>Ga0073936_10006404_pt1 | contig 15547 bp, 11 predicted proteins | sample AliMusrvi5mmetaG_FD_87041 | JGI IMG/M metagenome (GOLD analysis project Ga0073936, IMG submission 87041) | Freshwater lake bacterial and archeal communities from Alinen Mustajarvi, Finland, to study Microbial Dark Matter (Phase II) - Alinen... | ecosystem: Environmental > Aquatic > Freshwater >... | reverse complement strand
GGGTACGTTTCCGGCAGCTTCACACAAGGCGATTGCTCATCCTGCATGTGCCGGTGGGGGCAGTTGACGGCGCAACTGGTTCTGCAAAGAACAGTTCATAGATACGCGACTTCACGTCGCAACGATTAAAATATAGTTATATTGGCAGCATAGCATTGTATAAGAGAACTATGCAAAAGTAATTGTTTTCGGCTCCCCCCCCAGTGAAGCACTTGCTACTCATTCCTGGACGCCGTTTACCCAGCCTGTTCACGAAAAAGGTAACTGAGATGCTCAGGATTGCAATGAGTTACAAGAGTCCCAATCAAATGCAATTATTCGTGCGTTTCTTGGGAATTCTTCTGATGTTCATGTTCTGCTCTGTTTATACGCAATCTGCGATTGCACAAACTCTCCTAAAAAAAGCATCGCTCATTCCTCTCTGGAGTCCACAAGCCCAGTTTGCAGGGTATTATGTGGCTCTCGATAAAGGGATTTATGCCAGGCATGGAATTGATATGACAATTCGCAATGGCGGTGCAGGACATTCTGCTGCAGAATCTTTACAGAGTGGTCAGGCTGATTTTGCTGTTCTATGGCTCACAACAGCCCTTCAGCATCGGAATGCTGACACAAAGCTTGTCAATGTGTCGCAAATTATTCAGAGGTCATCTATGATGCTGATTTCCAAAAAATCCAGCGGCATCAGAACGGTGGAAGATATGAAAGGGAAAAAGGTCGGGCTGTGGGGGGGAGACCTTTCCATTCCTCCCCGGACGTTATTTTTAAGACATGGCATTGCAGTAAAGGAGGTGCCACTTTCGCACACGGTGAACCTTTTTTTGCGGGGGGGAATTGATGTGACCTCGGCCATGTGGTATAACGAGTATCACGTTATCCTTAATTCTGGTGTGGATGCGGAGCAGTTGAATGCTGTGTTTCTCAGTGAGCAGGGTATGAATTTCCCGGAGGATGGTCTTTATACCCTTGAAAAAACCATTACAAGGGATTCTGCTCTGGTAGATGCCTTTGTCAGTGCTTCGCTGGAAGGGTGGCAGTATGCTTTTGCTCATCCTGACGAGGCGCTTGAGATCGTTATCAAGTATATGCATCTTGCTCAGGTTCCTGCGAATCGGATCCACCAGAAATGGATGCTTGACCGAATGCGGGACCTTGTGAAACCCGGCAAGGGTAAGGGAGGAATGGGGACGCTCAACAGCATGGATTATGAAGCGGTTGGAAATACTATGCAACGTGAGGGCCTGATTCAAAGTTATCCGGATTATACAGCGTTTTCGCGGAGGTCTAATGCTCGCCCATAAAAGCATCGTCCTTAAGCTGATTCTTGTGATCACGTTTTGCAGTGTGCTTATTTTTGCTTTCACGCTTGGCTATAACTATTACGAGTCGCGCCTTATTCTCGAAAAAGAACTGGAAAACAATGCGCGTAATCTTGCCATGTCGTTGGTGAACAGGGTAGAGAGTGAGCTTGTGTCGGTTACTAAGGTTACTGAAGGAGTGGCCCGATCGATGGAATCGGGCAGTTATACTGAAAAGGAACTTCTTTCCAGGATCAGGACAACTTTAAAGGATAATCCCAGGATATATGGGTCGAGTATTGCTTTTGAGCCCTATGCTTTCAGAAAAGCTAATCGCCTGTATGCACCTTATTTTTACAGGGAAAAAGGAAAAATCACTTTCATACGTCTGGAAGACTCGTATCAGTATGTGCCTTATGTTTATTGGGACTGGTATCAGATTCCGCGGGAATTGGGTAAACGTGAATGGAGTGAGCCGTATTATGATGATGGGGGCGCTAATATAGCGATGGCTACCTGTTCGGTTCCTTTCTACGAGGAGCGTGGTGGAACCAGGATTCTCAAGGGAATAGTGACATCGGATATTCCTCTTGACTCGTTGACAGAGCTTATCTCTTCTGTTAAAATTCTTAAAACCGGTTATGCAGCGCTTCTCTCCCGTAACGGGATGGTGCTTGCTCATCCTTTGAAGGATGCTATCATGAATGAGACTTTTTTCAGTATTGCAGAGTCGAGGCATGATAGTTCCTTGCGGGACCTTGGCAAGAAGATGGTCAAGGGGGAGTCAGGGTTTGTAAACTATACAAGTCTTGTCGGGGTTAAAAGCTGGATGTATTTTGCTCCGATCAGTTCAACGGGATGGACTCTTGCTGTGGTATTCCCTGAAGAGGAGCTGCTCGAAAACGTCAGAAAGATGAGCTTGACCATGGCAGGCATGGGACTTGCAGGAATTCTGCTTTTAACATTGGCGGTATACTCAATTGCAAGGTCCATTACCAAACCTCTCCGATCACTCGCGGATGCTACAGAGGTTATGGCTTCTGGCAACTTTGATGTGGAACTTCCAGTGGTTCGGTCGAATGATGAAGTTGGTGTACTGACCTCATCGTTTCAGTCGATGGTCACTTCGCTAAAGGAGTACATTAAAAATCTCACAGAGACAACTGCAGCGAAAGAACGTATTCAAAGCGAGCTCAAGGTGGCAACTGATATTCAAGCCAGCCTTTTGCCGCGGTTGTTTCCTGCATTTCCCGATCGCCCCGAGTTTGATATTTTTGCTTCAATGGATCCAGCTAAAGAGGTCGGCGGCGACTTTTACGATTTCTTTTTTATTGATGAACACAATCTCTGTTTTCTTATTGCAGATGTGGCCGACAAGGGTGTGCCGGCGGCTCTTTATATGATGGTGGCAAAAACCTTGTTGAAATCTGAGGGGCAGCGACTGGGAGAGCCGGATATGATCCTCTCTTATGTCAATAATATTCTCGCTACTGATAATGACAGCTGTATGTTTGCGACGGTATTTTGCGCCATTCTTGATACCAGATCCGGTGAGGTGCGTTTTGCAAATGCAGGACATAATCCACCTCTGATCATTGAATCACAGGGGATACGGTATCTAACACTGAAATCGGGTTTTGTGCTTGGCCCTGTTTTGAATTCACTCTATCAAACCGAGCGGTTGACCATGCAGCCTGGCGATACTCTTTTTCTCTATACTGACGGTGTGACTGAAGCGAAAAATCCTGAAGAAGAGCTGTACGGTGAGTCGCGGCTTTTGCAGACACTGCAGGAAGGTCCTCTCGATGATCTTGCAGATATGATCCATCGTGTTCGCTCAGAGGTAAAAAAATTCGCGAACAGTGCACCTCAATCCGATGATGTTACCATGGTTGCCATAAAATACCGGGGAGAAAGAGCGTAATAAGAAAGAGAGTGCAGAGGGAGCTGGTCTGTTTTTGTTTCAGGAATGTCCATTTAACAAAATAAGGAGAATCGTTATGTCAGGAAAAGTTTTCAGGATTCTGATGGTTATGCTCTTTTCGTCGTTTGTCATGCTTTCGGGCTGCAGCAAAAGAGAGAAAATCACAAAGCTTCAACAGCTTGATGGCAGAGAGTTTGCTCTCCCGACCGGAACAGTTGCCGATAAGCTTGTTCTTTCAAAATTGCCAAATGCAAAGTTTAAATACTTCAATAGTGTCATGGATGCGGCATTGGCAGTTAAATCGGGTAAAGCTGATGCTGCTGCTTATGATGAACCAATTCTTAAAAATATTGCTTCAAAAAACAGTGGTTTGGCGGTTCTTCCAGAGATGATAACCAAAGATAATTACGGATTTGCTGTTCAGCCTGATAATCAGGATCTGAAAAAAAATATTGATGTTGTTGTTTCCGAGCTGAAAAAAAATGGTGGTTATGACGCTATGATCCGTCGCTGGTTCCCCAAAACAGGAAATCCTGCTCCAATGCCAGCCATACCTTTAACCGGAACTAAAGGGGTATTGAGGTTTGGTACTTCAAGTGTAACAGAACCGTTTTCTTTTGTTGATGCCTCTGGCGGTGTTGTAGGATTTGATATAGAACTTGCCAGTTATGTCGCCAAAAAGCTTGATAAAAAACTTGAAATCGTCAATATGGAGTTTGGTGCAATGATACCTGCATTGATTTCCGGTAAGGTTGACATGATTGGTGCATGCATAACCATTACTGATGAGCGCTCTAAAAAAGTTCTCTTTTCTGATCCTTATTACGTTGGCGGTATCGCTGCACTGGTTGCTGAATAAATATGCTTTTATGGAGTAGCAGATGAACAAATGGGTACTGTCAGTGCTCTCAGCTTTCTTGCTTTTGAGTGTTTTTACAGGGTGTAATAGTAAGCCTGTCATTACGTCTTTTGCTGATGCAAAATATGCATCAATAGGTGTAACGACAGGTACTACCGGAGAAACTATTGCTCTTACGAAGTTTCCGGAAGCGAAGATCAAAAGCTTCAATGACATTATGGATGCCATTGCGGCCCTTAAGGCCGGGCAACTGGACGCAGTCATTACATCTAGTCTTACGGCTCATCAGGTTGTCAAAAAGAATCCTGAATTTTATTATCTGCAGGAACCTTTACAGTATGAGGATACCTCGATTGCAGTTAAAAAAGGAGATGATGAGCTCCTGCTTGCTGTGGACAATATTATCGGGGAGCTGCAAGCTGATGGCACCTTGGCAGACATGCGTAAGCGTTGGTTCAAAATGGATCTGAGTCCTTATGTAGAAAGAAAGATAGAGGTTTCCACGAAAGGAAAGGTCTTAAACATAGGAGTCAGTGCTTATCGTGAGCCGGTTAATTTTGTTGACAAGGATGGCCGGGTGACTGGATTTGATGGAGAGCTGGCTCGAATCATTGGAGCCAGACTTCATCGTCCCATCGAGTTTTATAACATGAAATTTATGGCGCTGATACCTGCGTTGCAATCAGGGAGGGTAGACCTGATTATCACCAGTATGACTGCGACAAAAGAACGTAAAAAATCAGTTAATTTTACTCGGCCCTATTGTATCAATTCCGAGGTCATGATCGTCAAAAAAGCTGGTGACAAACAAGATGTTCTTCCACCTGCCCCGGCGAAGAGTATTGCTGGCAGTAACAAGCCAATTACAACATTACAAGAGATTGATGGAAAGCGAATAGGCGTCCTGTCTGGTTCGGCAGGTGATATGGCGGCTCGGAAACATTTTCCCCATTCGAGTTTTCAGGTAATGATTAATTCGGCTGATATAGCGCTAGCGGTCAAGAATGGAAAAACTGATGCTTTTGTTTATGACAAAAGTGTACTGCAGAACATGGTTGAAAAAAATCCTGATCTGGTCATTCTTGATGAACCTGTAGACAAACTGGAAGTAGCTGCGGCCATAAAAAAAGAGAACAGTGCACTGCTTTCCATGATAAACAGCGCATTACTCTCGCTGAAAAAAGAAGGCGCTCTTGATCGGTTGAGAAAAAAATGGGTTGATTCAAAATATGCTGCAACACCGCTGTTGCCAATGATTAATCGACATCCTAAAAACGGGGTGTTGAAAATGGGGACATGTGCGAATCTTGAACCATTTTCATTTCAGTCGAACGGAAAACTGACAGGGATGGATGTGGAGCTAAGTCAGCTAATAGGTAAGCGGTTAGGGAAAGAAATTAAAATAATCGACATGAATTTTGAAGCACTGATTCCAGCGCTTCAATCTGGAAAAATTGATTTTGCGCTTTCAAATTTCAATGTGACGGAGGAGCGCAAAAAACTTGTTCTTTTTTCGTTGCCGTATATAGAAAATGATATTTCAGCGCTGGTAAGACGATTTTTAGCTGCAAAACCTGACAACCGGGATGGCTTGCGGGATAAGAGAAGTGAAACGTTAAAAACTCCAAAAGCTAAAATTTCATCTCCTGCCGATCTGAAAGACAAGCGGATTGGAGTGCTGCTTGGTTCTGTTCATGATGCTTATGCCATAAAAACATATCCGCAAGCGACAATTCTCCAGTACAAAACCCCTTCAGATATTGTTTTGGCGGTTAAGACCGGCAAGGTTGATGCTGCCATTTATACCTATGAAACTCTTCTCAACATTTTCCCTACCAATGACGATCTGGGAATGCTTGAACCCCCGTTGTTTTCAGTTCCGGTAGGTATGGGCTTCAACAAGCAAAACAATACATTGCCCAAAAAATTTAACGAGTTTCTCATAGAGATAAAAAAGAACGGAATCTATGACGACATGGAACGTCGGTGGATCACAAAAGGTGAAACCACCATGCCGCCCATACAGAATACAAAAACAAACGGCATTCTGACTGTTGGAGTCGTAAGCGATAAGGGGCTTCCTTTTGCCATTCTTAAGAATAACAAGCTGATTGGTTATGATATTGAGCTTTCGGAAAGGTTTGCTGCATATCTTGGAAAAGAGGTCAAATTCAGTGATATGGAGTTTGGAAGCCTGATTGCTGCTGTATCGACCAACAAGATTGATATGATTTCAAGTACGTTGATGATTACTGAAGAAAGAAAAAAGCAGATCGGTTTTTCTGATGAATATTATGACCTGCGGGCAAGTGCGTTTGCGCTTAAAAAAAATATTGTAACACAGGGAAACAAGGCTACTGAAAAAGATCTTGCTGCACCATCATTTATACAAGGGCTTGTAAACAGCGTTCAAAGTAACATAGTCCAGGAAAATCGATGGCAGCTTATTCTGGATGGACTCAGGGTTACGGTTATTATTTCTCTGTTTTCGACCCTGTTCGGGACTGTTCTTGGTGCGCTTGTTTGTTTCATGCGCATGTCTTCGAATCGCCTCCTTAAACTGTTGGCTTCTCTCTATATTGCCGTTCTGCGGGGCACTCCGGTACTTGTATTTTTAATGCTTATATTTTATGTCGTTTTTGCTTCGGTAAATATTGATCCGGTCTTTGTTGCCGTTATTGCTTTCGGAATGAATTTTGCTGCCTATGTTGCGGAAATATTCCGTTCAGGCATAGAAAGTATAGATAAAGGGCAGACCGAAGCAGGCATTGCCATGGGCTTTACCAGGCTTAACACCTTTCTTTTTATTGTTCTCCCTCAAACCCTCCTGCGGATTTTACCGACCTATAAGGGTGAGTTTATTTCTTTGGTAAAAATGACATCCATTGTTGGATATATTGCTGTGCAGGATTTGACAAAGGCAAGTGACATTATCCGCAGTCGTACGTTTGATGCGTTTTTTCCTCTGATTATGGTGGCGGTTCTTTACTTTTTGATTTCATGGGTTCTCATGCAATCCATAGAGTATGTTGAACGGGTAACTGATCCGAAATTCAAAAGAAAACAGAGGAAATCATGTTGAATCTTTTTATGAAGTACAGACTCTTTGTTATAGTGGCGGGGTGTCTGCTCTGTTCGGGATTTATCAGTAAACCACTTTCCTCGATAGATGACCTTAAAGACAAGCGGATCGGCGTACTGATGGGTTCTGTTCACGACAGGTATGCCAATAAAACGTATCCTCAGGCCTCAATTCTGCAGTATAAATCACCTTCTGATCTCATGCTTGGGGTCAAGTCAGGAAAGATTGATGCCGCAATTTACAGTTACGATGAGCTGATGCAGCTGTTGAGTCATCATGACGATCTGGCTATCATCGGTGATGCTCTGTTTTCAACACCAATCGGCATGGGATTTCACCGCGATAATAATGACCTGCGCCTTGAGTTCAACCGCTTTCTGAAGCATATACGCAGTAACGGCCAGTATGATGCTATGATTCGTCATTGGATGAATGACCGCGCTGTAGATATGCCGGAAATTCAAAAATCATCGTCGGGTAAACCCCTTGTTGTGGGCATCGTCAGTGACAATGGTCTTCCTTTCAATGTTGTTATCAATAACCGGATGGTTGGATTTGGTATAGAGCTGCTTGAAAGGTTTGCTCTGTATTCCGGTAGACAGATCACCTACAGGGATCTTGAATTCTCGAACCAGATTGCTGCTCTGGAAAGTAAAAAGATTGATATGAGCGCGGCGGTAATGTCAATTACAGAAGAGCGGAAAAAACAAATCGCTTTTTCTGATCCTTATTACGATCAGGCGGCCAATATGTTTGCGCTTAAAAAAAATATTGCCGTGAAAACTGCGGGTCCAAAAACCATGCAGAAGAATGTGTCGGTATCATTTTTTGCAGGAATTATCAACAGTTTCCAAAGTAATATTGTTCAAGAAAATCGTTATTTGCTTATTCTTGGAGGACTTAAGACTACTGTTATTATTTCTGTTCTGGCTACGTTGTTTGGTACGCTTCTGGGAGCCGTTGTCTGTTTCATGCGCATGTCGAGCAGCGTAATACTCAATCTGCTTGCGAAAACCTATATCGCAATATTACGAGGAACTCCGGTGCTGGTGTTTTTAATGCTGATATTCTATGTCGTTTTTGCTTCGGTAAATATCGATCCCGTATTTGTTTCGGTGATTGCATTTGGAATGAATTTTGCGGCCTATGTAGCTGAAATATTCAGGTCGGGTATTGAGAGTATCGACAAAGGGCAATCTGAAGCAGGAATTGCCATGGGTTTTACCAAGGTAAACACTTTTCTGTTTATTGTCCTGCCGCAAACAGTCCAGCGGATTTTACCAGTCTATAAGGGTGAGTTTATTTCATTGGTCAAAATGACTTCGATTGTCGGCTACATCGCTGTACAGGATTTGACAAAGGCGAGTGACATTATCCGCAGTCGCACGTTTGATGCTTTCTTTCCCCTGATAATGGTAGCTGTATTATATTTTCTTATTTCATGGTTTCTGATGTTGTTAATGGAGTATGCTGAACGGTTAACGAACCCTAAACTCAATAGAAAAAAGATACTTATTGCATGATAAAAATTGAACATCTTTCCAAGAGGTTTGGGAATCTTGAAGTGCTTAAAGATGTCTCTGTCGAAATAAAGACAGGAGAGGTGATTTCAATTATTGGCCCTTCCGGTACCGGTAAAAGCACTTTTTTGCGTTGTATCAACCTCCTTGACCACCCCAGCGGCGGTTCAATTCGAATTGATGGGGTTGATATAATGGATCCAAAGTCTGATGTCCCAAAAGTTCGGCAGAAGATGAATATGGTTTTTCAGTCGTTCAATCTGTTTTTTCACCTCTCCGTGATGGACAATCTGACCCTTGGGCCGATTAAACTTTTGGGGATGAGCCAGCAGGATGCTGAACGTAAATCCATGGATCTTCTTAAACTGGTAGGACTTGCCGAAAAGGCGGAGAGTTATCCTGATGAGCTTTCCGGTGGCCAGAAACAACGTGTTGCCATTGCTCGATGCATGGCTATGGATCCAAAGATTATTCTTTTTGATGAACCGACGTCGGCTCTTGATCCCACCATGGTAAGCGAGGTTTTGTCAGTTATCCGACGACTGGCTAAAGATGGCATGACAATGGCGATTGTTACCCATGAAATGGATTTTGCCAGGGACGTTTCAAACCGGGTGTTTTATATGGATGAGGGTGTTATCTACGAAGAAGGTACACCAGAGCAGATATTTGATAATCCTCAAAAGGAAAAGACCAAAACTTTTATAAACAGGATACGAAGTTTCTGCTATCATATTACTTCTCCTGATTATGATTTGTATGCTATGAATGCCGAAATAGAAATGTTTTGTGAAAAACAGATTCTGGCTGTTAAAACCCGACAGAACCTTCTTCTGCTTGTAGAAGAGATGCTTCAGATTTTTAATCCATTTTTGTCTTCGCTGCTTCTGGATATTGTTCTTGCCTATTCAGAAAAGAAAGAGATTCTGGAAGTTGTCTTTGAATATACAGGAGAGTCTGTGAACCTGCTTGATAAGAATCTTTTGGCTGATGAGTTAGGATTGACAATTATTCAGGGAGTGACAGAGAGCATTGATTACAGGCATATGGGCAATAAAAACAGATTAACAATGATCTTGAAGAGTGCGTAATGTTGCCTTAACACGGCTGTCGCATTTTATTAAATTTTTAACTATAACGTACATGACTATTGAGATTAAAAAGGAATCAGCGGCCTTGGTTGTTAAGGTTGCGGGAAGGTTGGATGCTGTGACTGCTCCGGAGTATGAAAAGAAGGTCAATGAATTGATTGCTGATGGTGAAATTAATTTTGTCGTTGATTTTGAGCAACTCGAGTATAAAAGCAGTGCCGGTTTGCGGGCTTTGCTTGCCACTGCTAAGCGGATCAAGGGTAAGAGTGGAAAAATCCTGCTTGCTAATATCAAGGGAGGAGTCAAGGAGGTATTCGATATTTCAGGGTTTGGCACTATTTTTCCGATGCATGATTCTGTGGCCAGTGCATTAAGTGCTTCGGTTTGATAAATGGCGCATAAATTCGAAAAAATATTTGCAGCCAACATTGACAAACTAGCTGAAATCACTGAATTTGTTGAGGAGTGTGCTGATCATTTCGGGCTTGAAGCTAAACAAAAGTTTGGACTGCTTGTTGCCCTTGAGGAGGCCTTTGTCAATATCTGCAGTTATGCCTATCCGAACCATGATGGCATGGTTGAGTTTGCATGTGACGCGGACGCGGACGCAGATTCTTTTGTTATGGAAATATCAGATAGCGGCAGTCCTTTTAACGTCTTGTCGCTTCCTGATCCTGACATATCTATGGATATAGAGGATCGGGATATTGGTGGCCTGGGTGTTTATTTTATCCGCAGAATGACTGACAAGGTCAGTTACCGCAGAAAAAATGATCAAAACGTTTTGAAATTGGTTTTGAATCGCACCTCTTAAATGGGTATGCCCCCAAATGCATTGTTCCCATGAATCAGACGCCTGCTAATATCATCTACGGTGTTGATGATGTTCCCCCATTTTCTGCCCTTTTTTTCCTGGCGCTTCAGCATGCGATCCTTGCGCTTGTGTTTATCGTGTATCCCCTTATGCTTGTTACTGAGGCTAACGGAACTCAGTTTGATGCAGAAGCGATTGTGACGGTGAGCATCCTTGCTATGGCTTTTGGTACGTTTATCCAGTCTCTCGGCCGCAAAGGGATAGGAAGCGGTTTTCTTGGGGTTACTATAACTAGCGCTATTTATCTGCCGGTTTCCATCCTGGCCGTCCATACAGGAGGCTTAGGTCTTGCATTTGGGATGACCATGCTTGGTGGAATTTTCAGCCTTCTGTTTTCACGTTTTCTGAAATATTTACGACCCTTGTTTCCTGCAGAAGTTTGTGGCGTGGGAGTTATGATGCTTGGTGTCTCTATGGTAGGGCTTTCCGTTACACGGGTTACGGGACTTCATGATCATAATGCTGTTGACCCTAAAGCAATTGCTGTCGCCTTTATCACTCTAGCCCTCATGGTAGCTTTGAGCATTTGGCCAAAGGTGCATATTCGTCTTTATTCAGCAGTGATTGGATTAGTTTGCGGCTATGGCGCTGCTTTATGGGCAGGTATCATTGATGTTAAAATTTTTAATGGTGTAATGGAGAGCGGTGTTCTTGCATTGCCGGTGATTTCAATTCCTCAATGGAGTTTCCAGTGGGCCTTGATCATTCCTTTTGGAATGACAGCACTTGTCTCCTCTTTAGATTGTTTCGCCTGTATAATTACCTGTGAAAAAATAAATCAATCTGAATGGGTTCGGCCTGATATGAAGCCTATCTGCGGTGGCCTTCTTGCCGATGGTATCAGCACACTCTTTGCTGGAGCCTTTGGAACTCTTGGTACCTGTGTTTCTTCTGCCCATATAGCTCTCTCGTCTGCTACAGGGGCGACATCACGTCGTGTGGGTCAATGGTCGGCACTGTTGCTTCTTGCAATGGCATTTGTGCCGCCACTTACTAAACTTCTTACTCATATCCCCGCTCCAGTCATTGGAGCAGTCATGCTCTTTGCGTCAGCATTTCTTATTACTTCAGGAATGGAGCTGATTGTCTCCAGAATGCTTGATACAAGACGTATTTTCATGATTGGCTGCTCCATCATTGTGGGCATTGTTTCAATCCAGCTCAGTGATTTGTTCAAGCAACTGCCACCAGCCGTTTATAGTATTGCCGGCTCACCCTTTGCGCTTGCCTCGGTTTGCGCTATTCTGTTAAATCTGCTGTTTAAAATTGGCACAGCTCGTAATGCATCGCTCTCTGTTCCTCCTCAGTTCAGTAGTGTTTCTAATATCTTGAGTTTTTTTGAGAAGAGTGGTGCATCCTGGGGCGCTCGTCGTCAAGTGATGCAAAAGGCGGAGAATGCTGTTAATGAACTGCTTGAAACCATGGTCACGATGCAATTGGTCGACGGTTTTATAGAGATTCAATTGCATTGTAATGAGCAGTATATTGATGTTATTCTGCTCTATTCAGGGTTGCCATTTTCATCGTCCTCATCGATACCGTTGCCTGAACAGATTCTTGATGACGAAAAGCAACTGCAGTATCTTTCGGTAGCACTTATTCGGCAATATGCAGATAGAGTAATCATTGACAAGCAAAAGGAAAAGGAACGCATTTCTTTACGGTTTGAGCAATAACGTTCAGAATTCAAACGAAGTACCCTGGGGAACCCCAGGGTGCTCTCCACCGCTTACCGTTCGGCGCTTTCCAAATCCTGCTGCACATCGCGTTGAAAATCACAGGTCAGATAGTCAAAGCTCATTGGCAGTCCCAATTCAAGGGTGGTGATAAACTGTATGCCCGCACTGATATCAGATGGTTTGCATTCCAGCAAGTGTCCTCCAAGCGTTCTGTCTCTTGAAAGAAAATGAAGGTGCATACCGGGAACACTTACTGATCCCATGAATGCCGGTGTATAAAACCCTACCAGAGTCCCTTCTATCCCTTTATAATTAAATACCGGCTGATCTTTTGCCACATCTGCTAACGGGCGATAATTCTCCTGTCGAGGAACCGAACGGACTTTGATTTCGGCAAAAGAACCTTCTATCCTAATGGCATAAAAAATGTTGGGCGAAGGAAGAAGACTGAACAGCCAGTCAAGAAAAACCTTATAAGAACATTCTTCCTGAAGTTGGTCGTGGCTTACTGGCTTGTAGAATGTAACGCAGGTAAACGGTGTTAATGTGTCTGCACTTACTCTCGCGGCAACACCATTTGATGTGATCTGGTAAATCGCACCATCAAGCATGACCATCTCGCCGTCCAGATTATCAAAAGTGCCCAATCCGAAATCGCCATGCTTCTTAATGTCTGAAAAGGGGATTTTCTGTATATAGATTCCTTCAACCAGTGCGTTAACCGGAGTAGAGAAATATATGCTCTCACGATGAACCATTCGCTCTTTCAATGTCATAAAAGGTTTACTCCTTGAAGGTATAAAACACAACTTACGAAACTATAAGGACTTATACTCCATACTCAATGTGCGATTGAGAATCCATATACATTTGTCAACGCATAAAGTTAAACCCAACAGACAGGATCGGGTCGGCGGTGTCATGTTTTGGTTGGAATTAAGGAATGTATTCCTCAATTGTCGCATTTGAGTGCTCCTGTCGCCATATAAGTCAGTTTGATCCTCGTCAAGAAGTTCGCCTGATTTGACTATTTCACTAGCATTTTGAATAAGAAAGTCGAGGGCCTCAAAACAGTTATTCGCCAGTAACGTGATTTCGGGTAAAGATTGAGCCTGCCGGATGAATTCAATCAATTTCATCAATTCCTCTGCAAGCTGCATGATCATAGTCTGACGGTTCTGCAGTATGGCGTGCCTTTGAGCTTGGCTTACATCAAGATGCAAAGATACAACTTCAGCCATTGCCGACTCGATTTCGTGACCAAGACATTGCAATGCTTCCCATCTTTTCTTAAGGTCAGCGCCGCGATTAGGCTCGAAGGCACTGGGTAGCAAAGCGGCTACTTGCCCAAATTCACGGGATTGCTCCATATGAATGATATCGAGAGCAACCTGAGAATCATCGGGGCTCTTATCCCACAGGAACAGAGGCTTCGACAGTTCTTCCTCTTCAGCTGGAGGAAACTGGTGCGCCAACCACCCGACAACTGGGGTATGGATGAGCATGTAAAAAATTGCAGCTGTGAGATTCATCAACATGAATGCCCATGCAGCCTGTATTTCTGGCTCAGGAGTGATTTTGGCAAGAAGCGCCAGCACGAGAGGAATATGAAGGTACTTTTCAACATAGAAGAGAATGACAAAAACTCCTGCACCGGTGAAGTTGAAATAATTGACGAAGCGAACTAATTGGCGTCCTGAGCCGCTCATAGCAGAGCCAAGGAATGTTTTGAAGCCAGTCGAACCTACAGCCGCGCCATACATAATCAAAAAAGTTTCCTGTACCGGCAGAACGCCTCCTTTTGCTAATCCAATTGCCACCATTACCACTGTAGTGGAGGACTGAACCAGAAACCCAAAAGCCATCCCGATCAGGATGCTTAATCCTGGCCAAGCGCTTGCAATTCTCAGAGTTTCGCTAAACCAAGGTTCTTGACGAAGTGGCCTGACACCATCCAACAGCATTTCAATCCCGAAAAAAATGAGGCCAAGCCCAAAAGCAAGATTCCATAAGTTTCGGCGAGTATCTACCTTGGTGAAATACAGCATAATTGCCGAGATTCCGACCACAAAGAAAACCCCAAATCGAATTTTTATCGATACAAGGAACGGTAGAATACAGTTGCCAACGCTGAACCCGGTCAAGATAGAGATGGCTTGGGCTACCGTAACGCTGCCTGCGGAGTTCAAGCTTCCCAAAATAAAAAGAGCAGCAGAAGTACTCTGCAATGCAGCGCCTGCTCCAAGACCAAAAACTAATGCCTTCCAGCGAGGGTTAAGGTATTGCATCGACAAAATGCGAAATGTCCGGCTGCCGATACGCTTGAGACTTTCCGATAAGATGTTAATACCAGTAAGTAATAGTCCCAGTCCCAACAAAAACATTGCAGATGCTTGTACTTCGATCGCCATAACTAATAAATTGTAGTCGAATATTAAAAATCCACCAATTTTGAAAATTAGCAATTACCAAGGAAGAGGCTATAAATTCCGTGATTTCAAAATGGTTTGCACCACTTGGTGATGCCGTAATTGTTGTTTTCTAAGTTGCCCTCCTTCCTCTACTTGCAGTTGATTAAAAACAGTTTTGCGGTGTTCGGATCTAGCAGTCTGTCGGAATTGACCTAATCGACCAAATTGCTTTCACTCCTCTCAACGCTGATTAATGGTAATCTTATTGAGTTCTTTGCTGTTTAAAATGGTCTTTTTTCTTTGCGTCACTCAAAAATAGAGTCGTTCGGGTGTTTTCACCCCCTGTTCAGGCCATTGTTCGGCTTAACACCTGTAATCGCTTCAGGTTCCACCCAATACTGACAAGATCCCATTCACCTTTGACATTTTCTATTCCTCTGAGCATGAACTGCCTGAAGCCAAGCACTGATTTAATGTATATCGCTGAAATATCCTGCGTCGGCAGTTGCCTGAGTTACCTTGCCCAGCATTGCAGGTAGTCTTTTCAACTCGTCAAGAGCGGGCTTGATTTCTTCTTTATCGTTCGCATGTTGGCTGACATGGACTCCAACCAGCAGCATGGTATCGATATCGACACTCCCTTGTGCGTTATATGCCTGCATGAATCCACCGCCCGATACCGGCATGATCCGTGACTCCTCATCCGTCAGATTGACCTGATCTTTATCCTTTACCCCTGGTTCTGGAGCTTGAGGAGTTTTCCCTCTCGGTTGTTTCCCTGTCTCTTGACTTTTGCGTTTACGATCTGC
>Ga0073936_10006401_pt1 | contig 15550 bp, 10 predicted proteins | sample AliMusrvi5mmetaG_FD_87041 | JGI IMG/M metagenome (GOLD analysis project Ga0073936, IMG submission 87041) | Freshwater lake bacterial and archeal communities from Alinen Mustajarvi, Finland, to study Microbial Dark Matter (Phase II) - Alinen... | ecosystem: Environmental > Aquatic > Freshwater >... | reverse complement strand
TGACTGCACAGCAGGAATTGCTCGAAGCTGCTAAATCAAAGCAGACACAACCCGAAATTTACGAAGCAGCCAGGGAGAAACTTCGTCAATGGAAACTTGCTGATTCTCAAATTTCTGCGATTGAGAACACAGGAAATGTCAGAACCGACATAGAGATTCAATCCACTACAACTGGAATAGTAACCGCAAGACGCGTTAATAATGGTGACTATGTGTCGCAGGGCTCGGTTTTATTCGAGGTTTCTGATCTTTCAACCGTTTGGGTATTGTTTGATGCTTATGAAAGCGACCTTCCATTCCTGAAAACTGGTGATAAAATTGATTTTTCGATCCAGGCCTCTCCGGGCACCGCTTTCTCCGGAACCGTAAAGTTTATCGATCCGGTAATTGATCCCGTAAGCCGTGTCGCCAGGGTAAGGCTTGAAATTGGCAATCCGGGGGGAAAACTTAAACCTGAAATGTTCGCAACCGGAATTGTCAAGGCCAATCTGGACCAGTATCGTGACAAAATGGTTATTCCCCGTTCTGCGGTTTTATGGACAGGCAAGCGCTCTGTTGTATATGTGAAACAGCCGGGAACTGAAGAACCCGTTTTCAGGATGCGGATCATTGAACTTGGACCATTGCTGGGAAACAACTATGTTATTAATGTTGGTTTGTCCGATGGCGAAGAAGTTGTCACACAAGGGGCCTTTAGCGTAGATGCCGCAGCACAGCTAGAGGGTAAGCAAAGTATGATGAATCAGGAAGAAAATCCTGGATCGGTAAAGGCTTCGGATAAGAATAAAATGGCTACAAAGAGTACCTCAATTGAAATACCTTTGGAACTTCAGCAATTCAAAGTCTCCGGTAATTGCGATATGTGCAAGGAGCGCATTGAATCTGCTGCAAAATCGGTTGCCGGAGTTGCCACGGCTCAATGGAACGTTAAATCCAAGGTGCTTCAGGTTCAGTTTGATAAAACAAAGGTAAATATGGATGCCATTGAGAAAAAAATGGCAGGTGTCGGTCACGATACTGAAAAATTGAAGGCTTCAGATGAAGCTTATAAGCAACTTCCTGCATGTTGTTTATATCGGAAATAAAGAATAAAACATGCACTATTTTATTAAGAATATGGTCTGCAACCGCTGTATCATGGTTGTGCAGCAGGTTTTTGAAGCGATAGATAACGCTCCTGTTAATATAGCGTTGGGCGAAGTTGAAACTTCAAAATCTCTTTCTGAAAAGGAGCTGGAGATACTTAGGACGAAACTACATGATTTTGGTTTTGAGTTGATTGACGATTCCAGGAGCCAAATCATCGAAAAAATAAAAGTAATTGTGATCGACCTGATTCGCACCAAAAAAGAGGAAGCTGTGCGAATCAATCACTCAGCTTATATCGAAGCGAAGCTAAACCGCGACTATACTTACCTGAGTAATCTTTTTTCCGAAGTGACAGGGGTAACGATTGAAAAATACATCATCAATCAAAAAATAGAACGGGTAAAGGAGCTTTTAGTTTATGATGAACTTACCTTAAGTGAGATCGCCGTTGAATTGGGATACAGCAGTGTCGCCTGGTTGTCTGCCCAGTTTAAAAAGGTTACGGGCCTTACTCCGGGGTATTTTAAACAGATCAGGGACAACAAACGCAAACCTCTTGACGAGGTGTAACCTGTAAATTGTATAAATCATTCCCGGAATAGTATAACATCAATATTGAGGCAGAGTCTTAACTTTGTCGAAAATTAAAAGTTATGGCAGTTACGGTCAGGAAGAATTTTCCGGTTTCGGGGTTGAGTTGTGCATCGTGTGCGGCAAATGTCGAAAAGACGCTAAGCAGTCAGCCGGGGGTGAAAAGTGCATCGGTTAATTTTGCCTCCTCTACCGTTTGGGTGGAGTACAATCCTGAAGACACCACTCCAACAGGATTGCGTAATGTTGTTCAGTCATCCGGATATGATATTATTACTGATGAAGAGGAGGCCGGAAAACAATCGGAGGTTACCCTTCGTGAGTCAGAGATCTTAAAACGGAAAACCATCGGAGCTGCATTGCTTACGGTTCCAATCGTTATTCTTGGAATGTTTTTAATGGATTTTCCCTATGCGAACTGGATTATGCTTATCATGGCAACTCCGGTTGTTTTCTGGTTTGGAAGGAATTTCTTTGTGAATGCTTTCAAACAGTTAAAGCACGGCTCAACAAATATGGATACGCTGGTTGCCTTAAGTACCGGTATCGCTTACTTTTTCAGCCTGATCAACACGGTCTTTCCCCATTTGCTTATGACAGCCGATGGCCATCCTCCGGTATATTTTGAAGCCTCCGCAGTTATCATTGTCTTTATTCTGCTCGGCAAATTACTCGAAGAGCGGGCTAAATCAAGCACCACCTCTGCCATTAAAAAATTAATGGGTTTGCAGCCCGATTCGGTAACTTTCGTCAGCGAAGATGGAACCGAAGCGATAATGGCTGTTTCGTCCGTTCAACCAGGTGATTTGCTTCGGGTAAAGCCCGGAGAGCGTGTTCCTGTTGATGGAGAGATTACGCATGGGGCGTCGTTCGTTGATGAGAGTTCCATTACCGGCGAACCAATGGCTGTAGAAAAACTTCCGGGGAATAAGGTTTTCGCGGGAACCATAAACCAAAAAGGGAGCTTTGTCCTAAAAGCCCGGAAGGTAGGAAGCGAAACCCTTTTGGCCCGTATCATTCTTATGGTTCAGGAAGCGCAAGGGAGCAAGCCCCCCGTTCAAAAACTGGTTGACAAGATTGCATCCGTTTTTGTCCCCGTTGTGATCGGACTGTCAATCCTCACTTTCGCAATCTGGATGCTTTTGGGTGGTACGCAATCCTTGCCTCAAGCTTTACTGGCTATGGTTTCGGTTCTGATTATTGCCTGCCCGTGCGCCCTTGGTCTGGCGACACCAACAGCAATAATGGTCGGAATAGGCAAAGGGGCAGAGCATGGTATTTTAATTAAGGATGCCGATGGATTGGAACTTTCGCACCGTATTAATGCAATTGTATTGGATAAGACCGGTACGATCACCATGGGTAAGCCCACTGTTACTGATTGGATCTGGCAAACCGAAGATTTATCGCTCGTGAAGCAGATCATTTTAAGCATCGAATCACAATCCGAACATCCGCTAGCTTCGGCAATCGCAACCTCGTTGAACGGTGAAGGGACAGAAATTATATTAATTAATGATTTTCAAAGCATCACCGGTAGGGGGCTGATTGCAACCTTTGACGGTGAAAAATATAACATTGGGAATGAACTGCTGATGCGTGACGCAGGGATAATCCTCTCTCCAGAAGAAATGTTGAAAGCTTATGAACTGCAGGAACAGGCCAAAACTGTAATATTTGTTGCCCGGAATGGAAAAATCCAGGTTATCATTGCGATTGCCGACCAGATTAAACCAACTTCAGTCATTGCGATTGAGCATCTTAGGTCAAAAGGCATTGAAATTCATATGCTTACCGGTGATAATGAGCATACTGCCGCTTCAATTGCAAACCAAACAGGGATTACCAAATATAAAGCAGGTTTTCTTCCCAAGGATAAAGCAGTTTATATCCAGGCTCTTCAGAAGGAAGGCAAGGTTGTTGCGATGGTGGGTGACGGAATTAATGATTCACTCGCCATGGCCCAGGCCGATGTGAGCGTTGCGATGGGAAATGGGTCAGATATTGCCATGGACGTTGCAAAGATGACCATTGTCTCATCAAATCTGGATTCAATTTCATCTGCTATCGAGCTTTCAAAACAAACCATCCGGACTATCAAACAAAATCTTTTCTGGGCGTTTATCTATAATCTGATAGGTATCCCCATCGCGGCGGGGATTCTCTATCCCTTCACCGGATTTATGCTTAATCCGATGATTGCGGGAGGGGCAATGGCATTAAGCTCTGTCTCTGTTGTGAGTAACTCGCTTCGGCTTAAATTAAAAAAAATGTCTGTTAATCCTGAAAATAATTAATCATGAAAACGTTAAAATTCAAGACCAATGTAAATTGCGGGGGGTGTATTGCAAATGTAACGCCTCACCTGAATAAGCTTTCAGGAATCGATAAGTGGAGTGTCGATACAACTACTCCGGAGAAGATTTTAACTGTAGAGACCACTGGTCTTCAGGCTGATGCGATAATTGAAACATTGAAAATAGCGGGGTACAAGGGGGAAGTGATTGGATGATTTATTATCCCTGACATGGTTTGGAACCCTGTCAGGGATAATGAAACTTATTTTTTAACTGGTCACCTTCTCCAGTCGTTTAATCATCGAAAACATAAATGTAGCAGAAAGGGCGCAACATACGATAAAGATTGCCCAGAGCTGCCAAAGTTCTATTTTACCCCAGAAAAAGCTTCCTACAAAAAGGAGTTTATTTCCGACAGCTGCAGCTAAAAGCCATCCACCCTGCATCAATCCCTGGAACCTGGCAGGAGCTACTTTCGATACAAATGATAATCCCATAGGACTTAGGAATAACTCGGCAATGGTAAGGATTAAATAGCTATTTATCAGCCAGTAGGGAGATACCCGTGAAGAATTTGGTACCGGAGCGCCGGCTAATTCATGGGGAGATATCACATTGAGAGAGGCAACAAGGACCAGTAAAAATCCTAAGGCTGCGATAATCATACCGAAACCAATCTTTTTTGGAGTTGATGGTTCTTTTCCGATTTTATTCAGAAAAGCAAAGAGTCCCATAACCAGAGTGGTCAATGCCACAATGAACAAAGGGTTAAAAGACTGGAAGACTTCCGGAGCAATAGAGTTGGTTACCCCATTCTGGCTCATATAATAATAGGATGATCCCCCTCCAACAATAAATAGTCCCGCGCCAATAAGCCGTGTAACGATTGTTTTGTTTTTGCCAATCATCACAAAAATACCGGCAATGGTCGCAATTACAGCAAGCATTGAACTCAAATCAAAGAAAAGGAATGTAAATGCACTAACCTCCTTGGCGATATAATCCCTTGCAAAAAAGGTGAGCGTTAAGCCATTCTGATGGAAAGACATCCAGAAGAAAATCACCACAATAAAAACAAGGATTAAGGCAATAATACGGGGTTTCTCCTCTTTGTTCGATATCGTTATGATCCAAGCAATAAACGTTGCGAATAATCCCACTGCAAGTGCAATATCCTGTACTCCAAATCCATAATTGATAATCGAAAATACGATGGTTCCAACGGCCAGAGCAATCGCAAAGGCCCAAGGTTTCTTTTCAACCTTCGGAGCATTTGCCGCTGCCACTTTTTCCTTATTCGGAAGATGTTTATTGAAAATCACATAGACCAGCATCGAAATTAACATGGCACCTGCAGCAATTCCAAAGGCATAGTTATAACCTACTGAAAATACATTGATATAACTATGGGCAAATTTTGAAAGATCAGAAATTGGCCCGGTCAGCGATACTTTATTGGCAAGTTCCTGAAATTTAGCCGGATCTGTCAGCGTACCATTGATATATTGGTGACACATCGCCGGAAGACTACCATCATGCATAAATCCATTGGTCTTTAAAAACCAGTTTCTTACTCCTGTGGCAGCAAAGGGGGCAAAAAATGCACCAACATTTATCCCCATGTAGAATACCATAAAAGCAGAATCTCTCAGTTTTTCATATTTTGGATCGTCGTACAATTGACCCACGACAGCCTGTAAATTTCCTTTAAAGAGCCCGTTGCCGAAAGCAATTACAAACAAACTGACCAGGGTAAGATTTAGAGAAACTCCCGGAATTGCCATCAGCACATATCCCGAAAACATAATCAGGATCCCGCCAAAGATGACCAGTTTATACTTTTTAGTGGCATCGGCCAGCAAACCGCCGATCAATGCAAGGGCATAAATTCCGAAATAGAACCAGCTGTAATATCCGCCGGCTTCCTGTTCCGTTAATCCAAACTTGACCTGCAGAAACAAAACCAGGATCGCCATCATTGTGTAAAATCCGAACCGCTCGCCCATGTTCGCAAAGAAGGCGACTAAGAGCCCTCTGGGGTGTCCTTTCAGCATAGAATTATAGTTTTAAGGGGTTAAAATTGTCTTATTGGGGCAAATATAGCGAACTTTTTTGGAGGCCTTACAATGCCTAAAGTCATGTTTTAACACAATATTTGAGAATATTCAAAATTATTTGTTATCCCGGGCTGCGTAGCAGTCAAATCTTTGTAGAAAGAGAATTGGAACAGTGATCTTAAAACCACGTAGTGGCGAAATTTGTTAATCAGCCCATCTTTATTAAAATTATTTAGTAAAAGATAAGGAATGGCAGAGTCTGATGCCTACACTACGCGGCTTTTGTATTTTTAATTATATTAATTTACTAAGATATCGTAATTATGTTGCTTGAATATTAGGCGATTTATCCTTAGCTTTGAATAAAGAATAATTTAAAAGATGAAAATTTTCACTACTGCACAGGTTGCTGATCTGGACAAGTATACGGTTGTAAACGAACCGATCGGGGATATTGAATTAATGGAGCGTGCTTCGATGCAGGTTACAGACTGGATTGCAAGCCATATTGATTACTCTCACCGGATAGCTGTTTTTGCAGGTCCGGGCAACAACGGCGGAGATGCCCTTGCCGTTTCCCGGATGCTTTCACTGATGAATTTTAAACTAACAATTTTTGTCCCTGATTCGGCATCCCATTTTTCAGATTGTTTTCTGATTAATCTGAATCAACTGAATAAAGAGCTTGATATTGTTGTGCTTAAGTGGAATCCTGAAGGCAAACTTCCGGATCTGTCCGGATATCAGCATATTTTGGATGGTCTTTTCGGAACAGGACTTACCCGCCCACTTTCCGGTTTTCCGGCCCGACTGGTAAACCATCTGAATAATTCAGGGATACCAATTCTCTCTATTGATATCCCTTCAGGATTAATGGGTGAAGATAACGGGCAAAACGATGCTAAAGCAATTATCAGGGCTACGAATACCTTAACATTTGAATTTCCAAAATTAAGTTTCTTTTTCAGGGAGAATGAGCAATATACCGGAGAGTGGGAGATTTTGCCAATAGGATTGCATCCGGAAGGAATCGCTCAGACTGAAACTCCATGGAACTATACTGACCGACAAACCATGGCCGGCATTTTGAAAAAACGAGGCAGGTTTTCGCATAAAGGGACGTTTGGACATGCGCTTTTGATTGCAGGCAGCGCAGGCAAAATGGGAGCGGCAGTACTTGCAGCCAAAGGATGTCTTAGATCGGGGGTCGGATTATTAACTGTTCACCTTCCACGGCTGGGAAATCAAATTATGCAGACGGTTCTACCCGAAGCGATGGTTTCACTTGATGAATCGGATCAGGTTATTTCGAATATTCAACTCTTATCCGGCTATAAAGCTGTCGGAATAGGACCCGGAATCGGGAAGTCGCCTGAAACGGTGTTGGCGTTCAAATCGCTTCTGACAAACTATCATTATCCTTTAGTGGTTGATGCGGATGCACTTAATATCCTTTCTGAAGAGCCATTTCTGTTTCATCTTCTTCCGTCGGGATCAATTTTAACGCCCCATCCCTTAGAGTTTGAGCGCCTTGCAGGCCATTCAAAAACTGATTACGAGCGGCTGTGTCGTGCCAGGGAATTTGCCCAAAAACATCAAATTGTTTTGATTCTAAAAGGGGCATACACTGCGGTCATTTCTACTGAAGGGGCCTGCTCGTTTAATTGCACCGGTAATCCCGGTATGGCAACAGGTGGAAGCGGTGACGTACTTACCGGGATATTAACAGGTCTCTTGGCGCAGGGTTACCCGTCATTTGAGGCTGCTTTATTAGGAGTTTATATCCATGGTTTATCGGGTGATTTATCGCTTGCAGGGTCATCCGAAGAGGCATTACTGGCTGGTGATCTGGCAGATCATCTTGGTATGGCGTTTACCTCGCTGAAAAATGATCCTGCTTTTGGGAAACCCAAAAAAAAGAACCACTTTTGATTGTTTAAAAAATTCGGAAACAGTAACTAAAAAATAATAATAATGAAACAGTTTTCAATTCTAATGTTAACGGCTCTGCTTGTCGCCGGATATTTTACGGCCTCTGCAAAAGACGATAAAAAGAAGGGGATATCCGAAATGGGAGCCTTTCAGGGGGGGCTAATTTATTCCTTGCCCCGTACCGGGATCCGTATCCTTGTTGAAGTATCTCAGGAAAAATTCTATCATGGGCCTTATTATGAGTATGCATCAAAATATCTGGGAATAAAAAATGTTGCCACATCCGATGGTGAACTATGGAAAATCAATGACCTTAAGATGGAAACCTTTGGCGCTCCCGATCCGACAGAGGTACACAAGGCTAACGGTGCCATCGCCTCCATGCTCAGCTTGTCAGATGAAGGGGTATTATTAGGTATTAATTGCGCAGTTAAGTCAGAGGCAACTAAAATATATACAACCGATTTTACTCCTTCAGTCGAGCTTCCCCACGATATTTGGTCCGAAATGTCAATGCATTCCTTTCTTGTCGGTAAAGACTCCACAAGACGTTCAGGCGACAAGGTGAAAACATTTGAGGAGAAGGTGGCGGAAGCAGGACAGGATGTTTTGAAACTACGCAAACGCAAAGCGCTTATTCTGGCTTCAAAATACGATAAGCTCCCTCCCGATGGACAGGCTTACCAGGTTATGGTTGTTGAGTTAAACAAGATCATCGCTGAATATGAGTCCCTTTTTATCGGAAAAACTTATAAAGCAATTCACAAATATGTTTTCGAAATTGTTCCTGAGGCCAAGGCGAGCAAGGCCCTTGTAGCATTTAGGTTTTCCCCGGCTTCAGGGGTCCTGCCTGAAAGCAATGTTTCGGGAAAGCCAATTATGCTTGAGCTTGATCCCAATCAGGACCTGGTACACAATAGCGAACAGAAAGCGACTCCGGCTGCAGGTGAGCCGACGGCAAGCGGACTATTTTACAGGGTCCCGGGATCGGTTGTTGCCCGTTTACTTAGTGGAAGCGATGTACTTGCGCAGTCACGTTTCTCAATGGCCCAGTTTGGAACAGTCTCTCCATTTCCTGACGGAATGATAAACGGAGAATATTCAATAGAATTTCATCCTGTTACCGGAGCTATTAAACGAGTTGGAAATTAAGGGTCATTTTGACCTGATAGTTATACAAATTGCAAAATTCAAACTTTAAACCCTTTTGAATTTTGCAATTTGTATTTTTCATCGCTTTTCTCCCAATCAATTCCTCATGGATTGGCTGTTGGGTTTCAATATTTTTCCTGATCTTCCACCAATATTAAATCTCCTCTTTTTAACTATATTGCGACGCTGAATTCATTGCTAAATCGGATAAAAATCAATAGTAAATAATCTTTTTTAACGCCCTTACCCACAAAAAATGCAGGAACTGAAAAAATCTCTTCGCGACTCAAAGTCAGCACGTTGGTTGATGCTTGGACTGGTGTCATTTACAATGATGTGTATGTATTACCTCACAGATGCCATGGCTCCTTTACAGGAACGTTTACAAGCCGGTCTATCCTGGTCTGCATCGGACTATGGCTTGTTTACCAGTGGTTATGGCTGGTTCAACGTGTTCCTGCTGATGCTTGTTTTCAGTGGAATGATTCTTGATAAAATGGGTGTCCGGTTCACCGGAATTCTTGCAATTGCGATCATGCTGATTGGCGGATTTATTAAATACCTTGCAATTTCCGGCCATTTTCATGGGATGTATGAATTAACAATCGGTTCATGGCAGGTAATTGGCCCAACTACAAAATCTGCAGTGGTTGCAGGCTTCGGATTTGCTGTATTTGGTGTAGGATGTGAGATGTTTGGAATTGCTGCCAACAAAGCGGTGGTACGCTGGTTTCGGGGAAAAGAGATGGCTTTGGCAATCGGACTTAATACATCAACAGGTCGTATCGGAACCGCTCTGGCCATGTTCACCCCCATCCCTTTGATTAAGTTAACCGGCGATATCAGCATGCCTGTGATCGTTTCTCTTTTTCTGTTAGGCATCGGGATGCTCGTGTTTGTCCTGTTTACCTTCATGGATCGCCAATTAGATCAGGAAGATGCCGATGCGGGAGTGGCTGCTGATGAGGAATTTAAATTTGCTGATATTATCGAAATAGGGAGAAATCGGGCATTTTGGTACATCACAATCTTATGTGTCTTATTTTATTCCGCTGTTTTCCCTTTCATTAAATATGCAACGAATATGATTGTGCAGAAATTTGGAATTACCGACTCTTTTGCAGGATATATTCCCGCCTTACTACCATTTAGCGCCTTATTGCTGACTCCTGTTTTTGGCAGCATGTTCGATAAAAAAGGGAGAGGTGCGACAATCATGATCATCGGTTCTATACTCCTGGTTTGCGTCCATTTATTATTCTCTATACCTTCCTTGAACAGTTTCCCCATAGCCATTGGTCTGGTTATGGTATTAGGGATTGCCTTTTCGATGGTTCCTTCTGCGATGTGGCCTTCAATTGCAAAAATAATACCGGAAAGTAAGCTGGGAACTGCCTATGCCATGACATTCTGGGTCCAGAACTGGGGTTTGATGGGTGTGCCTTTATTAATCGGCGTTGTACTTGATAAATATTGTATAACCGGTACAGTAAATAAATTGGTAGACGGTAAAGATCAGATAATTACATTGTATAATTACACAATCCCAATGCTTATATTTGCCTGTTTCGGGATCGTTGCGATCGTTTTCTCATTTTTGTTGAAAGCCGAAGACCGTAAAAAAGGATATGGTTTAGAATTACCCAATATTGAACATCGAAAAACTACTTTATAATATTAAAATCAAAAAATTATGAGCAAAGAAATAGCCAATCTTGAACCTAAGGCGGTTTGGGAAAATTTTTACAAATTGACTCAGGTCCCACGCCCCTCCAAAAAAGAGGAGAAAATTCAGGCATTTATGATGGATTTCGGGAAAAGCCTCGGGCTGGTTACCGAAAAGGATGAGACCGGCAATGTCGTAATCCGGAAGCCCGCCACTGCGGGAATGGAGAACAGGAAAGGGATCGTCTTCCAGGGTCACCTGGATATGGTGCCACAGAAAAATAGTGGTACTGTGCACGACTTTGAGAATGATGCGATCGATGCCTGGATCGATGGTGATTGGGTCCGTGCCCGGGGAACGACCCTTGGAGCCGATAACGGACTTGGGGTTGCCTGTGCGATGGCTGTCCTTGCCTCAAAAGATATTGCTCATGGACCACTCGAAGCGCTATTTACCTGTGATGAGGAGACCGGCATGACCGGGGCGTTTGGATTGAAGCCAAATTGGCTTAAGGGCGACATCCTGCTTAATATGGATTCAGAAGAGGAGGGAGAACTCTATGTCGGTTGTGCAGGTGGTGTCAATGCTGACATCGAATTCGAATACGACGAAGTGATCGTACCAGAGGGGGTTTCCCCTTTTAAACTCGTGATTTCCGGATTGAAAGGGGGCCATTCGGGTCTTGAGATTAATGCGGGAAGAGGGAATGCCAATAAATTGATTATCCGGTTTCTTAAATATATAACCAGGGAATTAGACGTCCGTTTGGCCGAAATTAATGGCGGTGGAATGCGTAATGCAATTCCGCGGGAAGCCTATGCAGTTGTACTGGTTGCCGATGAAAATATAGAACAATTAAAAAGTGCCGTCAAAAAATACGAATCGATCTATAAATATGAATTGGGAGCCGTTGAACCTGCCCTTAGCTTCACAATCTCTGAAACGGATGTTCCTGCTTCACTAATCGAGGAAAGGGTTCAGGATGACCTTATCGATTCTGCCTACGCCTGCCCCAACGGAGTGATCCGAATGAGCGACAGCATGGCTGGAATGGTCGAAACCTCGACAAACCTCTCCACGATAAAATCAAGCAAGGGGGTTATTTTTGTAAAATGCCTTTTGCGCAGCTCAGTTGATACGGCCAAGGATGATCTTGTCGAAATGGTGGACAGCGTTTTCGCTTTAGGCGGTGCAATGGTCGCATTCGATGGCGATTATCCAGGGTGGAAACCAAATATGGATTCGCAGATTCTGGCAAAAATGAAAGAGATTTATGAGTCCAAATTTGGGAAAACACCTGCGGTACTTGGAATTCACGCCGGTTTGGAGTGCGGAATACTGGGAGCCGCTTACCCAAACTGGGATATGATTTCATTCGGTCCAACCATGCGCTCACCCCATTCTCCCGATGAGCGTGTCAATATCCCATCGGTGCAGAAATTCTGGGATTTTCTTGTTGATATTCTTAAAAATACTCCGGCAAAATAGGTAATATATATTTTAGTCATTTGAAATCCAGGCCCCGGAGGTATTTAATTACCTTCGGGGCCTGATCTTGTTTATGAGGTTCAAATATCCCTCGTCCTTATAAATTGGATCATTTTTTGAATGACTTTTCTCCTTTTTGATATCCTGCCCGAATGTGTATATTTGCATTATCCCAATCACTTAATAGCAAATCATTTCAAAACCTAAATATCCATTTCGATATGACAAAAAGAGCCATCCTTGTCATCCTCTTTATTCAAATAATTATGAATTCCGGGTATTCTCAGATTAAGAATATCGGTGTTCCTTATATTCATAATTATCCCAAACGGGAATACAAAGCTGGTACCCAAAACTGGGGGATCGCCCAGGATCAAAAAGGATTTATGTATTTTGCCAATAATGAGGGACTTCTGGTTTTTGACGGTGTTGCATGGCAATTGTATAAAATGCCCAACTCTTCCATTACCCGATCGGTTTACATCAGTGAAAAGGGGGGCATTTTTATTGGAGCCTACAACGAACTGGGTAAAATGGAATACGGGAGTAATGGCAAATTGGAGTTTAAGTCCCTTAAGAAATATATTCCAACCGAATATCAGAATTTTGATGATATCTGGAATATCAACGCCTTCGATGGAAAAATTGTCTTCCAATCCTATTTTAATGCCTTCATTTTTGAAAATGATTCTTCACTTAAGGTAATCAATGCTCCGGTCAGGTTTCAGAATTCCTACAAAGTGAAAGAGAAATTGTATTTTAATGATATTGAAAATGGTTTGTACGAACTTATTGGGACTAAACTGATAGAATTGTCGGGTTGTCAGAGTCTGAAGGGAGAGGAGATCTGTACGATCCTACCATTTTCTGAAGGCGATGAACTTCTGATTTGTACATTAAACAAAGGGATCTATACCTATAATGGCAAACAGCTGCTCGAGTGGAAAGTACCTGTTAATGAGTTTCTTAAGAATAATCAAATCTTTAGTGCAACACTTATTCAAAATAGTAATTATGCATTTGGCACGATCCATGATGGGGTGATTATTTGTGATCCGCAGGGAGTTATTGTACAGATGATTAATAAAAAGAAAGGTTTGCAGAACAATACAGTTCTGAAAGTTTTTACTGATCGTGGCGGAGACTTATGGCTGGGTCTTGATAATGGCATCGATTACATCAACATTAATTCTCCAATCACCTTTTTAAAACAATCGGAGGAGATCGGGGCAGGGTATACCTCTATTATTTATCATGGAAAACTCTATCTGGGAACAAACCAGGGTCTTTTTGTAAAAGATTGGGAAAAGAGTGACCAAAACAGTAGTTTACGGTTGATTCCCAACACTTCCGGTCAGGTTTGGTCACTTGGGGTTTATGACGGTATTTTGATCTGTGGACACAATAAGGGAACCTTTATCATCGATGGGGAGCACGCAACGGAGATCTGTAATATTCCGGGAGGATGGAAATACCAAATTCTTAAACGGTTTCCCGGTTACCTGATCGGCGGAACGTACAGTGGTTTGATCTACTTCAGAAAGGAAAATGGTTCATGGAAGTATGTTAACAAGATAAAGGGTTTTAATGAGTCGTTCCGGATTTTCGAGGAGGATGAGCAAGGGACCTTATGGATGAGTCACGGATTTAAAGGGATTTACAGTATCAGTTTTGGGACTTCGCTTGATAATGTAAAATCATTCCGGTATTATACCGTGAAAAACGGGTTGCCCACCAATTACAATCTGAATGTTTTTAAGATTAAGGGAAAAATTGTTTTTGCCACTAATGCCGGGTTATATGATTATAATTCGAAGAGTGATCGGTTTGAGAAGAGCGCCTATTTCAATGAGCTGCTTAATCCGGTTATCGACTTTACCTATCTTAGGGAAGATGACAAAGGGAATATCTGGTATATTGCATGGTATCATTCAACCCATCGGGCCGGAGTATTCCGGATGCAGGAAGATGGGACCTTTAAACATATAAGTGCCCCTTTTGTCTTACTCAGCGGCAAATTTATAAGTGGTTTTGAATCGATATATCCCTATTCAACTGACCATCTTTTTTTAGGAACAGAGGATGGTTTTGCCCATTACTCACCCACCGCCCACTTCAGTTATAATCCGGAGTTTTCTGCTTTTATTACGAGGGCTGTTGCAGCGAATCTGGATAGTACTTTCTATTATGGCAACTCCCTCCATTCGGGCAAAGCGAATACAATCCCAAAATATACGTTTGGTTACGCGAAAAACGCCTTTAAATTCTATTTCGCTTCCCCGATTTATGACAATCCCACCAGCGTAGAATACAGTTTTAAATTGACGGGTCTAAATAATGACTGGTCAGGATGGAGCAGTTCCCCTTCTGTGGAGTTTGCACAATTACCCGAGGGAAACTATGGGTTTAATGTCAAAGCCCGAAATTCACTCGGCGTGGAGAGCCGTAGTGATGAGATTCAGTTTACGGTGAGCCCTCCATGGTACAGGTCCGGGATGGCAATTGCTGTTTATATTTTATTTCTCTTTATCCTTTTTATTCTTTCGGGCTTAGTTTTTATCAAACGATTGGAGATTTCACGTCGTAAAGAACGGCTAAAACACCTGCTTGCATACAGGCAAAAAGAGAGTGATTATATTCAGCAAGCCGCATTGGCTGAAAAGAAGATTATTAAGCTCAAAAATGATAAGCTGAAAAATGAGATGATTCATCGGGACAAAGAGTTAGCCAATCAAACAATGGATTTAATTCATAAAAATAAGTTTCTCACAAAGATTAAGGAGGATCTTGAAAAAATCAAGGGAGCATCATCGGATGAAATGTTGAAAGTGAAAATCTCCTCCATGATTGGCAAGATTAACAAAGATGTTGACCATGACAAACAATGGGAAGTCTTTGAGACGGCTTTTGATGAAGTCCATGAAGATTTTTTAAACCGATTAAAAACCCGGTTTCCTAATTTAACTCCCAAAGAACTCAGATTGTGCGCCTACCTTCGGATGAACATCTCCACCAAGGAGATCGCACCGTTAATGAATATTTCAATCCGCGGCGTCGAGATTTGCCGGTACAGAGTTCGAAAAAAAATAAAAATTGATCGCGATACCAACCTTACTAGTCTGTTAATAGATCTTTAATTGATTTTTATCCATTGTAGTATTATATTATTACCATAAGTGTATTTTTTAATATTTCTAAATAAGATGTTAATTACTTATATTTAGGTAATTAGTGTTTTATTGATGTATTTTTGATGTATTTAAATATCGGGCTTGATG
>Ga0073936_10006395_pt1 | contig 15558 bp, 14 predicted proteins | sample AliMusrvi5mmetaG_FD_87041 | JGI IMG/M metagenome (GOLD analysis project Ga0073936, IMG submission 87041) | Freshwater lake bacterial and archeal communities from Alinen Mustajarvi, Finland, to study Microbial Dark Matter (Phase II) - Alinen... | ecosystem: Environmental > Aquatic > Freshwater >... | reverse complement strand
TATTTTCTTTTGAGAGTATGCATCTTCAACAATACCTATTTTATCTGGTTGTACTTTTATTGTAATTATCGACTTACCTATAGAATGACTTATTGGAATGTGCTTTTGCTTGTCCGCCAATGCAATCTGAAATCCATTTTCAACGGTATCACATAATCCGGCATTCAACGCAAGCTTAAACTCCGATGAAGTACAGAGCCCGATACATGATAGATTTTTATAAGACATATCTTCCTGATGTGGAGCTGCAATATTTTGAACCGGAGTAAATTCTCCCGTCAGAATAGCACCGGGAACAATGTTTTCACTTTTACAAAATACTGTATTCAGGTGTGGCATGGGCCGAATGCATTGGCCTGTTGTCAAATCAATTCCTGCGGTACCAACAATCTTGGGATTAGAGAAACGGGTAAAGTCGGTAATAATAATTTTTTGCATGCCAATTACATTAAAAGAGTTGATGAATAAATACACTATTATCACACTTATAATACAAACAAATAACAACACAGCAAAGGGTTCAGAAAATATTATTTTACTGCCATGAGCCTGACAAGATCGAGCAGTAGCTGCCATCACTTTCGGCAGCCGGTTTGATGAACCTGGTATGTTGTTTATCTTTTTTACAAAACGAACCCATTGCCTGGCAACCCCGGAGATTTCATGATAGCTGAACACCTTCTTTTTCAATCAGATGGCGGATTTATCCGGATCCCGATATGGGGACACATTCCCCTGAGCGGTCCGTTGAAAAAGATTCTCTCCCACCCCTCTTTTCTGCGACTTAAGGGGATACGGCAGTTATCCTTCTCACAGCAGGTTTACCCTGGTGCTACTCATACACGATTCGAGCACTCAATAGGGGTCTATCATCTGATGAAGCTGATTCTTCAGCGTATGCTGACCAGCCCCCTTGCTCTCAACCTGCAGGATGAAAGCTTTCAATTCAATAACGATAACTGCCGGGTACTGCTGTCGGCCTGCCTGCTGCACGATATCGGGCACTTTCCTCATGCCCATATCATTGAGGAACAGATTCCCCTGTACGGGACTGAACCGGTTTTTTCACATCATGAAGAGCTTTGCAGGCGCTTTATCTATGAGAAAAATAAAGGGGTACCAACTATAGCTGAAATATTGCAGGAGGATTGGAAGGTATCGCCTGAATCGGTTATACAGCTGATCACGGGCAGTTCTGAAACCCGGTTCGGAAAGCTTATCAGCGGGACGCTTGACCCGGATAAAATGGACTATCTGATGCGCGACGCCCACCACTGCAACATCCCCTATGGCAGCATCGATATTGAACGGCTGATTGAGTCATTTGTGCCCGATCCGCAGCGTGAACGGTTCGCCATAACTGAAAAAGGGATTGCACCACTTGAAAGCCTGCTTTTTGCAAAATACATGATGATGCGCAACGTCTACTGGCATCATACCAGCAGGGCACTCTCTGCTATGCTTCGGAGGCTTCTGCAGGATATTGCCAGTGAAGAAATTCTTTCGCCTGAAGCCATGCGTGAGCTGTTTTACGGCAATGCCGATGACAGGGTGCTCCATGAACTGAAAAACCTTATACCGGAAAAAAATCATCCTCTTGGAGCACTTCTGGAGGATATCCTTATGCGCAGGGTTTACAAGAGAGCTATAACCGTTCAGCCCTACCTCGATGATTCTGCCCTGGCTGATGAGCACTGGTTCATCTATAATGCTGACAGCAGGATGCGCAGAGGGATGGAACTTGAGATTTGCAACCTGCTCAACACAAAATACCATCTCGGGCTGCATGGTCACGAGGTACTGATTGACCCGCCTTCCAAAAAAGATATTTTTGATTACGCAGATCTGAAAGAGCTGAGGGTCTACCCTACCCGCTCCGAACACATCCACTACAACCTGCAGCTTGAGTCGGAATACATCCGGTTTGACGACCTGAACGAGTCGGTATTCCGCTCAGATTTTATTCTTGCTTTCGAACGCTACACCAAAAAATTCCGCCTCCTCTGCCGCTCTGATCTGGTTGAACGCATAGTTGAGTGCCGCGAAGAGATTATGAGTATGTTAAAGCAGTAAATCTTATATTATTGGAACACTAAACCTCATCAAGCTATGGAACAACAGGATAAATACTACAAGGGGCTTTTTTTCGGTGCAGTGCTTGGCGCAGCTGCGGGAACGATCATGGGATTGCTTTTCGCTCCTTATAAAGGGACGGAAACCCAGCAGATTATTTCAGGCAAGGTCAAACTTGCTCTTGACAAGGCTTCCGAACTCTACGAAACCAATGAGCACGATGAAGCATACAGCAATGATGCAAAAAAACGCTCTCAGGAAATAATTGATACCGCTCGTGACGAAGCCAAGATAATTCTCAACGAAGCAAACAACATTATCAAGGAAATCAAGGGCTATCCAAAAGCCCAGGAAAACTGATTTATGCTGACTTACATTGCTGCTAACACCGCAACAAGCGGCACTGAAAGCCGTGCCGTTTTGCTTTTGCACGCTTTTCCTCTCTCTGCAGCCATGTGGCAGCCCCAGATTGATGCCCTTACGAAAGCCGGCTTTACGGCTATAGCACCTAACGCTTTCGGCATTGAGGGCTCAGAAGAAAAAGAGAGCTGGAACTTTACCGACTATGCGCACGAACTTTCCAACCTTCTTGAATCGCTCAAGATTGAGAAAGTGACGGTTGTCGGTCTTTCGATGGGCGGCTATCAGGCATTTGAATTTTACAGGCTTTACCCTGAGAAAACCATTTCTCTCGTTCTCTGTGACACCCGTGCGGAAGCTGATGCCCCCGAGGCGAGAACTACCAGAGAGGAGTTCATTAAGGCGGTGCATGGTGCCGGAGCTGAAGAAGCAATAAGACGCATGCTGCCGAATTATTTTGCATCCGGGACTTACACTGCAAAGCCGGAATTGGTTACCCATGTTAAGGATATCATCAGAAAGCAGCCCGCAAAGGTTATTACGGCAACAATGCGGGCAATCATGATGCGAACTGACGCAAGCCCGCTCCTTTCAACCATCCACTGCCCTGTGCTCGTGCTTGCAGGGGAGGATGACAAAGCGACCCCTCCTGAAACGAATAAAAGCATAAGCTCCAGAATTCCGGGTGCACAGTTCCGGCTCCTTGCTGACGCCGGTCATATTTCGAATATGGAACAACCAGAGGAGTTCAACCGCGCACTCTTTGACCACATCGAAAAAGTCCGGATAGACTAAGGTTCAGTACCTCAACTATCGGACTTCCAGACCATCAATCATTTCAAAGAAATTCGGAAACGAAACTCCCACAACATTGATATCTGTAATGTCAAGCGCTTCCCCTGAAGCCTTGGCGGCAATGGCAAAGCTCATGGCAATACGGTGATCATCAAAGCTGTCAATCACAATAGAACCTGAAGGTATTTTAGTGCGACCTTTTACAATAAAACCGTCAGGGTACTGCTCGCAATCGAAACCAAGGCGCTGAAGATTAACCACAAGAGCGTCGATCCTGTCGCTCTCTTTGGTTCTCAGCTCAGCGGCGTTATGGAGTTCGAAACGACCTGTTGCAAAGACTGAAAGCACGGCAAGCATGGGAATTTCATCAATGATGAAGGAAACCAGCTGAGGATCGCTGATCAAGAGAGGCGCAAGCTCCCTGTTGTTGCTCACAAGAATGTCACCAATTGATTCACCACCGATGATCCGTTCATTTTCAATTGAAATACCGGCACCTGCCTCAAGCAGCATATCAAGATAAGCTGCCCTTGTAGGATTAAGGCAGACATCCCTGATGATGATTTCTGAACCGCGGGCAAGCAGACCAAGCGCAACGATAAAACACGCGGCAGAAGGGTCGGCAGGAATATAAAAGGGTTTTGCCACAATACGTTTTCTGCCCGGCACCACAATAACCCGTTCGTTTTCATTCCCCAGTGTCTCCAGTCCAAGCATCACTTCAGTATGGTCTCGCGAACGCACGGTTTCGATAATCCTGGTTTCACCTTCGGCATGAAGAGCGGCAAACGCCACAAGTGACTTCACCTGAGCTGAAGGCACAGGAAGCTTGTATTCAATCGGCTTTAGCTCTTTGGTCCCCTTGATCCTGATCGGAGCAGTTCCAGAAGCAGAAAGTTCAATATCCGCACCCATAAGCATAAGCGGATCAGCAACCCTTTTCATTGGGCGCTTCATCAGTGAACTATCGCCTATCATCTCACTTGCAAATGGCTGCGCTGCGAGAATACCGGCAAACATCCTCATGGTGCTGCCTGAATTGTTGCACATCAGCGGAGCAGAGGGAGAGTGAAAACTCCATAATCCATTTGATTCTATAACCACTTTTCGAATACGACGACCGTAGGCACCATCCTCCTCAAACTGCCTGACGGCGATGCCTGCATCCTTCAACACGCTGAGGGTTGACTGATTATCAAATCCTCCGGAAAAATTGGTGATCTCCGTTGTGCCTTCCGATAAGGAGGCTATAAGTGCCGCACGATGGGAGATCGACTTGTCCGGCGGCAGTGCTGTAACTTCACCTTTGAACACTCTCATGAGCTAATAGATATTGGGTGTTTACAAAAAAAAAGCAACTCCCGTTAAGGAGCTGCTTTGCATAACTGCTGCAATCAGAAAGATCATGAATTGCGTTCTTCATTTGCCCGCTGAGCTCTACGCCTGCTTCTCGAGCGTTTCAAACGACCATCAATCGATGGTTTAACAAAGTATGCGTTTGCACGAAACTCTTTTAAAACACCTGCACGCTCATATTTTTTCTTGAAGCGTTTCAGCATCTTATCAATCGATTCATTATCATTTATCTGCACACTAACCAATGTAATTCACCCCCTTTTAAAAGATCAACGTTTAAGTTTTAATTTAATTATATCTGTAATGCTCTCCGAATTTTTTTCTTTTGAAATCAGCTGCACATTTTCAAGAAGCTGTTTTCTTCCGCTTTTTGCAAATTCGACAATAATGACGAAAGCTCCACTGCCCGTAGCCTGCTTTTCCCTGATAACTCCAACTTCTCCAAGCGCCTTATGAAAGAGCGCGTCACCTTTGGCGTAAATGCCATGAGGTGAGTATATCTGACAATCTTCGGCCTTCAACTCTTCCGGGCTGACCTCCCTGTCAATCTGTATCTGCCATTCCCTAAGCAGAAACACCTGATTGCACTCCGAACAGCGAATCCAGTACTGGTTTTCAGCAGCGGGCGGCAAATCACTTCCAGCACTCTTGCTGTCTTTTTGCTTTTTTATCTGAACTGTCGTCAGAAAATCATCGTCCTTCGGCTTATCACTCGGAATCCATTCACCAACAAACGTCTTGTCGGTAACCTGACCGCATCCTTCACAGAAGCAAGCCTTGATCTTACCCTCTAAAATGAACTGCCTTTTTTTGGACTCTACCTTCATATAATATTGCTGGTTGTTAGCCCGCTCATCAATCGTCGGGATCTATGCTGTTTTCGTCCATTGATTGTATGGGTCAGGGGTACCATACCTGATATTTATTCCAGCTTCACTGCGCAATATAGCGTATCGCACATAATAAAAAAGCGGAATGTTAGAGAGGCCCTTAGTTACGTAAATCCCCCTAAAAATGCAACCATATAATTCCGGAGATCTCACTTATGCGTCAGGGCATCAATAAGATCTGATTTAGTAAGAAGTTGAAGCTTGCCATCAGAGAGACTTATCAATACTCCGGAGGCACTTTGCTGCAGCTTGTCGGATAATTCGGAAATCGTAGCCTCAGGTTTGCATACTGAAAACGGCTGTTCCATGAACCCGACAACTTTTGAGTTCATCGCTTCATCGTTTTCAATAAGAATCGAGAGAATTTTATTCTCACTGATACTGCCGATCGGTGCGTTGTATGAAACAATGGGAAGCTGCGAAACATCGTTCTGCTTCATCATTTCGAAAACTTCTGCAAGGGTATTTTCGGGATATGCAAAAATCAGATCCCTGCGCGCTTTCAGCTGCAGAATATCCTCGGCCGTAATCTGTTCCAGAGCGGATTTCGCCTTGCGGTAAAAGCCGCGCTTGCGCATCCAATCATCACTATACATCTTGCTCAGGTAATAGCCACCAAAATCATTCATCACCACGACAACACAATCGTCCTCTCCATATTTCTCTCCTGCCTGCAGAGCTGCAGACATAACCGCGCCTGAGGCTCCGCCTGCAAAAACAGCTTCAGCCCTTAACAGCTCACGCCCGCAGTTAAATGCGTCATAGTCGCTCACCTGTATAATTTCATCTATGACCGAGCGGTCCCAGAGAAGCGATTGCTGCAGGGAACCGATTTCCTCAAGTTCAGTAAAAACCGGTTTACCGGGTTTATCATCTTTCAGGAGGCTTGCATAAATAGAGCCTTGTGACTCAACGCCTATGATGCTGATGTTCTGATTTTTATCTTTCAAATAACGACCGAGACCGGAAGCCATCGCACCAGAGACCATCGATACAAAAACATGAGTAACCTTACCCTCTGTCTGTTGAAAAATTTCACTGCCGGTAGCTTCACTATGCACCTTTATACTGACAGGATTGTTAAACATGCCGGTAAAAAAGGCGTTGGAAATGCTTTTTACGAGACTTTCAGCGACATTCATGCAGCTGCGGGGCTCTCCAGGCAGAGCGTCAGATGGGGTAATGACGAGTTCCGCACCCAGAGCTCTGAGCACCTCCTGCTTCTCTCTTGAAATTGTATCAGGTGCAGCCAGAAGCAGCTTGTACCCCCGTCTCACACCGGCCATAGCCAAGGCAATCCCGCTGTTGCCGAACGTCCAGTCGACAAGGGTCATTCCTGGGTAAATCTGTTTGCGCTCTTCAGCATCAGTGATGAGGGCAGATGCTACACGGTAATAGTGCGAACAAGCCGGGTTCAGGTACTCGAGCTTTGCCATAACCTTAGGCAGGATGTGACGGGCCATCTGTTTGACAAGAACCAGCGGCGTTTCTGCCGCAAGCCCGAATATATCGTGGTTCGACATGATAGTAGTAGCTGAATATTTGATTAAAGTAACAGCAAGCCCTGATAACTCCTCAAGAAAATATACATTAATTGATCAATTCACGATAGCTTGGCAATAAGCGGCTTTCAGGTTTGATAATCAGTAACAAAATATGTTTTTTTACAGAAAGTTCCGGATTCAGGGCAACAGACCTCTGTAACAAAAAAACGGCATTCGCTTTATGGACCACCCAAAACCGGGCCTTTCTGCAAGAGAAATTCCTGCCGAAAACATGACAGAAGCCCTTATTTCCCTGGAACACCTTACAGGAAATGTTCGTCTTATCAGCAAGCGGATAGCTGGTCATGCCCGTATCATGGGCATCGTCAAAGCAAATGCCTATGGCCATAATGTACACAGGATTGCCGAAGCCCTTGAAGCTTCGGGCATAGAGGATTTCGGGGTCGCGAATATCCATGAAGCCATTGAACTCAAAACCGGGGGTGCGCTTAAAAATCCGGCAACAATTCTGGCTTTTGCTTCACCGCTTCTCTCTCATATTGAATATTTTCTGAAATTCGGCATTGACATGACAGTCTGTGACAGCGTTACACTTCGGGCGGCAAAGGAAATCGCCGCAAAGCACAACAAGACACTGCGGGTACAGGTTAAGGTCGATACCGGCATGGGGCGACTCGGCATCTCGCCGTCAACAGCTATGGAGATGTTCAGGGAGATCGACCAGTCAACATTCCTCGATCTAAGCGGCATCTATACCCACTTTGCCGACAGCTCATCAGAGAGTGGCTTCACGGAAAAGCAACTTGCTGCTTTTAAAGCATTGACCTCAGAATACGAGCATGAATCCGCCCGAACAGTGTGCAAGCATGCCGCAAACAGTGGAGCAATCCTCTCGTTACCGGACTCCTGGCTTGATATGGTTCGCCCCGGCATTCTGCTTTACGGTTATCATCCTGCAAAAAAAACACCTTGCCGACTCGACGTCAAACCAGTCATGCAGTTTGAGGCAAAAGTCATTTTTATAAAAACGGTAGAGGCCGGAACCACGGTCAGCTATAACAGGACATGGAGTGCGCCGGGACCAAGGCATATTGCAACGATCGCCGCAGGATATGCTGACGGTTATTACAGGGCTCTTTCAAACAAAGCAATCGTCATGATCAACGGTCAGGCTTATCAGCAGGTCGGGACGGTAACAATGGACCAGATCATGGTTGACCTCGGTACACAACACAACGTCAACGTCGGTGATAAAGCTGTTCTTTTCGGCTGGGACGGACCTTCAGCTGAAGAGATTGCAGATATAACCGGTACAATCAGCTATGAAACACTTTGTTCGGTTTCTTCGAGGGTTAAACGTATTTTCGTATAAAACGAGTAACCCCTGACTGATATGAATTTCATTGAAAAGCTTGCCATCAGACTAAGCCTTGCCAAAGCTGAAATCTATATGGTTTTGATTCTTTTAGGATTTCTGATGCTTGGGGTTATTATTAAACAGATTCATTCGGTTGAAAACGCAGACCTCCTTATAAAAAAGGCTGAAGCAGCCCGATACAGTGAAGCCGAAGTCGACAGCCTTATCAGCATTGCTGCCAAAGAAGAGGAAAAAGTCAACGATGATGTTTTGCGGGAGGCTGCCGCTGAAGAAAAGGATAAGGTCGTTGAAAAAAAGCCGAAACACCCCGCTTCAGGGAAAAAAGTATTTACCGGAACACTATCTTTCAATAAAGCCAGCTCTCTGCAGTTACAGAAAATTCAAGGAATAGGTCCGGTTATGGCTGGACGCCTTATTACGTTCAGAACAGAAAAAGGCGGAAAAGTTAAGCAATTTGAGGACTTTCTTGAAGTTAAAGGGATAAGCAGCAAAAAGCTGGAAGTCCTGAAACAACATTTCACCCTGGAGTAATGAGCAAAAGCCAGATAGCATGCTCCATCAACACAACAGAATGCAGTGTTGTAAGGCTTAAAACCTCTGGAAGCACCGGATACAGCCTGAGTGCATATAAAACCTTTCCATTAGGCCTCAGCGACCTCGCATCAGGCAAAGGGAGGCGCATTCTGAAAAAACTTGAACGTCACCTTAAAGAGTGGGGGAAAGAAGACCTTGCTCTCTGTGTTGAGCCGGGAACGTACCTGCCCCTTCCGGCATACTTTCCTATAGATGCAAACCCTGATGAATGTAAAGAGTACTGCAGGATTGAAGCCGGATACTTTTTAGCACAACCCGAGCAATACAGGTGCGACCATACCGGTTACAGCGATACGGTAAGCAACGGGTCTCATAAAAAACACCTTCTGCTTTTCTATCCTCTTGAACACTGCACAAGAGCTTCTGAACACTTTTCAGGCTATCATCAGATTGTGTTCAATGGGTCGCCGCAGCTGCCGCTGTTTCACCTTTCTAAACTCTCTGGAGAGCCGCAGGTCATCCTTGAGCTTGAAAAAAACTATGTACTCCTGACGGTATCAAGAAATGGACAAATTGAAAAATTTTCGTTCCATCATGTAAAAAATAAAGAGGAGAGAGACTACTTCACCATCAAGGAACTGCTCGACAACCCGGTCTGCTGCGAAACCTACGTGCAGCTTACAGGAACAATGGCCGACAGGATTATCACCGGACTGATCGGCAAAGAGACATCAATTGCTCTGAAACCGCTCACTATCCCGCCATCTATATCGATCAGTAATCCTCAACGTTTTTCCGTCTCGTCAGCGTCGGCAGTAAAAGCCATCAGTGCGGCACTGATGGCTCTTTCTAAACAAAAAGAAACTACACTCTTTTAGCGTTGACAACTTCGGCGATCTGAACGGCATTGGTTGCCGCTCCTTTTCTCAGGTTGTCGGCAACAATCCACATGTTCAAAGTCTGCGGGTGCCAGTAATCACGTCGAATCCTTCCTACAAAAACCTCGTCGCGCTCATACGAGGTCAATGGCATGGGGTAGATGCGCGCCGAAGGGTCATCCTGAAGAATAATACCTGGTGACGCACTGAGAAGCTCACGCACTGCATCGATATCAAAATCGCGCTCGAGTTCAATATTAAGGGACTCGCCGTGGCCACCATAGACCGGAATGCGTACCGTTGTTGGAGAAATACTCATGGAGTTATCTCCCATGATCTTCCGGGTTTCATTCACCATTTTCATCTCTTCCTTGGTATAGCCGTTCTCCGTGAACACGTCTATCTGCGGAACGGCGTTGAATGCTATCTGATGAAAATGGGTAAATTCATCCTGCTTCTCACCGGCAAGCTCACTTTCAAGAGCATCGCGTCCAACCTTCCCTTTACCTGTAACAGACTGATAGGTCGACACAACAACCCTCTTGACACCGAAGCGGTCATGAAGCGGCTTGAGAACCACAACCATCTGAATGGTTGAACAGTTTGGATTGGCAATAATATGTTCAGGGGTACCGTCAGCCTTGAAAATATCTCCAGGATTAACCTCGGGCACAACGAGAGGAACATCAGGATCCATTCGAAATGCAGACGAGTTGTCGATGACGACAGCACCTTCTCTGGCGGCAATTGCCGCCCACTCCTTACTGGCAGCTGCTCCTGCCGAAAAAAGAGCTATATCGACACCTTTAAAGGCCTCTTTGGAAGGCACCTGAATAATAAACTCCCGCCCCTTGAACAGCACAACCTGACCGGCACTGCGAGGGGAAGCAAGCGGAACTATGTCGCTTACAGGAAAATTTCTCTCTTCGAGAACCTTGAGCATTGTGCGTCCGACAAGACCGGTTGCGCCAAACACCGCTACTCGACAGCCAAAATCCGAGTTACTCATAAACTATTTTATATTTATTGCTTAGTAATTTAATTCAAGTCTATTTGAATGGTCATTGAGTGATTCAGTATTGTCACTGATTGTTCCCTCCCTTGCATATCCTTCGCACTCCCTGCCGTATTCGAGCAGAATATCGATAACAGCCTCCCATCCATCTTCGCGAACCAGTTTATTGCGTACGCGCGACACCATCGGAAGGGCTTTAAGGTAGGTAGCATAATGACGACGCATTTCGAGCACGCCATACTTTTCACCCTTGAACTGTACAGAAAGTTTCAAATGCTCAATGGCAACATCTATCCTTTCGCGGAAATCTGGCGAAGGCATGAGCCTGCCCGTTTTAACCAATTGTTTTGCCCGCTCAAAGATAAACGGATTTCCAATAGAACCACGACCAATCATTATGCCATCAGCCCCTGTCTCTGCAAACATGGCGACAGCATCTTCGGGCGTCCATATATCACCGTTCGCAATTATCGGTATGCGGGCATGCTCTTTCACTTCACGAATCCAGTTCCAGTCCGCCCTGCCCTTATACATTTCGCTTCTGGTGCGTCCGTGCACCGCAAGAGCCTGAATGCCCGCATCCTCAAGGCGATGGAGAACATCTATAATGTTAATTGACTCGCGGTCCCAGCCGATTCTTGTTTTGGCCGTCACGGGTATGCTGACCGCCCGGACAACCGCTTCAGCAATCTTTGTCATTTTTTCCGGTTCGCGGAGCAATGCGGCACCGGCACCCTTGCCGGCAACTTTTTTGGTCGGACACCCAAAATTAATATCGAGATAATCAGGGCTATACTCTTCGGCTATGACAGCCGCCTCAATCATCGACTCGATGCTGCTGCCGAAAATCTGTATGGCCAGAGGTCTTTCGACAGCATCTGCAGTCAGTTTGCGTACAGACTTCTCTACACCCCTGCGCAGGGCTTCAGCACTGATAAACTCGGTATAGACAATATCAGCCCCATGGCGCTTGCAGAGTTGCCTGAACGCCCTGTCAGTCACATCTTCCATCGGTGCAAGTATAACAGGACGGTCAATATCAATGGTTCCGATTTTCATACCTATCCGTTAATGATCTCCGCAGGTCCCGACATCAATGCCTTAACCTCAGCATGAATTTTAGCATGGAGCGGTGGATCTTCTCGCAAAGTCTTTTTGACAGTTTCACGGCCCTGACCGAGCTTTTCCTGACCATAACTGAACCATGAACCGGATTTTTTCACAACACCAAATTCAACACCAAGATCAATAAGTTCTCCGATAGCCGATATGCCTTCGCCATACAGGATATCAAACTCTGCCGTCTTGAACGGAGGAGCAACCTTGTTTTTAACAACCTTCACCCTTGTGCGGTTCCCGGTACTCTCCTCTCCATCCTTGATCTGGGCAATTTTACGAATATCGAGGCGCACAGAGGCATAAAATTTCAGGGCCTTGCCGCCGGTCGTCGTTTCAGGGCTTCCGTACATGACTCCGATTTTATCGCGAAGCTGGTTGATAAAAATGCAGACACAGCATGATTTTGAAATGGCACCGGTAAGCTTACGCAGAGCCTGGCTCATAAGCCTTGCCTGCAGACCCATGACGCTGTCACCCATTTCACCTTCAAGTTCAGCCTGAGGCACAAGAGCCGCTACAGAATCAACGACTACAACATCAATAGCTCCACTCCTGACAAGCGTTTCAACAATCGAAAGCGCCTGTTCTCCTGATTCCGGCTGACTGATAAGCAGGGCGTTGATATCAACACCAAGCTTTCGGGCGTAGGAAGGATCAAAGGCATGTTCGGCATCCACGATAGCCGCAATACCTCCCAATTTCTGCGCTTCAGCAATAACATGCAGGGCAAGGGTTGTTTTACCCGATGATTCGGGACCGTATATTTCCGTGACTCGACCGCGAGGAAGCCCACCGACTCCCAAGGCAAAATCAAGCGTCATTGATCCGGTTGAAATCGACTGCACTTTCATTACCGCCGAATCGTCGCCCAGACGCATGATAGCTCCCTTGCCGAACTGTTTTTCAAGAGCTTCTACTGCCAGGTTCAGTTGTTTGAGTTTTGCCGGATCCACAGCAACTGCTTTCTGGTCGTTTTTTTTAGTATCCATGGTAACAAGAGTGATAAAATTGGATAAATAGAGACTTTTCAGGTGATAATGGTCTTAAGGGTGTCAGGCAGATCCCGATAATTCAAGCTCAATTCCTGCACTGACCTGGTATTACTGTATACAAGCTGCCTTGAAGAAATACGTATGCTTTCAAGACTGATAAATGAAGGACTATTGGAGAGCATCGACCAAAGTTCACCTCCAAACCCGGCAATCAACCCCAGAAAATGCGGCACCATATATGAGTGTCTTTGACTGCTGCCGGCAAGAGTGCCTATCCGGACAAAAAGCTCACGGAACGACAGGTTATGGCCGACAACAACATAACGTTCTCCTGAACGGCCCTTTTCCCATGCTGCAATATGAGCATCGACCACATCAAGCACATCAACAAAGCCAGTGCTGCCTGAAGGGAAAAACGGCAGCTTTCCGCGATAGATAAGGCTCAACACTTCGTTCGACGAACTGATAGAGGCTGGGTTTTTGCGGTCAACCCCAATGACGACTCCAGGATTCACGATCACAACATCAAGCCCCTCTGCCAACCCGCGCAATCCCTCAAGTTCAGCAAGATGCTTGGACTCCATGTAACCATTCCTGCGCTGCCACTCCTGAAAAGATGTTGACTCACTTGCAATCGTGCCATCATCTGTAGCGCCTATGGCCGCAATGGAGCTGGTAAGAACAAGCTTGCGGACATTATTTAAAATAGAGGCATTGACAACATTTCGTGTTCCGATGACATTGGTATCGTAGAGATCATTACGAAAATTCCTGGTATAAGATATAAGGCCGGCACAATGAAACACCGTATCCACATCCCTGAATGCCTCAATGAGTGCAAGAGAATCATGAAGGTCAGCATAAACGATATCAACAGGCAAACCCTCAAGAAAGGAAGAGTCCGAACTTTTCCTCACAATAACTCTTAACCTGACCTCTCCGGATAACTTTGCAAGCAGGGCAAGCACCAGCTGGGATCCTATATATCCGGTCGCACCGGTTATAACAATGGTTGATTTGAGCATTAAACGCTTAATATTTCCGCTTTTTTTCGTTTTATCCGGCAGTAAAACTTACTGAACCATCTTTGTTGGATTTCCCGGCATGCAATGCTTTTTATGTATTGATCGCCTTAAGAAAGTAACGTATAAATGACGTTAAACCTTCACTGTTTACAAAAATAAGAATTAAAACTACATTGCATTCAAGTTCCTGTCATAAGCATTAGAAAATTATTAAGTAATGTCAAAAGAAAAATTCCGGCATCTTCCTGCTCATGCTTCAGAAGAAGCGGTACATCAGGATGAACTGGCAAACGGATTAAAGATCGTCACCGATGCAGTGCATAATGTTCAAAGCATTACCCTCGGCATCCAGATTGATGCGGGCTCTCGTGATGACCCTCGAGAGAACCAGGGACTGGCGCATTTTATAGAACATGCTCTTTTTAAAGGGACTGGACGGCGATCATACATTGACATTGCAAGAAATATCGAAAAAAACGGTGGCTACCTCGATGCTTTCACCACCAAGGAACAAACCTGCATCTATCTCCGCTGTCTCGCCGAACACCTCGAACCCTCCTTTGACCTTCTTTCGGATCTTGTGTGCGACCCGGTTTTTCCACCCGAAGAGATCGACAAAGAAAAAGAGGTCGTCATTGAGGAGATCAGCAGTGTCAATGATACTCCTGAGGAACTTATTTTTGAAGAGTTTGATCTGCGCTCCTTTCCCCTCCACCCTCTCGGCCAGCCAATTCTTGGAACTGAAGAAAGCGTGGAAAATTTCACGGATGAGACTCTTAAAAACTTCATGCGGCAACACTACGTTCCGCAGAAAATGCTGCTCACGGCTACGGGAAAAGTTGATCATGATGAGATCATGCGGCTTGGTGAACGATTTCTCGGTAAACTCAGAGAACCATCGGGCAGCCAGTACATCCGCCAGCCGTTTTGTCCAGAGCATTACACCCCGTTTGCGCTGACTCTGAAAAAACGGGTCTGTCAGGCACAGATCGTCCTTGGTACCGCAATACCCCGGCATGATCCTCTCTTCTACAGTTTTATGGTTCTGAACTCAATGCTCGGTAATGGCATGAGCTCCCTGCTCAATTTGGAACTTCGGGAAAAGAGGGGGCTGGCTTATAACGTCTATTCATCGCTCACCTTTTATGATGATCTGACTGCACTGAACATTTATGCGGGCACCGACAGCAATAAGACGAAAGTCAGTCTGGAACTTATCAAGGAGTTACTCCAGAGTGACGCACTGCGGAATCCTGACCCGGAAGAGCTTCTGGCCGCCAAAACCAAACTGCTCGGATCGCATATCATGGGCATGGAAAAAATGACACGAAGAATGTCACAGATGGCATCAGATATATCCTATTTCGGCCGGTATGTAGAGCCGGAAGAAAAAACAGCAGCAATCGAGGCTGTCACGACTGACGGTGTAGCTGAAGCGGCCAGGCGGCTGCTCCATGATGCTCCATATTCCACTCTGATCTACAAACCGGGACGGTAACCCACAATGCCGGAGATGGTCTGTTTTAAAACAGAGGATTAATTCGTATCTTCTTAACTTTTAATTTTTCACACTCACTAATTAACCAGAGAGAGCCTTGCAAAAGAATATCAAGAACGTCAACGAAACCGAACAGGAAC
>Ga0073936_10006392_pt1 | contig 15560 bp, 15 predicted proteins | sample AliMusrvi5mmetaG_FD_87041 | JGI IMG/M metagenome (GOLD analysis project Ga0073936, IMG submission 87041) | Freshwater lake bacterial and archeal communities from Alinen Mustajarvi, Finland, to study Microbial Dark Matter (Phase II) - Alinen... | ecosystem: Environmental > Aquatic > Freshwater >... | reverse complement strand
TCATGGAAGTGCGGCAGGCGTTGCTGACCGTCCAGGACGCGGAGGAGTTCGTCGACTCGCAAAAGTTGAATCTGAGCCGGGCCGCGGAGAGTTTGCGGCTTGTCGAGGCCGGATATCGCGAGGGCGTGCAAAGCCAGGTCGATGTGACGGACGCCCAGACAGCCGTGACACAAACGCGAGGATTCTACTACCAGGCGATCTACGACCATTGCGTGGCCCGGCTGTCGCTGCAGCGAGCCATTGGCCGCCTGGGGGTAAAAGGGCAGGAGAAGACCAGATGACCAGTGAAACAAAAGAGACCGCGGCATCGACGCCCCAGACGTCGCCGCACGAGAGCAACAGGAAGATCAAGACCGGCAAGGAAGGAAACACGTTCGCGCGCGCCAACAAGCCGCAGCGGATCAAAATCGGCCTCGCCATCCTCGGCGTCATCGCGTTCGGGGTGGTCGGCTATTGGTTCTTCTTCGTGCGCGGCCTCGTCTATTCGGACGATGCCCGCTTCAACGGGCACATGGTCGACGTCGCCCCCACGGTAGGCGGACGCGTCATCAGCCTGCTCGTGAAGGAAGGCGATACGGTCCACAAGGGCCAACTCCTCTTCGACGTCAACTCGGACGTACAACGGGCCGTGGTCGCACAAAGCGCGAGCATGGTGGAGGCGGCCAAGGCAGCCCTGACGGTGGCCAACGCAAAGTTCGGGCGCGCCAAGAACGGACCACAGCCCGAAGAGATCCACGTTGCGGAAGCCGCCGAGGCACGCCTGCAAAACGAGGATGCGCTGGCCAAGACCGAACTGGAACGTATGCAGGGACTGCGCAAGGAAGGCGTTGGAACCCAGGACCAGCTTGACCGCGCGGCGGCAGCCTACGAAAGCGCGCGACAAAGCCACGAGAGCACGATCCAGAGCCTTAGCCTCCTGCGGCAGGGCACGCGCACCGACGACCTGGAGGTGGCGAGTGCGGAAGTCAAGCTGGCCCAAGGACGCGTTGGCGAGTCCGAGGCGTCGCTGGACAAGGCCAAGCGGGACCTCGACCTGTACTCGGTTGTGGCGCCGTTCGACGGTCATGTCGTCCGGCGCTGGGTCGATCCCGGCGCCGTCGTGCAGCCGGGGCAGCCGGTGGTGAGCGTCTACGATCCCGCCACATTGCGCGTGGACGCCAACATTGAAGAGAAGTACCTCAATGATATCGCCCTTGGGGATGACGTCGACCTCCGCGTGGACGCCTATCCGCACCTGCGCCTCAAAGGCCGCGTGACCGACATTCTGCGCGCCGTCAACTCCGAGTTCAGCCTGGTGCCGTCGGAAGGCGTTGCCGGCACGTTCATCAAGGTCACGCAGCGCGTGCCGCTGCGCATCGCCGTGACCGTGCCGCCGGATCTCGCGCTGGGACCGGGCTTGTCCGTGGAAGTCTACATCCATTCCGGCACGACGAAATGACTGAGCTTCAGACAACGCCGGGGTACCGCTGGGGCGTGTTGACGGTCATCATGCTCGGCACGTTCATGGCCGTGCTCGACATGAGCATCGTCAACGTGGCCCTCCCCCACATGATGAGCGCCTTCGGGGTGAACCGGGACCAGATCGAGTGGGTGGCCACCGGGTTCATGCTGGCGTCCGCCACCGTTATGCCGTTCATGGGCTGGGTCGCCCGGCGGGTCGACTACAAGGTGCTGTACCTGAGCTGCCTGGCGCTCTTCACCGTGGCCAGCGGACTGTGCGCACTGGCCTGGAACCTGGATTCGCTGATCGTGGCGCGCATCCTGCAGGCGGTGGGCGGCGGCGCGATCCAACCCATTGGCATGGCGATTATCGCCGAGTTGTTCGAACCGCACGAGCGCGGCAAGGCGCTGGGTATCTGGGGCATGGGCGTTGTCGTGGCGCCGGCGCTCGGGCCAACGCTGGGCGGTTATCTCACGGATGCCTTCTCGTGGCGGACCATCTTCTCGGTCAACCTCCCGGTTGGCTTCGTCACTCTGGTGATTGGCATGATTGTCATGCGCCCGCTCTATGCGCACGGGCCCCGGCGCTCCTTTGACGCCGTGGGGTATGCCTTCCTGGCCATGATGCTGATCGCGGGCCTGATCGCGCTGTCCAACGGCCAACAGGAAGGCTGGGACTCGAACTACATCCGTATTTGCGAAGCGTTCACGGTCGTGGGTGCGGTCATGTTCGTTGCTGTGGAACTGGCCGTGGACCATCCCATGATGGACCTGCGACTCTTCCTCAACCGGAACTATGCGCTGGCCGTCATCCTGGCGGTCTTCCGTTCCATCGGGCTGTTTGGCGGCGTATTCCTGCTGCCCATTTTTCTCCAGAACCTGATGGGGTACACCACGATACAGTCGGGGTTCTGGCTGGTCCCCGGCGCCATCGCGGTGGGCGTGACCATGCCGATCGCCGGACGCCTGGCCGACCGCTACAGTCCGCGGCTGCTAGTGACGATCGGGGTCACGATGATCGGAGTCTCGCTGATTATGTTCGGGTGGTTGGACCCCCTCTCCGGATGGGTCATGCTGGTGTTCCCGCAAGTGCTGCGCGGCGCCGGCATCGCCCTCATGATGTCACCGTTGCTGGCTGCGGCACTCAACGCTGTGCCCAGAAGCGAACTGCCGATGGCCTCGAGTTTCCTCAATGTGGCTCAAAACGTCGGCGGGGCCATCGGGATTGCGATGCTCAACACGTTCGTGACGAACTCGATTCACCGCCACGCCGTAGGGTTCGGCCAGGCCTTCCCGCCGCAGTCGGAGGCGTTTCACCGTTTCGGGCTGCACGTCTCGGGCCTGGTCGTCCGGCACACGCCGGGCATCCTGGCCACGGCGCACGTTAAGTCGGGATTTGCCGCCGCCGAGGCCATCGGCCACCGGGCGGAAGTTCTGGGCTTCGACAACGGCTTTGTCTTCGCCGGCATGATCCTGCTGAGCGGGATATTCCTGACACTCATGCTGGAGCCATCCGCGCACCACGGACGGGAGCTATCGAAGGCCGCGCTCGTGCCGGAATGAACGCGGGTTACATCCCGTAAATCAAGATCTTCATGCTGCCCGGGATCATCTTGGGGCGTTGGCGGGGCGCGCCGGCGACCGGTGCGGGCTGGGCTTCGAAGCGCGCGCTGGCGAGATAGATGCGATGAGTTGTCGGGTCGAGCGCCATGGTGCGTGCGCTGCGTTCGGTCGTGAGGGTCTGCACCACCGCGAGCTTCGTCGGCGCCTGTTCACGAACAACGGTCACGGTCCCGTCGCCGCATGAACTGAAAACAAACCCCGTGCCGGGATCGAACGCGTTGGCATCGACCCCCTCCCCGATCGGCGCCGTGCCCACCACCTTGCCGTTCGTGCTGTCCAGCATCACCATCAGCTTGTTGTGGCAGCCGACAAACAGACGGTGATGGATGAGATCGATGGCCAAGCCTGCGGGCTCGTCGCCGGGCGCGGTCGGCCAGGTATCGACCACCTGATGCGTCGCGGTATCGACGACGACAACTTCGTTCTTATCCTCAATGTTGCAGTACACCCGGCCGGCCACTGGATCAGCCGCCGCAAATTCCGGCTTGCCCGGCAACGAAATCGTGGCGATGACGTTGTTCGAGGCAGCCCCGAATACGGTGGCCGACTGGCCGCGCCCGTTGAACGTGTAGACCTCATGCCGGCCCGGCTCGTACAGGATCGCATCGGGATTCTCGCCGGTCGGCACTTTCGCCAGCGTCTTCAGGGTCTTGAGATCCACGACACTGGCCTTGGATTCCTTGCCGTTACTCGAAAAGCCGCGCTGCAAGTCCGGCGCGAGCGCAAAGCCATGAACCCCCGGCGTGTCGGCAATCTGGCCAACGACCGTCTGCTGGTCAACATCCATGACCACGACCTGGCCGCCATGCGACACATAAAGCCGGCGTGCAACGGTGTCGACCGATAGATAGTCCCATCCACCCTCGCCGCCAATCGCGATTTCCTTTACGAAGTGATAGGGCGCGTCCGTCGCAGAAACATGCGTTTCCGCGACAATCGCCGTGCTCAACGCCACCATTCCAAATAGTTGCACGTAGATTCGATTCATTGCTGCCTCCTGTCTTCCTGCGCGCCGCGCTCAGCTTCCCATCCGCCGCCCAACGCCTTGTAAACGGCCACCAAATCGGTCGCTACGGCGCGCTCACTCTGCACCAACGTATCCTGCGAAGCGAACAGCGAGCGTTGCGCGGAAAGTACATTCAAGTAATCCGTCTGCCCCTGCGTGTAAAGTTGCGTGGCGAGGGTCACGGCCTCCTGATTGAGGGTCACGGCTTCCGCCAGCGCCTGGCGCCGTTGCTGTTCCTTGACGTAGGCGACCAACGAGCCTTCCACGTCGCTCAGCGCGGTCAGCAGCGCTTTCTGATACCCAAGCAGGGCCTGCTCCTGGAGTTCGTTCTGCACCTTGATGTTGGCGCGGATGCGGCCCGCATCGAAAAGCGACCACGTCACGGTTGGTCCGACCGAGTAGAAACGGTTATCCCACTTGACGAGCGCAGAGGATTTGTCGCCCGAGGTGCCCAGCGTACCCGTCAGCGAAAACTTGGGGAACAGGTCGGCCACGGCCACGCCGATTCGGGCGGTGGCCCCGTGCAACTGGGCCTCTGCCCGGCGGATGTCGGGCCGGCGGCGCAGCAAGTCCGAGGGCAGGCCGATCGGCACCTCAGGCGGCGTGACAGGAATCGGCGCCTCGATCGAAAGTTCGTCCAGCAAGGCGGATGGTTCCCGCGCCAGCAAGACGCTCAGTGAGTAGATGGTCTGACGGACCTGTGACTCCAGGGCGGGAACCACGGACCGGGTCGTGGCCACCAGCGCCTCGGCATTGGCCACGTCGAGTTTGCTGTTGAGGCCGCCGCCGAACAGTTTGCGGGTCAATTCCACGCTGTGTTCCTGCGAGGCCAAATTCTGCTTCGCGATGACAAGCTGCCGCTGAAGGCCGCGCAGGTTGATGTAATCGAAAGCCACCTCCGACAGCAGCGTCACCAGCACGTCGCGCCGATCGGCCAGACTGGCCGCAATATCCGCGTTCGCCGCCTCGACCGCGCGGCGGGTGCCGCCGAAAACGTCCAGTTCCCAGGACGCATCCAAGCCGGCCCGGTACAGGTTAACGGCAGCCGGGGCCTTGCTCGCCAAGCTGCGGCTGTAGTCACCAAAGGCATCGGCGCTCGGCCAGAATCCGGCGAACTGGACGCCCCATTGCGCGCGGGCCTGGCGGACCCGCGACTCGGCGAGCCGCAGGTCCAGGTTCGTCGCCACCGCGCGCGACACCAGCGAGTCGAGCGTCGAATCCTTGAAGGCGGCCCACCAGCGATCCGCAGCGGCCGTCATGTTGGTCGTGCCGGTCCAGGCCGACGGCACGCCGATTTCCGGCGTCCGATAGTTGGGCCCCACCGCACAGCCGGCAAGGGTCAGCAGGGCGGCCAACGCGATGGCAGCCAGGACCGGCCGAAAGAATTGTCCAAGGTTCATGTTCATAACCTCACTCGTAACGCAATGCTTCAATCGGATCCAGCCGCGAGGCCTTCCACGCGGGATAAAACCCGAACACGATCCCCACGCTGGCCGATACCGCCACGGCCGCGATGATGGCGGTGATGGAAAGCGCCGTCGGCCAGTGCAAAAGGCTGTGGACCAGGTACGATGTCAGGCGGCCCAGTATAATTCCGAACGCGCCCCCGGCCAGACAGAGCAGCACAGCTTCCACCAGGAACTGCCGCAGAATATCGCGCCCCCGGGCTCCCACGGACATGCGCAGCCCGATCTCGCGGGTCCGTTCCGTGACTGACACGAGCATGATGTTCATAATGCCGACGCCGCCGACCACCAGCGAGATCATCGCTACGCACAGCAACAGATTGGTCATCAGGACGGTCGTGGACGACAAGGCCTTGGTCATCTCGGTCATGTCGCGTACGGTGAAATCCTCCGGCTCGTCGGCGCGAATGCGGTGTCGCTCGCGCAGCAACCCGGTGATCTGCTTGATCGCCCCGGCGGACGCTTCGCTGCTTTGGGACGCCACCATGATCTGGTCCACGTTGGCAAACCGTACAGGCAGCGGCGTATCGGCCGCCTGGGTGTCGGAGGGCGTCGGGTACAGGCTCACCGCCGTGCTCGGATAAAGGCCGTTCAGCGAATTCACGCCGGAACCGGACGCAGCCGAAGCGCTCTGATTGGCCGTGCTGACGGAACTGCCCGACACGCGGTATTTGATGGTCGTCCACGGCGCCAGCAGGATGTCGTCCTGATCCATGCCCATCATGTTGGCGCCTTTCCGCGTGAGAACGCCCACGACCCTGAAGGCAACGTTCTTGACCCGGATTTCCTTACCGATGGGCGACTCGCTCTGGAAAAGTTCGCGCACCAGCGTCTGGCCCAACAGGCAGACCTTGCTGCCGTTGCGAACATCGCGCTCGGTAAACGGCTCGCCCTCGGCCAGGGTGGTCCAGTCGCGGACGTCCAAAAATTGCGGCGTTGTGCCGTAGATGTACATCGGCACCCAGTTGCGGCCGGCGTAAACAACCTGCGTGCGAGCCCGCACCACGGGCGCCCCGGCCCGCACCAGCGGGCAATCCCGCAGGATGGCGTCGCAGTCCTCGGGCGTCATGGTCATGGCGCTGCCGGCCCCGAAGCTGACGCCACCGCTGGCGGCCGTGCCCGGCATGATCAGCAGATTGTTGGCGCCCATGCTGGTGATCGTGTTCTGGATCGCGTCGGAAGAGCCGCGGCCGATTTCCATCATGGCAATGACCGCCGCCACGCCGATGATGATGCCCAACGTCGTCAGGATCGACCGCATCACGTTGCGCCGTAGCGCGTGCAGCGCCGTCCGGATCGTGCGGAACCATTTTTTCACGGCGCGCCTCCCTTGGCCCCGTCGGGCTCGGCGGTTTCCAGCGCGGCGGCGCCGGTCTCGATCAGGCCGTCGCTGATGCGCACCACGCGCTTGGCATGGCGCGCGACGCCGGGGTCATGGGTCACGAGGATGATGGTGATGCCTTCATCCTGGTTGAGCCGCTGGAACATCTCGAGCACTTCCTTGCTGGTATGGGTGTCCAGGTTGCCGGTCGGCTCGTCGGCGAACAGCAGTTTCGGGCGGTTGACCAGCGAACGCGCGATCGCCACGCGCTGCTGCTGGCCGCCGGACAACTGGGCCGGGTCGTGGTGAAGCCGGTCGCCCAGGCCCACGCGTTGCAGCAACTCCGTGGCCCGCTGCCGGGCTTCGCGATCCGAGACATCCGCCGCCGAGTACGTGAGCGGCATGATGACGTTGTCCAACGCGCTGGTGCGTGGCAACAGGTTGAAACTCTGAAAAACGAAGCCAATCTTCTGGCTGCGAACGTGCGCCCGACCATCAGCCGTCAAGCCCGAGATCTCCTCGCCGTCCAGTCGATACTGGCCGGAGGTGGCATGGTCCAGGCAGCCGAGGATGTTCATGAGCGTGGTCTTGCCGGAACCCGACGCGCCCATGAGCGCCACCAACTCGCCGGCCCCGACGGTCAGCGAGATGCCCTTTAAGACAGGCACATCCACTTCGCCCATGTGGTAGGTCTTGAAGATGTCCTTTAGTTCGATGAGGTTCATAGCGTTGCTCATCGACCGCGCTGCCGGCTCGGGAACTGGGGGGCGAATGGACTGGCTGCGTTACTCGATGCCGCACTGTTGCTCGTCGCCGCCGGTGCGCCGCCCGAACCCGCGACCATCTCCGACAGGACGACTTCTGTCCCTTCGGCCAGCTTGTCGCCCTTGACCTCGGTCAGCGTTCCATCCGTGATGCCGACGCGGATCCGCACGGGCCGCACGAAGTCGCCGTCGCGAACCCAGACGGTACCGCGCGTCGCGGTCGCATCGGGACCCGCTGCGGATTCCTTGTCGGCGTCGGTACGGGGCGTGCCGGCGCCCGCGGCTTTCCGGCCACCGCCGCGCGTCTGCGCGGTGCGCGCATCCGGCGCGATCATGGTGGGTTGCGGTTGCCAGCGCAGCGCGGCATTGGGCACCATCAGCACATCATCGTGTTCAGCCACCTGGAACTGGGCATTGGCCGTCAGGTACGGCAGGAGTTTGCCGTCGGAATTATCGGTGACCACTTCCACGGTATAGGTCACCACGTTTTGCGTCATGGTCGCGTTCAACCGCACCTTGCCCACCGAACCCTTGAAAACCTGCCCTGGATAGGCATCGACGGTAAACGTGACCGGCTGACCCGGCTTGAGGCTCCCGATATCAGCTTCGTTGACCGCCACCCACAATTGCATGCGCTTCAAATCCTTGGCGAGGAGGAACAGGCTGGGCGCATTGAGACTTGCCACAACGGTCTGTCCGATGTTGACCCGGCGGTCGATGATGACCCCGTTCACAGGCGACTTGATCACGCAATAGCCCAGATTCAACTTCGCTCGCGACTCGGCCGCCTCGGCCTGGACGACCGCCGCGCGCGCCTGCAAGATGCCGGCCTCGCCGACCGTCACATTGGCTTTGGCGCCATCAAAGGCGGCCTTGTAGGCATCGTAGGCGCTCACGGCCATGGCATCGGAGGGTCCGATCTTCTGGGCGCGGTCCCAGTCGCGCTGGGCCTGGTCGAGTCTGGCCTTAAGCTGGTCGAGGTTAGCCTCGGCGGAGGCGACTTGCGCGTTGGCCTGCTTCACCTGGGCGGCCGCTTCGGCGGCGCTGGCGGCGTACATGGAGTCGTCGATCTGGGCCAGTACCATGCCGGCCTCGACTTCCGAACCATAATCGATCGGCTTGCCGCTCTTGTCCTTGCCGAAGGCATTGATCAACCCGGCCACCTGCGCGCCGACGTCGACCACCTCCTCCGGCTCAACGGTGCCGGTGGCGCCAATCGTGGCCACGAGACTCCCTCGCTTTACGGGGACCGTCGTGTAGCTGACAACCGGGACTTTCTTCGAATTCCAGAACCACCAGGCGCCGGCGCCGATCGCGATCAGAATCACCAAACCCACAACAATCTTCACCGCTCGCTTCATGGCTGCACCTCTTTTTGCTTCGTACCGGGCTCCGGCTCAGCGGGCTTGCGGTGGCGTTTGTCGAAATCCTCCCACGCCGTCTGCAGCGACTTCTGCTGATCCGGCGTGAGTTCGGCCCGCATCCGGGCAATCGTGGAATCGGTCAGCCCCTGCAGTTCCGGCCTCTGTTTGTCGTAAAGTTTGGCGGCCTCCTGATAGGACTGTGCCAGGATGGCGTCAATGGCCGCCTTCTGCTTGTCGTCCAACCGCAATTCCTCGGACATTCGTTCCAGGGCGTGGATACGCATGCCGGGCGGCCCCAGGCGGTACATCCGGGCCATGCGGTAGTGCATGAACATGAGGTGCCCGACGGCGCCCATAACGATCCCTGAAATCAGCACGACCGCGAGCCCCGCGATCAGGGTTGTTTTCTTCATGATGATGGTTCCTCAAAAAACGGAGGCGAGGGTGTATTCGACCGTGTTATTCATCTCCACGTCCTGGGCGACGTCATGATCCGTGATACCCGAGACTTGAACAACGACGAACAGCACCGCCGCGCAGGCCGCGGCCGGTATCGCAACCTTCCACATCAAACCCCAAAGGGTTGAATCGTCTGCATCGGCGCCGGGAATTGGACCCGCCTGACGGACGGCTCTCATCACATTCGCCTGCCACGCGCCCCGGGGAGGTCGCGGCGCGATCGATCGACCGGCCTGCAGCAGGGCTTCTTCCAGTCTCTCGACGTCCCGGCGTGTGTTGCTCATGACACGACCTCCTTGGATACCAGCATTTCCTCGATGGCCTGGCGGAGCTTCCTCCGGGCCCGGTGCAACCGAACCTTGACGTTCACCAGGCTGAACCCGAGCAAATCCGCGGCCTCGCGCACTGAGTGCCCCTCAATATGCACCACCGTCAGCACCGACCGGTCTGCCGCGGGGAGAGCGCGCAGAGCCGTTTGCAGGAGTTCCACGGCCTCTTCCCGCCTGGCCAGTTCGGCGTAGCGGGTGCGGGATTCCGTTGCCAGGAGCTGATCCATCCAGTCCTGTTGTTCCGGCGTGACGGCACTGGCGGCATGCTCCGGAATGCGGTACTGCTTGCGCCAGTAGTCGAAGCAGGTTCGCGTCGCGATCCCAGACAGCCAGTGCTCGAACGGACTCTTTCCTGCAAAGGAAGCCAACGCGCGGTAGGCCCGGACGAACACGTCCTGGGCGACGTCGTCCACAGCGGAACTCGGCACGTGGGCTCTGACGATCATAAACACGCGCCCTTCGTACTTGTTGACCAGGGTTTCGAACGCCTCGACATTGCCGTCCCGAATGTCGTCGATGACCTCTTGGTCAGGCCGGCTTGATTCGTCCAACCGCGTTGACATACAGCGCTCTCGTCTCCCGTGCGCAGCCGGCCATGGAGCCGACCCGTGCCTTCCCAGACCGCAACGGGATGGTGCCGGAACCCATGTGAGGAAGCCCCGGTTTCCCGCCTTTGAGTGTCTGAGTAAAGAATCATGGCACTAGGTTAGTCGTTTGAGTAGCAATAAAGGTTACAGGCGATCCGCAGATTGGACCGTGGCAGGGTGTAACCTCTGGCCGGCGCGGCACGACAGTGCCTTCGTCTCATCCACGCACGACATTCTGCGGCTTCCCGCTCAGGAAAGCCTGCAGGTTAGACACGACGGTTTTCAACAACCGCTCGCGTGCCGCTTGAGTGGCCCAGCCGATGTGCGGCGTGACCAGGCAGTTCTTCGCCATCAGCAGCGGGTTATCCGGCCGCGGCGGCTCGGTCGAGAGCACGTCCACCCCTGCTCCGGTGAGCACGCCGGCGTTGAGCGCCTCGGCCAAGGCCGCCTCGTCCACCAGCGGACCGCGGCCTGTGTTGATGAGAAAGGCGGTCGGCTTCATCAGGGCCAACCGTCCCGCGTTCACAAGGCCCTTTGTCTCGGGCGTCAGCGGACAATGCAGACTCAGCACATCGCTCTGCCGGAACAGGGTCTCCAGATCCACGAATTCGACCCCGGCTTCCGGCCGCCGCGTGCGACTGTGCACGATCACGTGCATCCCGAACGCGCGCCCCAAGCCTGCCACGGTCTGCCCAATGTGGCCAAACCCGACAAGGCCCAAGGTCAGCCCGTCGAGTTCGACAAGCGACTGATCCCAGAAACAGAAATCCGGACTCGTTGTCCACCGGCCGGCACGCGCCGCTGCGCTGTGCGCCCCCACGTGCTGGGCCAGTTCCAGCACGAGTGCGAACACCAACTGAGCCACCGACCGCGTGCTGTAAGCCGGCACGTTGGTGACCGTCACGCCGCGCTCGGCGGCCGACGCGGCATCCACAACATTCGTGCCGGTTGCCAGCACGCCGATGTAGCGTAACCGGGGCAGATGCAGGAGGGTGTCACGGTCGAGCACGACCTTGTTGGTGAGCACGATTTCCGCGTCCCGCGCCCGCTCGACCGTCAGGGCCGCCGGCGTGCGGTCATAAAACGTGCAGTCGCCCAACGTCCGCAACGGCTCCCACGAGAGGTCGCCGGGATTCGCTGTAAAGCCGTCAAGAACCACAATGTTCATCGGTCGACACTCCTTCGGGCCTTCCGTGCCTCGTCCCCGCCCGGCAACACGAACGCGTCGGGACTCAAACTGTAGCCGCGGATCTGCCCGCGCGCCTTATTGTTCCGGGGACGACACCGGCATCTGACAAGGAACTTCTTTAGGGCATTCACGCCGCTGAGGTCAAGGTATTGAGGAGCGGCGTTGCCACCTGATCACCGACTGCAAGCTCGGCTATTGTCCTTTGCCGTCTCCCGCTGCCCTGTTATCCTGCCCGCCATGTCATTGACGATAAAATTGCCCGCGGAATTGGAAAAGGAATCCGTCGAGGCGGCCGTTCGCGCGCTATTGGAAAAAGACACGATCCAGCTCTACTGTGATTCGACTACCTACATCCCCGTGCTGCAGTACAATGAAGCCCTGCGCACAAACCTGTTCTATGCGAAATCGCTTGGCGAGCTGGTGATCGGGTACGAGGTGATCGAAAAGGCCTTGTCCAATGAACTGCACGGTTTGCGCAAGGCCGCCTGCCCGACGGACAGAGTGTCCCGCTTGCTGCTGGTAACGAATGATGGGGCGACCCGCTTCTATCGCGAGTTGGAGTTCCTTCAACGCAAGCAGGGCACACGGGTCCTGATCTGCAGGCTGGAGATCGATTCAGCCAGGATGGCTGATATTCTCGGGTACACCGGTCACGTCGTGAAAGCCGTGCTCGTGAACAGAAAACGATCCGTGGTCAATGTGTTAAAAAGCCTGCTGTGAACCGACTTCGCCCGACGGGCTATGCCGGGCAGGCAATCGTCGCCTCATCTGATCGAAAGGCTATGCCCTCACAGGCGCGCCTCAACCCGATACGATGGTTGCGACGTTGGACTGGACTTCGCTGGCTTGCTGGTAGCGACGATCAGGTTCCTTTTCCAGCGCCTTGAACACAACCTCGTCGAGCCGGACATCCACCTGCGCCTTTTGCGACGGCGGTGCGAAACGGCCGAGCGGCAATTCGCCGGTTAGCATTTCGTAGAAGACGACACCCAACGAATAGATGTCGGCGCGATGATCCACCGTCAGCGGTCTTTCGATCTGTTCCGGGGCCATATACTGCGGCGTGCCGATCGCCTGCTGCGTCATCGTCAATTCCACCCGGCCCGGTTCCTGCCGCATCAGTTTGGCCAGACCAAAATCGGCAATCTTCACGTGGCCCCGCTGATCGATAAGTATGTTTTCGGGTTTGATATCGCGGTGAACCACGCCGCGGTCGTGCGCGAACTGCAATGCCTCGCAGATTTGCGGCACTATGGCGAGGGCCTCGCGGGGGCTGAGCCGGTTGGCGCGCTGCAACTGGCGCAGGTTGACCCCTTCGATGTACTCCATGACAAAATACGACAGGGATGCCGTCTGCCCGAAATCGTACACACCGACGATGTTGGGGTGGTTGAGTTGCGCCAGCGCTCGTGCCTCGCGTTGGAAGCGCTCGGCGAAACTCGGATCGGCGCCGGGCCTGGCGGGGAGGATCTTCAGGGCGACGAACCGGTCCAGGCTCTGCTGCCGCGCCCGGTACACAGCCCCCATGCCGCCCTGCCCCAAAAGCTCGAGGACGTCCAACTGCGGGAACAACGGAGCCAGTTCGGCAACCGTGGGCGGCGTGAAGCCCATTGCACCAGGTGCGGGCGCAACGGACTCGCGAGCCGCCTGCTGCAACAGGCAGGCTGGGCACAATCCCTGCGCCGCACCCGGCGACAACGGTTGACCGCACTTCGGACACGCGCGCGGCGGTACGGGCACAGCCGGCGGTTTGAGGTAGTCCTGCCGTAGGAGCAGCCAGACCAGCAAGCCGACCGGCCACGCCACGAAGCCGATCAACAGGGCGACCAGAAGGCCGGGCTTGCCGCACCGCTCCGCATCGCGATAGGCCCAGACCAGTGTCGCAACCCAGATACCTACGGACAAGACCATCAGGGGCAAAACGACCAGCACAGCGAAAAACAACGGTAGAGCAGACACGCCCATAAATCACCTCCCAACGCTCCATTCGACATGACCGTCACGGAAGGCGACGCAGCCGCCTTTGCCTCGGTGGTTTGACCTGTTCTCACGGATGATCACATCCGTTGTATTCGTGCTCTGCAAAAGTTCATAGCTATAGGATCCCGGGGACTCGGCCTCCAAAGCGGCTGGACAGTGCAGCATCGTGTCGGTCACGCCGAACTCGCGCAAAGCAGCGAACGTTTGCGGACATTGGCTGTGTTTCTCGACGTATTGCAGGTAAGCCATCGCGAGCTGTCGCTCATTGTTCATGCAGACGGCGCGTTGAACACTTTCACGGGTGTCCTTCACGGCCACATGCCTGATTCCAAAGAAGAGCACCAGCAGGATCACGACACCGGCGATGATTACGGCGATCAGGGCGATGACGGCGGCAAGACACCCGCCCCGGCTCAATCCAGTCGGAACACCGTTTGGTTCGGGTCGGGCCAACAGCCACACGATGAGACTCAAGGGCCACCACAGGAACGCCACCAGCACGGCAACAATGAAGCCGGGCTGACCACGGCGGTTGGCGTCTCGCCAGACCCAGGCGACACTGAACCCGAACAGCCCCAAAAGCAACAGTCCCAAAGGAAACAGAAGAACCAACATGAGCTTCATGACCAACACTCCTCCCGCGGGCCGGATTGCCCGTCACACCGTTCATAAGCAAATCAGCCGGACGGTTACAAAAAAACTCAATCCCGGAATGCGGCGAATAGCGTCTGCAATTCTTCCGTCACCTGCGCCGGGTCGGTGACCGTCTCGGCAATCTCGGCCCGCAGCAATTCCCGGTAGCGTTTGCGCAGCCGGTGCACAGCCACTCTCACTGCGCCTTCCGTGGTTTCGAGCCGGGCGGCCACCGCGGCGTACCGGACCTCGTCTGCATCAGTTGTGAGGGCGCTTTTCAGTTCATCGAATTGCCGCTGCTTGGCGGGCGTGTCATGTTCGGCGCGCAGCCGGGCCAGGGCCAGTTCCAAGACGGTCAGCGCCCATTGCCGGTCGAACAGGCGGTCGGGTCGCAAGGAATCCGGGGCGGCGTGTTGATACTTCGCCTCGGCCTCATCCCCATCGAGAGAGAAATGCGCCGCGCCGCCGCCCCGCTTTCGGGCATGCGCCTTGTCCCATTCGTTGGCCAGGAAATGCTTGAGGGTCGCGAGCAGGAATGCCCGGAATCGACCCTTTTCCGGCGCAACGGATTGCAGCGAATTCCTGGCCAGCAACTGCGCGAAATATGCCTGCGTCAGATCCTGCGCATCCTCGGCGGTGTGCCCACGCCGCCGGACATACGCGTAAAGCGGGTACCAATAGGTCCCGCACAACTGTTCCAGGGCCACGACCCGCTGCGAAGAATCGCCACGGCGTGCGGCCAGCACCACACTCCACCGCGTGAGCGCGAAGGGATCGCCGGTTGACTGACTGGCTTTCCCGGTAATGTCCGTAACCATGAGCGTGGATGCTACCGCACCATGACCAGCGCGGCAAAAGCATTCGAACGCCTGCCCATCGGAACTGGATTGCCCGCGCACGGCGTGGTATGTTTGCAAATGATCTGAACGCGCAACATAACTCCCACCAGCTTGGCGTCGTCGAACGCGGAACCAACCTTCCATGAAAATCGGCATCCCGAAAGAGATCAAGATCAATGAGCAATAGGCATTTCGCGCACGGCTGCAAGACCCTCGCACTGCTGGCTGCGATGGCAGCCTCCACAACCGGATTCGCCGTGCTGCCTGCAAGTTCGTCGGCCGATCCTTACGAGACCTACGTCAAGACGTCTAAGGATTTCAAAGCCGTCAAGCAGGACAAGGACTGGGCACTCAAAGCCTGGCCGGGCTGGGTCTACATGCCCTGGCAGGCGCCGCTGGGGACCGACGACAAGGCCGCGGCGTACTATGAGAACATCGGATGGAACGGGCAGACCATCGACTTCCGGGGTGGCCTGGGCCGTCTCGGCTGGATCAACCAGCACCACTTGCGCTTCTATTGCGATCATACGGCGGAGAAGGGCTTCCTCCACATTTGGGAC
>Ga0073936_10006391_pt1 | contig 15560 bp, 16 predicted proteins | sample AliMusrvi5mmetaG_FD_87041 | JGI IMG/M metagenome (GOLD analysis project Ga0073936, IMG submission 87041) | Freshwater lake bacterial and archeal communities from Alinen Mustajarvi, Finland, to study Microbial Dark Matter (Phase II) - Alinen... | ecosystem: Environmental > Aquatic > Freshwater >... | reverse complement strand
CGCCGAGGGATACCCTGCAGGAGAGATGAAACATGGTCCGATCGCCCTTATAGACGAGGAAGTGCCGGTAGTCGTGCTTGTGCCAAAGGACAGCGCCTACGAGAAAACAGTTTCGAACATGGAAGAGGTTATCGCCCGCGGCGGTCGCGTGATTGCGGTATGCTCCAAAGGGGATCAGGAGCTACGTGGCAGGGTTGAAAGCATTATTGAAGTGCCGAATCTGAACGAATACCTTGACCCTCTGCTGCTCTCGGTGCCTCTGCAACTGCTGGCATATCATATTGCTGTGCTGAAAGGCACGGATGTCGATCAACCACGTAACCTCGCTAAAAGCGTTACGGTTGAGTAGTTTTGTTATGTAGTTGTGATGTCCAAAATTGATGTCATCCCATTCTCCTGGTGATTGTTCCGAAGAAACTGGGCAAGTTCCGCAGCAGGCAGAGGGCGGCTGAAAAAGTATCCCTGAATGATGTCGCACTGCTGGTCTTTGAGAAAGCTCAACTGCCCCTCGGTCTCAACACCTTCTGCTATAACCTCCTTGCCAAGTTTATGCGCCAGGGCGATGGTTGCCGCCGCAATCGCGGCATCGTCGGAGTCGGTTTCTATGTCCTGCACAAAGGAACGGTCGATTTTCAGACGGTTGGCCGGGAAAAGCTTCAGATAACTGAGCGAAGAGTAACCTGTGCCAAAATCATCGATAGACAGTTCAATGCCCATCTCCCTTAACCTGCGAAGGTGGAGGATGGTTTCCTCGGGATTGTCCATGGCAACGCTTTCGGTGATTTCCAGTTCCAGCAGATGCGGGTCGATTCCGCTCTCCGCGATAACTTCCGCAACCAGGCGGGGGAGATTGTCCTGTTTGAATTGCCGCGCCGACAGGTTGACGGCCATTCTGATAGGTGGAAGCCCCTCGGACAACCAGGCAGTCAATTGCCGGCAGGCTGTATTGAGTACAAAAATGCCAATAGGCAGGATCAGCCCGGTCTCCTCGGCAATGGGGATAAACATGTCAGGCGGGACGAGTCCGTACTGGGGATGCTGCCAGCGCACCAGCGCCTCGACTCCGACTACCCGCCCGGTAATCGCTTCAATCTGAGGCTGATAGTGCAGCAGGAATTCCTCCCGGTTGATGGCCGCCCGCAGGTTCTTTTCGATCAAAAGCCTTTCCTGAGCTGTCGAGTTCATCTCCTGCATGAAAAACTGATAGTTGTTGCGCCCTTTGGCTTTGGCACTGTACATGGCAAGGTCGGCGTTCTTCATCATCTCTTCTATTGTTTCGCCATCATGAGGGAAGACGCTGATGCCAATACTGGCGGTAATATGCAGATCATGACCACCAATCCGAAAGGTTTGCGACATGGCCTGTTGGATCTTGTTCGCAATATGAACAGAGTCGATGCCGGATTGGATCTGCGGCAGCACGACCACGAACTCGTCGCCGCCAAGCCGACCAACGATATCGGCGCTACGGACCGATTCCGACAGGCGTGCGGCAACGTGAAAGAGCAGCATGTCTCCGATGTGATGTCCAAGCGAGTCGTTGATGTTCTTGAAGTGGTCCAGGTCGATGAACATGACCGCCAGATGGCTGGTGGAGCGCTTGGCCTGTCCAAGTGCCTGTGAAAGCCTTTCCATGAGGCTGAAGCGGTTGGGCAGGTTGGTAAGATGGTCATGATTCGCCAGATATTCAATTTTCTGAGCAGCCTGCTTCCGTTCGCTGATATCGGTAAAACTGCCGATGTAGTAGGTGATTTCTCCCTGATCGTTCCGTACTACCGTAATTGCCAGCCACTTGGGATAGAAGCTCCCATCCTTGCGCTTGTCCCAGATTTCTCCCTGCCAGTAATTTTCTTTCAGCAGGGATTCCCACATTGATGCATAAAACTCTTTGGTCTCAATTCCGGATTTAAGTATTCTGGGGTTCTGTCCGAGCGCATCCTCCTGGCTGTAGCCGGTCAGGCTGGTGAAAGCATTGTTTGTGACAAGTATACTATTGTCCGGTCCGGTAATGACTATCGCCTCTCCGATGTGCTTAAATACTTGGGCCATGAGACGCAGCCTGTCTTCGGCATTCTTTCGCTCGGTGATGTTTTCAAAAACAGCTACGAAGTACTCCATTTTCGGACAGTAAACTGAAATAGAAAATTGTTTTCCTAAAGGTTCGACTTCGACTTCAAATTTTTCCGACTGGCCCGTAACCGCTACTCGTCCATAGATTTCAAACAACTCCGGATTTGACTCTTTGATTCCTGGTATTACCTCTGTGACTTTTTTACCTTTCACGTCCTCCAGACCTGTCAAGCTTCCGAATGCACTGTTTACATCAAGGTATACGAAATCCGCCGGTACGCCACGATCATCAAAAAGCATCTTGCAATAAGCGAATCCATCCAACATGTTCTCAAACAGGCTACGGTAAAGGATTTCACTCTCCTGCAACACCATATCCGACAGTTTGTTCTTGGCGTCGACCGCTGGCTCGAGTATGGCAGGTATTTCGATTGAATAATCCGGCATGGTTTATCCGGCGGCAGAGGTTTCCTGAGAGGTGTCGCACCGGCGATAGTCGTCGTCAAAGCGAACAATATCGTCTTCTCCCAGATATTCTCCGTTCTGTACCTCTATGATCACCAGAAGGATCTTGCCCGGGTTCTCCAGACGGTGCCGGCAGCCGATCGGAATGTAGGTGGATTCGTTCACATTGACCTGAAACACCTTGTCCCCACTGGTTACTCTGGCAGTTCCCGAAACCACGATCCAGTGTTCGCTGCGATGATGGTGCATCTGCAGCGACAAACGCTGACCCGGCAGCACCTCAATGCGCTTTATCTTGTAGTTGCTGTTTTCGTCCAGCACCGTATAGGTACCCCACGGACGTTCGCCTCGTTCCATTTATCCTCTCCCAATGATGTCTTTTGCAATTATCTGAAAGCGGCGACCTGCGCCTGATACATCGTAACCGGGACAAAGCGCACGGCAAATTCCGTGTTGCACCTTGCGCATGCGACAAAAAACGGCTTGCCGCTTTTCCCCTTTTCAAACGGCAGATCATGCTTGTGATTGCAGTATGGACAATTGGCGACTACGGACGTCTGGGTCGCCTTAATAGGCTTTGCGTCCGCTAATGCTCTTGAATGGGCCGGCAGTTTTGCAGGCGTTTGCGGCGCTTTTTCACCCTGCAGCTGGAATTCGGTTCTATCCGCCGAGGATATTGCGGGCTTTTGCATTTTAGTTCGCTCCTTTTTGGTATATGTGGTTACAGGAAGGTTTTCCTCTTCCGGGTGCTCGAATACTGCCGCCGGAGGTGGAAGTATACCTCTCATGGCATTTTTCCAGACAGACGGCATGGAGGTTTTGGAATAGTGCAGTGGCCTGACGCCCTTCATACGTGCCGCTCCCCCCTCTATCACGTAAAATTTTTCGCGGTATAATACCAGAATCTGGCTGCCGACCTCCGCCACCTTGAATCCGGATGATATCTTGTTGTCCAGCCAGAACGTTACAGCTTCTTCCATATTCTGTTCTCCTTTTTCGTCCATGCAAATCAGTTTAAAATTGTCAATTACCACAATCTTCATACTCGGTGTATTTCTTAGCACTCCCACGCACTTTCTCTGCAGGATACTTCTTTTCATTTATCGCTGTCTTTCGCTCAACAGCATCGTACAGATCGATTTCAAGTTTATCGGAGATCCTGACCAGATAAATCAGAATATCTGCCAACTCTTCCTCGACCGATTGTCGTGTCTTTTCTTCGAGTATATGGCTTTGACTTCCATCAACCCACTGAAAATGCTCGATGAGTTCGGCGGCCTCCGCAATAAGTGCCATTGAAAGGTTTTTAGGTGTGTGGTACTGATCCCAGTCACGTTCTTTCGCAAACTCACGCAGGCGGTCGCGAAGTGATTCCAGTGAATTGATTGGCTGGCCGAGTTTCATGGTTTCCCTTTTAACTGCCTTTGACGGACTTTTGACTTTTATCAGAATTCAAACAGACATACCATACAAATAGTATTGAAAATTTCGGCTCTATTAAACTCGCAGACTGTCGAGCGGATGGGAACTATCTTGATAACCGCTTGATGCAAACCTCACACGGCGCAGAGCATCATCATGCCAACCCCGAACCCATCTGTGTTTTTACGTTCTGCGCCAATAACCCGCCAAAGTGTATATTATTTCGCCGGACTCCACATGGTCCATGCTATATGAAGCGTAGGTTGTCAAGGTAGATTTTCAGATGTATAAGAAAATACATCTTTTATGAGAACAAAAGGGGAATCAGGCTTATGCCTTCAGCTAAACGTCTTCCGGCGAAACACCAGCCAAAGGGACTGACAATTCTTTACGAGGACAAAGATGTCATCGTAGTGGAAAAACCGTGCGGACTACTGACTGTGGGGACTAATCGGGACAAGTCTAGGACAGTGCATACCATTCTCAACGAGTATGTCCGCAAGGGGGACCATCGCTCCCGAAACCGGATCTACATCGTCCATCGTCTGGACCGCGAGACCTCCGGCATCCTGATCCTTGCCAAGAGCGAACCGGTCAAGATCTTTCTGCAGGAACACTGGCAGGAGACCGACAAACGCTACCTAACTGTAGTATATGGCTCAGTCACTCCGAAAGCGGGAACAATCAGCAGCTACCTGGCCGAAAACAGCGCTTTTAAGGTTTATTCCACCGCTGACACGGCCCTTGGGAAGCTTTCCCATACGGAGTATGCGGTCCTTAAAGAGACAAAGGGGTTCAGTCTGCTGGAAATCCATCTGCTAACCGGCCGCAAGCACCAGATACGGGTGCACCTGTCGGAAAATGGATATCCCGTCGTAGGGGACAGCACATACGGCAAGGGAAACGATGCTTATGGAACCATGGCACTGCATGCCAGATCGATCTCTTTCACGCACCCATTAAGCGGCAAACGGCTGACCTTCGAAACTGCTATCCCTGATTATTTTAGCCGTCTGGTCGGGAGAATAGGACAGTCGGCGGCTCGATCAGAATAACCGGGGATATATACATATTTTTTGTGAGGTAATTGAGAGGCTAAATAATGGATTCACATATCATTGCAACCACCCCTACTTTTTTAAGAACGGAACTTAGAACTAGTGACTTATAAGCTCAGTTATGATAGAGTTACAAACTTTTTACTACGCTGGGGAAAGAATTTCAAACTTGATTGGCGATAAAAATCCATGTTTTCTCGGGAGTTTGATTTAGATGGAATTTACTTCAAAAATATTTGTTGCCGGTTCAAATGGTCTGGTTGGTTCAGCACTTGTCAGGCAATTGATATCACGTGACTACTCCAACCTCCTTCTTCCTGAAATCAACGAACTTGATCTGACCAACCAACAGGCTGTTGCGGATTTTTTTCAGCGGGAAAAACCGGAATATGTTTTTCTGGCAGCAGCAAAGGTGGGCGGTATTCACGCCAACAACACCTACCCCGCCGAATTTATCTACCTGAATCTGGCAATCCAGAACAACGTCATCCACCAATCGTACCTGAATGGTGTCAAACGACTGTTGTTCCTCGGCTCGTCATGTATATACCCCCAACTGGCGCCACAACCAATGAAGGAAGAGCACCTTCTGACCGGCCTCCTCGAACCGACCAACGAACCGTATGCCATTGCAAAAATCGCCGGTATCAAGATGTGCGAATCGTACAATCGCCAGTACGGCACAAAATTTATTGCCGTCATGCCAACAAATCTCTATGGTCCGGGTGATAACTTTCATCCGGAAAACAGCCATGTTCTGCCTGCCTTGATCCGTCGTTTTCACGAGGCCAAAATGCAGAATTCTCCTGAAGTTGTAGTTTGGGGTAGCGGTACGCCACGTCGGGAGTTGTTGCATGTAGACGACATGGCAGGCGGCTGTTTGCACTTGATGGAACTTGCTGATGAGCGGATTGCTCCGGAACTGCTGAGTTATCCCAAACCCTGTTTTGTCAACCTTGGAATGGGGGAAGATGTTACTATTCGTGAGTTGGCTGAGACAGTCCGTACGGTAGTCGGCTATACTGGAAATCTCGTTTTTGATGCGTCAAAACCGGATGGCGCGCCCCGTAAGCTTCAGGATGTTTCGCGGATGCACGGCCTTGGATGGCGGCATAAAGTGGAAATAGAAGAGGGAATTCGACTAACGTATCAGTGGTACGTGGAGAATATTGCAATATGAAGCTCGCCCTTATCTGCGGAATATCAGGGCAGGATGGCTCCTATCTAGCACGTCTACTGCTCGATAAGGGGTACGAGGTCCACGGGACGGCACGGGACGCACAGATAGCCAGCTTTTCCAATCTTCACCTGCTTGGTATTGCAGATCGTATCACCTTCCATTCCATGGCGCTCAATGATTTCAGAAGTGTCCTACAGGTGCTATCCAAGGTACAACCTGACGAGATCTACAGTCTTGCCGGCCAAAGCTCGGTGGGACTTTCTTTCGATCAGCCGGTTGAGACACTGGAAAGCATTAGCGTCGGAACTCTCAACCTGCTGGAGGCAATTCGCTTTCTTGACCGGCCGATCAAACTTTATAATGCCGGATCAAGCGAATGCTTCGGCAATACAGATGGCCAGCCTGCGAATGAAGAAACTCCCTTTCGGCCCCGCAGCCCTTATGCGGTAGCCAAGGCAACCGCATTTTGGGAGGTAGCCAACTACCGTGAGGCGTACAACCTATTTGCCTGTACAGGAATCCTTTTTAACCATGAGTCCCCCCTGCGTCCCGAACGTTTTGTCACACAGAAGATCGTGAAAGCCGCCTGTCATATTGCAGCTGGCAGCAATGAAAAACTGCATTTAGGCAACATCACTATCGCACGTGATTGGGGCTGGGCACCTGAATATGTAGAGGCAATGTGGCTAATGCTTCAGCAGGAAATTGCAAATGATTTTGTGATCGCTACTGGTGAGTCCAATAAGCTGGAAGATTTTGTTGCTGCAGGTTTTCAGGCAGTTGGACTGGATTGGCGAGAGCATGTTATTAATGATCCAGCGCTGTTTCGTCCTTCTGAAATCATGATCAGCAGAGGGGATGCATCAAAAGCCTTCAGAGTTCTTGGATGGTGCGCTCGTTACAGGATGCGTGATGTTGTGAGGATGATGTTTTCAACAAAATGAATCACCCTGCAGCAATTAGCTGGCTATTTATACAAATAGTATGGCTCTCACGTTACCAAAAGCGGTGAAGAATTATGCCCGGAGAGATAATAAGTTTGCAGGTTGAAAGAGTACTACCATAGTCATGACAGGAGAAACAGGTGGTGCAATGAATGAACTATGCTATTACTCTATAAAGGTTCCTTCAGGCGAAACTTTAAGAGTTCAGGAATCTCATATTTTAATCGGTAATATAATTTGTTCGCAGGTCGAGCAGTCATTCTTTGGGAAGGGGTTTTGATGGAGGCCATAATATTAGCAGGTGGCAAGGGAACACGTCTGCAGAGTGTTATAAGTAATCTTCCAAAGCCGATGGCTGATATTAATGGCAGACCTTTTTTGTCGTATTTACTTCGTTTCCTTTCCACCAAAGGTGTTAGAAAGGTTGTATTGTCAGTCGGTTATAAGCATGAAGTTATTACGAGTTATTTTTCTAACCGTTTTGAAAATATGACGATCCGTTATGCCATAGAGAATGAACCACTTGGTACCGGTGGTGCGCTCGTTGAATCCTTAAAGCACGTAACTGAAAAAACAGTTTTCCTGTTAAATGGCGATAGCTTTTTTAACGTGGATGTGAAAAGGCTGTACAAATACCATAGGTCACATGAATTTGATGTAACTTTGGCACTTAAAGAAATGCATAACTTTGACAGATATGGCACAGTGATAATAGAAAATAATAAAGTGATTAGTTTTGAAGAGAAAGTATATAAAAGCTCGGGTTACATAAATGGTGGAGTATATGTTCTTCAAAGCTCATTTTTAGCTGACTTCCCACATTCTGAAACATTTTCATTTGAAACCGAAATCCTGCAAAGATACATTCACCAATTGAGCGTGGGAGCGTTTGTTGATAACGGGTATTTTATCGACATCGGCATTCCTGAAGATTACGTCAGAGCTCAACATGATTTGAAATTAATTCAGGAGAAGACCATTGATAATCTCTAGAACACCACATAGAATTTCATTTTTTGGTGGAGGCACAGATTACCCTCCGTACTATCTGGAGCATGGGGGCAAGGTTCTTGGTACAGCTATTGATAAATATTGCTACATAAATGTCAGAAAGTTCCCGCCTTTCTTTGAACACAAACATAGAATTGTGTACTCAAAATTTGAAAATATAAACGAATTACATGAAATTCAGCATCCTTCAGTGCGAGAGACGCTAAAATATCTTAAAACCGATTATGGCATATCTATACATCATGATGGTGACATTCCGGCACGCAGTGGAATGGGATCAAGTTCTGCGTTTACTGTCGGCTTGCTGAACAGCATGATGGCATTAGATGGACAGATGATCTCAAAAAAAGAACTTGCCAATAAAGCCATTCACATAGAACAGAAACTCATAAAGGAAAATGTCGGGTCACAGGACCAAACTTTTGCAGCATATGGCGGACTTAACCTTATTGAGTTCACAACTACTGGAGAAATAACTGTAAACCCCATCATAATTAAACCAGAGCGACTGCAAAAATTTGAGAGCAAATTATTACTCGTATTTACAGGACTTTCGCGTCTATCTTCGGAAATTGCGGATGAACAGGTAAAAAATACGAAAAAGAACTTAGATGACCTGCATAAGATGAAACAACTGGTAGATGATGCTCACGCGATCCTGACTAATCCCCAGAAAGATTTGCTTGAGTTTGGGGAGATGCTGAATGAAACATGGAAATTGAAAAGGGGCCTATCCAGCAAAATAGCCACTGATGAAATAGATGAGATGTACGATCTTGCTTTGAAGAACGGTGCCGTTGGTGGAAAACTGCTGGGAGCCGGTGGGGGTGGTTTTATGCTCTTTTATGTAACGCAAAAGCTGCGGCATAAGGTCATAGCTGCCCTGCATAACTATCTGCACATCCCGTTCAAATTCGATTTCGACGGTTCCAAAATCATCTTTTATGATCCCAACTATAACGGCAAAGAGACAAGGATGGCTTAAATGAACTATGGCTTGGTTAGTTCCACATTCGGTATTGAAGAAAAAGAAGCAATGCTGAAGGTGATTGAAAGCGACAGATTCACCATGGGTGATAAAGTCAAAGAGTTTGAACACGCTTTTGCAGATTATTTTGGTGCAAAGCACGCCGTTATGGTGAACTCCGGCTCTTCGGCCAACCTTATCGCTGTTGCTTCATTGTTCTTCAGAAAGGATAATCCGCTGAAAGCTGGTGATGAAGTGATAGTCCCCTGTATTTCCTGGGCGACAACCTATTACCCACTTCACCAGTACGGTTTGAAACTCAAATTTGTGGATATTGATTTGCAAACGTTGAATTATGATATTGAAGAACTAAAAGCGGCCGTCAGCAGCAAAACTAGAATGATCGTGGCAGTCAGCATTCTGGGCAACCCTTGTTATTTTGATAAAATCAGCAGGATTTGCACGGAGAAGAATATCATCCTGTTCGAGGATAATTGCGAGTCAATGGGTGCTCGTTTCAATGGCAGATATACGGGCACTTTTGGGCTTGTTAATACGTTCAGTACTTTTTTTTCGCATCATATATCCACCATGGAAGGTGGTCTCGTTGTTACGAATGATTTCGAGTTATACTGTCTTGCAAAGTCGTTACGTAATCATGGTTGGGTTCGAGATCAGGATGAAGGAAGCACAATCTGTGAAAAACGAAATGACGACTTCTATGAGGCGTACCGCTTTATTCTTCCGGGCTATAATGTACGTCCGATTGAGCTACAAGGGGCAATCGGCATTGAACAGTTGAAAAAGCTGGGTGGCTTTCTGAAAATACGGAGAGAAAATGCCCAGCACTTCGTAAGTCTGTTCAAAAATGACGATCGATTCATTATTCAACATGAAGTGGGTGAAAGTGCCTGGTTCTGTTTCACTATGATTGTCAAGCCAGGGCAGGCTCTTACCAGAGAAAAAGTTCTTGAGGCGCTAAAAGAAGCCGACATTGAATACCGAATTATTACCGGCGGGAACTTCCTGCGGCATGATGTGATTAAATATTTCGATTATACTGTGACCAAATCCTCTAATGCCGATCTGGCCCATGACAACGGATTTTTCATAGGCAATCACCCGGTAAACATTAAAGATCAGATTGATTTGCTTTACAAAGTTTTACAGGGTATATGAGCAAAGTTTTTATTTCAACGTCGTGCGTCAGTAACGATCATATAATTGATTCTGTCGGCACGCTTTCATCGATGACGAAATATATAGAGCTGTCAGGAGATTCGAGTTTTAAGTCTGACAGCCTTGAATTGCTTAAGGCTGCAATAACAGAATCAGTACCCGAATTAATTACTGCACGATTATTTTCCTCCGCCAAAAGCTAATTTTGTATTGAACTTTGCTGACTACTCAACGGAAACAAGGGATTTTATATGCACGGCAATGTAGTATGTGAGAGGACTTAATATTCCATACTTTTTCGTTCATGCTGGCTATTAGCAGTCCTTGACCTTTAATAATGAGCTGTTGATAAACGGTAACGGTCGCTTTTCGATAGGAGATATTGGTCAAAACATTACGTAGTTCAGACAACAGTTTACTGATATGCCATTGGCAGTGGGAAATCTTTATCCCAACAACAGAAAGACTGATAGATGTTTCGCAACATCAGTTTTCTGAGATCAAGCAAATACTCTTTTTTGATAATAGTTTTTTGCTTTTGCTTGATCTTGAACATCTGAAAATTTTCACGAATCATTTTGAGTTTGATTTTTGTGACGCAGTAGAATATTTGTTCTTCCGATATGCTCAGAGGATCGTAGAAGTGCATCCTTCAGAAAATGAATCAGTTTACGATGACCACGGCATTATTACAGAACATTCTGATCAATACGGCATTCTAATGAAATATAGAGAAACAATTTTAAGAAACAATATCAATCTGACCATCGAAGCAGGGGCAAAGATCTTGCGACATTGCAAAAAAGTTATAACTTGGTCAGGTCATTATTCGAGGAGAAATAAATGAGCTTCAATATTCTTGTTACAGGTGGTGCAGGTTATCTGGGGTCAATAATGGTGCCAGAGCTTCTAAGGTTAGGGCACAAGGTTACTGTTATGGATAGCTTTATCTTTGGGCAGAGTTCGCTTCTTGAGTGTTGTGCGCATGACAACTTTGAAATCGTGAATGGAGATGTCAGGGATGAAAGAATTATTAAGAGGCTATTGACTAAGTCTGATGTTGTCATCCCTCTTGCCGCGCTTGTTGGAGCACCGCTCTGTAAAAGGGACAAGATCGGAACTATTACCATAAACAGGGACGCAATTAAAATAATTACAGATCATGCCTCAAAACAGCAAAGAATTATTATTCCCATAACCAACAGTGGATACGGTATAGGCCAGAAAGGAATTTACTGCACAGAAGAGACGCCTATGAATCCAATATCTTTGTATGGATCAACCAAAGTTGAGGCAGAAATTATAGCTTTTGAACATGGCAATTCCATCAGCCTCCGACTTGCGACCGTTTTCGGCATGAGTCCTCGCATGAGGCTGGACCTATTGGTAAATGATTTCACTTATCGAGCTGTTAATGATCGTTTTATAGTTGTTTTCGAGGGACACTTTAAACGAAATTACATACATGTACGTGATGTCGCTCGAGTATTTATTCATTCCATTGATAATTTTGAAGCCATGAAGAATGAACCATACAATGTCGGTCTTTCAGATGCCAATCTCTCGAAGCTTGAACTGTGTGAGGCAATCAAAAAGCATGTTTCAGATTTTGTATATCTCGAAGCGCCGATAGGAGAAGACCCGGACAAACGTGACTACATTGTTTCCAACGAAAAAATTGAAAAAACCGGTTTCAGGCCGATTTATTCGCTGGATATGGGAATCAAGGAATTGATAAAAGGCTACAACATCATAATAAACAGTAAATACAGCAATGTTTGAAATATATTATCTCTGCATGGAGAATCCCTACAAATGAATGAAACCATGGGAAACCTAGAACGCAAAGCTCAATGGGTTTGGAGCGAGACCCTGCGGATGCACCGTCTGGCGCCGGAAACGCGGGTGGCCTCTTCCTTGTCAGCAGTGGAGATTTTCACCACGCTCTACTATGGGGATCTTCTGAAACATAACGGGTCTGATCCACGCTGGGAGGGGCGTGATCGCCTTATTGTCAGCAAGGGGCACGGCTCCATCTGTCTTTTCCCGATCCTTGCTGACCGTGGCTATTTCGACAAAACCGAATTGGAACTTATCTGTAAGGAGGGATCGTTTCTGGGAGGAATTCCGGATACCATTATTCCTGGTTATGAAACTATCAATGGTTCACTGGGACATGGCATTGGTGTGGCTTGTGGTATGGCTCTAGGGCTCAAACGCAAGGGGTTACCCAACCATGTTTTTGTCGTGGCTGGTGATGGAGAATTTTGTGAGGGATCTATGTGGGAAGGAGTGATGTTTGCGGCTCACCACCGTCTGGGAAATCTCACCGTCATCATTGACAATAACAAGCTTTGTATGCTGGACCGATGTGAAAAAATTATGACGGTAGAGCCTTTTGAGAAGAGATTTGAAGCCTTTGGATGGGAAACCCATAGAGTTGATGGGCATGACATTCATGCGCTTCATGAAGCGCTCACCGACTTAAAGTGCCGAAAACTAGGTGAATCACCTGCGGTCTTGATAGCCGATACGGTTAAAGGCAAAGGAGTGCCGGAACTGGAGAGCGATACTCTTTGCCATATTCGCACCCTCACCCATGAGGAGATTGACCGCGCTACCGGAGGTGCCAAATGACCGTGCTGAAAACTATGACCATGCGTGATGCCTTTATCGGCACGCTCTGCGACAGGATGAGTGAAGATAGCAGTATATTTTTTCTTGTAGCAGATCTGGGGGCGCCGGCGCTCGATAGAATCCGGGCAGAATATCCGGACCGTTTTATCAATGTTGGCATTGCCGAGCAAAACTTGATAAATGTTGCTTCCGGTCTGGCGCTCGAAGGATTTTCCGTTTACACCTACGCGATTGCGCCGTTTATTACCATGCGAGCCTATGAGCAGGTCAGGGTAAATCTTGCAGTCTCTTCTCAGATTCGTCCGGTTAATGTAACGATGATCGGCTTGGGTGGCGGAGTCAGCTATGTGGTTTCAGGCCCGACTCATCACTGCCTCGAAGACCTGGCCATCATGCGGCTGTTGCCCAACATGTCAGTTTACTGCCCGTCTGACTGGGTTGTTGCAGCGCAATTGGTCGATCATACCCGTATAACCATCGGCCCAAAATACATCCGTTTTGACGGCAAAGCGCTTCCCGCTTTATACGCCGATCCAGCTGACGTAGATATAACAAAAGGGTTTGCACAGCTTGCTCCAGGCAGAGACATTTGTCTGGTCAGCACAGGCTTTATGAGTCATCGGGCACTCAAAGTTGCAAAGGAGCGTCCCGGTGTGGCGGTGATAGATATGTTCTCGCTCAAGCCTTGTGATGAAGCCGCTCTTGCTACTGCGCTTGCTCCCTATCGCCATGTCATCACCATGGAAGAAGCCTTTATCAACAACGGCGGACTCGACAGCCTGGTGACCAAGATTGTCCGTGAACATGAACTTGGTTGCCGCCAGCACCCGATTGGTTTTAATGACCGCTATGTCTTTGAGCTTGGAAGTAGAGACCATTTGCACGCCATTAACTGTATGGATGAAACAGCGATAATCGCCCTGACAGATCGCTTGGGGCGGTGTTAAAAAATGGACAAGGATTCGAATATTTACGTTGCTGGTCATACAGGGCTTCTTGGTTCAGCTTTGATGAGGAGACTTGAAGCAAATGGTTACCGGAACATTGCGCTAAAAACACATAAAGAACTTGAACTGACACACCAGCAATCAGTGTTGGATTTCTTTACCGATGAGAAACCAGAGTATGTTTTTCTTGCAGCAGGCAAAGTTGGGGGTATTGTTGCCAATAAGACCTATAGAGCCGATTTTATGCATACCAACATTGCCATTCAAGATAATGTTTTTGAAGCTGCGAATAGATTTGGAGTAAAGAATCTTGTCTTTTATGGTTCTTCCTGTACTTACCCGAAGCATTGTGAGCAACCGATGAAGGAGGAGTACTTGCTTACAGGCCCAATAGAAGAGACCAGCGAAGCATATGCAGCAGCCAAAATGGCGGGTATAATCGCCTGTAAGTCTTATAATATCCAATATAATACCAACCGTTTTATTACTCTTGTACCAAATTCAATGTATGGCCCGAATGATAATTTCGACCCGGAGAATTCCCATGTACTTTCTGCTCTGATCAGTAAATTTCATAAGGCTAAGATGGAAGGCGCTTTAAATGTTGTGTTGTGGGGCAGTGGGTCTCCCCGGCGTGAGTTCATTTTCAGTGAGGACGTGGCTGATGCTTCTATATATGCGATGCAGAATCCAGATCTTTTTGAAAACCATCATTACAATGTTGGAACAGGAACCGATTGCTCGATTAAAGAACTGGCAGAACAGATTGCAGAGGTCACTGGATTCAGCGGTGGGATTTTGTGGGATACATCGAAACCTGATGGCACACCCAGGAAGCTGCTTGACAGTGCTAACTTTCTGGCGACAGGATGGAAACCGAAGGTAACTTTCAAGAATGGGTTGCAAACAACATATCAATGGTATGCTGATCTTGTAGCAAGTGCGTGAAAATATGCCTAATACTGTTGATTTTGAGTTGATCAATCCTGGTGACAGAAAACAAGTCTACCAGAATTTCTCCAATGATTTTTCCGCTATTGAGCCTCCTTTATGAAAAAATACCTCAATGAATTAATTGTCTTGCTCGATGCGCGGGCGAGCCGCTTGTTTCACGTATTTATCTTGTATGGCATATCTTCCGTGATGGAAGTAATGACTCTAGGTTTGATTGCTCCTTATATAGCATTAGTTGTACGGTCAAAACCCCCTGCCATCCTTAAGGGCATTTTCGGTTCTAATTTCATTGTTCAGCTAAGTTATGAAAAACTGGTTATCTACGGCGGTCTAAGCTTATTATTCTTGTTTTTGGCCAAGGCTATATACTCAATTTACGTTAATTATTACGTAATTAGGTTCTGTATGGAACAGCTGTCTGAATTAAGATTGCGGTTAAATCGCGCATATCAAATGATACCGTATGTTGATTTTTTAAATATTAATAGTGCTCATTTGGTGAACAGCGTTCAGAACATGACTTATAATTTTTCGATCAATTCATTGTTGCCAGCAATACGGATGGTTGGAGACATGGTTGTGGGGATTGTGATATTAGGTTTGTTGTTATGGGTTGATTGGTTTGCATTGTTGGTGCTGGTGCTTTTAATGGGCTCGTTGATAGCGACTTATGATTTATTGGTTGGTCGTGTTATTAATAGTTACGGTGAAAAGGCAAATGTTGCG
>Ga0073936_10006389_pt1 | contig 15561 bp, 9 predicted proteins | sample AliMusrvi5mmetaG_FD_87041 | JGI IMG/M metagenome (GOLD analysis project Ga0073936, IMG submission 87041) | Freshwater lake bacterial and archeal communities from Alinen Mustajarvi, Finland, to study Microbial Dark Matter (Phase II) - Alinen... | ecosystem: Environmental > Aquatic > Freshwater >... | reverse complement strand
TCTCCCAACTGTTGAAAATCCCCCAGTTGACACCCAGCTCCCGGCATACCCGACTCGCCCGACGCCGCCCCGCCCAGACCGCCAGGATCGCCGACGCCTTCTCGCTGGCACTGTAACTCCGCCGTGTCCGCCTTGTTCGTTTCTCCGTCGTCGTGTTCATGAACTCCTCCTTCCGCCTCGCCACCCACCACCTTTTGTTCTGCCTCACCCACCGTCATCCGAACCTTGCCCGCTTCGGTCTGGATCACCACCGACTGATCGCCCACCCGGCCCACCATGTAGAACGGCGCCTTCGGCTTGCCCCTCAGCGCCAACTCCTGCAGGTTCTCCGCCACGCCCTTCTTCATCACCGCTCCGATTTCTTTCTGCAGGGAGAAGAACCGATCGGCCGGACATAACCCGCCCAGGCCCTGGTGCGGCCGTTGCTGGTTGTAATACTGCACCCACCACGCGATGCGTTCCCGCGCCGATTCGAACGTGTCGAACTGCGCCCGGCTCAGGAACTCTTCCCAGATGCTTTTCCAGAACCGCTCGATCTTTCCCAGCGTCTGCGGATGATGCGGACTGCTCCGGATGTGGTGAACCCGATCCTTCTGCAGTTCGTGCTCGAAGCGCGTCTTGCCACGCCAGTTGGTGTACTGCCGGCCGTTGTCCGTCAGCATTTCCTTGGGCACACCACACGCGCCCGTCGCCCGACGGTACACCTCCAGCACATTCTGCGCCGTCTGCGTCCGGTACAGTTCCAGGCCCGCCATATACCGGGAATGGTCGTCGATGAACCCGATCAGGTAAGCGAACTGTCCCGTCAACCGAAACGGGAAGATGTCGCTCTGCCACATCTGGTTGGGCGTGCTGCGCTCGAAAAAACGCGGCTTCGAGGGATTGCGCGGCGTCTTGCGTTTTGCGGTCGGCATCAGCCGCTGCGCGTGCAGCGTCCGCCTCACCGTCTCCGCACTCGTCGGCAGAAACAAGGCCCGTTTCAGCCACTGCGCGATCCGTTTAACACCGAAGGTGGGATTCGCACGCTTGACCTCCACGATCTTCGACTGGACCGCCGTCAACGCCCGGTTAACCTGGCGCTGCTTTACCGCCTGATAAACCGGATGCAAGCCGGCTTCGCCTCGCTCCCGGTACGACCGGACCCAGTCGAACACCGTCCCTTTCGTGACGCCAACCTCCCGTGCCACCAGTTCCGATGGAATCCGTTCCTCAAGGTACAACTTCACGGCCTTGCGCCGTTGCTCGAACGTAGCCCATCCCGCGTGACCATTCGGTCCGCGAAGTCCCCCCTCGGGGGGACTCTTCCCCTTCTTCCCTTCACCAACCCTGGCCTTCTCGGCCTTCTTCTTCGTCTTCATCGGTAACACTCCTGAAGGTTTCTTCCTCGAACCTTCTTGCCAGAGTGTTACCCATTTTCAGCACGCTTTTAGTCTCATTATCCGGTCGTTAGCACAACGTTGGTCAAGGCGGATGGGGACATCCGCCCCACATCGAGGCGGCTCGTCCGGCGACCCACGGCGTCGTTGGCGTAATCGAACTGCGAAATGACGTTCGTGCCGGACATGTTCAACACCTGCGCAAGGAGGTCGCGATTGGCCTCATAGCTGCGGACTATCGTGAACCCGCTGTTGGTTTCGGTCAAGCCGCCAATGAGATCGGAGCCGGGGAGATAAACGTAGTTGACGACGGACGAAACGGACTGGACGGTGGACGATACGGAAGCGAAATGCCCCACGGCGTCATACCCGCGTTAAGTTAGCGATTTTGCCATCTATATCGCGAAGGAATCAACCGGAAATGGCGGGGGATGCGAGTGGTACGCCTTATCATCTTGAACAACAATGGGTTGCGCCGAAAATGGCACACAGGTTGACGGGGGAGGCCGGGCCGGAAATGACGTAACACGTTAAACCATATATAGTTACATCCACAACGGGGGCGGACATCAGCCTACGTTCGTGTACCATTGTGTGCCATCGTGTGCCGTTTCCAGTTCTGGCGGGGCCGGGCCGTGCCGTTCCAAGTAGACCCGATCGGTAGGGCGCGACGGAAAGGACTTCGATGTGAAACGATTGACCCCGCTGGCACCCTCAGTCCCGGGCGCCTTCTATGACTATAGCCGTGCATCGCGGCGCTCAAGCCGGGACCATGACCTCGGTGGCCATCGTGCGCCGCGGGGGGGGGGCGCAGGTGCTGTTGGTGAAGGCCTTTGAGGTGGAAAAACGATGGCCTCGCGGATCAGGCCCAGAACTTCATCCTTCGTTTCAGCCGCAGCGACGCAGCCGGGAAGATCAGGCACATAGGCGCCATAACGGCCGATTCTTCTGGCGATGATATTATCAAATGATATTATCATGAGCATGAAGGCTGCACCCCCATTTTCAGTCACGCGGCAGGCGCAGGACACGATGGATGCCATCTTGGAGCTCATCGGGCGTTGCCAGAACGCGCCGACGAGGGGTCGCCCGGAACTGCTGCGGCACAACCGGAACCGTGCCGTGCAAGCGTCGCTGTCCATCGAGGGTAATACGCTGTCGCTGACAGACGTCGCGGCCATTGCGGCTGGTGTCCGGCCCCCCGCCGCACCGCCCCGTGAAGTGCTGGAGGTGGAAAACGCCCTGGCACTTTACGAGCAGGCGTCGTCTTTCAACGCCTATTCTGCGGATGATTTGTTGCGAGCCCACGGCTTGCTCATGCGCGGACTGATCCCGCAGGCGGGACAGTTTCGGTCGGGTGGCGTGGGCATACGGCGCGGCAGGCAGATTGTGCACGTGGCTCCACCTGCCAGACGGGTTCCAGAGTTAGTGCGCGAACTGCTTGAATTTCTAAATGACGGAGCGGCCCACTGGTTGGCGCGGAGTTGTGTGTTTCATTATGAGTTCGAGTTCATCCATCCTTTTGCCGACGGTAATGGGCGGATGGGTCGTTTCTGGCAGACGCTTCTTCTTGCAACCCAGCGGCCGGTTTTGGCGGTCATCCCTGTCGAAACGATCTTGAAGGAGCGGCAACACGACTACTACGCAGTCTTGGGCGCAGCCGACAACGCGGGAGATTCGTCGGTCTTCATCGAATTCATGCTGACCGCCTTGCGCGATGCGCTGATTGCCGCCCTGCCACGATTGACGACGAAGGCTACACCGGACGAACGCTTGCGACAAGCCGCCATGGCTTTCCAGGCGAAGTGGTTCGACCGGCGCGCCTACCTCGCGCAGTTTGCGGACTTGGCGCCGCTCACCGCGAGCCGGGACTTGGCCCGGGGCGTTGCACAAGCCCAGTTGGAGCGTAAGGGGGATCGGCGTGATGCGCGTTATCGTTTCCGGGCTTCAGAAAAGCGATAAGGGACAGACGGTCTAGCCTTCCGCATCCAACTCTTCCGATTCCGTAGCGGTCGCTGGCTCGGTCGGCTTTCCGGCGGCCTCGGCCGGTCCGGTCGAGATAATCACCTGGGCAGGGCGCAACAGAAAATTGCCCAGTTTGTATCCGCGGCGGGTTTCCTGGATGATGACGTGCTCCGGGTGTTCGTTCGACGGGAGCCGGGTCAGGGGTTCGTGCACGTGCGGGTCGAAGACCTGACCCTGGGTTACAATAGGCGTGACGCCCGCCTTTTCCAGCACCTGCTCGAACTGCTTGAGCACACCGGCGAGCCCATCGATGACCGCATGCTTCACGTGATGCTTATGAGCCGCCTGGAGTCCGAGGTCGAAGTGGTCGATCACCGGAAGCAGGTCTTTGAGGATGCGTTCGCAGGCGCGGCGTGACTGGTCCTCGCGGTCTCGCACGGTGCGCTTGCGGAAGTTGTCGAAGTCCGCCTGCAAGCGCAGCAGTCGATCTTTCAGCGAGGCAATCTCGACGTCGCGTGGATCGTTTCCGTCAGGCGCGGTCGCGCCCTCGGTGGAGGTGGCCGCTTCCGGCGACGGGGCGGTTTGGCTCCCTGTGGGAACCTCTTCCGCAGGCGTCTTGGGTGTCTTGTCGTCCATAGCTTTTCGATTCATGGTGATGGATCCGGTTTGGCTCAAGGTTGGCGTTCGGGCCGGTGCTCCTGGCCGCGTTCGGTCATGGTCTTGGCCTTGGCAATGAGTTCCTCGCGCTGCTGGATCAGTTTGGCGCCCTCGGGATCCGCTTTGATGCGCTCGGTTATTTTGTCTTCCAAGGCCTTGCGCGTGGTCTCGGCCGCCGTGCGCAGTGCCGTGAAGGCGGGATCCTCGGGTGGGGTCGCCGCCGCCGGCGCCACGCCCCGTTCCGTGCGCGCGGGGCGCAGGCCCATCCGCTGGGCGACGCCCATCAGCTTCTTCTCCAAGTCCCGCTGCTGTTGTTGCAGTTCGACCATCTTCTTTTGAAGATCGTCAATTTGCGTGAGAATCGCGCCGCCTTCCGGGTCCGCTTTGACCAGTTCGCGGCTCTTGTCCTCCGCGGCTTTCCGCGCCTTTTCGGCCGCATCGTAAAGCTTCACCAGTTCCTCGTCCTTGATGGCGTTTCGATCGCGTCCAATCAGCCCCAACCGTTGCCGAACCGCGAACAGACCCCGGTCGATTTCACCCATCTGCTGGCGCAGTTGACCGGCCTCTTTTTCCATCCCCTCCCGTTCGGGGGCCACGGCGGGCTGAGCCGCGGGATTCGGCGCGCGTTCCGCAGCCTTCTCCTGAGGCGTTCGCTCCTGTGCCCACGTCGACCCCGCCCAGACAAGTCCGCCCACGCAGACCAACGAACCTATAAAGCGCTTCATGATGCCTCCCGGTTGAGTGACCCGTCACCATTCGAATGCCGCCCACGGTCACCATGGACGGCAAGCAGGATCGTGACGCCATTGCCTTCCGGGATCAAGACAAACCCGTTCGTCGCTCGTATCGGGTGGACGGAAGCCCCGATTTCCCGCCCGCCTGCCTGCGCGGCGGGCAGCGTCACGTGCAGATTTCGCGACGCGTGGGATAGGCCAACTGCATGCGCTTGTCGGCGTCGAATTCCGCGATGATGCGCGCGTTGATCCGGGTGCGAGTGGACGACAGCCGGCGATAGTGCGCCACGTAGAGCAACCGGAACAGGATCCCGCTGTCGGCGATCAACGAATACATCTTGGGTTCGTAGACCGTATCCGGCACTCCATACGCGTGCTCCATTAACACGGCACCCTCACGGGCGGCCTTGAACTCTTCGCAGGTTTCTTCCTCGAGAATGCGGCGCAGCAACGCTTCGGCTTCGCGCGCCGGCGTTTCGAAGGTCACTGTAATGTCGATTTTGTTCCAGATGTAGGGATGGACGTGGGTGAAGTTCATCACCTTCTCTTTGAACACAAAGCTGTTGGGCATCACGACCACCCGGCCGGTCGGTTCGTCCACTTCCAGCCAGCTTCCCAGTTCCAGCAGCGTCGTGCGTAACAACTGGATGTCGAGCACGTCGCCGCGCTTGCCGTCCACTTCAATGCGGTCGCCGACGCGCAACTTGCCGCCCGACACGATGACAAACCAGCCGGCCAGGGAGGAGAAGAGGTCCTGGAGCGCGATGACCAGGGCGGCCCCGGCAATTCCCAGCGCCGTTGCGAACGGCCGCAGGTCTTCGGCAAAGAAACTGACCAGGACCAGCAGGACGGCCATTACGGCGAGGTAGCGCTCGACGCGCCGCGCCACGAACAGGCGGTCGCGATGATAGATCCGGGGCAGGATGCCGCGGCTGATCGTGAGATGGAGCAGCGCCACCAGAACGATCGCAGCCAGCGGGACCAATACGCGTTGAGCGTAGCGGGTGAGCAGATCGTCGAAGTCCGCCCGCAACACGGCCAGTTCGGCATTGTAGAGTTCGCGCATCTGGCCGTAGACGGCAAGCCCGTCATCGATTGCGGCAATCTGAGCTTGCAGTGTCTCGACTCGCTTTTCGATCAGGCGGCGGCGAATCTTTGCCACGGCAATCTCGGTTCGTAGCGCACGGTCGCGCGTCAGGTCATACTTGCTCTCCAGCAGCGGGATGTGCTGAACAATCACCCCAAGTTTGTTTTGCAGCAAGCTCAGCGCCGGAGCGATTTCGTCGCGAAGCTGCGTGGCCCGTTCCATGGTCAGTCGGCAGTCCGTATTTCGTTTTGCCTCGCCCGCCACGGCGGCTCGCTTCTCAACGAGCCGATGAAGCGTCGGACGCAGATCGGCCACCATGGCGCCGATGTCCTTATCGATACGAGAGGCTTCACCGCGCAAGTCGACGACACCTTCCAGGCGGTCGGCTTTCAGTCGCTGCAGGGTGATCTCCTGGTTCAGGTTGTCAACGGTCTCCGTCAACTCCGCCTCGGATTCGGCGTCGAGCTCGTGGCGTGGTTGTTTGTCGGCGAGCTGGGCTTTGTCTTTGGCCAGTTCCCCACGCAGGTCGTTCATGGAGGCGTAAAGCTTTTCCAAGTCTTTCTTCGCGTCACGGTTGTCCCGGTCGATCGCGTTGACAACGTCGCGCAGTCGGAAGAGCGGGCGCTGCTCGCGATGCGCCAGCAGGTGCCGTTCTTCTTGCTGCAGTTGGCCGGCGCGCCGTTCGTGCTCCAACTCGCGGTCATCGAGTTCCGCCTCCCGCTGGCGCTTCTGCTCCTCGATCTCGGCAAGTTGCTCGGGGGTCCGGTTGCGGCTGAACCAGGCCAGCCAGTTGCGTTTCTTGGGGGTCGGCGACGTGGCCTCCGTCTCGGCATTGGAATCGACCGCCTGGGAATCCGGCGAGGCCTGGATCGCCGCATCGACCCGGGAGGCCGTCGTCGTAGGGGCGGCATCCGCCACGGCAATGACGGTATTGCTTCCCGTCAGGGCCGGCAGGTTCGTGCCGGTGAAGGCGAGCGCCGCGAACAAGAGCAACCACCTTTGCGTTGTCGTCATATCACCCTCCTGAACCACTGGCATCCCATAGGATGCCGAGACTGTAGGCTATAGGCTCTAGACTGTTAGGAAATCCTGTCGTTTCGGCATTGTTTGGATCGGAGGCATTTACGGTTTATCTCTTTGGCACTTACGTCATGTTTTCCTACAGCCTACAGTCTAATCCGCTACAGCCTTGGCGCCCCTGTGGGACGCCCCTGCTCCTGAACAAATCTCAGGCTCGAGACTATCGTCTGGCGCAGGCAAGTATAATCAGGGCGGCGGCCAAGGCCAGGCAAAGGAACATCGGCCCCCAGTTGAAGGTCTCCTGGTTTTCGGCCGGCCTGGCAGCGGCAGAGGCCAGGACGGTGCGCATCAGGTCTTTCATCTCGTGATCTTCCAGGGCGCGACTCTTCAGATCTACAAGCAGTGCATTGGCGCCGGCCGGGATTTGTGCCCGGCTTTGAAGGTAGACGGCGTCGTTGGAAGTGAGCCGTTTTTGCAGGACCGCGATGTCGAACCCGTGCAAGCGCTCGGAATAGCGCCCCAGTATGCCGCTGTTGGTGTCGGTGGTTGCGTCCGACACCGTGCCGGTTGTCACGGGCGCCCGCCGGATCGTCAGCCACGTGTCGGGTTCGGCTGAGGGCGAGGGGTGACGGGCGAAGAGGCGCACCACGTCCGATTCATTGGTTAAGGGCGTAATTTCCTCGAACCCTTCGGGCACCGTAAGCGCGATGTCGCCCTCGTGTATTTCGACCGGAATGGCCAGGGCAGGAGAAATTCCAACTACGAAACACGCGAAAGACGCGAAAAAGAAGCATCGCCCTTGGCGGCCTACGGCTTTCGCGAATTTCGCGTGTTTCGCAGTGGCTCCACTTGCCGCCTTCACAATCATGCGTAGTCCCGTTCCGTTGGCTCCTCTACCGCGGCTAGCAGTTTCTCAATCAACTTGACCGGCGTCAAGCCTTCCGAATCCGCGGCGAAGTTGGTGAGGATCCGGTGCCGGAGCACGGGCAGGGCGGCCCGCCGGATATCGGCGCAACTCACGTGCAGGCGGCCTTCCATGACGGCTCGCGCCTTGGCCGCCAGCACCAGGTACTGCCCGGCCCGCGGGCCGGCGCCGGTGGCCACGAACTGGCGTACGAAGTCCGGCGCCCGCGCGTCGCCCGGCCGGGTGGAACGAACCAGCCGGATGGTGTATTTGACGACATGCGGCGAGACGGGGATTTTACGCACCACGCTTTGCAGTTGCAGGACGTCCTGCTTGCTCAGGATCTTCTCCGGTACCGCCGGCACGGCGGCTGTGGTGGTCCGCACGATTTCCTCTTCTTCGTGTTCCTGCGGATAGTCGACCCAGATGTTGTACATAAAGCGGTCGAGCTGCGCCTCGGGCAGGGGATAGGTTCCCTCCTGCTCGATGGGATTCTGCGTGGCCAGGACGAAGAATGGCGCGTCGAGCGGATACGTCACATTGCCGACCGTGACCCGCTTCTCCTGCATGGCTTCGAGCAGGGCGGCCTGGGTCTTGGGCGGCGTGCGGTTGATTTCATCGGCGAGCAGGAGATTGCAGAAGATCGGGCCGCGCAGGAACCGGAACGTCTTCTCCTGGGTGGTGCGGTCGGTCTCGAGCACCTCAGTGCCGGTCATGTCGGTCGGCATGAGGTCGGGCGTGAACTGGATGCGCCGGAACTCCAGGTCGAGCACCTTGGCCACGGTGCTGACCATGAGCGTCTTGGCCATGCCGGGCATGCCGACGAGCAGGCCGTGGCCGCCGGCCAGCATGACCATGATGAGTTGGTCGACAACTTCCGTCTGGCCGATGATCACTTTGCCGACCTCGCGGCGAATCCGTTCGGTACGGTCAGCCATTTGCTGGATCAGCGCCAGTTCTTCGGGTGTGGCCTCGGGGGGTGTCTGGCCCTCCTCGGCGCCTGCGTAAAAGCGGAAGGCCACCTCGTCGCCGAGATCGATCAGCATGCCGTTTTCGATCGGCGTCGGATGCTTGATGCGGCGCCGCTGCACGAAGGTGCCGTTGGAGCTATCGAGATCGGTAATCGTCCACCCGGCGGGGGTGCGTTCGATGCGGGCATGACGGCTTGAGACGACCGCATCGTTCAGCGCAATGTCACACTCGGCGCTGCGACCGATGACGATGGGTCGGGATTCGGCGATCGCGCGACTCTTGCCGTGTTCAACCCCTGTCACAAACGTGATTGATGCCATGTGTGGTTCCTCTTACGGCGTCAGCGCCAGTATGCCTGCATCCTTGACGGTTTCCACCACCCGCAATCCGCCGAGGCGGGGCACAAAGTGATGCGCCAGGAGCCCTTTAACCTGGCCCTCGGTTACTTCCTGGCGGATGATCTCCCGAGTATTTACCAGAGACCAACCCGGCCGGCCAGCACTCTCGGTCAGCACGAGTTTGAGACTGCGAACCTGGATATCGTTGCGCACCTCCGCGCTCTGCAGGGTGACGGGTCGCGTTCTGACTTCCTGCAAGACGCCCCGGGCCTTGCCCTCGTTGCCGCCAAGGCCGGCGCTGCGGTGCAGGCACTTCGTATCGAAGAAGGGCGTCGACTTGAGAATCGCCGCCTCAATGGCCGCGCGGTCGTTCGCCGTCAGCGTGTCGTCGGCCCGGGCCAGCGTGAGGCCTTCGTAGATCGCGTCATCGGTGATGACGACGAGGTCGTAACGTCCCGCGGGCAGGCCGCTGAAGGCGAAGGCGTGACCGCCGTCTTCCAGCGTCCCGCGATAGACGGACCTCCAGTTATCGACGGCCAGGGCCAGGACCGCCGCCGCGGGTTTGGCAGACAGCTCGAAACGGCCGCGCAGTCCGCCGGTCGCCGCAGAGTCGGGCGGCGTATAGAGCTGTGACGACTGGACGGTGCCCGTGCCTTTGCCTTTGTCGGCCGCTGAGGCCAGTTGGGACAGGGGAAGCCCTGTGACAAACACGAAGACCAAGACGGCGGCAACAGCGTGCCGCCCTCCAGGGATTGCTTGGAGGGCGCCGCGCTGTCGGCGCCGAGACTGATCCCGGGGTGCCGCGGATTCCCATCCCCCAAACCGCTCTTCTCGTCTCACGTTCATTCCTTTCCGAGGAGTTTTTTGGCCCGTTCCCCGGCAGGGGCGTTGGGGAATTCCTTCAGGATCTCGGCCGCCAGTGCCTGGGCTTCATTCTGGCGCTTCAGTTGCGTCAGGCAGCGTAATTCAAGGTCCATGACTTCCGGCAGTGAACTTGAGATATCCATGCTGTTCCGATAGAGCCGCACGCCGGCCAGCGCGCGCCGCACATTCCCTGCGGCCAGGTAGTACTCGGCTTCGGCCAGCGGGTAGTCGCCGCTGAGTTTGCTGAGCGGCACCTCGAGTTCCCACTGGCGGAGTGTGTCGCGGGCTTCGAAAAAGTAACCGGATTCCGTCAGGCTGGATACGGTCGAATAGAAGGCGGCTTCGCGTACGGCCATCGTCTTCCAGTCCCGATCCGGGGCGCGGGCGTAGGCCCGGCCCGACGTGAGCCGCATGGCTTTGCGGCGTGCCGGCGTCGGGAGCGTCTGAACCTTGGGCAGCGGCTGCGCGGGACTGTGCCGGAGTTGCTCATGGTAGCGGTCCTGCACATCGCCATAGATCGTCACGGCGGCTTCCAGGTTGCTCACGGCCCGTTCGACATCGCCGAGCCGGATCAGCGCGCGCAGTTTCTGATCCGGCGTCTGGGCCGCGGCCTGGAGATCGGCCGCGATACGGCGCGCCGCCACGGTGTCGTCAAAATCGTAGAGCGTGCTGTCGAAGCGCTCCAGCTTCCAGGCAAACCGGCGTGCGGGGTCGGTCTCCTCCTTTTCGAACTGATCCAGCCAGCGCGGCACTTCGGTGGGCTTCGTGTTGCGCAGGCCGCCGATGAACACGTCCTCGAACGTCCAGCGCTTGGCGCGATCCAGCGCGAGCGTTTCGCGGCGGCTGCGGGTGAAGATGGTTTCGAGCAGTTCAGTTCCCTCGAATGGCACGGCGAGGTTGGCCAGGACCTCCCACAGGTCGGGTGACCACCGCGCGCAAGGGCTGCGGCCGGCCGCTGTGGACTCGCACATGCCCAGCATCACGGCGCGGAACCAGGCGCGGTCGGTGTTGTTGTTCACGTTGCCGCGGTCGGCTTCGCCGATCACGGCGAGCGGCACGCTCACCTTGGTGGTTCCGTGTCGGTTGACGGCGGTGACCGTGACGGGGTTCGTGGCGCCACCGTCGATCAGCCACGACGAGTGCGACCACGCCATGCGACGGTCGGCGTCGTAAATCCATGTGTAGGTCGTGTCGTTCGTGGACTCGGTCAGGGGATTGACGCGCAGTTCGTAGAGGTTCACGGGCCGGTCGCCGAACCAGAAATAGCGTGACGGCCTCAGATTGCCTTCCACGATGAACGCCGGCCGCCCATCGCGGAAGTCGGCGTGCATCAGGCGAGAACGGCCGGAATGCAGGAAGGCCGACTCGGGAATCGCGATCGGGAGCTCGCCGCTCGTCTCGCCCGGGATCCGCCACGCAGCCTGCATTTCCCTGCCATTGTCGCCGGCGCACTGGATGTAGTCGAGGTGGTGGAGGCCCGCGGCCAGTTCGACCCAGGACCCGAACTGCCCCTTGGCCCCTTCGTTGCGATTGCGGTTGGCCGGCCATGTCGCGACAGTGCGCCCGTCGACGCGCAGTTCGGACTGGTCGCGCGAAATGGTGCAGAAGTAGACGCGCCCGGCCTTGGGGCGGCGGATCCAACCGGTGAAATACGACTGGAAGAAGTCGCGGGGACCGAAGGGGTTGTCCTGCGAGCAGATGTTCGCGACCGGTCCCATGAGGGCGTCGGTTCGGTCCGGCAGGGTGGCTGGCAGGCGGGCGGCTTTGGCGAGCTCAGCCGGGCCTGGGCGTGTGAAGAGCAGGAGGCTGGGATAGAGACCGGGATTGGGCCCCGGGGCGGGGGACTGGAGCGCACCATGCAGATAGATCCACACGCGGGAAATCTTGCCGGTGCACAGGAAAGCCACCGCATAGCCGTGCGCGGGATTGTGCCAGACGGTTTGTGAGGGCAGCGTTTCCCCGGACGGGGTCAGCACCGTGGCGTCGGTCAACGGCCGCGGCAGCAGGCCGCCGTCCGGGATGATCGCCAGGACACCTGCTGCGGGATCGTTCGGCGGTTGGGTGATTTCGACTTCGAAGCGTAACGGGGCGCCTTCGATCATCCAGTGCTCCGCTCCCGCCCGGGCGTACACGGGGAGGAAGAGCAGGGCCAGCAAGAGTCGGGCAGTGACCCGTGCCGAGAACAGCGGCAACAGCGAGCCGCCCTCCAGTACTGACTTGGAGGGCGCCGCGCCGTCGGCGCTTCGCAACCCGGACTGAGCTGTCGCGTGCCCTGTCACGGTCCCTCGCTCAGCACTTTGAAGTACTCCGAAACCAGATCGCGATACCGGGCCGGCGCCTCGTCGACGGCTGACGAGATCTGGGCGTCGGTCGCCTGGCCGGCGCGCTGGTTCTCAGGCAACGAGATTTCCGAGAAGCCGCCCTCCAACTCGGTCTTGGTCTGCTTCAGCGAGCCCACGGCCTTCTGCTGCAGTTCGCGCACTTCGCGGATGGACCGGCCTTGGGCAAGCGCATCCTCGGCCTGCCGCATGTGGTAAATCGCCGTGCCGAGTTCCCCGGTGCGAACGTGGCTCAGGGAGGCCTTGGCGTAGATTGTCTCGGCGTTCTTGCGGAGCATGGCCTGCTCGCCCAACGGCGACGGTTTGTTGGAAGCGGAATCACGGCGGGGCCCCTGGCCGGCCATGCCCCTGCCTTCGGCGAACCCGGATTGCTTGCCGCCGCCGGTAGCCTTGGCCTCGGTGTGCCCGTCCTCCTGGATCTGGCCGGCCTGCGACGAGTCGCGCGTCATGCGCTTCTCGATATTCTTGTCGCCTTCGTTGATTTTGCCGGAGGCCGTGACCACTTCGCCGTCGGACTCGCCTTCCCGGCCCACGCCTGAGCGGCCGTCCTGGTCTTTGTGTTCGGGGCGTTCGTTGCCGGACTTCCCTTTGGCGGCGTAGTCGGTGAACTCGCCCTCGGCCACGCCCCAACCGGCGGGCAGGTCGGCGGAACCCTGGTTGCCCGTGGAGTCGTCGGACTTCTCGCTGATCTTCTCCTCCTGCTCGAGCAGGTCGCCGATGATATCCTCGAACTGGTCGGGCAGCGGAACCAGGGCGATGTTCGGCATCTCCTGCAGATCGAAGGTTTCGGTGTCGCGCTTGACGTTGTCGGGCTTGGCGACGAGCCACATTTCCATGTCGTCCATGCGATTGGTCTGCAGTTTCAACGTGTCGAGAATCCAGTCCTCCTTCTGCAGACCGAGTTCGGAGGCGGGGTCCTTGTCCGAGCCGGCGACCTGTTTGACTTCCTCGTAGATCTGCGTGATGTCGGTAACCAATTCGTTGCCCACCGGCAGGTTGGGCAGGACCTGGAGATCGTTGGCCAGCTTGGCCAGGGCTTCTTCCATCTGGGCTTTGACTTGGGCATTCTCCTCGGTCAGTTCCGCACGATCGCTCTTGGAGCGGTCCATCTGTGTCTCCATGGCGCGCAGGGAGTCCACGACCCGGGTTTGGATTTCGGTAAGTTTGTCTAAAACGGCCTTGGCGGCATCGACCTTCTCTTTCAGGTCGGTCGTCTGGCGGTTCGCATCCTGCACGCGCCACCGGTTCAGAAGTTCCTGCACGGCGACGAGCCCTTCCAGCGCGTGGGTTTGCGGCGCCACGGCCTTGTCGGTGCGGTTCGCCTCCAGGTGTTCGGCGGCGGCGAGCATGTGGACGCGGATCTTGCGCGTTTCCGCAAGCTCGGCGGCGGCGCGGGCGGCCTTGCCGAACTCGGCATCGTTGTGTTCCTGTCGCGTGGCCTCGGTACGGCACCCTTCGACAAATTCCGCGACGTCCGAGGCGAGGGCATCCTGCCGCGCGGCCACGGCGGCCGGCACCGTTAGCGAACGGCCGACCGCGGCCCGGACCGTATCGAGCGTGTCGTGCTGCCCCTTGACGAGAGCATCGATCATGGCGAGCAGCCCCGTGGCGGACTGCTGGTCGCGGACGGTCGCCAGACCGGCTTCGAGGCGGGTGAGGAGTTCCAGGATTTGCGTTTCGAGCGCGATGGCGCGGGGCGTAAGGGCTGTGCGTTCGCCCGCCTTGTAGCGCACGATGCGGTCGAGCGTGTCGACGACCTCCAGCATCGGGCCCTCGTGGGCACGGCGCAACAAATCGGCGAGCGTGCCCAGCGGTTGGCGCGGATCGGCCATGAGGTCGGCAGCCAGGCGCCGGATGTGGGCCTGAGCTTCGCGCGTTTCCTGCCAGTTCTCGGCCGTGGAGGTTGCCGCGACGCCGTGCAGCCGCGTGGTCAGTGTCAGGTTCGCCCGTTGCAGCTCGATCAACTTGGCGAGCGACGCTTCCGCCGAGGCTCCGGCCTCGTGCGTGGCTTGCAGCAGACTGTCGGACAGGGCGAGGTCAAAGATCACCAGGGGGGAAACGGTGCGGTTGGGCGTGCCGGGCTGAAGCGTGTCCAGGGCCACGAGCTGGAAAGCGCAATCGGCGCGCACGTCCGTCCAGAGTCCGGTCCACGATACCGTGACCGCGCGGGCGCCGCCGGGCGTCCACTCCTGGAGGACGGTATTCGTGGCCGGTCCAATGGCCGAGCGCGGCACGCGCTGGATGGCGAGGCGGCTAAGGCCGTAGTCGTCGTCCGCCTCGAATTGGATGCGGGGCGAACCGCCCGCCGGGAGCGCGACGCGGCCGAGCGGCGCGATGAGGCGGATCGTCGGCGGCCGGTCCGGGAGCAGGTCGAAGGGAAACTCCGCGCCCACCGTCGCGCCATCGGCATCGGTGGCTGAGATGCGGACCACGCGGCCCGAGGCGACGGCCAGGCCGGCCATGGCCGTGTCTTTCGCCAGGGTCAGCGCGACCGGCGTTTGGTCGTCGAGGCGCACCGAGCCGCTCGCGATCGGGCGGTTGGCGGCGAGCGTCACGTCCAGGCGGGCGTGCTGTGGCACGGTCAGCCGGGATCCCAGCAAATCCACGTCGCGCGCGGGAAGTCCCGTGTAGGGCGCGGGCGAGACACGCCCCTTGACCGACGCGAAGGCGAGCGGGGGCCGCACCGTCACGCGGAAACGGTCGGACGGTTGCGCATCCCCGGCGCGGATGCGGTACGTGAACCCGTCGGCCACATGCGCGAACGCATACGAGAACGTGTCGTCAGCGCCGCCCGTGAGCGGGCCGAGCGTGAGCGTGGCGGCGCGGTCGTGGTCGGGCCGCCATTCCAGCGTGACTTTTTGGCCGACGATGCCGCGGGCTTCGCAAACAATGGTCAGGGAATCGCCGCGGTTGACCGTGACGGTCCCGGGTTTGACGGCGATCAGCAGGGCCGATGCGGATGGCGGCAGACTGGAGAACGGATTCAGCAGACGGCACGTCGCGACGTACCAGCTCGGGTTGACGAGCGCCAGCGATGCGGCCCATAGCAAGGCTAGGGCCAGGGCCGCCAACCAGGCGCGGATCACGCGCCGGGTGTCGCGCAGGCGCCGCCAGTCGAGTCCCGGCCAGGCGGGCACGCCCTCGTTCACGTAGGCACGGGCGAGCGCATCGGCTGGCTCGTTGGCGAGTTGGACAACGTTGATGAGGCGGTTGTCGAGTTCCGGGAAGTGATGCTCCACGAGCGCCGCGATGGCCGCCGGGGTGCGGCGGCGGATCAGGGTTCTGAGGATCAGGATGAGGGCGGC
>Ga0073936_10006387_pt1 | contig 15562 bp, 20 predicted proteins | sample AliMusrvi5mmetaG_FD_87041 | JGI IMG/M metagenome (GOLD analysis project Ga0073936, IMG submission 87041) | Freshwater lake bacterial and archeal communities from Alinen Mustajarvi, Finland, to study Microbial Dark Matter (Phase II) - Alinen... | ecosystem: Environmental > Aquatic > Freshwater >... | reverse complement strand
GCGCAGGGCGAGGTTGTGGCGCATCACATATCTATCGAAGACCTCATAGCTGGCGGCCAGTTGGTTGGGCGAGAAATAGACTTTGTTAGCGGCGGGTTCGCACAGGATGATGGCTTTGGCACCTGCGGCGATTTGCGCGTCGAGATACCCGCGGATGGTTTGGAATGACAGATCCAACAGGCGTTCCAGCAACGCGACTTCCGGCTCGTCCGCCGCGGTGGCGCCATCACCGGCGAGATAAACCGGGGAAATCGGGTCGGAAATCAGTTTGGTCATCAGCGAGAACGGACCGATTCCCATGCCCACCGGCACAAGATCGGTTTCCCCGGCGATGTGGCGGATCGCATCACACACCGCATCCATTTTCGCCGTGAGCCGGAACTCCCGGTCGTCCTCGGGAACCCGCCCGAAATGATAGGTGTCCACATCTTCCGCCGCCACCCCGCGGGCTAACATCAACGCCTCCTTCTCCAGCTTGAGATCCATCAGCGGCAACGCCAGCGGCGTGCCGAAACGTCGCGCCGATTCCTCCACCACCCGCCCCAACCGCTGTCCGTCCCGTACGATGTCCGCGTGGTCCGCGTGCTCATGCAGGACAAGGTGGGTGCCGATCGGCATGCGCAACCCGGCCGCAGCCAGATCCAGATAGTATTGGCGATCCATGAGAGTTGAGTTCGGAGATTGGAATGATTGGGGATACTTCCCTAACAGGCTATGGTTCGCCCGTGATGCTTGAAAACGAATTGCCACTCAACCGTGATTGACGAATCACGATACTTAATGATTCTGCGATAAGGTAGCGCCGGGGCGAACGGTTACTTGCCTTGCAGCAATTCCATGGCCGCGTCCACCGCGCTGCCGGCATCCGACGCATATCCGTCCGCGCCGATTTCCCGGGCGTATTCCAGGGTGATCGGTGCGCCGCCGATCACGATCTTGGTGTTGATCCCGGCGTCGCGGATGGCTTTCACCGTGTCGCGCATGGCCGGCATGGTGGTGGTCAGCAAGGCGGACAAACCGACCAGTTTGGCATTGTGCAGCTTGGCGGCCTCGACGAATTGGGCGGCCGGCACATTGACGCCCAGATCGATGACCTCGATGTTGGCCCCCTTCCACATCATGGCGACCAGGTTCTTGCCGATGTCGTGCAAGTCACCTTCCACGGTGCCGATGACCGCATTGTGCTCGGGCTTGACCCCGGCGGCGACGAGCAGTGGTTCCAGCACCTTGAGCGCCTCCCGCATCGCGCGGGCCGCGATGAGCATTTCCGGCACGAAGATCTCATTGCGCTTGAAGCGTTCGCCCACCTCCGCCATGCCGGGTACGAGTCGGCTTTCCACGATCATGGCGGCCGTTTCTCCGGCATCGAGACATTGTTGGACGAGTTCCGGGATCTCCTTGCGTTTCCCGGCAATGATGGCTTGGGTGAGTGGATGAAAGTCAGTCATAACGAGCGCAATCTAGCGGGACTGGCGCACCAAGTCTTGTAATACGGGACGATTCTTTGGTAATTCCGTGCTTTTCGCGGCCGGGGCTTGCCTTGTGCCGCCGTTCCTGTTTATCACCCTCCGATGCAACGCAACACCCTGCTCGACGAATTAGCCCTGCGTCCCCTCTGCTGCGATGGCGCCATGGGCACCCAGTTGTTCGCCCGTGGCCTGACTCCCGGCTCGTGCGGCATGCTCTGGAATATCGAACGCCCGGGGGATGTCGGCGGCATCCATCTGGCATACCGCGATGCCGGATGCGACCTCATCACCACCAACTCGTTCGGCGGCACGCGCTTCGCGCTCGAGGTTCACGGCATGGTGGACCGCTGCGTGGAATTGAATCGCGCCGCGGCCACGGTCGCCCGCGCCGCCGCCGGTGGTCACGGCTGGGTGCTCGGCGATGTCGGACCGTTCGGCGATTTCCTCGAACCCCTGGGCGATGTCTCCCCGGAAGAATTGCAGGCCGCGTTCCAAACCCAGATTTACGCGCTGATGGATGGCGGCGTGGATGCCATCCTTGTCGAAACCATGAGCGATCCCGCCGAAGCTGTGGTCGGCGTGCAGGCCGCCAAAGCCTGCGATCCCAACATGCCCGTTATCGTCACTTATGCCTATCAGAAAACCGGCCCCGGCGAATTCCGCACCATGATGGGCACCAGCGTCACCGAAGCCGTGAGCCGCGCCATCGATGCCGGTGCGGACATCGTCGGCGCCAATTGCGGCACCGATCTCAGCCTGGATGATTATGTCGAACTGGCCGCGCAACTCGCCGCCGCCGCCGGCCAGGCCAAGGTGATCGTGCAACCCAACGCCGGCTCGCCCCAAATCGAAAACGGCCTCACCGTCTATCGCGCTACCCCGGAGGAAATGGCGGTCACCGCCAAACGTCTGTTAGACGCCGGCGTCCGCATCGCCGGCGGTTGTTGCGGCACCACCCCGGCCCACCTCGCCGCGATGAGTCGCGCGATTCGTGGCGCATGACCTTGGACTGCGGTGAAGCCCGCTTCAAGGAGAGTGGGCGTCCCGCCCACAATGGAAATGATGAGTGAAAGCAACGCCTGAACGCCCATCTCTTCTTCTACGTCGCCATCGCCCGCGCCAAACGCCACCTCATCCTCACCTGCCACCGCAACAACGACTGGGGACGCGAAAACCACCCAGCAGTTTTCTCGCTGGCCTGATCTGGCGAGGGCAACGCTCCATCCGCATCTGGTGAAGCCGGGATAATCATGAAAACCAATTCCTGTCAGAAGCTGAGCGCAGATCATTCTTCTTCCGCTCATGTTTCCGGGTTGACATGGCGCTCCAGTTCAGAGAAACTGTTCACATGAATAAGCCAAATCCGATTAGCTACACCATCAAACGCATTGGTGAAAAGAAGACCGAAGATGTCCAAGCCGATTCTTTTCTCAAGGCAGGAGACCCTCCGTCGTTTCACTTTTCCCTCAATGGAAGTGAAGTTCTCAAGATCTTTGTTCACGCTCTGGAAAATGAGCCGACTCCAAATTATCCACGCACTGCGGCGGAGAGGGATGCATGGAGGAAGTTTGTTGCGAACTCAACCATCACGTCGCGCCATTTGCGGTGATAGCAATGGCTCAAAGAGTCGCATCCCTCCAACCATCTATCACCTCAGAGTCTCGATTATGAGCACGCCAGTGGTCAAAAATCTCCTCGTCATGGCGAACTCGATCAAAAGGTATCCGGATCGCTGCGTTGCCGGATTGGAAATGATTCCCAGCGATGGGAACTTTGCCGTGGGGAAATGGATACGGCCAATCGATCCCAGCCAACCTGAGGGAACCATTCCTTTCCCTCGAACATTGGTTGACGGGCGCTCCGTTTCCCCGCTGGATTGTGTCGAAATGACATTTGTGGGTCCAGCGGCCGATCCCAACCATCCCGAGGACTGGATTCTGGCGGCTGAACCGAATTGGAAAATCGTTGCGAAGTATGATCGCTCGATCCTGGACACATTGCCAGATCAGAGCGACGATCTCTGGGGAATGGAATCAGCCGCCTCTCGTCAGGTACCCGAGGGGGCTGCCGCCGTGACATTGCGATTGATCAAGCCAACACAGCCGATACTCGTCGAAGCCTTCCATGAACACGATTCGTTCAAGGGAAAAGATCAGTTCAAAAAAATCCTGACCATCCGTCATCAGAATGTGGACCACCTGTTCAGCATCACGGATCCTCTGTTCGATCAACGCCACGGCTTGTCTCCGGGGCGGGTGAATAAAGGCGAGACCCGGAGGTTCGAACTCAATCCGGAAAATCTCGTAATCGTGGCCAGTTTGACCCCACCGCTGCCAAATGGATTTCAGTATAAAATTGCTGCCGCCATCCTTGAACCGTGAACCCGCTCTTCTCCATCGGTCACTCGACCCACGAATTCCCCCGATTTCTCGCGCTGTTGCAGCAGCACGGCATCGAGATCGTGGCCGACGTCCGGTCCCGGCCGTTCAGCCGCTTGCCGTGGTTCTGCCGACCATCGTTGGAGAAGGAGTTCAAGGAAAACGGCATCCGCTACGTTTTCCTCGGCCAGGAACTCGGTGCCCGCCGCGACGAACGCGAGTGCTACATCGGCGAGCGGGCCGATTACGACCGCATCGCACAATCGCCACTTTTTCAGAAAGGCCTGGAACGCCTCAAAGTGGGGGTCGGCAAAGGCAGGATCGCCTTGATGTGCGCTGAGAAAGACCCGCTGGACTGCCACCGGACCATCCTCGTCTGCCGCTACGCCAAGGAATTCTCCGACGTCTTCCACATCCATGGGAACGGGAAACTGGAGTCTCACGAACAGGCGGAAGCCCGGCTACTCGCCCGATACCATGAGGATGCCTACGATCTTTTCCGGTCCCGCATCGAGCAACTCAATGAAGCCTACAAACGACGCGGCGACGAAATCGCCTACGTTGAACAACCCGAATCCTCCTCCGCCGTGAGGGATGCCCCTTGGAACGATGAATCCTGAAATCACCGTCCACACCATCGGCTTCACCAAAAAGACCGCAGCCGAGTTCTTCGGGCTCCTGCGCCAGAGCGGTACCAAGCGCATCGTCGATGTGCGCCTCAACAACGTCTCCCAGCTCGCCGGTTTTTCGAAACGCGACGACCTCCAATACTTTCTCAAGGAAATCGCCGGGATCGACTACATCCACCTGCCTTTGCTCGCACCCACCCAAGACATCCTCGATGCCTACAAGAAGCACAAGGGAGACTGGAACGTCTATGAACATGCCTTCCTCGAATTATTGAAAAAGCGCGAGATCGAAAAGCGGATCGATCCCGAAATCATCAAAGAGGGTTGCCTGCTCTGCAGCGAGGACATACCCCACCACTGCCACCGCCGCCTCGTCGCGGAATACCTCCGGGCTAACTGGGGGGAACTTGAAATCCGGCATTTGGTCTGATTGCATTCCAGCATCGCCTCTTGACAACTCCAGAAACCACTTAGACTCCATGAATCAATTTACGCTGAAATCCTTTGATGAATTCGCGGGCCTCGTTGCAAACCTGCCATTCAAATCCCTGTTTCGCGGCGAGTCGCGTCTTTATCCTCGGATAGCTGCGATGAAGGGTTGGTAATGTTGGTCAGACGGTGAAAAGATGATAGCCTAAACGCCATGCCCCGCAAGTCCCCAGCCATGCCACGCTGATGTCCTCAGAACCACCAAAAACACCAGAAGAATCTTGGCTGCTAATCCGGCCATCAAGCGGCCTGGTGAGGCTTCTGGACGGCGGATCGCCAGCCATGGCGGAAATCATCAGCCGTTCCCTCGCTCACATCCACGCGAGCAAGGCTCTGTCGGTGCCCGAACGGCGGCCGGGCGAGGAGATGGAATTAGAGATCGCCTCTGGGGTGAAGCTGGTGATGTGCTGGATTCCACCGGGGGAGTTTCTCATGGGAAGTCCGGAGGACGAGGAGGGGCATTGTGACAACGAGACGCAGCACAGGGTGGAAATCACGAAGGGGTTTTGGCTGGCGAAAACGCCAACCACCCAGGCACAGTGGCAAGCAGTGATGGGTAGTACCCCGAGTTTCTTCAAAGGTAAGAATCTGTCGGTGGATCAAGTGAGCTGGAACGACATTTGCGGTAATGAATCAGGGACCGAAGGATTTCTGGGAGAGTTGAACAAGCTCTTGCCAAGTGGCGGGCGGTTCCAACTCCCGACAGAGGCGCAGTGGGAATATGCACGCCGTGCGGGGACAACCGGTCCGCATGCCGGGGAATTGAATGAAATGGGCTGGTATTCGGATAACAGCGATGACAAGAAACATCCGGTCGGTAAAAAGAAGCAAAACGCCTGGGGATTGCAAGGTATGTTAGGTAATACGTGGGAATGGTGCTCCGACTGGTATGGGGACTATGACTTGAACGCGGTGACGGATCCTACCGGCCCAGCTTCGGGCTCGTCCCGGGTGTTCCGAGGCGGCGATTGGGACTACAGCGCGGGCGACTGCCGTGTCGCGAGCCGCGACCACGACTGCCCGACCTACGGCTACTGCTACACCGGGTTCCGCGTAGCCCGCAGTACAGTCCCATGAAATAGCAGATACAGCGAGCAGGGCAGGCGGAAGGGGCCGAAGGACGAAGCCCCGGAGTGCCCTACGGTGTTCGATGGAGACCCCTACGCCAAACAGGGCGGAGTCTTGGAGGAGGAAAAGCCACTCTTCTACGGCACCATCACCCGCGCCAAGCGCCACCTCATCCCCACCCTGCCACCGGAAAAACGACTGGAACCCGCGAGAAGCCACCGAGCAGTTTTCTCGCTGGCCTGAGACGAAAATTCATGGCACCATGCGGTGAACCCAATCGTTTTCCAGCCCAAGTATCCAGAAAACCAGCATCATGTCACTGAATATCAAGCCCATCACAATCCAAGGCCCGTGGAGCAGCGGCTGGGCCTTGGACCTTCACACCTTGTCGAGTGCCTTCATCGGTGACGATGCATTCGGCCATCCCCAATTCGAAAACAAACGCAGTGAGATCGGGGAACTCCTCTATCAGTTCAAGTATCGGGGTGACCAATCGGGCCTGACGGCCATCTGTGAAACCGCCGCCGCCTTCATCCTTAGCCGGAAATTCCCGGTCGATGTCATCGTCGCCGTTCCGCCTTCTAACGAGAAGCGCCGCAGTCAGCCGCTTCCCTTGATCGCCAAAGGCGTTGCAGACCGCCTGTCATGCGAATACCGGCCCGATGCACTGGTCAAAGTGCACCAGACCCAGGAATTGAAATCCGTCTTCGATCTCGCACAGCGCGAAAAACTTCTCCACGGAGCCTTCCGCGCCCTGCCCCAGATGCTGGAGGGAAGGAATGTCCTGTTGCTTGACGATCTCTTCCGCTCCGGTGCCACCCTCGCCGAAGCCGCTCGCGAAATTCTCGAAAACGGGCGTGCAAAATCCCTCCTGGCGGTTACCCTCACCAAGACACGCAGCAATCGATGACCACCGTATTCATAGGAGGATCCCGGGACGTTTCACGTTTCAACGACGTGATTTGCGAGCGGCTCCAGGCCATTCTTGACGCCGGGCTCGGCGTTTTCCTCGGCGATGCCAATGGTGCCGACAAAGCCGCCCAGCGCTGGTTCGCCGAACGCGGCTACCGGCATGTCATCGTCTTCCACTCGGGCAGCGCTCCGCGGAACAATCTCGGAAACTGGGAAACCCGGACGATCATTCCCAAATCCAGGCAAAAGGATTTCTTCTATCACACGGCCAAGGACCTGGCGATGGCCCATGAAGCCGATTACGGCTTCATGCTCTGGGACGGCGTGAGCAAGGGCACTCTCAACAACATCCTCAACCTCTTGGAACGGGGCAAGAAGGTCGTCGTCTATTTCAGTCCCGCCAGGGAATGTCTTACCCTCCGCCAGATCGCCGATGTGATCCCGTTGTTGGAACACTGCCCAAAGGCGGCCATGGATGAATTCGAGTCCAAGATTGACCTCGCAGCGAGAATCTCCCAGCCCCAGGCCAGACTCAATCTGGTTTGATTCTCATGCAAATCATCCTTCAATGTCTGTTATTTGGGACCGACGCCGCCGCACTGAACCGATTTAAAATTACCATGGATATACTCGACGACTCAGGCAGAAAAATCGGACAGTGGTCATGGCGCGAGATTTCTGACCCGAAAGATTTGTTCCCAAGCCTTTTAGAAACTCACCTCCCGTCTGACCTCACGCAAATCGTAAATGACATCCGCGAGAAAATTCCAAATTTCCCAATCGCCGAACTAGGAGACGTCCAAATTTATGATAAAGCGGATCGGCGAAAAGGCCACGGCCGCAGGGCGCTGAATAGCTTTTTCGAAGTCGCAAAACAGTCAGGCTATTCCTGTGCGATAGTCAAAATAGGCAAGTATTCCTGGGATGACAGCCTCGAAGGCAATACCGATTTCTACACTTCATGTGGATGGGTGAGATTCATCACTCCTACTCAATTCTCACTCAGATTTGCTTACTACGATCTTTCGAAATATGAAACCACTTGAATGACGTCCTTGCTACTTATTTTCTGATAGCTCCCGATAGCCCCACCCTCCCAGACCACTCCCACACCAATGCCCCAAGAAGAGTCCAAATCCGTTGAAAATAGCGAGTTGGCCATCCTGCGTCAGACAGGATTGACTCTACTCCCGGTTGGCGATTCGTCGGCCTTGTCAGAAATAATCAGCCGGTGCCTCGTCTACATCGAGACGAGCAAGACATTGGAAATTCTCCGAAACAGCCTCGAACACGAGTTGTCCGTCGGGCGGGTTGCGGGTGACGAGCACGAATTCGAAATTACATCCGGCGTAAAGATTGTGATGTGCTGGATTCCGCCCGGGGAGTTTCTTATGGGGAGTCCGGAGGACGAGGAAGATCGCCGTGATCACGAGACGCAACATCTGGTGAAAATCACGCAGGGGTTTTGGCTGGCGAAAACGCCAACCACGCAAGCACAGTGGCAAGCAGTCATGGGTCATAATCCAAGGCATTTTAACGGAGAGGATCTGCCGGTGGAGTTTGTGAGTTGGGTCGACATTTGCGGGAATGAATCAGGGACCGGAGGATTTCTGGGAGAGTTGAATAAGCGCTTGCCAAGTGGCGGGCGGTTCCACCTGCCGACAGAGGCGCAGTGGGAGTATGCGTGCCGGGCAGGTACGACAGACCCGTATTACGGAGACTTGAACGAGATCGCTTGGTATCTGGAGAACAGTGATGACAATACACAACCGGTCGGTCAAAAGAAGCCCAATGAATGGGGACTGCATGATATGTTAGGGAATGTGTGGGAGTGGTGCTCCGACTGGGATGGTGACTATGACTTAGGCGTGGTTACGGATCCTACTGGGCCTGCTTCGGGCTTGCACCGGGTGCTCCGGGGCGGCGGTTGGTTCAGCAACGCGGGCGGGTGCCGCGTCGCGGGCCGCGGCCGCTACGCCCCGGCCGGCAGGTACGGCCTCGTCGGGTTCCGCGTGGCCCGCAGTTCAGTCCCATGAACCAGCAGTTAAGGGCAATACTCCTCCCAACCACAGCATGAGTCGGAATCCAACAACATTTTACAGATACCGCGCGTTTAACGCTATTACCTTGGACTCTCTTTGTCATGATACGATGCACTTCGCGAATCCCGGGACGTTCAACGATCCGCTAGATTGCAGCCCTACTCTCGATTGCGATTCTGAGCTTGGTGATCTGCGCAACTTATATTCGATACTCTTTCGGAGGCGAGTCTTAAGTGAGGTGCATGAGGCTCTCAAAAAGGCAGGTGTCCGGGGCGAAAGAGCAAGCACATATGCTGATAGACGAGCTCAACTCATGGTCGAAAATGAATTGGCCAACATCGCCTACGACGCAACCAATCCTGAGCACTCGGGCACTAAAGAGGAGGTCGAGGCGTGGATTCTAACGAATGCGATTGAGGCGGAATTGCATCGGTACTATGATCGTGGGGTCTGCTGCTTCTCTGAATCATACGCCAGCCCTGTCCTTTGGAGTCACTATGGCGATCAGCATCGAGGACTTTGTATTGGCTACGGAATTGATCGCATACCGAAACCACAGCTCCAAAAGGTTATTTACGGCAAAAGTCGAGGAATCAAGACGTCAGCACTTGTGCGGACATTTATTCACAGTGATTGCGTGACGCAGAACGAACTTGACCGCGATGTTCTGCTTCGGAAAGCGGGAGAATGGCGCTATGAGCACGAGTGGCGCCTGATCGGGCCGCAAGGCCTTCAAGAGTCTCCGCTCTTGCTCAAAGAAGTCACATTCGGTCTACGCTGCGCTACTGCAGTAAAGCACTCGGTTGTAAAGGCACTGTCAGGCCGTGACAGAACTATGCGGTTCTACGAGGTTTATGAAGTCCGTGGTCAATATGTCCTTCGTCGGAAACAGTTGGACTTAGATGAGATCTCCGTCTTCCTTCCCCATACGGCCGTTTCAGGGATTGAGATGTTCGGTTCTGACGCAGGCACTGACGATGTGTCTCAACCCACTGAACAAGCGCAATGATAAAGACAATTCCAGCGCCTAGTCCGTCATGCTATCCGGCAGCAACAAGCCAAAATTGGTTCGAATGTAGTTGGATGCGGCCTACGCTGGGATAGGAATTTAGGATGGCCAGTGGCCATCAATCACGACAACCTCTCAGACCTTCCGCCGATGCCTCCAGAACCGCCAAAACCACCAGAGAAATCCGAATTGATCATACGGAGCGGATCAGGACTGGCTCTGCGTCCGGCTGGTGACTCGTCGGCCTTGTCAGAAATCATCAGCCGGTCCCTCGTCCACATCCAGACGAGCAAGACTCTGGCAGTGTCCGAACGGCGGCCAGGCGAGGAATGCGAGTTCGAGATTGCCCCCGGGGTGAAGATGGTGATGTGCTGGATTCCTCCGGGTGAGTTTCTGATGGGAAGTCCGGAGGAGGAGGAGGGACGGAGCGATGACGAGACGCAGCACCGGGTAAGGATCTCGCAGGGGTTTTGGCTGGCAAAAACGGCAACCACGCAAGCGCAGTGGCAGGCGGTGATGGGAGCCAATCCATCCTATTTTAAGAGCGAAGACCGGCCTGTAGAGCAGGTGAGCTGGGACGACATTTGTGGAAATGAACATGGAACTGCCGGATTTCTAGGAGAACTAAATACGCGCACGCCAAAGGGAGGGCAATTTTACTTGCCAACAGAAGCCGAGTGGGAGTATGCGTGCCGTGCGGGAACAACAGGGAGCTGTACAGGCGATTTGGATGAAATGGCCTGGCATGCTGAAAACAGCAGTTGCCAGACGCATTCGGTCGGTCGAACGAAGCCAAACGCATGGGGACTGTATGACATGCACAGGAATGTATTCGAGTGGTGCTCGGATAGGTACGGAGACTATGAACTGAACGCTCTGACGGATCCAAAAGGGTGTGGACGGGGCGCGACCCGGGTATATCGAGGTGGCGGATGGCGCGATGGGTGGCGTGGCGAACAACAATACTGTCGGGCTTCGAGTCGCAACAACTACAGCCCGTGCACATCTTCGAAACTAATCGGATTCCGAGTAGCCCGGAGACAATAATGTGAGATTTCACTTGGAGAAGAATTCCTGAAATGCTAAAACTTTTGACACAAATTCGACCGATGCCTAACCCTAACGAAGAACGTCAATACGCAAAACTTTTACTCTCAGCTCTTGAGTTGCAAGCAGTTTCCGTTGAAGTGGCTGACAAACCAGACATCCGTATGGTAATCAACGGAAGTCGCATCGGCCTTGAAGTAACGGATGCCACGCCCGAAGAGTATCGGCGCGGAAAACACGCGCTGAAAGCTTCAGGTAACCGAGAATGTATTTCAACGGAACATTGGCAACATCGCGTCGAACGCCGGGCCACTAACAAGCTGGTGGATGAAGGCGGTAACATTGATGGCCCGTGGGTGAACTCGCATGATTCCTTCAACAATTGGGCTTCCAGGATAGAGGAACGCATTCAGGAAAAAATACGTGCTTTTGCTCACCCGGATTTTCAGCGGTTCGACGAGAATTGGCTTCTGATTGGTGATTTGCTCCACTCTGAAATTACCCATGAACCTGACTTGATTGAAGCTCGGCGTTTTTTCCAAACGTTGGTTTCTACTTTCCGACCGTCATTGTTCTTTGATCGAACCTTTATCCTCATGTCGAATGCCGGACTGATCGACTGGGACCACCGTCGATCTGAAATAGTATGGAAAGTCACACCGGATCGGATTCTGAATATACCCTAAGGGGCGCTAGGTAGCTTCTAAAGCTGAAGGGGCGTAGGCCGACTCAGTCTCCATTTCGCAAAATTGAAGTCAATCGTGTTCCTCTCGATTGCAAGAACTCCCGCTTTCCTCAGATAGATTGGTGGTGAGGAAAGCATTGTCCGGGTGGAAATACCGCCCATTAGACTGTCAGTGTAACTCGTGCGTGACAGCATGACAGATGCCTTCCCCGCGCATTCGATGCCACCTATATTTTCATCGTAGGTATGAACATGCAAAGTTAAAATCTCATTTGGCGAAATACCCGGGCATTCATCCGGCAGATCCAAGATTATCAAGTTTTCAACCGAGTCGGTTGAATCTAGGTCGAGTGATAAAGACAACAATTCTTGAGGTAGTTCGGATGTTGGCATGAAATCGTTTGTTTCAGAGATGTATTTTGTATTCATGACATGTAATTCTTGAGTTGTTCACCTGAAAACGCCTTGAGGCAATTGCCACCCTTACCACGTCCGAGGAATCGTTGATTGGGGCCACTTGCGAATCAAGAGACACGATCCGCCCCACCCGACTCCGATCAAGCGAATTCGCCCCAGTCCCCATGCCGTGCCGCCTGTTCGCCAAATCGCATCCTTTGGAAATCCTAAACAAGATACGGAGGTTGTTGATTCCGCCGCCCCAACCTCTGCCAGTCCTTTTCCCGATAGCAAGCTGCATTGTGCCAACCCGGGCAATGTGGAGTTTAAGTAGGCCGATTTTGGCGTCCTTGGCCTGATTCTTTTTCCCAGACTGCATTGTCAGATTGTAGAAGGTTGCCGCCGGTTCTAGCACCACGGCAATGGCAATTTCGGATTGACTGCAACCGCCATTCCCAGCAAGCTCTTTCACCTTTTGCGCCAATGCCCTCAGAACCACCAAAACCGCCAGAGGAAACCGGGCTGATCATACGGCGCGGATCAGGATTGGCAATACTTCCGAATGGAGCCCCGCCGGTTTTGTCTGAGATCATCAACCGGTCGCTTGCGCACATCCAGACGAGCACGTCTATTGCCACGCCCAAGCGAATTGCCGGCGAGGAGTGCGAGTTCGAGATCGCCTCCAGCGTGAAGTTGGTGATGTGCTGGATTCCGCCGGGTGAGTTTCTCATGGGAAGTCCAGAGGACGAGATGGGTCGTTGTGACAGCGAAACACAGCACCGGGTAAAAATCACGCAGGGGTTTTGGCTGGCGAAGACGCAAACCACGCAAGCACAGTGGCAAGCGGTGATGGGCAATAATCCGAGTCGCTTTCAAGGCGAGGATCTACCGGTTGAAAATGTGAGCTGGAACGACATTTGCGGCAATGAATCCGGGCCGGGAGGATTTCTGGGAGAGTTGAATGGGCGCTTGCCAAGTGGCGGGCGATTCCACCTGCCGACAGAGGCGCAGTGGGAATATGCATGCCGCGCAGGGACTACCGGTCCGGATAGCGGGGATTTGCATGAGATGGGCTGGTATTCGGATAACAGCGATGATAGGACGCACCCGGCCGGGGAAAAGAAGCCCAATGCCTGGGGATTGCATGATATGTTAGGTAATGTGTGGGAATGGTGCTCCGACTGGTATGGGGACTTTGACCCGAGCGCAGTGACGGATCCTACGGGGCCTGCCGATGGCTCCTACCACGTCATCCGTGGCGGTGGCTGGTACTCGGACGCGTACTTCGCGCGCTGCTCCTACCATGACGGCTTCTCGCCATATTACGACTTCGACGGCAGCCTCGGATTCCGCCTCGCCAGAGGTCAGCCTTAACAGCCCGAATATGAAGCCACAAATAAAGCGAGCAGGACAAGCGGGAGGGGCTGAGGGACGAAGCCCCGGAGTGCCCTGCGGTGTTCGATGGCGATACGATGGTGATACAGCGTGGGTGATCATGCGACTTGACAACAATTTCAAATGACAGACAACCCCACTTGGATACTTCTCGACACCGAAACGACTGGCTTTACCAAGCCCATCTTTGCCGTGGATTTGGCGGCCCAGAAGATGCAGGGCTGGGAAAAGGACGGTGAGCCATTCCGGCGCTTGCTCAATCATGGCTGCGCGATTCCTGACGAGGCGGCGAGAGTGCATGGTTACAACCGGGAAATTCTTGAGCGGGACGGGAGTCCGCCTGAGGACGTGTATGAGGCATTCGCGGCGTATGCGGGAAAACTGCCGGTGGGGGCCTACAATCTGGAATACGATTGGGATCAGGTGCTGTTGCCGGAGTGGAAGCGACTGGGAATTCCGCAAATCGGTGAGCGGGGTTTCTGTGCCTTGAAGTTGGCGCAGCGTTTGTTGGATCCGGTGCCGGCGGGCAACTGCAAGTTGCAGACGTTGCGGCAGTATTACCGGTTGCCCGGGAGCGGGGCGCACACGGCGATGGGGGATGTGTTCACGGTGATCGAGTTGATGAAAGAAGTGCTGAGACCGCTGGCGGAGAAGCGGGGGCTGGACACCTGGGAGAAGATCGTGAAGTTCGCAGGGGACGAGTGGTATCCCTCGCGGCTGTCGTTCGGCAAGTTCAAGGGCCGGCTCTATCAGGAGGCGCGGGAGGATGCGGAGTTGAGATCATGGTTGGAGTGGTTGGCGGAGTCCTCGAACGAGAAAAGTTCGAGCATGGGCCAGTGGTATCTCGGACAACTGGAAAACGGCAACGGGCTGGAGGATGCGGCAATGCTTGACCTGCGGATCCAGCAAACGAAACGGACGAAGCCATCATCGAACAGGTGATGAGCGGGTTTGATTGGCCATGTTTTTGCCGGAGGCAAGGAGTCCGACGGAGGGATCCCCTTTCCCCGGGAGCCGGAAAGGCCGGGGAGGGTTGGCGCGGCTGTTAGAATTTGGCCGCCGCTCAAGGCGGCAAGCCTGCGGCCACTACCCCGTCGGATAGGGCGTTGTCAAGAAAACAATTTATCGCCGGATAGGCCGATTCTCTTTGCTTTCTAGGGGCATTCTTGCAAATTTCCGCCTTGGAGATCCTTAACTTATCCGTATTTTCCGGAGAGATAACGGAAATCCCGAAACCCGCCGATGCCAACGGATCGCAGACAGCTCATTCACGACACCTTCAAGCGTTTTTGCAACGCCATTCGATTGCTGGCGCAATCGGAACAGGGAACCAAGGCCTTGGCGTTCGCGATCACGTTGGTTGTCCTGATGCTGGGCATCAACGGCCTGAATGTGATCAACAGCTACGTCGGCCGGGATTTCATGTCGGCCATCGAGCACAAGGACCTGTCGGGATTTCAATACCAAGCCTGGCTGTACGCGTTGGTTTTCGTCGCCTCGTCGGTGGTGGCGGTGTTTTACCGCTTCACCGAGGAACGGCTGGGCATCTTGTGGCGCGAGCAGTTGACCTGGCAGTTGACCGACGCCTACCTGAGCAGGCGCACGTATTACCGGTTGGATTCGGCCAGCGGGGTTCCCAACCCGGACCAGCGCATCACCGAGGATGTCAAGGCCTTCACCACCACGACGTTGTCGTTCATGTTGCTGATCATCAACGGCACCATGACCGCCATTTCGTTTTCGGCGGTGTTGTGGCGGATCCGTCCGTTCCTGTTCTGCGTGGCGGTTCTGTATGCGCTGGTCGGCTCGCTGATCACCATCTGGATTGGCCGGCGCATGATCCGCCTCAACTACAACCAGCTCGACATGGAGGCCAATTTCCGCGCCGACCTGATCCATGTGCGGGAAAACAGCGAATCCATCGCCCTGGCGCATCGCGAGGGGCGCTTCAAGGCGCGTCTGAAATGGCGCCTTGGCGAGCTGGCGGGAAATTTCCGGCGCATCATCCGCGTCAACCGCGACCTCGGTTTTTTCACCAACGGC
>Ga0073936_10006386_pt1 | contig 15571 bp, 18 predicted proteins | sample AliMusrvi5mmetaG_FD_87041 | JGI IMG/M metagenome (GOLD analysis project Ga0073936, IMG submission 87041) | Freshwater lake bacterial and archeal communities from Alinen Mustajarvi, Finland, to study Microbial Dark Matter (Phase II) - Alinen... | ecosystem: Environmental > Aquatic > Freshwater >... | reverse complement strand
CTGCACGAGGCCGATTTTTACTGGTGGTTGCGCCATGTCGGGAATGGTGCCAGAATTTCCCCCGATGAAAACCACACTTTTCCTTCTGGGTTTGATTTGAGTTGAACCCCCTCCCTCCCGGTGGAACAAGCATGGAAACCTATGACGCAGAAACTCCAGACTCTCCGCGAGGTGCGCTCGAATCCGCCATTCAGGCCGTCGAGCGAAGCCTATGCGCAGATGGATCGCTCCATGGCGGCATCCCGGAAGGCGAGCAATCCGGCCACGAATGGCGGGCACTCAGAGGACACAGCGGTCAAGTCGGCGATTGCTGCCAAGGCCAGAAAATAGCCTTTGCACAGATGGATTGACATGCCATATTTTGTGCATGGGTAGTTTCCACACAGATTTTCTTACAGCGACTTCCACTCCCTTAACCGGGGCTGGAACGATATTGAATATTCTTGGTAATTACTACGAGTTCAACCAGTCAAAAACGCCGCAACAAGCTGATGCTTTGGCGATTATGCAAGATTGGGGTATGGTTTCCCAAGATTTCAGGGACTCGTTGCATCTTGGACTGAAGGAACTGTCGGAAGAGTTGGAAAATGTCTGACGATGACCTGAAGCCAGCCGAGGCTTTGGTCAAAAGTCAGGCTCCGGGTTTACTGGAAAAAATTCCGAAGCAAGATCGGCCGAAGTTATACCGTCTGCTTATCGAGCAGCAAAAACTTGAGATCAAGTCGTATTCAGGTCCGATTCCATCGCCAGGGCAGTTGCGTGAATTCGAGGCAATTCTTCCGGGTCTCGCCAATCGTCTCGTCACGATGGCGGAAAACCAATCGGCTCACAGGATAGAGACCGAAAAGTTCGTTGTAAGCTCCCAGCAATGGCAAAGCGGAGTTGGTCAATACTTGGGGTTCATTATTTCCGTTTTGGCAATTTGTGGAGGTATTTACTTGGCCGTTAACGGGCATCCCGGTGTGGGCGGAACATTAACCAGCGGCACGGTCATATCGTTGGCGACTATTTTTGTTCTGGGAAAACGACAGCAACGCAAGGATCTTGGCGAAAAACGAATTATTCCAAAAAAATCCGGCCAAAATTGACTCCGGATCGTGCATTTTACAACCGTTGCAAAAATCTCGCGTTCAAACATTAAATCCGAGTTGAACAAGGCCCAACTCGCGCCCTGTCCAGATAAAATCCAAGTTGTCCGGTTCATGCTGTGAACATCACTCGAAGAACCCGCTCCCAGTCGGTGAAATGATTTCAATCCGACTGAGTCCCTATGGTGCATTTCCTGATTCACAGAGAGCACCCCCCGTGGTATTGAAGAGGAATCCTCCCCCTCAGATCAAAAAAATGGAGCCGAAATCCAACAACGCCTGCGCGATTGATCAGAATTTCCCTACTTTGACCAAGCCGGGGATTGTTTCTTCCAATTTCCTCCGCAAGGATACTTGATGAGACACATTGTTACCAGATGAAATTGTCTAAACGCATCAGCATCTAGGAACCATAAATATGAACAACAAACTCGCCATCACGGTCCTCGGGAATCCAAATTCTGGGAAAACTGAAACCTGGAAGATCCTTTTTGATAGGGATGTTCGCACGGGGAGTCATATCCGGCGTCTCTATCTGAATGCGGAGGAGTATCTAGTATCATGTAACATTATATATTTCGCATATTGACTTGCCTGTTTTTGCAAGTCAAGTTGGTGGCATGGCACCACGATACAAAGTCACCCTTACCGAAGAAGAGCGCCGCGAACTCGAAACGATTACCCGACACGGGAAAACGACAGCACCCAAATTCATTCACGCGAGGGCATTGCTGCTCTGCGACGCCGGGGAGCATGGCCCGGCATGGAAAGTCGCCCATATTGCCGAGGCTCTCGGTATCACCCCGCGCACCATCGAGCATCTGAAGCAGCGCTTCGTTGAGGAAGGTTTTGGGTCGGCCTTGGTGCGCAAGCCCAGTTCGCGGATTCCCGAAGTGATCTTCGATGGAGCCTTCGATGCCCGCCTGACGGCCTTGGCTTGTTCGCCAGCGCCTGAGGGGCGATCCCGATGGACCGTGCGCCTCTTGGCGGAAAAAATCGTGGAACTCCATATCGCTCCCTCCGTTTCCACCATGACCGTCCAAAGAGCGCTAAAAAAAACCAATTTCAGCCTCACCTGAGCAAATACTGGAAGATCCCTCCAGATGGGAGCGCGGCTTTCGTGGTTTGCATGGAGGATGTTCTGGACATCTATCACCTGCCTTACGACCCGCGATTCCCGCTCGTTTGCATGGATGAGTCCAACAAGCAACTGGTGGGAGAAGTTGCCGAGCCGATCCCGGCGGCACCGGGACACCCTCTGCTCGTGGACCATGAGTATGTGCGCAATGGCGTGGCGGAAATCTTTCTCGAGGTGGAGCCTCTGGCGGGCCGCCGCCATGTTGCAGTGACCGAGCAGCGCACGCGCAAAGACTGGGCAGGCTTTATCAAGGGCATGCTCGATGAGCGCTATCCGGAAGCCGAAAAAGTTCGCCTGGTCATGGACAATCTCAACACCCACAACCTGGCTTCCCTCTACGAGGCATTCGAACCCGAAGAAGCTCGGCGTTTGGCTCGCCGACTCGAAATCCATCACACCCCAAAGCATGGAAGCTGGCTCAACATCGCCGAGATCGAACTCAGCGCCCTGAAAATCCAATGCTTGGATCGACGAATCCCAGAAATCGGCAAACTGAGATCTGAGGTCGCTGCATGGGAAACGGATCGCAACAATAGAATCGCCACAGTGGATTGGCAGTTCTCCACCGCCGATGCCCGAATCAAACTCAAACGCCTTTATCCGAAACTATAAATGTTACAGGATACTAGACGTGTTTCTGGTCAGTGGATCAGCTGAGGAGCGAGGAATGAACATTGAAGATATTATTGGGGATGCAGACCCCACAATTGTCCTGTGCTCTATTCAGTATCGCTCGGACGTGTTGCGAACGCTGAACTATTTCCAAGAGAACGGTTTTTCCCTATTCACACAGTGGATAAATCCCGGATATTCAGATCAAGCGCTGATTCCGGACACCCTTGGATTGCTTTCCTATCTCCTTTATCACGATGGAACAGTTGAGATACGCAGTGGTAAAGATGATGCACGTTCACGTGTTCGTGAGATAAAGGACTTTGTCTATGGGTGGGCGTTCTCGCGCGGCTTGATAAGAAAATAACCGCCGCACAATGAAATACTACTACGCAGACGCCGCTAACAATACTGTCGGACCAATTGACGAGGCAAGTCTACATGACCTGTATCGAGACGGAACCATTACATTAGATTCATTTATTATTGCTGAAGGGCAGTCAGACTGGCGAACTTATCGCTCCCTGATTCCACCAAGTGCAGCACCCTCAAAACACAGTATTCTCCCACCACCACCGAGAAGGGCCATTCCTACTCACATGTCAATCCAGCCCACCACAGAATCTTTGGCGGCATGGTCGCTTGTGCTTGGAATTATCTCCATAGCTGGATTCACATTTCTCACTGGTCTTCTAGCTGTGCTCTGGTCTCCTATTGTAATCATCTTTATAATTGGCTGCGCAGTTGTCACCGGTCTTCCAGCAGTGATCTGTGGTCATCTTGGACGCAGGAAAATCAAAAGTAACCCTACATTGAGGGGGCCCGGTATGGCTTTGGCTGGGCTCATTACGGGTTATATTGCATTGTCCCTTTCCTTTGGGATAATTGTTGCCACTAATGTGATCGGCAATATTGAAGGCAACAAGACCTTACATGAAGCTGAATTGGTATCTTCACGCAGATATGCTGAAACATTTGTTTTTGTTTCTGCTGCCGTCAGGGCAAGGGGTTACACAAAACATTGGACAACAAAGCAGGAAGCCATTCAAGAATTAGTTCACGGCATTACGGTAAAGAGCGGCGGAGTAGATTATGGTCCATTTATAGTCACGCTAGATGAAAGATGGAAAGACAAGATTGAAGTTATATCGCAACATTTGAGATTGGTCGATGATAAGCTAGAAGCTGTTCCTTAATATGGGTATGAGATGAAGTTTCAGCGAGAGCGGCTAGGACTTCCTCCCCTGCGTAGAGAGCCACCATTTTTTCTTGCCTCTCCGCTATTCAGGTAATACGAAATAGCCATTCCAAAGGAATACAAACCAATATGTCCCTATCCGCACTAGATAAAATCAAAGCCATTGAGGAAAAAGCAGCGAAAGAAATCGCTGCATTGAAAGCTGAGGCTGTATCAGAAGTTGTCAAAAAGCTTTCTGAAGCCAAGGCCGTGGTAGCCGCCCTGGAAAAGGAATACGAAGAACTGACAGGCAAAACGGTCACTGGAGAGAAAGCCCCCCGTGTGCGCCTCAGCCCAGAACAGATTGCCGCCCTGGTGGTCAAAGTGGAATCAATCATCAAGGCTGCAGACGGCATCAGCATGGGCGATGTTGTCGAGAAAGCCGGTGCATCGGCATCCGCCGTCAGGAAGGCCGTAAAGAGCCTCAAAGGCATCAAGACCACCGGCACCAAGGCGACTACCCTGTATCACGCCAAATAGATCTGCCCACCTCAGAGAACGCCCCTCGGGTTCACTCCCGTAGCGCGAGCGGAAGAGCTCTTGGAAGCAGACGATGTTTGCGCCGCGAGATGCGGCCTCGCGAAGCCCGTGCTCGGCGGCGGCCGAGTTCGCGGCGATGTCGGCCGTGCACGCGCTCTGCACGAGGCCGATTTTTACTGGTGTTTGCGCCATGTCGGGAATGGTGCCAGAATTTCCCCCGATGAAAACCACACTTTTCCTTCTGGGTTTGACATTTGCCGCGATCTCCGCGACGAACGCACTCGCCATGGACGACATCCGCATCATTGTAAAAACCAACAAGGGAGACATCGAAGCCACGCTGTTCGCCTCGAAAGCTCCCCTCACCGTTGCCAGCTACCTCAACCTCGCGAAGCACGGCTACTACGACGGCCTCACGTTTCACCGGGTGATCCCGAATTTCATGATCCAGGGCGGCGACCCGACCGGCACCGGCATGGGCGGACCCGGCTACAAATTCGAGGACGAGGTCAAAACCGGGCTCAAGCACGACAAGGCGGGGATTTTTTCGATGGCCAACAGCGGCCCCGGCACGAACGGGAGCCAGTTTTTTATCACCCACCTGCCGACTCCCCATCTCGACGGCAAACACACCGTCTTCGGAGAAGTCACCAAGGGCCAGAACGTCGTCAACGCAATCGCTCAGGACGACAAGATCGTGAAAATCGAGGTCCTCGATTCCACCGACGCGCTCTTCGAAGCCCAGAAGGCCCGGATCGCCGAGTGGAATAAGTCCCTCAAATAGGGGCGGTGCATGAACCAGGTGAAGGACACGCTCCGGGCCACCGTGCGGCTCGGGTATGACGGGCGTGTCCACAAGCAATTCCGCGGGCCGAAGGCGGAGGAGCGGTTTGCCACCGAGGTGAAGGTGCTCAGGTATCTCGAAGAGCGTGGCTGCCCGTTTGTGCCGCGCTTGCTCGAGGCCGACCCGGAGAACCTGAAAATCGTCACCACAAACTGCGGGAGCCGGGTGGAACATCTCGACGAAGCACGCTGCCGGGAGCTCTTCGACGAGCTGCTCGAATACGGGGTCCGGCACGACGATGCGGAGATGCGCAACGTCACCTACCGCCAGTCGGACGGACGGTTTTGTTTGATCGATTTCGAGTTCGCAACCATCCTCGACGAACCCCATGCCGGCTAGAGACGACACTTCTCATGCAGCCGTGACGGCCGCGCCACACTCCGGAGAGATGCCGCTTCCGCCCGAAGGAGCCGCTTTTCATCTCGCGTGGTCGGGGCACACCGACCGCGGCCGCGTCCGCAAGAATAACGAGGATTCCTTTCTCGGCTTGGCCATCGATGCGCAGGAGGTCCGCTATCTGGGAAAAATCGGGGATGCCAGCGGGCAGAACGCGGACATGGTCTTCGCGGTCAGCGACGGGATGGGCGGCGCGATGGCGGGCGAGTTCGCCAGCCGGATCGCGGTGGAAAAAATCACGAAGATGCTGCCGCCGTTGTTCAAGCAAAGGTCGGCCGGGATCTCATCCGGGTTCACCGAGGTGATCGAGGAGTTGTTTTCCGAGATCCACAAAGCGCTGCTGTATCTCGGCGCGTGCTACGAGGAATGCTCGGGCATGGGGGCGACGCTGAGCCTCTGCTGGTTCACCCGGCATTGGATGTATTTCGGGCACATCGGCGACAGTCGGATTTACTACCTACCCGCCGCGGGAGGCATCAAGCAACTCACCCATGATGACACCCATGTCGGCTGGCTTTTCCGCAACAAACAGCTGAACGAGCGCGAGGCGAAAAACCACCCGCGCCGGAACGTCCTGCAAGCCGCCCTCGGAGCCGGCCACCAGTTCGTCAACCCCCAGGTCGGGGCCGTGGGGTTCGAGCCGGGCGACCGGTTTCTGCTTTGCACGGACGGGGTCACCGACGCTCTTTACAACGAGCAGCTGCCCGTGCTTCTGGACGAAGGGGCGAACGCCGCCGACCACCTGGTGCGTGAGGCCGTCGCCAGATCCGGGCGCGACAACTCGACGGCCATGATTATCCGGGCATCCGACTGAACCCGGGATCAGGGCGTGTTTTTTTCCCAGATCTCGAATGCCTGAAGCGTCGTCTTTTTGGCGTAGATTCCCGAAGCGAGCAGGTTCGTGACGGTGCCGGTGGAATCGAAATTGTCGGGCCGGGAGATCACGATCACATCGGGGAGCGGGCCGTCCACGAAACTTCTGTTCATCGCAAACTGGATTTCGCCGGCCCCCGGTGCCGGAATTTTTTCGAGCGGCAGCCCGTAATAGACACCCCCCGCGTGATCAGCCACCCACCAAACCGTACGCCCGGCCTCGGCGAGCCGCGTCGCCTCGGCCACCGCACCCCGGTAGTCATCGTGCCGTTGCTGCGGGCCAAATCGGACCATCAGCGAGGAAAGCAGGAGGAGGCCGATGAGAACCGCTTCTGCCCGGCGCCCGGCCTTCCTCCCAAGCCCGTGCCTGGCCCAGCGAATCGTGATCGCCAGAGCCACGATCCAAAATGGGAACGCCCCTCCCAAATGCCGCCCCCAGAACGGCATTCCGGTGAACAGCGCCAGCACGAAGAGCAGGACCGCGCTCTCGAGCGTGACCCCCATCCCGAAAAGCCAGACCCGGAACAATGAGACGCCCGAACCGCCGGAAGCCGGCCGGCCGGCATCGCCCTCCGCCTCCGCTGCCAGTCCCTCGGACGGATCTCTCGTGAGCCACGACTTCAACGCGGCACCAAAGACTGTCAGGTAGGCGCATAGAAGAACAAAAAGGCCGGGGAGAAACGGCAGCAGTTCGCGGACAGGCGCGAATCCTTTCATGGCCGACCGGAGAATGTGGCGGCCCGGGCCGAGGCCCTGGAGCCCGAGAAATTCGTAACAAACGAAGCAAAGGTTGGCCGGGGACACGCGCCAAAGCTGGGGGCCGCCGCCATCGCGAAGAATCCTCACCACATAGTAAATCCCAAGGAGAGCGATCAACCCGCTCGTCACGAGCAGAAATATTCGGCCAGGTCTCGGCCAGCGGAGCCGGTTCCAAAGCCCGTGCGCCGTGAGGCCCGACGCCACGGCGGCGAGAGGAATCAGCCCCAAAAAGCTGGCCCCGCTGAGCAAGATCGCCCCCAGGCAGAGCGAGATACCTGCCGCGGAATCGGCCGGCTTGCGTTGCAGGCAGGAGATCGTTCCCATCAGCAGCAGCGAGCCTCCCGCGATTTCCATGATCGGGGTCCGCGCCGTGTTCATCGAATACCAGACGAAGGGCTGGATGGCAAAAAGCAGCGGAAGCCACGGAATGGAAATCTGCTTCGCGACCCGGGCAAGCGCGGCGAGCGCGAGCGCGGCCCACAGGAGGTTGAGCGACCGCATCGCCACCTCCCGCGTCCCGAAGGCGCGCGACCATGCCCAAGCGGAAAACAGGCCGAGCGGCTTCTCGGGCTCAGAAGTGGAGTCCTTCCTGAGCTCGTGGCTGAACTCCCCGAACGTGCCGAGCCGCGCGTAGTTCCACGTCTGGGACTCCATCTGGTCGATGCTGTCGCCGCTGAGCGAAAACCCCAGCAACACAAACGCAATCACCGCCCAGAAGGCGGGCGACCATCGCCGAGTCAGTAACCAAAAACGCACCCGCGCATGATGGAGGATCCGGGATGCATGATGAAGGACAAAATTTTACCGCTCGGTTTCCTGAGTCATTGACTAGACCTTGCCGCAAATCGCGACCTTGAGGCCGAGCTCGTTCATGGCGGCGGCCTTGGCGTAGAGCGCGCGGCGGGCGCCAGCCTTGGTCGGGGCGTAGGCGACTTGGATGTGGTTGCTTTTGTGTCGGGCCATCATCTGGTCGCGGGTCACACCTTGGAGGACGGCGTGCATGATCGGCCACTGGGGAGTGGTCAGGTTCCAGCGGTCGTCGGTTTCCGCCTGCGGGAGCTCGACGACCTCGGCGAGGCCGGTGTCGAATTTCAGCTCGCCGTCGGCGACGAAGACACGGCTCCAAACCACCCAGCCCGGCTTGCTGATCCCCTTGAGGGTTCCGCCGCCGAGGCGGAAATACATCGAGGGCTGGCGCTCGCTGACGACGCCTGCCCATCCTCCGATGAAATGCTCGGGCGGCGCGGCGCCGCTGATGAGAAACACCCACACATAGGCGTCGAGCTTGTCGTCCGTGTATTGGCGGCCCCAGCGCAGGTCGTGCAGCGTGTTTTCCGGAGAGTATCCGAGCTCGCGCCAGATCCGGTAGGTGATGAGCCCGTCGAGGCCCGCGCATTCGTCGACCTCGTTGAAATGCGGGATCGCCTCGCCCGGGAAAAGCTCGCGCCCGTCCTCGGAATAAACCGGCGGGCGGTCGGCGTTGTTGAGCGTGCCCTCGACGAGGTCGGAGGCGGGGGCGAGGTCTTTGAGCCCCTGCTGGTATTGGATGCCGATCGTGGAGCAGCCGAATTCGTCGGCGATCCGCACGGCGGCGATATACATTTTGCACTGCTGGAGGACCTGGTGCTCGGTGAGGTCGGTCTCCTCGTTGCCGCCGAGGCGGAACTGGACGCCTTTTTCTTTATACCAGTTGAAGACCGCCCAGGCCTCGTCGTCGCGGACGGCCAGCATCCGGGCATACAGCGACGACTGGCTGAGCCGTTCCTTGTAAACGCCGGTTTTGTGGAGGAGCTCGTCCGGGATGATCGCGTTATACATGCCCATGCATCCTTCGTCGAAGACTCCCATGATCGCTTTTTCGCCGAGGAGCTTGCGCGCGAATTTTTTGCCGAGCGCGGCGGCGCTTTCCGGCACATCGGCCTTCTTGAATGGAACCACATGCGACTCGTCGTGCTTCACCTTCCCTTTTTTCAACCAGCGCCGCAGGCCGCCGAGAAAATGCTCGTCGGTGAAATCCTCGCTCCAGAGCGTGCTGTATTTCACGCCGGCTTTGGTGAGCGAGCCGTTGAGGTTGAGCATGCCGACGAGCCCCGGCCAGGTGCCGCTCCAGTTCGCGAGCGTGAGGATCGGGCCCTCGTGCGAGACGAGGCCGGAGAGCACGTGGTGGCTGTATTGCCAGACCGCCTCGGCCACGATGAGCGGGGCATCCGCCGGGATGTCGCGGAACACCGCCATGCCATACTTCTGGCTGTCGATGAAGCCGTGCCCCTTCGCCGGATCGTAGGCGTGCGCGCGCTGGACCGACCAGCCTTCTTTTTCGAGCGCTGCGGTGATCTGCTTTTCCATCGCGGCCTGGGCCGCTTCGCATTTTTGGTTGGCCGAGGCGCGGAGGTCCCCGCTGGCGACAAGATAGACGGTATTCATAATCGGGAGATAATCAGGATTGGATCGTAGCGGTTCTGTGTGCAAAATGAAATCGTATTTCTGCCATGCCTTCGTTTTTCGTCTCTCCCGCGTTGCGTTCCTGGGTCGAAGTGGACCCCGGTGCCCTCCGCCACAACTTGGCCTTCGTCCGCCGCGCCATCGGGCAAAAGCCGGAAATCCTCGCCGTCATCAAAGCGAACGCCTACGGCCACGGCACCGGGCAGGTCGCCCAGGCTCTGGCGCACGACGTGGCGGTTTTCGGGGTGGCCAACCTCACCGAGGCGCAGGCGGTCCAGGCCGCGGAGACCGGACGCCGGATCATGCTCCTGAGCCCGTGCCTTCCCTCGGAGCGCGAGGAAGCCGTGGCGGCGGGGTTCATCGTCACCGTTTCCAGCGCGGAGGAAGCGGAAAGCTTCGCGGCTTTTGGAAAGGCGGTTGTGAATTTCAAAATCGACACCGGGATGGGCCGCGTCGGGTTCGCGGGCGGATCCGCCGCCAGCGAAATCGCCCGCATCGCCGGACGCGTGGACCTCCACAGCGTCTCGACCCATCTACCCTGCTCGGATGAGGACGAGCCGTTCACGCGGGCCCAGCTCGAGGATTTTTCCCGGATGGCGGCCGAGATCCGCCAACTTGCGCCCGGGGCGAAAATCCACTCGCTCAACAGCGCGGGCATCCTGAAGTTTCCGCAGCACGCGGAAGACATCGTGCGGGCGGGCCTCGTCCTCTACGGCATCTCGCCGCTCCCGGAATTCCAAAGCGAATTTCGCCCGGCGCTGGCATGGAAGACGCGCGTGACGCTCGTGAAGGATCTCCCGGCCGGCGCGGGCGTCTGCTACGGCCGGACGTTCATCACCTCCCGCCCGACCCGCTCGGCTGTCCTCGCCGCCGGCTACGCGGACGGCTTTCCCCGACAGGTCTCCGGAAAAGGAGCCGCCGTCCTGATCCGCGGCTCGCGCTGCCCGTTGCTCGGAAGGGTCACGATGGATCAGATCGTCGTGGACGCGACCGGGGCCGGGGACATCGGCCCGGGCGAAGAGGCGGTCATCATCGGCAGCCAGGGCCGCGAGACCATCACCGCCGAAGATCTCGCCGCCCAGGCCGACACGATCGCGTGGGATATCCTCACCGGCATCAAAGGCCGCGTCGCGAGGATCTACCCGTGAGGTCTTCCATGGTCGTGAAGAGGAGGACCCAGAAGACTTGGATGAACACGGCCACTGGGATCTGGAGCAGCGGCGGCATGGAATAGACGAGGATCACGCCCGGAATCCACACGCACCAGGCCGCCACCACGACAGGGAAGACTTTTTCAAAAACAAAGTCCGCGCGGAAAATCTTTCTGAACGCGGATGGCCGGAACCCTTCGTCGCGGAGCAGGAACCATCCGACAATGAGCGGCACGGAGAGGAACGGGCTGAAGAGGAATTGATCGACGAGCACTTTGCGCGAGAGCGTGAACCAGTCGTGCCCGTCGCCGAACCAGACCGCCTGCAGCCGATACAGCAGGTCCACCAGCATGCCCAGTCCGCCCCACAACGGCGCGGCGGTAAGCAGGAGCCAGAGGTTCTTCCGGGTGGGTTTTCCGGATTGAAAAAACACGACGCGGAGGAGCTCGGGCAGCACGGCACCGGCGACCACATACGACAGGAAAGAGAACCCGTATCCCGCCTCCTGCTTCACCCTCGCGACCTCGCCGAGAAAATGCCTCGTCCCCTCGTGAGCGATGTAGAGCGAGAAAAACGCCAGCATCAGGCACTGGAGCAGCAGGCCGGGAAGGAAGTTGGCCTTCGCGGCCGCGCCAGCGAGGCGGAGGGATTGGCGGAACCGGCTCATTCGCGGCCAAGAAAGATGCGGCCTGCCCGGCGGCGGGCGTGATGATCGCCCGGCAGACTCACCTTGGCGGGACCGGCGGTATCGAGGAGCGAGAGCACGCGGCAGGTCTCGGCAAACCCCGGCTCCGGCACGCGGCTCCGGCGCAACCAGCGCAGGACGGTCCGGCGTCGCAGCGCGTCGGGCATCGCGCGGAGCGCGGGACAGGAGAGCGTTTGCGAAACTTCCGGCGTCTGGGATTCCATCCAGTCGTCCTCGTGGCGGAAAATCTGTGACGCCCGCAGAACGGCGCTGCGAAAGCTTTCGCCGAACGCCTTAGCGATGGCTGGGATCACGAGGTTCCGGATCCGGTTCCGGGTGTGTTCGAGTCCCGCATTCGTGTGGTCCTCGCGGAACGGGATCTTGTTCGCAGCGATGAAGCCGTTGATCTCGCCGCGAGGGATTTCGAGCATCGGGCGGACGATGCGGAGCCCGTTCTGCGTGGTTTCCGGCCTCATGCCCGCAAGCCCGGCAGCCCCCGATCCGCGCAGGAAGTTGAAAAGGCAGGTCTCGACCTGGTCGTCCGCATGGTGGGCGAGGAGGAGTCGCCGGCAGCGCCTGCGTTTCGAGCATTCGAGAAAAAATGCGCGCCGGAGATCCCGGGCGGCGGTCTCGAGCGACCGGCCGGTCGCCTTCGCGAACTCCTTGGTTCTGGCGCGGGCGGTCTCGATTTCAAAGCCCAGCAGCGCGGACTGTTTGGCGACAAACTTCGCATCCGCGCACGAGGATTTTCCCCGGAGCCCGTGATCGAGATGGCAGACGACCAGCTTTTGAAATCCGAGCCGCTTCAAGGCATGGAGGAGGGCCATCGAATCCCGGCCGCCCGAGACGCCGACAAGATACGTTCGGCCGCGCGGATGCTTCTCCATCGCCGCAGCAACCCCCGTGAGCACCGGATCAGATTTTTTCGGCACCGAAATATTTGTGGAGCGCCGTCGGGAGGGCGACCGAGCCGTCGGGCTGGAGGCCGGATTCGAGCAGCGCGACGTAGAGGCGGGCCAGCGCGGTACCGGATCCGTTGAGCGTGTGGCAGAAGCGGTTCTTGTCGCCTTTGAAACGAAGATTCATGCGACGCGCCTGATAGTCGCCGAAATTCGAGCAGCTCGAAACCTCGAGATACGCGTTCTGGCCAGGCGCCCAGACCTCGATGTCGTAGGTTTTTTCGGACCCGAACCCGATGTCGCCGGTGCAGAGCTCGATCACGCGGTAGTGCAGGCCGAGGAGCTGGAGCACCTTCTCGGCATCGGCGGTGAGCGACTCCAGCTCGGCGGCGGAATTTTCCGGCGTGGTGATCTTGACGAGCTCGACCTTGTCGAACTGGTGCATGCGGATGAGCCCGCGCGTGCCGAGGCCCGCCGAGCCTGCCTCGCGGCGGAAGCACGGCGTGTAGGCAACATATTTGACCGGCAGGGACGCGAGCGGGAGAATTTCTTCGCGGTGGAGGTTGGTGACCGGGACCTCGGCGGTGGGGATGAGATAAAGCTCGTCGTTCGCGCAGCGGTATTGCTGGTCCGCAAACTTCGGGAGCTGGGCCGTGCCGAAGAGCGCCTCGGGTTTTACCACCAGCGGCGGCAGGATCTCCGTGTAGCCGTGCTCCGCCGTGTGCAGGTCGAGCAGGAAGTTGATGAGCGAGCGCTCGAGCTTCGCGCCGGCACCGGTGTAACAGACAAACGCGCTTCCGCTGATTTTCCCGGCGCGCTCGAAGTCAAACAGCCGGAGCCGCTCGCCGATCGCGACGTGGTCCTCGACGCGTTCGAGCACGGGCTTCGCGCCCCATTCGCGCAGCACCGGATTGGCGGCGGCATCGTTTCCGACCGGCGTGGTCGGCGACGGGAGGTTCGGGATGTTGAGGAGAAGCTCGCGCTGCCGGGCGTCGAGCACGGTGACGGCGGCATTGAGTTCCTCCATCCGGCTCCCGAACGATTTCACCTCCGCTTCGAGAGCCGAGCTGTCCTGCTTCGAGGCGCGGAGCTTCCCGATTTCCTTGCTGAGGCGGTTGCGTTCGGCCTGGAGGCCTTGGAGGCTGGTGTCCGCCGCGCGGCGTTCCCCGTCGATCGCCAGCACGGCGTCCACGGCGGATTCGTGGCCGGGGCCGCGCGTGGCGAGGCGGGCTTTGACGGAGTCGGGGTTTTCGCGAATGAGTCGAATATCGAGCATGAGTTGGACAGAATGAACAAAATCGGCACAATGGGATAAGCAAAATCTTACATGGCCGCGCAATTCCGTGATTATTACCAAACGCTCGGGGTCCCAAAAACCGCCGGGGCCGACGAACTCAAGAGTGCATTCCGCAAGCTTGCCCGCAAATTCCACCCCGACACCGCGAAGAACAAAAAGGAGGCCGAGGAGAAATTCAAAGAGATCAACGAGGCCTACGAGGTTCTCGGCGATCCGGAGAAGCGGAAGCAATACGACGAATACGGGGCTGGCTGGCAACAGGCCGGCGGCCCGCCTCCGGGCTGGCAGCAGCCGGGCGGCGGATTCCGCGGTGGCGGAGGGCGCCCGGGCCGAGGGGTCGAGTTTGAAGGCACCGGGTTCAGCGACTTTTTTGAGCAGATGTTCGGCGGGGCGCGCCGCGGTGGAGGACGGGGTGGGTTCGGCGGGTTCGGCGGATACGAGGAACCTCCGCAGCGTGGCGAGGATGTCGAGGCCGACATCATGGTCACGCTCGAAGAGGCGTTCCACGGCTCGACCCGCCAGATTTCATTCCGTCGCGGGGAGTCCGGCAAGATCGAAACCTACACGGTCAAGATCCCGAAAGGCATCCGGGAGGGCCAGAAGATCCGGCTGGCCGGGCAGGGCGAGAGCGGCTCCGCCGGCAAGGGCGATCTTTTCCTCCGAGTCAAATTCCAGCGCCACCCGGACTTCGAAATCGAAGGGGCTGACCTCATCTACGACCTCGAGGTTCCCGCGTGGGATGCCGCGCTCGGCTGCAACGTCCATGTTTCGACGCTCGAAGGCCGCGCTAAACTGAAACTCGCACCCGGCACGCAGTCCGGAAAAAAACTCCGTCTCCCCGGCATGGGCCTCCCGCTCGGCGGCGGCAAGCGCGGCGACCTCTACGCGGTCGTTGCCATTACGGTTCCCACAGCGCTTGACGCCGACGAAAAGAAGCTCTGGGAACAGCTCGCAGCGAAGCACAAATAGCAGCCCCGTGAAAAGCGTCCTTCGTCTGCTCGCGGGATTGCTTTTGGTCTCGTCACCGCTTTGTTCCGCGAAGAGCGATCTGTCTGTTTCAGAGGCAATGAGACTCCTCGCCGCCGGCGACCAGAAACAGGCGGAAGCCAAGGTGCTGGAGGCACTGAAGCGCGACCCGCGCGATCCAGACCTTCTGTTTTTGGCCGCCGTCCTGGAACGAAGCCGGTTCGACGTCGCCGGGGCTGCGCGCGTTTTTGCCAGAACTATGGAGCTGAGCCCATCGTCACCAGAGGGGCTGGCCTCGGCGTGCATCCTGGGGGTGGATTTGTCGCGCGACCAAAGGAGCGCGCTCTACTACTTCAACGCGCTCCTGATCGTCAGCCGGCAGAACCCCGGCTCGATCCCGATCCAGTGGATGGCGGCAGTGATGACCCGCCAACTGACCAAGAAAGACCGGTTCCACCTGTCCTCGGACATCCAGAAGAGGATCCTCGAATGCGGGATCCGGGAATACGAAAAAGTCCTCGCGCTCATGGCCCCGCAGCCCGGCCCCGTGCTCGTCCACCAGACGATGGCGAACCTTTTGGATGACGTGCAGGGCTACGATGCCGCGCAGGTCCACCGGGAAGCGGCCCTGAAAATGGAGCGCAGGCCATGGAGCCTCCAGGCGGCCGCCGACACATTGACCAGGCTGGACCGCCCCGCGGAGG
>Ga0073936_10006382_pt1 | contig 15577 bp, 15 predicted proteins | sample AliMusrvi5mmetaG_FD_87041 | JGI IMG/M metagenome (GOLD analysis project Ga0073936, IMG submission 87041) | Freshwater lake bacterial and archeal communities from Alinen Mustajarvi, Finland, to study Microbial Dark Matter (Phase II) - Alinen... | ecosystem: Environmental > Aquatic > Freshwater >... | reverse complement strand
TGGCCGTGGCCACGGAGCGCAGTTTCGAGCAAGGAGCTGTCGATGCCGCCCCTGATATTGTCCATCGCAATGAACGGCCTGCCGGCCAGCAGGGCATTGGCCACGGACTCATCCAAGCTGCCGACGCCACCCTTGCGCACGGTGATCACGCTGGGGATCTCGTTGTACAAGGCCGCCGTCATCTTCTGCCTGTAGGTTTTCCCGGACTGCGACTGGTCGGCCTCCGCGAAATCGAGCGGAAAGTCGCAGGTGAGGATGCCGCCCGTTTTCAATGCCGGACTGATCATGCAGGCCATGGCGCGGGAGAGGTCGGACGGTGTCGCGAAATCGAAATCGGCGAAGAGAGAACTCAATATCGACGCGCTGATTGCACAACCAAAGGGACCCTCAAGTTTGACGCCGCCTGCCACGAACGTGCCCCCTCCGAAAGGGTGATAGCCCTCGCCCAGGATTTCGCAGCGCCGGTCGCCAGTCTCCACTATGATCGGTGCGCAAACAACTTGTCGCAACTGCGGCAGGAGGTCCCGGGCAGCCTGGCTTTGCAACGCGATGCTGGCCACATGAAGGGGCATGGTGTCCGTCCTCCACTTGGCATTTTCCGGTTTCGTGCCGTCGGCCCCAGCGGACTTCACCCGCTCCCGTCGAGCGATACGTTTCCCCAAGGTCTCGACGAATTCGACAAAACGTTCGGGCTTGACTGCGGTGATCACAGCCCCGCGGGAAGAATCCCGGACGATTTCAACGACGGTCGTGCCGCGTATGAAAACCCTGTTGGTCTTGGCAGCCAGCTTGAAAATCACGCGCGAGGACCGACTGTGGTCGATCCCGCCGACAGGAAGGGGAATGACGTCAGCCGGGACCTTCGCCTGAGGGCAATACCCATGCGGCCGGGCATAGTACACAAGCGTACCGAAGCTCACCTTCTTGCCGGACTTCGAAGAGCCATCGCCATAGAGTTTGGCATATTCCCCGGGCTCGTCCTCGGGGGACCAGTCCATCAGCAAAGCCAGACCGTTTTTCTTGCCCACCGAATTGAAGACGGCCCAGGCGACGCGGGACCAAATCTCGTATTCCGGTTTTTTGGGAATGAACCCCAGCACTCCGCGAACATCATCAATGGAAACGTCACTGCCGGAGTCGCCCTTTTCGGAATCATTGTCGTGCTCGTCGTCCTCCGGAGTGGCGGATTGTGCAAGCGGCTCGATCACTTGGGGCAACTTGGGATTGATCCACAAGTCGGGGTCGTAGGAAACAAAACACAGCCGCCCGGCATCCTTTGTCGCCGGATCGAGTTTGAGGCCGAGATCGGCAAAATGCGCCTCCACCGCATGGAACGAGCCTTTATGGAGATCGCAGCTTTCCCGGACGCGGACCAGAGCCTTCATGCCGAGCCCCGACGGCGAGGTCCAGCAGGCCAGGCAACAGGGATCGGATTCAAGCACGTTACGGATTTGAAGCACCGTCAGGTCCGCGTGATCACTTTCGTCGAAATCACACTGGAGCAGGCCGTTGTGGTCCAGTCTGCCTTCCGCGGCCGCGTCTTTCCTTGCTCCGCTGATGACCCCGGAGAGGGAAACAGCATGAAGGCCGCGTTTGGCTTTTTTGTAGGCCTCCTTGCTTTCCGTGGCAAGAATCTCCCGGACATAGGTGACAATGCTCTGCCAGCGGCCGGTTTTCGTGTTCTCGAGAAGCTCGGCGACAGAGATGGCATGCGACGGTTGCGTTGCGAATGCCTTCTCGAAATAGGAAACCTGCATGCCGCACAGGAATTCTTGGACCTCGACATCCGGGGTGCCGGAGTTCATAGTGTCCTGGTCAGCGCCGCCCGGCACTTGATTCACCGGCCTCGTTCCTGTTGGCGCAGGAGCGGGGCCGTTTTCATCTGGGCGCGGTGGCGGAGGCATCGGGGGATTATTCACGGGGTTGTTGTTCACGGGGTTGTTGTTATGACCGCCGGGATCGCCCGACGCAGATGACTGATGGTCTTGATGTTCGTATGAATTAGTCATGATCGTAGTGTTTTGGGGGTTGAGGGCCACCTCATGCCGTGATACAAAACCGGTGGGTTACCAAACCACGGGTCGTTCCAGACATGGGCGGCCCGGCTTGCGTTAGACGATAGAGCTGTGGGTGGTTGCAGCGGATTCGCCGGCCTGTGGATGAAGCCGCGATGACGCCCCGTGAGGAGCCGAGCTGAAATATTCTCGGATCAGTCGGCCTCTGTCAGTCGCCGCGACCATTCCGATATTGCCAGCAGCTTCAATGGACACCAGCGGATTGCAACTGATCCCGTTTGAGGGGTCGGTGAAGTAGTCCGAGCCGTCAACAAGTCCCAGGCCTTCGACCATTTTGAGGAACCAGACATCGAACGCCATTTTGGATTTCAGGAAAAGGTGAAGCACGCGGGCATCGATCTGGCCCAGATGATTGGGCTGCAAATGCACGCACACGAGCCACAGGTCCTCGACGGACTCATGGACGCCAGCACCGGATGGTTCCTCGACCTCCCGGATGAGGACATACGCCAGCAATCCGAAGAGATGGAAATTCTCCAGTGCGAATTGTTTGGCAAGAGCCACCGGAATATCGAAGTCCTCGGAGGAGAGGCTACCCTCGGGCACGACTCCCGGATATTGGCGACGGAAATTGTCATTCCAAGCCGGATAAATGAGGCCGCTGGGAATCAAGGCATGGAGGAATCTGGCACGAATGGCTCGTGCGGGTCCGAATTGTCCGAACAGATCGTCGAGTATGACCTGTTCCACCCACGCGATGAGCAAGCGGCCTTTCGGCGTAGAAATGCAAAAGAGAGCCGCTGCTTTCCAACACACAAAGTCGTCGGTGGTGTCGCCCGCGCCGCAAAGGCTGAGCGTCGCAAATTGGTCCGCACAGATATAATCGCGAAGCTTCTGCGGCGTAACCCCGGCCAGCGCGGCGATATCGCTCAGCCGAAAATACGCCGTCGATTTGATAATGAGAGCGAGTACGCTGCCAAGTTCGAGGCAGTAATATCTCACCGCCCTGGGCTTTGCCAATTCCGACGTCGGCAGGCAGGCGAGGTAATCACATTGCTTCCGTTCGACTTCATCGGTGTGGTCGGCCAAGCAGGTCGCCAGGTACTCATCGGACGCGCAGACAAGTTCGCGGTGCGTAATCAGATCGTCGCGGACGGGCAGCGTTGCATAATTCCGCACGAGGCTTGCGGCAAGTTTTTGGACTTCGAGGGGAGTGATTTCAATATTCGGGCTATTCTTCATTTTTTTTTGTCGGTTGGGGTTGTTGGTCACAGGGTTGTTGGTCACAGGGTTGTTGGTCACAGGGTTGTTGGTCACGGGGTTGTTGGTCACGGGGTTGGGTGATGGCATCCGTCTCGCCCCCGCGATAGCGGAGGTAGCGGTTGCCCTGATCGAAGTTTGCCGGTCCTGGGAGACGGGGGGCTTCGTGTTGATGTGGTCCTCCGGGGAGGACATGGTGTGTTTGTTTTCGGGTGTTTTCATGTTCGTGTTGGTTCCGCTGTTCTCCTCGGCGGAAAGGATTTGGTTTTGTGTCTGGTCCATTTTCATATGGGAGATTGGTTGGGATGGGATCGGGCCGGGGGGTCTCGCGTCCGAAGGCTAGCCACGGTCCTAGTCGAGGAGGGCGTCCAGCTCGGAACGGCGGAAGCGGTACTCCCCTGTAGGGGTGCGCTTCGGTTTCAATTTTTTTTGCTTGATCCAGCGTCTCATCGTGGGCACGCTGACCGAAAGATGACTGCAAGCTTCTGCGGTGCCGATCCAAGGTTCGGGTGTTTCATTTCGAGGAGAAGTTGAGGTGTCAGAGGCGGGCGATGATGTGTGATGCGCTGTCATATGCCCCCCATTATAATCAACGGATACACAATCGATTTGCCCCGTTGCCGCCCCTTGCACGATGGTTGAAAAACCAAGAAGTGCTCCTGCACGATCATCCTTTTCCGGATTCATCGCTTTGCACGATCCCCAGCCCCCAAATCATCACCTTGTACGATCTCCCCGGCTGCCCAGAGTCGAAAAGCATGAACTCCCCCACCGCCAGGAAGAGCCAAATGGATTTGCAAGAGCAAAATTCAAAAAAGGGTTCGGAATCTTCATTTTTTTTCTGAGGGCTTAAGATTTGTTCGTATGACCACTCCAATGTGCAATGGAGGAAACGGTGGTGATTGCGTCATAAAATACACAACATCAGTATATAGCAGCGTTTTCAACCGGGACTGAGTCGTGGTCGGTGTCCCGAAAAACAAGACGTTGAATTAATGTCGTGGAAATCGTCAGCGGCCCCGCGAGAGTCGCGATTTATCCTGAGAAACTCTAAATTTGGCTCGCCCGTGGCGGGAAGCGACGGTGAAATGTCAGAATGTCCGACACGTCTGGACCACTTGGCGACGTGGCCGTGAAGCCCCTGATCTTGGGCGGATGGCGTCAGGATGGCGTAACCCAAGGGTGAATCTCTACGAGTTCGACGCCGTGTGCCGCAATCCGTAAGCACACTGCCAGAGGGAGGTCACGGACTAAACCGCCCTGGAAAACAAAACGCCCCGGATAGCACGAGCCATCCGGGGCGTCTTGTTTGGTGCCGGTCAGTTCTTGAAACGGGTGTTGGGCTGACCGTTATCGTGCAGCTATGGTGGTTCTGCCGTCATGTCGGTTTTACAGCGGAATCCAGAATGCGTTCGATTCCCGCCACGGGCAGGGCCGTATCCCGTGATTGCCTTGATCCGATCTGCCTGCGAACCTGACGGTGGGCTCCCGACTCCGGTCCTTGCCGAAAAAGGCTGCGGTTTCTTCCATCGAATAGGCACACCGCGATCCAGATTCACGCCAATCACCGGCGTTTGGCTCTATTTCCATTTTTCTTGGTTTCTTTTCCTTCAAGCCGGGATTTCAGCAGGGCGTGACACTCAATGATCGTTTTGTCACCCACTGCCAAAATCTTATGCTTTTCGAGAACGTCGCTTATCTTCCGAATGTCGGACGGATCCATATTCGAACTCCTGGAGCCGAATAACGTTACCAAGAAATGTTTTATCTTCTTCTTGGTTCGGCTGTCTCTTTCGAGACTAGCCAAGAAACCATCCACCTTCGTTGCAAAATCGCCCCTATCCAGCCGGCTTTCGCCAAGATTGAGAAATGTCTGAAACGCGGGTGACTGCACAAAGGAGAGTGTTATATCTATCCATTTATCATGGTCACGGGTTTTAGGGCCTTTCCTTGAACGATTCTCGGATTCTTTGACTTTGCATTCAAAATACACCTTGTGCTTTTTCCAAAACCCATAGAATCCAGAGTTGAGCAGTCGGAGCATTCGTTGGTGCATACCAAAAACTGGGGCTTTCGCATGGTATGCGAATATAGCATTTGCTTCGTCCCTCATCTCCTGAGGAACTTCCATTCCTGGAACGAAAGTCTTGCGTATTTTTCTCACGTCAGCTATCTCGGAGAGTTCACTTTTTATTTGAGCAATGTTTTCTTCCGCACAGCGGAGCGCCTCAGGATAAAGCGGCAACTTAAGAGATTCAGTAATGCTATCCAATCCAGCTTGCAAATATCGCTCATGATTTCTTTCTCTTTCGATCGTAACAGGATCGAAAACAACAAGGAATTCTCTGTACGCATTTTTGAGAACATTCCAAGGGACCCTGGACTTGGGCGCGTCCGCCGTGTAGCGCAACGCCTCCTCCAACTCGCATGGCAATTCCGGGCGTTCTATTTTCGTGCGTCTATCAGAGTTCTCAAGAGCCTCTTCCAGATTTCTCAGACATTCCTCATCCACAGAAGGAGGATCAGGCTTCGGGTCCGGTCTCATGGACTCCCTATAGATTTCATGAAAACGTAAAGCCAACGGTCTGACAACAGGGTCGACACAGAACAATTCCAGATGATCATAATAGGCCGGGTCAACCGGAATTCCAAGCTCCTTTGCAAGGGCTTTCATTGTGATAATATTCATACAGCCTACGATCTTGTTCCGCTGGTCTATCAGCCTGGACTCGGCTTCCTTCTGCAATGCAAATGCTGCATTCACCAATGCCCCCACATCGAATTCTGTGGACCTCGACGCCAACATTGCAGCGAGTCTGGCAATTTCTCCGGCATCTCTCAGCTTGAGATAATCGTTTACATGGCGCAGGTCGACCCAACCATAGGGGACAGGCCCGTTTTCCGTTGCGGGATAGAACGACTTACACGATTCGGGGGACACCTCCTCCTTATGCTCCTGGTACAGCTCCGCACTAGCCTCGGGGGACAGCTCAACATATTCAATTTCCTCCATCTCTGAAGTCACCTTCGGTTTCTTTCGTTTCATGACGTGTTGCATTGCTAGCCAATACTCGACCGGCGTCAAGCCCATTTACATCCACAGTACGATCATCCATTCCCCCTGGCGTGACGACTTCTCTGCACGTACATCGCTCTTGGAATCCGCGCCTTACCCTGGCCCCGGTTTGGCAAGCAGCCCGGCGAAGGTCTTGGGCGTGATGGTCTTCTTCTTGTCGGCATAGATGGCGGACGTGATACGGATGTCGGAATGGCGGAGGTAGCGGCTGGCTTCGAAAATGCCGTGCTCGCTGGCAATGATGCTGCCGATTTCCTTGCGCAAGGTGTGCAGGGGTTTTGAGGCCTCCACGCCCTGGGCTCTCAGCCATGTGAGGACCTTCATGAAGACCGCATCGCAGCGGTAACCACGGGATTTCTTTTCGCGGTTTGGCGCATGCGGGCTTTCAATGACGAACAGTGAGGTCGGATTCATCGCCCGGTAGCCTCGGAACAGGGCGAGAGTGTCATCGTCCAGGTCGATCACTCCGGCGCTGTCCTCGCTCTTGAGTTCGTGGAATTCGGAGGTTTCCACCCGCAGGACGGAACCGGGGAAGTCGAAGGCCCGCCAAAGCAGGTTGTCGATTTCGGAGCGCCGCAGGCCGCAAACCAACGCGAGGACCATGACCTTGAATGCCTCGGGATCGGTCCCGGCGATTTCCTTCTTGGCGAGCGCAAGGATGGCATAGGGGTCCATTTTGGACACATAGCGCATCGAGGGAGCTTTTTCCAGGGACACTCCATCGAAGGGCAATGGACGAGGAACAGCATGTTCCTCCTCAATGAAAGGCAGGATTTTTTTGCCGAACAGCGCCTTCGAGTTCCTGATCAGACTGTTGACGGTAACAATGGCGCGGCGTTTGGCGAGCGGATCACTTTCGGCATCCCGCAGGCGACGGTTCTTCCAGGCCACTACTTCAGCCGGTGTGAGATCCGCCAGTTCGACGGCATCAACCATTGCCCGCCACTCCGATAGTCCGCCACCGTGGATATCGTGTTTGCGTTCATGCGTGAGCCCCTTGATTTCGGACACGATCCGGCGGAATGCCTTCGCGTATGCGTCGAGGCTTTGGCTGCGCGCCGATGAAATGCGGCAGGCGGTGTCAATGAATGTTCCAACTGTAAGGCTCGCCGAGGATATATTGTCAGCCGGGGGCCGGTAAGGAGCCAAGCCCGCTTCCCACCCGTCCCGAGCGACAGTTTCGAAAAGCTCGGCGGCACGTTTCGCCGCTTCCCTCTGGTTCGATGTGTTCAGGCATACCTGGGCACGTTTGCCCCGGAACGAAAAACGGCATGAATAGTCCGCCACGCCATGGTCTTTGAACAAGCGTCCCGCAACAGTCCAGTATCTGGCATCGCCCCTAGAGAAAGAACGGGTCGGGGAATCTTCCGGCAGTTTTCCGGCAGTTGTCGCGCGTATGAATAACTGCGATTGATCGTCATTAACTGCTTGCATAAGGAGACAAATACCCTTATCTTGAACGCGTTGCAACTATCAAATGCGATCATTCGCGATCATCCATAAGTCATTGATAATGCGTTTTAGGGCAGACTGTAAATCTGCTGGCGAAAGCCTACGATGGTTCGAATCCATCTCTGTCCACCATTTGATAATGAATGAGTTACGGTAGAAATCTAACATCATTCTAGCGACACTCCGAAGAGCATGGAGGCCATTTGGAGGCCACTTCTGCAGGCCACGGAGTCGGGTGAAAATCGAATTATCCCCGTGTTGGCGCACAAGGCAGCCGAAGAACATCGGCACTGGCATGATCGGAAATGACGGCCTGGACGATCCATCAAGCCCGCCGGAGACTACCTCAGTGGGCGGGCGGCCAAGGCCTTTTCTTTCGTTCAATTTCGCTGAGCAAGACCAGAAGCAGATGGTTCAGCAGCGGGAGATCGAGTTCGGGGTTTGAGGGTAGCGCGGTCGTAAATTCCCTGATCGCCGGATCGAGCCATTTCTTTTGCAACGGCAAGCGGAGGTCTTCCGGAGATTTGGCAAAGGCGTATGCCATCCACCGATTTTCCGGCGTGGACGGTTTCCGGCGGCCTAACCTAAAAGACTCGCCGAAGTCCGCCACCATCTCATCCGGCAGGAGTTGCGCCCAGGGTTCGTAGTCCCTGACGTAACGAAGGTGCGGGCAGATAACATCATCCCACAGTTGGATGAGAGCCTTGACTTCCTCGTACCGCTCCAACTGGTCCCAGCGCGGTCTTTCCTTTAACCGGATCGGGTAATGGAGTACCAGCATCTCTTTCTTGAAGGAGTCGAAGGGTTCGTCACCGAACAACCACCCCTTGGACGCGCCCGTAATCCTATAAAGGCGATCCGCCAGTTTTTCCGAGAGCCTCGTCCGGCCCCGCTCGACGTGATAAATGACGTCCTTGCCTATTCCACACCACCCAGCCAGGCGTTCTTGGGAGATGGGCAAGTGCTGATTCAAGGCCTCCCCGAAAAGTTCCCGTACCCGCTTCAGTCGGTTTTCTTGAGATTCCTTGGACGTTGAGTTCGTGATCTTGGTTCCGTCGGTGGGGTCTTTTGTCGTTTTCATGGGTTCTGGGTGGTGGCCCTGATTATTTTTTTGGGGGGAAAATGGGATGTCAAGCGACGGGCTGCGGTGGGCCTTTGGCCCACCGCGATCCCGCCGCCCAGGGCCAATTCTAGCTTCTCGACCGGGGGGATCAAGAACAATACGGCCATTTGGTGATTGACATGGCCTGAGTCAGAAGGAAGCATTTGCGGCATGCCAATTCCGCAAGTCCAGCACCTCATCACAATCAAGGACCTCGCTCAACGGTGGAACGTGAGCGGTCGCACCATCACCCGGCGGATCAAGAACCACGAGCTCCGGGCTCTGAAAATTGGCAAAAACCTCCGTTTTCGACCAGAAGACGTGACCCGCTTCGAAAATGCCGCCCTTATTCAATGATCCGGCAAAACGCCGACCTTGACGTTTCAAAACAGCCACGGCCGACCCTCTCAAATCCGATGTCCAATCAGCCAACCCCATCGAATTTTTCCCCACGAACAAAATCCCATTATGAGAACCAAGACCCCAACCCGCCACCAGAAGCGGACGAAGTGTACCGCAGCCCAAAGGCGGCCGAACTCCACCAGCCTTGCCCTCAAACGGCGCGACTTGTTGATCGGCTTGATCGACAGGCCGCATGCCGGCGAGTCCGACATTGGCTGCCAGGACCGGATCGAAAAGGCTGTCCGGGAAAACTGCGCGCTGATCGAGGCCGCCGATGAAATTCTGTCCGGCACCATCACGCCCGGCCGGATGTTCATCGTGACCCAGCGCGAGACCCACGAGGCGCTCCACTGTACCTGCCGGCTGCGGATGTACATTATGTCGTGCGCGTGCGATGGCGGGTTGAGCTGGGATGTCCCGCTCGACATCCGTTTCCCGGCGTCCGACTCGCAGAGTCTGGCCGTCTACCGCGACCGGATTCTGGAAACTGCGATCTATCCGACGATCAGTCTTCTGGCGGACATCTGCGAATCCTCGAAGGCGGCCGAGGACGCCTTCATCGGAAAGCTCAAAAACCAAGCGGTGCAATACTAATGTTAGAAACCCCGAACATGAATACTCACAAGAGTGACAACACGAACACACACCTGGATGGCGGCTCCTCGGAACCGCCGCCGCAACCCAATGGGCAAGCTCGCGCAGGAGACGACGAGTCCCGCAGGCGGCGGCAGGCGATCAACCGGCAATTACTCAAATGTCGCAAACGGACATCCGCCGACATCTTCAAGCAGGCAAAGGCCGATCTCACGATCCCTGACTTGTGGCCGGAGTTGGGTTTGTCAGGCTATTGTGGTCCGACCTGAACCTCGCCTTTCCGCACCGACCGCAATCACAGTTTTTCAAACTACAAGGGAGGTCACAGGTGGAAAGACCACTCTACCGGCGAGGGCGGCGACGTGATGGATTTCATTTTGAAGGCACGCGACAAAGACATGAGCGATGTCCGCGAATGGTTGATGGAACGGTATGACGGCAAAACCTGGACTTTTCCGCTGGGAGAAAAGTGGGAATGTCAGCCGTGGTTCCGGACTGCCTCACCGATGCCAATCAAGGTGCCGAAATTCAAATTGCGGACCTGCACCGAAGACGAACTGCGGCAGGTTGCGCTCAGCCGGGGGCTCAGCGAGGCCGGGGTTATTGCAGCGGCGGACGCCGGCATTCTCCGTTTCAGCTCATGGCAAGACAGGCCGTGCTATGTGATCACGGACAATACAAGGCGCGCAACGGAAGCTCGAGCCCTAGATGGCCGGGGATTCGGCTTCGAAGGCTGCCACAAGGCGGCGCCCCTGGCCGGGGTGGACAAGTCCTGGCTGCCGGGTGCCACCCACCTGCGCGATGCCGTACCGGACACCAGCGTGCTGCTCGTGGAAGGCGCCACCGACCTCCTAGCGGCCTATGACCTGTACCACGACTACCGTGAAAACCTCGGGGGGCAAAATAACTGGGTGCCGGTCGCGCTCCTCGGAGCCGGCTGTAAGCGCCTTGACCCTGAATGCGGGGAGCTCATTGGCGGGCGGCACGTCCGGATTGTGCCCGACGGGGATATTGCCGGCGATCAGATGGTCCAGCACTGGGCGCCTCAGCTCCAAAAACTCGGGTGTGCGGTGGATATCGTCGAAATGCCACGCGGCAAGGACCTATCAGACATGCGCCCGGAAATTAACCCAACCGAAATTTTCTCATGAAAGTACACACGACAACATATATCCCCGAGCGGGATCACTCACAGGCACAAAGTCCACCGGAATCCGCGCCTAACAATCGTGATTCCGTACCACCGGATGCCGACGATGGCATCGTATCCCAGTCGCATGATGATCCCTGTCATGATCGTGTTCCGGCAGACGAAGCGGCACATTGTGTCCGAGATCCGCTTCCACCGGAAATCGAAGATGTAAATCCACCCCAGCGGCCGTTCCGAATCTATCAATATCAAGTTCCCACCCTGGAAGCGCCACCATGCTCCCCCGATCCCGGACCTCCGGACACGGCCGACGACAACGTTCCCCGGCTGTGTGCGGGACTTAATTCTGACCGTCCCGGTCGCGGATCGGCACCTTGCGGCCGCCCGCCTTCGGTACCGCAAAACCGCAACGGGACTGCGGCCCAGCAGGACAATGGATTCGACCCTGCCAACATATACTATGAGTCCCCTTCGTCGGTGTACTATGTCGGGGTAGGCACCGGTTTCAGCAAATACAGCCGCAGGGCTCCAGTGATCCACGGCATCATGAAGTACTTAAAGTCACGGAACCAGCGGAACGAAGGCAATCAGGATTTCAAGCGGTTGGCGGAAGGACTGTTAGCGGATATCGAAACGACCAGGGCTGTTGCCTGGGCGGGCTCCATCGCCGGCTATCCACCAGGCAGGCACATTTACGGGGACACCGCCTTGCTCGTGACCCAGGGCCCTCGGTTGATCGATCCAGTTCCCGGAGATATTCCGGTTACGGCAATCCGACCAGCGACGGCAGCCGCGCCCTAGCGGAAGGCAAGGGACTCAAACCGGACCTGGTGAACGGCAACAAGGTCCGCATCGAAGTGTCGGGCACGCGCATCCGGATCTGGGTGGACGACGTGCAAATCGCCGACCTCCGGGACGACAAGATGAATGAAACCATCGGCGGCCAGACCCTCGACCACGGCGGCGTCAGTGTGACCTGGGGATTCGAATCGATGGGTTGGATCCGGAATTTCTCGGCCAGGCGGCTGTGAGTCCGGGGACAGGACATGGCCCCATGCCTCTCTGGTGACAATTGGCGTCACCCGGACATTGGTGCGGCGCTATGGTCCGCTCATGAGCAACCCCCACCGCAGCCCAATCCGGCGCTCGCGGATTTTGCGCTTAAAATCGGCCGCAGGCTGCGCTTGAGCATGCCCATGCACGACGACATGACACGCGACCACGGACTCCAGTCCCTTGACGCCCTGGTTGCCCGCTGGGGCCTGACCAATCACGGGTTGGTCGAAAAGTCCGTCGAGCAATTGAATCACAAGCAAGTCCAACGGGCGCGCCACGGCCGGCAACTCACCCTGCCGATGATGCGGAAAGTGGCGCGCGCCCTCAACGATGCCATCCTGACCCGCCTGCCCAAGGACGAGCGGCCGAAATTCTCACCATACGCCCACAAGCACCTGTTCAATTACGCCAAGGGCCATGACGCGGACTGGACCGATCCGAATGCCCACTTGATATCCGCCCCTTCCGAAGCGTGCTGACGCCCATGATCTCACGCATGGTGGCTGGAGGTTGCATTGTGGGCCACGGCCGAAGACTAGGCGGAGTGTGATGTGATTGATCATCGCTCATTGGTCGGAGGAAGTGGAATCGGCCGGGACGCGTGGGGCGGGGATTCGTCTGGCAACGATTTTCCTTGGTCAGCCCGGAAATGGCGATACGAATTCCTCTGGAAGGGCGTTCTCCACAGGCCGTCCACCGGAAAGTAGTCATGAAATATCCCATCGATTCAATGTTCGGGCTGGCCATTATGGCCGGCTCGCTTGCAAGTCCCGCCTTCGCCGTGATCAACATCGCCTATGTGCCGATCGGCAACGCCGGCAATGCGAATGACTCCACCGGCTACGGAGCGGTGGCCTACAACTACCAGATCGCCAAGAACGAGACGACCGTCGGGCAGTACGTGGAGTTTCTCAACGCCAAGGCAAAGAGCGACCCTTACGCGCTCTACAACGCGAACATGGCCAGCCAGGCCTCCATCGCGGGGATTTCACGCAGTGGCAGTGCCGGGAGTTACTCGTATTCCGTGATCGGTAGCAGCGCGAACAAGCCAATTGCCTACGTGAGTTGGTTCGATGCGGCGCGGTGCTGCAACTGGGTGCAAAACGGCCAGGGCAACGGCAGCACGGAGACGGGAGCCTACTCGCTCAACGGCGCGATGAGCGGGATCATCACCAGGGACGTGGGTGCTACCGTCTGGATCCCCACTGAAAATGAATGGTATAAGGCGGCCTATTACGATCCGACGAAGGGCGGGACGGGTGGCTACTGGCTTTATCCGACGCAGAGCGATACGCTGGGCGGGAACACGATAGGGGTGGCGGATTCAGCGAATTATTACGATGGGGATTACGTTGGCGTTCCCGGCACGATGGCGTTGACGGATGTCGGGGCGTATGGAACGAATTCGGAAAGTTTCTACGGCACCAACGACCAGGGTGGGAACGTGTGGGAATGGAACGACGGCGCCCCTGGTGCGCGCGGGCGGCGTGGGGGCAGTTGGGGCTACGGCGACACCTTCATGACCTCCTCGAACCGTGTCGCCCTCTCCAGCCCAACGGGCGAGTTCGAGATCCTCGGGTTCCGTGTTGCCAGTGTCCCTGAACCGAGCGCGATGGTTCTGGCGATCCTGTCTGGAGTCGCGGCGTTGATCCGCCGGAAAAGGTGATGCATCCTTGGCAAGTGCCTCGGCCGCCACGCCCTCCGGCACTGACTCCGGCGGAATTGGTCGGGCGTCACGCCGATATCGCGTTCTGGTTGCGGGCGGGGAACCGTTCGATCGCATGGATCGTGGACAGGACGGGCAAGAGCGGGGGGACGGTACGGTTGGTGAAGCGGTTGCTGATCGCCATGGGCGAGGATGTCACCCCTGCGGAGGGCGGCCCGACAGGTCCAGCCGCGACTTGATGGCCGATGAGGTGCGGTTGGCGCGGCTTCGGAAGATCGGTGTCAAAGTGATCGAAGCCTTGGACGGGAAGTGACCGGTCAGGCAGGAAGCGGCGGTGACGGGCGCGGGTTCATCGCGGGTACTGCCAAGGGTGAAAGCTCAAAAAGCTCAGCGGCGAGGGCTCTCTTTATCCGGTGACAATTGGCGCCACTCCGCCGCAGCCACCCACAACAAGGTCATCGGTTACCTGATGGATCTCATCATGTGCCAGCGTAAGGCAATCACACCTGATTCCCATGAAACTGCTCCATCCCTGCTATCCGTTCGCGCTTGCCGCCGTTCTCAGTGTGTTCCCCACGCTCGCCGAACCGGTCGCGCGGCCGGTCATTGCTCCCTTGCTCCAGCCTCTTGTTGATCACCACGCCCTTGCCGGCGCTGTGACCCTTGTGGCGGACAGGAACCGCATCCTCGACATCGAGACCGTCGGTTATGCCGATATCGCGGCCAACAAACCCATGACGCAGGACGCCCTCTTCTGGATCGCTTCCATGTCCAAACCGATGACCGCCGCCGCATTCATGATCCTGGTGGACGAGGGCAAGGCCAGCGTGGACGACCCGGTGGAAAAGTACCTGCCCGAGTTCAAGGGGCAGATGGTCGTCGCGAACCAAGCCCAGCCGGATGCTCCGCTGGAAATGCCGGTGCATCCCGTCACCATCAGGAACATCCTCAGCCACACCGGCGGAATGGCATTCAGTTCGCCGATGGAAACTCCCACCCTGGACATTTTCCCACTCGCCGAGCGTGTCCGCAGTTATGCGAAGATGCCGCTCCAGTTCCAGCCCGGATCGAAATACCAATACGCCAATGCCGGCATCAACACGGTCGGCCGCATCATCGAAGTGCTCGGCGGCATGCCATACGAGGATTTCATGCGGAAACGCCTGTTTGATCCGCTCGGCATGAAGGACACCACCTTCCGTCCCGATAAGGACCAGATTGCCCGGCTTGCCAAATCCTACAAGGCCACCAAGGACAATTCTGACATCGGGGAAACCACCGTCGGCCAGTTGAAATACCCGCTCGACGACCCGTCCCGCCAGCCGATGCCCGCCGGCGGATTATTCTCCACCGCCAGCGATACCGCAAGGTTCTGCCAGATGCTGCTCAACGGCGGCACGTTCCGGGGAAAACGCGTTCTGTCGGAAGCCGCTGTCAAGCAACTGACCAGCCGCCAGACACCCGCAGCCCTGCCGCAGAGCTACGGTCTCGGCTTCTCCATCGAAGGCGACACCTACGGCCACGGCGGCGCATACAGCACGAACATGAACGTCGATCCCAAACGCCGCCTCATTACCGTCTTCATGGTCCAGAATGCCGGTTGGCGGGAGGAGGGCAAACAGGCGCTACCCATCTTCAGCAGGGCCGCCATAGAGGCATTCGGCTCGAAATGATCGGGGCGGAATGGTCTGCCAAGGAATTCCCATGCCGGGAGTTGGGCAAGCGGGTGGATGCGGTTGTTCGTCCGCCGACACCATTCCCATCATCGGATGATCCGTTCCTGATCTCACTCATGGTGATAGTG
>Ga0073936_10006380_pt1 | contig 15582 bp, 13 predicted proteins | sample AliMusrvi5mmetaG_FD_87041 | JGI IMG/M metagenome (GOLD analysis project Ga0073936, IMG submission 87041) | Freshwater lake bacterial and archeal communities from Alinen Mustajarvi, Finland, to study Microbial Dark Matter (Phase II) - Alinen... | ecosystem: Environmental > Aquatic > Freshwater >... | reverse complement strand
CAGCTAAGCCGTTTATCTTTAAAGTCACTGGCCGTTTTTTAATGGCTACGGTAGCTTGTTGTTAATTTTTTATTGACATCAAAAGTGTCAACTACTTTTAGGCCGCTATGAAGGATGCCTGAAAATCTTCTTCTTTCCTGAGTAATATAGCTTGCGCGTTTCGTTGCTCTTACCAGGACGATACACGTGTTGTTCGGTGGCATCCACTAATACACAATCATTGGCTAACTGCTCAGCGGGCAGGGTAACCAGCTCTTTTGATTCTTGATTATCTTTCTGGATATCCCATACCTCAGGACTAGGTAAAACAGAGTTAATAAGCCGCAAACGACGAAGATCACGTGAAATATCACATTGTGTCAGTCCAAACATGAGTCCAATGACCAGTTGGGGTATATGCAGACGTAAATAGGACAATACGGACACTGTTCGCTGAGCTAGCGATTGGTCAAACTTACGTCCAGCACCCATTGCTCGTTTTCGATCCTCTTGAGTATGCTTTCCTATTTCATAGTCGGGTAGTTTGGCCTCCATTTTCTCAATCATATCCCAAAACTCTTCAGCCGGAACACCTGTGAAAGCACGTATCAATGCTGGGTTTTTAGTTTTATCCAAATATCATAGAAATCAGCAATTTTACTAAATTTTACCAAAATGGCTGCAAGCATGATTCCTTATGGTCTCGCTTCATTTCTTGTATTATCCGAATAAGTTAGGTCTTCACAGGAGCCTTTAGAATTAATTCATGGTGCCCAGGGGCGGAATCGAACCGTCGACACGAGGATTTTCAGTCCTCTGCTCTACCGACTGAGCTACCTGGGCTTTACAGTGATTTGTATCTTGTTGAGGATGGTGCCCAGGGGCGGAATCGAACCGTCGACACGAGGATTTTCAGTCCTCTGCTCTACCGACTGAGCTACCTGGGCGCTGCTACAAAAGATAGTCATTAGACTCGATTATTCGAATTTAGTCAATAGTAACTTTAAAATTTAATAAAATTAAGAGGCTCATACCTAATTATAATCGGCCTTTAACATCAAGCTATCGCTGATCTACTGATTAAAGTATGGTAATATTCCTGCCTAAAGTTATTACATAGGGCACTAACATGAAAGCAAATATTGGTTTAATCGGTTTAGCAGTAATGGGGCAAAACCTGGTTTTAAACATGAATGATCACGGTTTTACAGTCGCTGTTTATAACCGTACCACCCGTACAGTCGATGAATTTTTAGAAGGCCCGGCAAAGGACACGCGGGTAGTCGGTACCCATTCTCTTGAAGAATTAGTGTACAGCTTAGCCACGCCTCGTATTGTGATGTTAATGGTTAAAGCGGGTGAGGTGGTTGATCAATACATTGATAAGTTAGTCCCACTCTTGTCAGCCGGTGATATTATTGTCGATGGTGGTAACTCATTATTTACGGATACCAATCGTCGTACTGCGGCTCTTACAGAACAAAATATTAATTATATCGGCACCGGTGTGTCAGGCGGAGAAGAGGGCGCACGTCATGGGCCGTCAATTATGCCCGGTGGAAATCAAGCCGCATGGGCTACCGTAAAACCCATATTTCAGGCGATCAGTGCTCACGTTGAAGGTGATCCTTGTTGTGAATGGGTCGGTGATAATGGCGCCGGACACTACGTTAAGATGGTGCATAACGGCATTGAGTACGGTGATATGCAGTTGATTTGTGAAGCGTATCAATTGTTGTCAGAAGGCTTAGGTTTAAGTGCTGATGAGATGCACGCCATTTTTACCGAATGGAATCAAGGTGAGTTAAGTTCTTATTTGATTGAGATTACCTCAAATATCCTGGCTTATAAAGATGAAGATGGACTGCCTTTAGTCGATAAAATATTAGACACCGCTGGCCAAAAAGGCACTGGTAAATGGACAGGGATTAATGCTCTGGATTTGGGTATTCCGTTGACCTTGATTGGTGAGTCGGTATTTGCGCGTTGTTTATCGGCACAAAAAGCAGAGCGTGTGACCGCTGCACAAGTGCTACCAAAACATACCCAAGCCTTCTCAGGTGATAAGCAAGCCATGATTACGGCGATTCGTGATGCCTTATATGCCGCTAAGATTATTTCTTACGCCCAAGGCTTCCGTTTAATGCGGGAAGCGTCTAAAGAATATAAGTTGTCTCTTAATTACGGTGAAATTGCGTTAATGTGGCGAGGCGGTTGTATTATCCGTAGCCAGTTCTTAAATGACATTAAGAAAGCTTATGATGCTAATCCAGACTTAGAAAACTTATTACTCGCTGATTTCTTTGTAGAGGCTATGAAGAAAGCGGATGCCGGTTGGCGTAAGGCGGTGATTTTAGGGGTTGAGTTAGGTATTCCAACGCCCGCATTTTCTTCAGCGTTGGCCTATTACGATGGTTATCGTACTGAAAGATTGCCCGCCAATCTATTGCAAGCACAACGTGATTATTTTGGCGCTCATACGTATGAACGTACTGATAAACCACGGGGTGAGTTTTTTCATACCGATTGGACTGGGCACGGTGGTAAGACGGCGTCTTCTACTTACACGGTTTAAGTAGCGTCTGTTTTTTTTAATTATTGACTAGGTCCCTATTATGAATGCGGAAGCTTGTACGTACGTAATTTTTGGTGCGACGGGAAACCTTTCCCGAATTAAATTAATGCCTGCGCTTTACCACCTTGATGCCGCTAATCACTTGCCTAAGGGGACACGTATTTTAGCAATAGGGCGCAGACCTTGGGATCAGAATAAATGGCTTAGTGAAGTCAGAGATATGATCATCGCAAAATCAAAAGATGATTTTGATGACGCTGTTTTTAAGCGTTTTGCTGAGCGCTTGTATTACCATCAAGGTGATATAGGTCAGCCAGAGTCTTATCAGGGTTTAGCTGAAGTGCTGAATGATAAAAACAGCTTTCCAAGAAATATTGCTTTTTATCTTTCTATTAGTCCTGCTGATTTCGGCATTGTCATGGAGCGATTGAGTGACAATCATTTGTTTAATGAAGAAGAGGGCTGGCGACGAGTTATCATTGAAAAGCCGTTTGGTTATGATTTAGACAGTGCAAGAGCCTTGCAAAAGCGTATCAGTCATTATTTAACCGAAGAGCAAATTTACCGTATCGACCATTACTTAGGTAAAGGGATGGTGCAAAATGTGTTGGTGTTCCGTTTTGCCAATGTCATGCTGGAACCCTTATGGAATCGCAATTATATTGACCATATCCAAATTACTCATTCTGAAGAATTGGGTATAGAGGGTCGAGGTGATTACTATAATAGTGCTGGCGCCCTGCGGGATATGTTGCAAAGTCATTTATTGCAGTTACTGACTTTGGTAACGATGGAGCCACCGGCTTCAATGGAGGCGGAATCTCTACGTGATGAAAAAGTTAAGGTATTAAAGTCCATTCGACCCATTCCTAAAGAAGCGGTACACGGTCATGCGTTTAGAGGACAATACTCACCCGGTCATGTGAAAGGTGAAAAAGTGAATGGTTATTTGCAGGAGGATCATATTCCTGCTAATAGCGTGACCGAAACTTACGCATCAATGAAGTTATATATTGATAATTGGCGCTGGCGTGGAGTGCCCATGTATTTACGCACAGGTAAACGGATGGCGAAAGCGCAATCGACTATTTCAATTTGTTTTCGGCATCCACCTTTACAGTTCTTTCGTGATACGAATGTGCAATGTATGAGTCAGAATTGGGTGCTATTGGGTATCCAGCCTGAAGAATGTATTCGTATTGAAATGACTGTTAAGGAACCCGGTCTGGAAATGAAGACCCGCACCAGTAGCCTGGATGCCAGCTTTAGAAATCAGGACGAAAAAGCCATTGATGCTTATGAGGATTTATTGTTAGATGTATTAAAAGGCGATAGGTCATTATTTTTAAGGTTTGATGAAGTCGAGTATGCCTGGCGTATTGTTGATCCTATTTTACAAACATGGGCGATTGAACGTGACTATATCGCGACCTATCCAGCGGGTTCCTGGGGGCCTGAAGATAGTCGCTTATTTGAAAAGAGTTCGCAATCCTGGCGTAGCTCTTTAACACCGGAGTGTAAATAAAATGCAGCAAAACAGTCGTTGGCATATCCTGGAAACCGCTGATCAGGTGGCTTATGCCGTTTATCATGAAATTCTTAAAGCAGCCGAACAGGCTATTTCTGATCATGGAAGTTTTAAGTTAGTGCTGGCAGGCGGCAGTACACCAGAAAAGGTGTATCGTTTATTGGCTGAAGCGACTGCTGACTGGTCTAATTGGTTTATTTATTATGGCGATGAGCGGTGTTTGTCAGTTGATCATAAAGATAGAAATAGCCTGATGGCAGTGGAAAGTTTTCTAAAGCATGTAGCTATCCCTGAGGCGCAGATATTCACCATTCCGGCTGAACTGGGTCCTGATTTGGGCGCCAAAGCCTATCAAGCCCTGGTGGCTGAAGCGCTGCCTTTTGATTTGGTGTTGTTGGGTATGGGGGAAGATGGACATACGGCAAGTTTATTTCCTGGGCACATCAATCAAGCTGATGAGTTAGCACACGCTGTTTATAACTCACCTAAGCCACCTCCAGAACGGGTTTCCATCAGTGCAAAAGCCTTAAGCGATACAGAGCGCCTTATTTTTCTGGTAACAGGAGAAAATAAACAAGATGCAGTTAAGGGTTGGCGTGCAGGTGATGATTTGCCGATTGCAACGATAGTGCCTGTTAACCCGCTTGATGTTTATATTGATCAGGCTGCCTATCCTTTAAAATAATCGTTGGTCTTTTAATGCAGAGTATTCTTGTTCGTCAGCCCAGTGATTTAAGTATCGCATGGGCTCAACGAGTAATTAATCAACATCATTCCGATATTGTTGTTGCCAGGGTAGATATTCTTTCTGTTGATGTGGGGACAACGACGCGAATACGCATTAACGTTGGGCATAATAGACCTCATTTATTCCCTGAGCGCTGGTTTGTTAAGTTGCCTTCATTGGCTTGGCAAGCTAAATTAATTACGGCACTACCCAGGTTATTACACACCGAGGTGCGTTTTTATAATGAAGTGATTCGCCCTGATACACTCAGGGTGCCGCATTTTTTAGCGGGGCAAAGTCAGTTTGGTAAAGGCGCTGTGCTGATTCTTTCAGATTTGATGGAAGTGGGTTCTGTACCGGGTAATCCCAGTGATGCCTTGACCTTTACTCAGGCTGCCGGGGTGGTGCGGCAGTTGGCTAATTTTCACGCCCATTTCTGGAATAAAGAACATTATGCACAGCATTATCAGTGGTTGGCTGGCCCTGTTAGGCGTCTTGAAGACTTTTTGGGTACGGCGTTTGCAGTGCCGTTAATGAAGCGTGGGTTGCGTAAGGCTGCCGCGCTTGTGCCATTAACGTTGCATGCGCAGGCGATCAATTATGCGCGTCAACGTAAACAGGTGATGCATTTTCTACAGGACGTGCCACGAACGCTGGTACACCATGATTGTCACCCCGGGAATTTGTTTTGGAATGAGTCTAAGCCGGGTTTACTGGATTGGCAGTTGGTGCGTTTTGGTGAAGGTATCAGTGATATTGCTTATTTTTTAGCGACGTCACTCAATCCTGAATCTCGCCGACAGCATGAAATTGAGCTTATTAAGCTCTATGCTCAATGTCTTAAAGACCATGGTATAGAATCTATTGATTTTGATGGTCTTTTTGACAGATATCGTGCGCACTTAATTTATCCCTTCGAAGCCATGTTAGTTACCTTGGCTATTGGTGGCATGATGGATATTGATTGTAATCATGAGCTGATTCGAAGAACAACAGCGGCTGTCTCTGATTTGGATGCTTTTGCAGTTTTACCTTGTACTGCTACTTTATAAGATTTTTTAAAACTCAAGCGCTTGTAATACAATACCGGGTTGCACTTCAAAGCGTCAAAAATAACGGTTAGTTAAGTTTTGATGAGCTAATGATAACAGTGTGATATTTAATAATTATAATAATAAAGGGGGATATTTATGTGTTGGAGTGGTGAGGCGTCAGGTGTTTTGGCCGTCGTAGGTCTAAGTACTGCAGCGTATGTTGCACTTAAACAAGGTGAGTCTAAAGAGCTTTGGATTCCATTAACCTATTTCGCTTTAATGGAGCTGTTACAGGCATTTACTTACGTTTATATTGATTTGTGTGATAACCCGAACAATCAGATACTGACGCTTTTGGGATATTTACACGTCGCCTTTCAGCCGTTTTTTGTCAATATGGTGGCGATGTATTTTATTCCGAACAGCGTTAAATTAAAAATTCGTACCACTGTTTATACCATTTGCGCTATTGGTTCTATCACGATGTTAATTAAGATGTATCCGTTTGCCTGGGCGGGCACTTGTAATATCGGCGTAGAAGGTTTTTGTGGGCCTAGCGTGTGCTCAACTTCGGGATCTTGGCATATCGCCTGGCAAATGCCTTTAAATGGCTTAATGTCTGATCCCGTTAAATGGTTGTTTGGTTTTAACTGGGGATTACACGCCTTTACTTATATCGTCGTGGCATTTTATATGCCTGTGGTTTATGGCTCTTGGCGTTTTGTAGGGTTTCATTATTTAATTGGGCCTTTAATTTCAGATATAACAACGACGGATCCCAATGAATACGCAGCTGTGTGGTGTTTATTCTCTATTGCGTTATGCGTATCAGTGATTAAATCACCGATTAGAAAGTATTTGCATGTTAAAAAATGGCCTTTTTATAAAACAGAAGTGGGTGATTTACTTTAGTCTTTGTTGATACCTTATTTTTCGCTTAAACGTTGCTCCTTGTTTATAAGATCCGAACTATGGTACTGTTTCTTGTAAACGAGGAGCTGTCTGAATGTCTCAAAGTATGTAGCCTCTATTTCTAAACAGTTTAGGCGTTTTAATATCACTAGAGTAGAAAATTAAGATGATAAGTTATCGTATATTTTTATTTGGTTTTCTAAGTGTTTCGTGGCTTTTTTTAAGTGGGTTTGATAATCCGGTTGCTACGGATACGCCGATTAATCAAGCTCAGAAAGTTCCTGTTGAAGCTGATTCGGTTGCGATTAAGTCTTTACCTCAGGATACCCCAATTACGACTCCGTTAGATCCAGAAACAATAGTTAGGTCGCATAGAGAAAAAAGAAAAAAAACATTTTTTAAAAAAAGAAGTATTGAAGTAACTGAAGATAACAAGCCGACTAAGTTCGATGTGCTTGAAAAACCACTGGATCTTTCTATTCCTCTTAAAGGCGTGGATTCAGTTGATTTAAAAATGAACAATAAAAAGGATGAAGCAGATCAACTAAATAGTTTTTTTGAGTCCAGGCCGAAAAAACAGCAAAGATCATTGGAGTTAAATGGTAACTTTTTGATGTCTCCTGAGCCTGAAGCGGAAAGGAGAAAGACGGTTGATGGGGCAGGCATCAGTATTAATGTTAAGCCGGATTAAGGTTCAATGATGATCTGTTAATCCAGCCATTTGATAATGTGATTTTCAAGGTTTGTCGCCAGTGCTTCTTCTATTGCATAGCTACTAATTGAAATACCCGCTCGTTTTACACTATCAGTACTTCCTGATATTAAGGGATGCCATCTGGGTAACGTCTCGTTATTGTTTAATAAACGGTAAGCGCAGGTTGCGGGTAACCAGTCATATTTCGTAAAGTCTAACCGTTTTAAGTCCAGGCACGCTGGAACTAATTGGGTGCGTTTATGATAGCTTGAGCATCGACACGTTTTTAATTTCAGAAGCTTACACGCGACATTCGTGAATACTATTTCCCCCGTTTGTTCGTCTTCTAATTTGTGTAAACAGCATTTTCCGCAATTATCACAGAGTGACTCCCATTCCTCAGTTGACATCTCAGACAGATTTTTAGTTTCCCAAAAGTTCATTGGAGCTGTTTGTTTTCGGTGGCTTTGTAATCAGTGGCTAGTTGATTAAGCAATTGCTTAAAGTGCGTATAGCTTTGTATGTTCATTACACCTACTTCATTTAGCACTGACTGAAAGTGTCCAGCAGCACGTCCTCCTACAATCAGTGATACGTGATTACCAACCAGTTTTTTTAACCGTCTGAGTTCTTTTGCGACAACATGATCATCAGTGGCGAAACTAATGCTCAGTGTGAGAGCGCAGGCATTGGTGTATTTAACAGCCGCAGCAATTTCTTCAGCAGCTAAATTGGCACCCAAATAAGTCACTTGCCAGCCGCAAAGCTCAGCCATAATAGCTGCAAGTAATGCACCTAATTCATGTAATTGTCCTATTGGAGTACTGACAATCATTCTGGGTGCATTTTCAGGGCAGGGATTATTATTACGTAAAATATAGGTCAGAGAACGAATCACTGACGAGGTCATGTGTTCATGTACCGGTCTTAGTTCTCCGGTTTTCCAGCGCTCGCCAATTTTAGTGAGTAAGGGACTCAGTAAGTGTTCAATAAAAGCTTCAGAGCCGAGTTCTACAATGGCGTTTTCAAAATGGGACTCTAACAATTGAGCATCAAAAGCGAGTACTGCCGCATAGCATTTATCAGAGTAATCCTCGGCTAGGTGGCGTTTATCCCCCGAGGTAAGAGAAATAGGACTAGAGCTAAGGCTCTGATTTGTTGATGACGTTTCATCTTTTAATAAATGCTTCAGATCATCTAAGGATAACTGCGCAATTTGACCAATGCTGTGGCCATTGCTGGTTGCCTGATTGAGCAGTTTTAAGCGTGCAATATCCTGATCAGTATAAACTCTATGTCCACCTGAGGTGCGTGTGGGTGTGACGGCTTGATAGCGGCGCTCCCAAGCTCTTACCAGATCCGACTTAACGCCAGACCTTTTTGAAACTGTTCTAATTAAATATTGCGCTGAGTCATCATTAGTGACAGTCATAGTTGCTTCTCTGCATCAAATTAAAAAAAGCTATACTATCACAAACCTTTACAAAACATAGACAAAAATTATACTGATTAACATTGTGTATTTATTTATATACGAATATGTGTAATGGAAAATCTAGTGTATTTAAGCGCTCACCGTATATTGTCTATACCTACCATCACACAAACCTCACTTCCACACTCTCATTTAAGCGTTTCCGCCTTCTCTCCCAATCGCCCATAACCTTAGCCAACAATTTATAAAACGCCTGACTATGATTGCGTATTTTCAAATGGCAAAGTTCATGGGTAATCACATAATCGATACACTCTTTGGGCGCGGCAATCAGTTCAGGGTTTAGCATTATATTGCCTTGGCTGGAACAACTCCCCCAGCGTTTAGGCATCACTCGGAGTTGAAAGCCTTGATAGTGTTCTATATCCAATTTGGCAACTAACTGCACACAAACATGGTAACGTTCAGAAAAGATAATTTGAGCTCTTGACCGTGACCAATAGACTAACAGTGCTTTAATCTTTTTAGGGTTTTCAGGGTTAACCGTCTCAACCACAATTCGACCGTTAATGAGCTTGACGTGTTCTCGTACGCCTTCCTTTATCAATAACCGGTATTGTCTCCCTAAGTAACGATAAGATTCACCCGATACATAGCGTCTTTCATGCATCACAGGTGGATAGGCTGCAAATTGCAGTTGTTGTTTAAAAATCCATGACGCCCGTTTTTTAACTTTTTGGGCAATAGCCATAAGGCTTGCCGCCATAGGGGCATCGACAAGCACGTCTCCATTAGGATATACATGAATGGCTAAGGTCTTACGATCACTGGTTTTAACGGTATAAGTAATCTCAGTCTGACCGAACAAGACTGATTGCTTTCCCCCGTTTAATAAAATCTCACTCATTTACCATCTCTGTATTTTGCTATAGCAAGCACTTGATGAGTGATACGTTCAATAAGATCCAAGTCCATTGCTAATTCATAACGACCTTTCAAACTAAAAAGATAGTCTTCAAGCTCATTTAAAATGACATTATTAACATCTTGGTTTTTTGTCCAGTCCCGGATTTTGTGTTCTGAAATAATATCTTCCAGCTTTAAGGCCGTTTCAGCCGCAAATAGCTCAGGCGTTACACCGGGAATGTGATAACCGGTCAGCGGTTCTTTAATCACCCCATAAAAGGCTTTAGCGTCATCATGATAGGATAAAATCTCAGGTAGGTCAGAGCTTGATTTACCACGCAGTTCAGCTAACGTTTTACGAATGCGCTCTAAATACTCTATATCAGAGAGGCGTTTTGCCCTATGCTCCGCGATGGCCTCATCAATCATTTCCGAAAGTCGTTTGTATAAAGCTGGATCTTCTTCCATCTTTTCAGTGATGGTCTTTTTTATTCTTGAGGCTATAGCATCAGCTTTGGCAGCATCACCTTCGATAGAAGCAATTTCTTTTTCAAACTCATCAATAGCAAATACATTCACTGGGGCAATCAGTTGTTTAACCGCATCCGCACCGATGTATTTGTTAACCATATTGCGGATCTGTTGCTCATAAGATGAATAATCCACAGACTCGCCAAAGCGCTGTTTGATGGCTTGTCTAAGATTAAGGAAATATTTCAAATCATCTTTATAGACCGCTATTTTCTTAGGGGGCGTTTCATCCTGAAACTTAGCATTAGCTAAGGCTAATTGCAGAGTCTTGATAAATGCCGCTAAACAATCATAAAATCGCTGGCGGCGGTCTTCTGGCTCTAAATGCAGTTGCATAGCCTCCAAATCCTTTTGATTACTGACCTCCTTAAATACCTCCCAGACATTGGTATGTCGTTGCGGTAGCAGTTTAATTTCTTCGGTAATATCGGTCAGGGTGCCTTCAATATCTTCTGGATCAAACCCTTCATTTTCCAGGGCTGCGTAAGTATCAATCGCTTCATTAAGTTCACCGAAGATGCCACGATAATCGATAATTAAGCCAAAGTCCTTACCTTCAAACAAGCGATTTACCCGCGCAATGGCTTGCAATATATTGTGTTCTTTAAGGCGTTTATCCAGATAGAGCACCGTGTTTCTGGGTGCATCAAATCCCGTGAGCAGTTTGTCCACGACAATCAAAATTTCTGGATCGTCAGAATATTTAAAGGCATTGATGATGCTTTCCTGATATTTTTCATCATTGCCATATTTCGCCATCATTGACTTCCAAAAGACCTGTATATCTTCCAGCGTATCTTCATCAACGGACGTATTACCTTCTCGCGTATCGAGGGGAGAGATAATAACTTCAACGCTTACATCACCAAACTCATCAAAATATTTTTTATAACGTAAGGCCGTCGCCTTACTGGTCACGGCGAATTGGCCTTTTTTACCTGTGCCTCTGTAATTGGATTTAAAGTGTTGACCTATATCATAAGCAATCTCGCTCAAGCGTTGTTCGGACTTGCTTAGTTCTTCTTCACGACGAAATTTCTTCTTTAAATCAGCCTTCTGCTCATTTGAAAGATCTTTAGTGATTCGCTCGAACCACCTATCAATTTGCGCCTGATCGCCTTGTAATTCACTCATCCGGCCTTCATACAATAAAGGCGTCACCGCGCCATCTGCGACCGCTTGATTCATGGTGTATTTATGGATAAAACCGCCGAACTTGGCAGCAGTGGTCTTTTCTTTTTTTAGTAGTGGTGTACCGGTAAAGCCAATGTAACAAGCATTCGGAAACACATTCTGCATTTTTGCATGAGAAACACCGTATTGTGAGCGGTGCGATTCATCGACTAACACAAAGATATTACTACTGGCATCACTGATTTTACGTTTACGGCTGGCCGACTCAAACTTGTCGATAATCGTGGTAATGATACTGGCTTTATTATGGGCAATAAGCTCTAATAAATGTTCACCGGTTTTAGCTTGCACAACGGGCTTACCGCAGGCATGAAAGGTTTTATAAATCTGGTCATCAAGATCAATTCGATCGGTCACCAAGACAATTTTGGGATTCTGAATAGCCGGTGCCAACACCAACGCTTTCGCCAACATCACCATGGTGAGAGACTTTCCTGATCCGGTGGTGTGCCATATCACGCCACCGGGTCTTGGTGCGTCACCTTTGCGTTGGTTCACTCGGTTTAAGGTCGCGGCAACGGCAAAGTATTGCTGATATCGACAGATTTTCTTTTCTTTATTGTCAAAGACAATAAATTGATAAATCAATTCTAACAAGCGTTCCGGCCTCAATAGACTGTGCAATACTTTATCTTGCGGCGAAGGTGTTCGATGACCGGATTGCCAAAGTGTTTCCATCGCTTGTCGTTGCTGGTCATTACGTTCAGCGAACAAACGATTTTTAAATTCAAGACTGACCGGTGTATTGATTAGGTCATGTAGGTAACGGTCTTGTGCCTCGTTATCTTCTTCTTTCCAAAGTGCCCAAAACTTAGCGGGCGTTCCTGTGGTAGCATAAAGCGCTTTATTTTGGCTCAATGATAATAAAATCTGTGCATAGGTAAACAATTCGGGGATTTCATCACCGCGTTGATTACGTAAGTGTTGGCTAATGCCTTGTTCAATAGCATCCTTTAAGTCAGGGCGCTTACATTCAATCACGACCAATGGGATACCGTTTACAAACAACACAATGTCAGGCCTGCGTGTTTGTTTGCTATTGCGGCGCTCTAAAATAAATTCATCGCACACATGAAAGACATTATTCTCAGGCTGTTTCCAATCAATGTAATGCAGAGAAAAACTTTTGGTGTAACCGTCAATCGTTTGTTCCAAACTTTTACCCAGCGTTAATAAATCATAAACTTGTTCGCTGGTATTCATGAGGCTATCAAACGGAATGCCGACTAATGCTTGTAGGGCTTTTTGAATATTACTGTCACTAAATGCAGTAACCTGACCTTTAAAAGTAATCGAATTAATCTTTTGTAATTGCTGAGTCAGAATACTTTCCAGCACACATTTAGAGGTTCTGCCTCCCCGTAAAGCTAATTGATCTGCGGGCGTTAAATAACTAAACCCCAGTTTTTCAAGTACCGTCAGTGCAGGTAATAATGAAGATAAATCTTCCAGGTAATCATTTATGGACATAGTGCGCTTCCTGTAGGCGAGCAATTCCGATTTTTTGTTAAAAGTTGATTAGTTGTGTATATCAAGTAAAATGGCTAGCAACACGCCCCCTTTCGATTGTGCTGTTTTACAGTCAATTGCTTAGGGGCTCTTTTTTGTCTATTGCTTTTAGCCTCGTTATACCTTAAAATCTTTTCAAAGGTTCCCCCTTGATGACAAGAGCCCAAGGGGCTCTCTCCGTGAGGAGTAGTTAAGGGGGTCATCTTTTACTCACGAACACATCAGTAGTAGCAATCTGTTTCACTTCCAAAAATATCAATTTCACTTTCTAATGATCGTTTTATTCGGTCGTAATATTCTGTATCTCCTGTTTGCCACTTTCTAAATACAGCCCAATTACAATAATCTGCCACTTGTAAACCAAAGTGTGATTTTGATGAATGGTGAAGTACTTTATATCGGCAATTTTTAGGTAATATTTCCTTAAGTATATGTTTAATAGCCTTCTCAACTGATTGGCGTTTATGTTTAATTGGAATTGTGTCTGTAATTACGATGATTTCAGCAGCAATATTATTATCGCTTTCTCGTTCAAAAACATGCCTTAATAAATAACCCAACATAATAGGGTAGAATTTTTTCTCATCATGTAAAGCGGGAATGATTTTTCTTTTTTCGATTATTAAACTATCAATTTTTAAACAGTCAAGGGAGTCTTCAATAATGCTAAAGACTTTCTTCCGAACATGTGTATTATCTTCTGTACAGTGAAAATACTCAGTGTTCAGCCCAAATTCTAAGCAGTCATGCTTATATTCTTCAAGTTGTGGATGTATTAAAAAGGGACGTTGCATCATAACGCTAGTCAAAACAAAATAAGGCGTGCCATTCGAACTAAAATCAAAATTACCACCTTCATCAAGAAAAATATAAACCCTGTTAGCCAATAACTACTCCTTAATACTCGTGAATAATACTTATCCAATTAATATTGGCGATTGGAACTTGGAAATTAACGAAAAAATCATGCTTCATCATGATTAGCAACCTTTAAATCTGTAATAACATAATCAATCCATAGTTTATTATCAATCATTCTACTATCAGAATTGACAGGGATAACTTTTACTAGATGCCGATAACTTTGAGAAAGCCTAAGCTTTTTTAAAAGGCTACGCTGTTGATCTTGTGCAGATCCATCTTGATCTCTATTAACCCAATATAGAGTTTTGCCTTCTGTTTCAATTAATTCACGAAATAAGCCGTTAATATGACTATCATCTTTATTAAACCCAAAGCCAACAACGACTATAGCATCAGAGTTTTTATAAGCATCAAAAAGTTGAACATATCTACGAGACATCGTTACAGAAGTTAAAGGTTTAATGCCGCTTTGGGTCAATATAAATGGCACGTGAATTTGGTCTTTTGGCACTGATTCTGAGGAATCAAGTGTAACAACGTTGTTTTTGTAAGGGTTATAATAATCACTGGTACTGCCATTCAAATGCTGTACTGGTGGAAGCGATAAACCAATACTTTCTGCAACTTGAGTTAATATACTGTTGTAATTAGCAGTACCCACAACTGATATTTCTAACTCAGATGTCGAACTACTTAAATCATGATAATAACCTGATGGGGTAATTTTTCTAATATCTGGCGCTTGAGCACTAATATAATCTCTTGCGATATTAAGAAAAATAACCATACGAGTAAATTTCGCCCACTCGGTCTTTGGAGAAAATAAGTATCTAAAATGATCATCAATTAGTTTTTGATAATCCAGTACTGAAGTAAAAAGATTTTCAAGAAACTTTTGTGCAATAGCGCAAAAAATAGTTATAGCGGTCGCATTATCATCAATAACAAAACTTCTTTGCTCTTCAAGCAACAACTCTAAAGCAGTGGAGCCAACACGATTAAACTCTAATTTAAATAATCCAGAAATATCATCAAATATAGGTAGATCATCTGGTGCAGCTTCAAAAAGCTCTTGATTAAGTCTCTGAACTAATGATTGGCCATGAGCGCCAACAAGAAGCTGTAAAAAAGATGTCACATACCGTCTTAAATCATCCGATGGCTCGTCCGTTCTTATTAAATCTAGCATGCCAGAATAATATTCTGATTCGAATAATTTGACATCTCTAGCAAGGAGTTCGTTTAACCGAATGACATGTGTATATGGGCGCTCACCAAATGTATATTTAGTAAGTTCATTGAACTTTTTCTCAATAATTTCTCGACTGATACCTAATTCTTGTATTATCTGATCGCATTCCTGATCAAAAGAATTTAGGCGTTTAATGATCTTATCACGGTTATATTCTATGGATGATTCTATAATACTGGTAAATTCATTGCGACCGAATGCATAAATACTTTTATCGGCATACCCTGGCGGCAGCCAATTATTAGCATAGGAAGATTGAGAGTCCAAATTTTTGAGTAGAGCTCTTAGACTTGTCTTAAATTTACTTGGGTCTTCGCGAAATAAGGTGATTTCCGGAAATTAATTTACCCATTAGATGGGTCGAATCAAGATGTCCCATTTGGGTAGGATTGGGTTACGTTCCAGTCTGGCTTCAATCGTCCGCATCGCTACTTTGGACAGT
>Ga0073936_10006377_pt1 | contig 15583 bp, 15 predicted proteins | sample AliMusrvi5mmetaG_FD_87041 | JGI IMG/M metagenome (GOLD analysis project Ga0073936, IMG submission 87041) | Freshwater lake bacterial and archeal communities from Alinen Mustajarvi, Finland, to study Microbial Dark Matter (Phase II) - Alinen... | ecosystem: Environmental > Aquatic > Freshwater >... | reverse complement strand
GGTGCGCACTATGCAAACTGATGAAAAAAAAGAGAATAATGGCGGCGGCCTTGTTATCTCCGAAGAAGTTATTGCCGCGATAGCGCTTAACGCCGCGAAGGATGTCGACGGGGTTGCCGGCTTTGCTGTCCGTACCCCCGATGTTCATTCAATTTTAAAAATCGGTGATGGCCCGCTTAAATCTGTCAGGGTTTGGGCAGGCGACAATGATATCAAGCTGCAAATATATATTATTATAAAAGACAGCAAAAAAATTCCGACGGTTGCCTGCGAAGTTCAGCGCAATGTTAAAAACGCTGTGCAGAGCATGACCGGCAGAGTTGTAACAAAGGTGAATATCAGCATTGCAGGCGTAGACTTTACGGAACCGATAGAAAATAAAGATTGAGCTTTCACCGGCCCTCCGCAAAATTCAGTGGAGGGCTGATAATGTTTTCTCAAACTAAAAAGCGCATTGAAAGCGGAGGCTGAAACATGACAAGACGGCAGGCAAGAGAACAGGCGTTTGCAATACTGTTTGAAAAATCATTTCATCCCGAAACCGAGATGGATGATATTCTTGAAATCAGTATTGAGCAGGAGCTGGTTCAGGATGATGAATATGCAACCCGCCTTGCGAAAACCGCATGGGATAAGCTGTTTGATATTGATGAATTGATTGAAAAAAATTCAATAGGCTGGCGAATCAGCAGAATTTCAAAGGTTTCCCTTGCTATTCTGCGCCTTGCAATTTGCGAAATTCTTTTCATACCCGAAGTCCCCGTCAGCGTTTCAATCAATGAAGCTGTCGAGCTTTGCAAAAAATACGGCGCTGAAGAAGATGCCCCGTTTGTCAACGGAATTCTCGGCTCAATTGCCCGCGCTCCAAAAGAAGAGGCTAACGAAGGCGATGCTGCCGAGGCTGAATGATGGGCGCATTTCTTGGCATTGATACAAGCAATTACACAACCTCTGCCGCGATATTTATTAGCGGGGAAGGGGTTGTTTTACAAAAGAAAAAGCTTCTGCCTGTTGCAAAAGGCGAAAAAGGCCTGCGTCAGAGCGACGCGGTCTTTCACCATACCGCTGCGCTTCCGCAGCTTGTCGAAGAACTTTTCTGCGGTTATGAGGGCAGCCTTTCGGCTGTGGGCGTTTCCTGTGCGCCGCGGGACGCGGAAGGCTCCTATATGCCATGTTTTCTTGCCGGGTTAAACGCCGCAGGATGCATTGCGGCCGCAGGAAGGTTACCGCTTTACCGTTTCTCACACCAGGCAGGGCACATAGCGGCTGCGCTTTTCTCCGCAGGCAGGCTTGAACTTGTAAACGAAACCTTTATTGCATTCCATATTTCCGGCGGCACAACAGAACTTCTTTTGGTAAAGCCCGATGCTGAAAAAATCTTTAACATGGAAATTATCGGCGCAGCACTTGATTTAAATGCCGGTCAGGTGATAGACAGAGTGGGTGTTACGCTCGGGCTCGATTTTCCGTGCGGCGCGCAGGTTGACATTCTCGCGCGAAAGAGCAAAAGAAGCTTCAATATTAAACCGAATGTAACGCAAGGCAGCTGTAATCTTTCCGGGCTCGAAAATAAGTGCAAAGCTATGCTTGCAAACAGCGAAAGCCCCGAAGACATCAGTTGTTATTGCATCGAATATATTTCAGCGACGCTCGAAAAAATGGCTGAATTCGCACGCGAAACATACGGCATTTTGCCGTTGGTGTTTTCGGGCGGTGTGATGTCAAACAGCATCATCAGGCAGCGGTTTTCAGAAAAATACGGCGCTCTCTTTGCCGAACCTGTGTTTTCATCCGACAATGCCGCGGGCATCGCGGTTCTTGCAAATTTGTGCCATCATAGGAGGATATCTGAATGAATACTCCTTCCGTTCTTTCTGTCGGCCAATTGAATGCGTATATTAAATCGATTATCGACGGCGATATAAATTTGAACAATGTATTTGTCTGCGGTGAAATTTCAAATTTCACCGACCATTACCGCACCGGGCATTACTATTTAACGCTTAAGGATGAAACGTCTTCCATAAAGGCTGTTATGTTCCGCACGGCCAACCAGCGTCTTAAATTTATGCCTGAAAACGGTATGAACGTCATAACCCGGGGCAGAATTTCCGTTTTTGAGCGCGACGGCCAGTATCAACTCTATATTGACGACATGCAGCCGGACGGCTTGGGCGCGCTGAATCTTGCTTTTGAGCAGCTTAAGAATAAGCTTGCAGCGGAGGGGCTTTTTGATCAAAATCGTAAAAAACCAATTCCGAAATATCCCGCGAGAATCGGCGTTATAACTTCTCCGACAGGCGCCGCTGTGCGGGATATTTTCAATATACTTTCGCGCCGTTTTCCGCTCGCGGAAGTGGTGCTTTGCCCCGTTCAGGTTCAGGGCGCTTCCGCTGCTCCGCAGATAGTTGACGCCATAAACCGTTTCAACGCCGGTTCCTATGCGGATGTTTTGATCGTCGGCAGGGGCGGGGGTTCGATTGAGGAACTTTGGGCTTTTAATGAAGAAACGGTTGCCAGAGCCGTGGCAGCCAGCAAGATCCCTGTTATCTCCGCCGTCGGCCACGAAACGGATTTTACGATATGCGATTTTGTCGCCGACCTTCGCGCGCCCACGCCTTCCGCCGCGGCGGAACTGGCTGTGCCGGAAAGCTTCGAGCAAAAGTCCTATATCACATCAATGAAATACCGCTGCGGCAAAGCGGTTCAAAGCGAAATTCAGTTTCAGCGCGCAAAACTCAGCCGTCTGAAGGCATCCCCGGGGCTTGTCAGCCCAGTTATGATTATCAACACTTACCGGCAAAAGCTTGACGGCTATTTGACCGCCATGCAGGCTGAGTTCAGTGCCGCCCTTTCGGCAGGAAGAAGCGGTCTTGCTGTTTTAAGCAGCAAGCTGGATACGCTAAGCCCGCTGAAAGTGCTCGGCAGAGGTTATGCGCTTGCCTACAGCGAAGGCAAACTGCTCCATAACGCCTCTGCTGTTGGTACCGGCAGCGAGGTGGATGTTCTGCTGGCAAAGGGCAGGCTTTTTTGCACCGTAAAAAGTGTCGAAAAGTGACAATTCAAATAAATTACCGAAAGCGGTGGCTGCTGTGAAAAAGCAAACCTATGAGGAATCCATAAAAAAGCTTGAAGAAATTGTGCAGGCGCTCGAAGAGGGCAGCAAACCCTTGGAGGAAACACTCAAGCTCTTCGAAGAAGGCACAAAGCTTGCAGCATTCTGTAATTCCTGCCTGGATAACGCCGAGCAGAAAATAGTCGAACTCTCGTCTTTGGAGCAAGGGGAAGCAGCCGATGCCGAATAAAGCCGACAAAATTCAGGAATTCGCTGAACTGGTAAACGCAGGGTTGGATAAATTGCTGCCTGCCGCCGGCGAAAGCATTGTTTGCGAAGCCATGCGGTACAGTGTCGAAAACGGCGGCAAGCGAATCCGCCCGGTCTTAACGCTCGAATTTTGCAGGCTTTGCGGCGGCAAGCCCGAAGACGCGCTTGCATTTGCCTGCGCGGTTGAAATGATACACGCTTATTCGCTGATTCATGACGACTTGCCCTGTATGGACAATGATAACATGCGCAGGGGCAAACCTTCCTGCCATATTGAATTCGGCGAGGCAAACGCTCTGCTGGCCGGCGACGCGCTTTTAACGCTTGCTTTTGAAACTCTTTTCAATTCAAGGCTCGCTCCGGAAAAAATTATTGAAGCGGGGAGCTTGCTGGCGGCGGCGGCAGGCTGGGCAGGCATGATCGGCGGGCAGGTGATGGATCTCCAAAATGAGGGGAAAACCGTTCCGCTGGATGATTTGGTGAGCACAGACATGAAAAAGACCGGCAAACTGATTATGGCGGCGGCTGTTCTGGGCTGTATCGCCGCGGGCGCGGAAGAGAATAAAAAGACGGCTGCGGCTGATTTTGCCGGCAATATCGGGCTTGCTTTCCAGTTGGTTGACGATATTCTTGATGTCACCGGCGACGAGGCAATTTTGGGCAAACCGGTAGGCAGTGACGATGAAAATCAAAAATCCACTTATATTTCTACAATCGGCATTAAAGTATCACAGGCAAAGGTCATTGAACTGACGCAAAAAGCCAAAACTGCCCTTGGCATATTCGGCGAAGATTCCGCGTTCCTTTTAAACCTTGCCGACAGTTTGGCAAAACGGAACAAGTAAGGAGCTTTTCGATGAGCGAAAGCAAATATTTAAAAAACATTACATCGCCTAAAGATGTAAAAAAACTGAATAAAAAAGAACTGGAAATTCTTGCGCAGGAAATCAGAGAAGAACTGATTGAAACCGTTACGCTTAACGGCGGCCATTTGGCATCCAATTTGGGTGTTGTGGAGCTTTCGATAGCCTTGCATATGGTTTTCAATTCACCTTACGATCATATTATATGGGATGTGGGGCATCAAAGTTACACCCACAAACTTTTAACAGGCCGCTATGAAGAGTTTGGCACCTTGCGCACAAAAGGCGGGCTCTCGGGCTTTTCCAGGCCATGCGAAAGTGAGCACGATTTTTTTTACAGCGGCCATTCCGGCACGGCAGTTTCCGCGGCACTCGGCATTGCGGAAGCGAAAGCGATTAAGCATGACAACAGTTATGTTGTCGCGGTTGTCGGCGACGGTTCTTTTACCGGCGGGCTTGTTTATGAAGCGCTGAACAACGCGGGGCGCACAAACAGCCGTCTGATTGTCATTTTGAACGACAATGAGATGTCAATTTCAAAAAATGTCGGCGCGATGGCGCGTTATCTGACTGTTATCCGCACAAAACCGAGATATTACCGTTTAAAGGCAACAACCGAAACCGTTTTAAACCATATCCCGCTGATAGGCAAACACATGTCAAACGCGATATTTAAGTTTAAAACATTTTTCAAAAACGCGATATACAGGAGTACCTGGTTCGAAGAACTCGGCTTCCGCTATGTCGGCCCGATTGACGGGCACAATATCCAGCAGCTGAGCGAGGCTTTGGACAGCGCCAAAATAGTCAACCACCCTGTGCTGCTGCACATCAACACCGTTAAAGGCAAGGGCTATGATTTGGCGGAGCAGTCGCCGATAAAGTTTCACGGTGTCCCGAAGTTCGATATAAACTCAGGCGACCCTATTTCAAGCGGCAAAAATTTCTCCGCGCAGTTCGGCGAATTTATGTGTGAGGTAGCTGAGAAGGATAAACGGATTTGCGCGATTACGGCAGCCATGTCCGTCGGTACAGGTTTGGAGGATTTCAAAGCTAAATTCGGCAACCGCTTTTTTGATGTCGGCATTGCCGAATCCCACGCTGTTACCTTTGCCTCCGGGCTTGCGAAAGTTAACCTGGTGCCTGTGTTTGCGGTTTATTCTTCTTTTTTGCAGAGAAGTTATGACCAGCTGATTCACGATGCCGCCTTGCAAAAAATAAAATTAGTGCTCGCGATTGACAGAGCGGGCTTTGTCGGTGAGGACGGCGAAACCCATCAGGGACTTTTTGATGCTGCCTTTTTAAACAGCATACCGGATATTATAGTTTATTCGCCGGCAACCTATGCCGAGTTGAAAAGGGACATGAACAGCGCCTTGTATCACGATAAAAATGTTGTCGCTGTCCGTTATCCGCGAGGGGAAGAATGTGTATTCCCTGAGGATTTTAATACTTCACACGGCAGTTTTGATATTTACGGCGACCCGGGGGCTGAAACGGTTATCGCAACCTATGGCAGATGCTCCGTGTTTGCCTGTGCCGCGCTCGCCAAACTTGCTGAAAAAGGTATTAACGCAAAGGTTTTAAAGCTGAACCGCATCAAACCGATCGACGGCAAAGCGGTTGAAGCAATCGTTGGCGCGCAGCAGATCTTTTTCTTTGAGGAAGGTGTCCGCACCGGCGGCATCGGCGAAAAATTAGCGCTTCTGCTGCTTGAAGAAGGGTATCAAGGCAAGTATTCGCTGACAGCTGTCGGGGATTGTTTCGTTGAGCAGGCAACGGTTAAGGAACAGCTTGAAAAATACCATCTCGACGAAAAGGGAATTGTGAAAAAGGTTCTTGGGAGTGCCGGCTGTGAATGAGAAAACAAGGCTTGACACGGCCGCTTTTGAAAGGGGACTTGCCCCCTCGCGCGAGAAAGCACACGCGCTGATTATGGCAGGCCAGGTTTATTTAAACGGAAACAAAGAAACAAAGGCTGGACTTTCGGTTAAAAATGATGATATAATCGAAATCAGAGGAAACCTTAACCCGTTTGTCAGCAGGGGAGGTTTAAAACTTCAAAAAGCTGTTGAACGTTTTGAACTTAATCTTACCGGTTGTGTCTGCATGGATATAGGCGCGTCAACCGGCGGTTTTACCGATTGTATGCTGAACTGCGGCGCCGAAAAAGTTTACGCTGTTGATGTCGGTTATGGTCAGCTTGCTTGGAAACTGAGGACAGACCCGCGCGTTGTTAATCTTGAACGCACCAATTTCCGTTTTATTACAGCGGAGCAGATACCGGAACCTGTGGATTTTGCGAGTGTTGATGTTTCTTTTATTTCCCTGCGGCTGATTCTGCCCGCGCTTAATCCGCTGCTTAAAGAGGACGGACAGGCAGTGTGTTTAATTAAACCGCAGTTTGAAGCGGGCAGGGATAAAATTGGCAAAAAAGGCGTGGTACGCGATGCGGGTATTCACATTGAGGTTGTCGAAACGATCTGTGCTTTTGCGCTTGAAAACGGTTTTGGCATTTTAAACCTGGATTATTCGCCCATAAAAGGCCCGGAGGGCAATATTGAATATTTAATGCATATCATCAAAACACAAACCCCTGAAAACCTGAGCGATATCAGTGCCGAAAAGCTTGTCGAACGCTCGCACACATACTTAAACGGAGGTGAAACCCCTTGAAACTGGCTCTGCTGCCAAACTTAACAAGAGAAAACGCCCTTGAAGTTACAAGCGAAGTGTGTTTAACACTGGATTCTCTTAACGCAAGTTATATGTTTGAGGAAGACAAAAAAACATATTTCGCTGCCACAAAAGCGGAGTTTCTGCCGTTTAACGAGATGCTGTCAGCTTGCGATGTGATTGTCGCAATCGGCGGAGACGGCACAATTATTCACACCGCAAAAAACGCCGTTCAATGCGGAAAGCCGGTTTTGGGTATCAACGCGGGCAGACTCGCTTTTATGGCCGGGCTTGAACGCAATGAGCTGCATTTGCTTGCCAAACTTGTAAACGGAAATTATTCTATCGATAAGCGGATGCTGCTTTATACTAAAATTATGAAGGGCACACAGACTGTTGCCGAAAGATATTGCGTGAATGATACGGTTATTACAAGCGCCGGGAAATTAAAGCTTGTTGAACTCAGTGTGAACTGTGACGGCAAGCATATCAACAATTATCAGGGGGACGGCATTATTATTGCCACACCCACCGGTTCCACCGCGTATTCCCTTTCAGCCGGCGGTCCGGTAGTTGACCCGCAGCTTGAAAGTATTTTGCTTACCCCGGTTTGCGCGCACTCCCTGTTTGACCGTTCATTAATTCTCAACGCTGATTCTGAAGTTTCGGTTACCGCCATACCGGGGAGCGAAATCTCATTTTCCTGCGACGGTGAAGAACCTGTCGCAATTCCGGATAATTGTGTTGTTTTGCTAAGCAAAGCAAAGCTCTCCGCCGAGTTTATCAGGCTCAAAACGGATACTTTCATTGAGATTTTAAACAGAAAATTAGCCCAATGGCAGCTATAGCACTTAGCAAAACGAAAAAAATATTCCGAAAGGACTTTGATTATTAATGAAAAGAAAAAGGCACGATTTGATTATCAAGCTCATTGAAAAGTACAGCATCTCCACGCAGGAGGAACTGCTGAGCAGGCTCAAGGATAACGGGTTTGAAGCAACCCAGGCAACGGTGTCAAGGGATATAAAAGAGCTGCGCCTTGTCAAAACAATGAATTCAACCGGGCAATACCGCTATGTCCCGAACAGAACCGATTCCGATGAACTGGTAGCCAAGTTCAACGCAATATTTGTTCAGTCGGTTATCATGGCGGATTATGCGGGCAATACCATTGTAATCCGCTGCTACACCGGTATGGCGCAGGCGGCCTGCGCGGCCTTTGACTCCATGCAGTGGGACGGCTTGGTCGGCACCCTCGCGGGGGACGACACAATTTTCGCGCTTTGCCGCACGGAAGGCTATGCGTCGCAAATGAAAGATTCAATTCAAAGAATGCTGGGCAGATAAACGGCTGGTGATTAAATGCTTCTCAGGCTTAAAATTGAAAACATCGCCATCATTGAAAGTGCGGAAATTGACTTTGATGCCGGCTTGAATGTGCTGACCGGTGAAACCGGAGCGGGCAAGTCAATCATCATTGATTCAATCAACGCCATTTTAGGGGAAAGAACCTCGCGCGAACTTATCCGTACAGGCGCGGAGACCGCGAAGGTTTCCGCCCTTTTTTCTGATGCCGGCCTTTCGGTTAACGCCAGGCTTCTTGAATATGATATTGAAGCCCAGGAGGACGGCAGTCTGCTTCTTCAGCGCTCCATCGGCCTTGACGGGCGTAATTTATGCAGGATAAACGGCAGCCCGGCGACTGTTGCCATGCTGAAAAACATAGGCAGCGAACTCATCAACATTCATGGCCAGCACGATAATCAGGCACTGCTTTCGCCGGAGGGCCACTACACCTTTGTTGACAGCATTGCCGGCAACGGAGCGCTTCTGAATTCCTACAGGGCGGCTTACACCAAACTGCGCGCGCTCGAAAAAGAACTGAACAGCCTGAATATTAACGAAACGGAAAAATCACGCAGGCTTGACCTGCTTAACTACCAGATAGAGGAAATTGAAGCGGCTGAACTGCAAACCGGCGAGCATGACGAGCTGACCGCCCGCCGTAACCTTTTTCTGAATGCCGAAAAGGTTATCGGCAGCCTGCGCGAAGCATATGCGGCTGTAAACGGCACCGAAGAGGGCAGCGGCGCTCAGCAGCAGTTGGAGTTTTCAGCTAACTGCCTTGATTCCGCCGCGGCATATTACGCCGATTTGGGAAAGACAGCCGAAGCAATCCGCAGCATGAGTTATGACCTTGCGGAATACGCGATTGAAGTAAGAAACGCGCTCGATATGCTTGATTATAATCCACGGGAACTGGCGCAGATAGAAGAGCGGCTGGATACGATTTACCGCCTTTCCCGCAAGTACGGCAATACCGAGGAGGATATGCTCGAATTTCTTGAGCAGGCTAAAAACGAAAGAAATCGAATCGTGCTCTCCGATAAACGAAGCATCGAACTTCAGGGCGAAATAGCCGAAGCCGCAAGGCAGGTAAAAGCGCTTGCCGCAGAGCTAACCGAAAGCCGCCGCAAGGCAGGCGAAATCTTTGCCAAAAGTATCAAGGCGGAACTTGACTTTTTGGATATGCCGGGCGTCACCTTTGTTGTTGACAGGGCAATTATTCCGCCGGGCCCGAACGGCGCGGATAATATCGAATTCCTTATCTCGGCGAACGCGGGCGAAGTGCCGAAGCCAATTGCAAAAATCGCTTCCGGCGGCGAGCTTTCCCGCATTATGCTGGCCATTAAAAATGTGCTTTCCGCCAAGGATGATGTCAGTACGCTTATCTTTGACGAAATAGACGCCGGCGTCAGCGGCAGGGCTGCGCAAAAGGTAGCCATGAAGCTCAGGCAGGTTTCCAAAGGGCGGCAGGTTATCTGTGTGACGCATTTGGCTCAGATAGCGGCTCAGGCTGATGACCATTTATTAATCAGCAAATCTGTGCGTGACGGCAAAACCTATACGCAGGTGGATGTTTTGAATGTTGAAGGTAGAAAGCGCGAGCTGGCAAGAATAATCGGCGGGCTTAAAATAACCGAACTGCAGCTGAGCAGCGCGGAGGAAATGCTGAGAGATGCAAACAATTTATAATACAGGGGGACAATTATCATGAAATTCGGTGTGTGTGTAGGCACAGATGCGGAAAAAATTAAGGTATTGAAAGATACAGGCTTTGACTATGTTGAAACCAATCTGACGGATATCGCCACTATAAGCGAAGAAGATTTTGAAGCTTTCCTGCTTGCTTTAAAAACGATCGATATTCCCTGCGAGGCATCCAACTGTTTCATCCCCGGCGAATACAAGCTTGTGGGTAAAGACATTGATTATGAAAAGATTTCAGCTTATGTCAGCAAAGCGCTCTCAAGAGCCTCCCGCGCCGGCATAAAATCGGCTGTTTTCGGTAGCGGCGGCGCAAGGCGTGTTCCGGAAGGGGTTTCAAGAGCGGACGCCCATAAGCAGATAACCTATTTTCTCAAGGAAATTGTCAGCCCTGAAGCCGCCAAATACGGTATAAGAATTGCAATCGAACCGCTGAATAAACAAGAGTGCAACTGCCTGAACTCTGTTCACGAAGGTGTGGCCATTGCAAAAGTGACCGGCTGCGATAATATTAAAACGCTTGCCGATCTTTATCATGTGTATTTGGAGAATGACAAAATGGAGGATATCGCCGCATTAAAAGGCGAAATTATCCATGCGCATATCGCGAACCCTGTAGGCAGATGTTACCCTGCTCCCGGTGACGGTTTCGATTACGCGTCGTTTATCAACGCCCTGAAAGCAGCCGGCTGTGAGCGCTGCTCCGTAGAAGCCGGAACAAAAGATTTTGGAAACGAAGCACAAAAAGCGCTCGCTGTGTTAAGGACGATAAATAATTATTGACAATTGAACATTAATCCGATATAATCCTTTCAATGGCTATGAAGAGAAGAAGTACCACCGCAGGTCAGCGCAGAGAATTCCCGGGTGCTGTAAGGGAATGTGGCCAACGTGCGAAATACATCTCCGAGCCGCGCGGCTGAAATCATATTAGGCTGTGCCGTATGCGCCCGTTAAAGCGCAGGGTATGTTAGTACCCGTTAAGGCTGTGCTTGCGAAAGCCCGGCAAACAAGAGGTGGTACCGCGGTTATTCCGCCCTCTGCATGATGCAGGGGGCTATTTTTATTTTTGGAGGTTCTATCATGAACGTTTTCGAAGAACTGCAGGCGCGCGGGCTGATTGCCCAAATGACCGATGCCGAAAAAATCGAGCAGCTGCTCACAAAGGGAAAAATCAAATTCTATATCGGCTTCGACCCGACGGCGGACAGCCTCCATGTCGGGCATTTCGTGCAGATTATGGTTATGGCGCATATGCAGCGCGCGGGCCATGTGCCAATCGCCCTGTTCGGCGGCGGCACCGGTATGGTCGGGGACCCTTCCGGCAAAACCGATATGCGCAAGATGCTCACCAAAGAAGACATTGAGCACAACATCGCTTGCTTTAAAGAACAGATGGGGAAGTTAGTCGACTTTTCGGACGGCAAGGCAATTATGGTCAACAATGCCGACTGGCTGCTGAACCTCAACTATGTTGATTTCCTGCGTGAAATCGGCGCGCATTTCTCCGTCAACCGTATGCTGGCGGCGGAATGTTACAAGCAGCGCATGGAAACAGGGCTTTCCTTCTTCGAACTGAACTACATGATTATGCAGAGCTACGACTTCCTTGTGCTCGGGCGCGACTACAACTGTGTCATGCAGCTTGGCGGGGACGACCAGTGGAGCAATATTATCGGCGGCGTGGAGCTCAACCGCAGAGCGGACGGCAGAGAGACTTACGGCATGACCTTTAAACTCCTGCAAACCAGCGACGGCCGGAAAATGGGCAAAACCGAAAAAGGCGCCGTATGGCTTAACCCTGAAAAAACCTCGCCGTACGATTTCTACCAGTACTGGCGCAACGTAGACGACGCAGATGTTGTCAACTGCATGAAGATGCTCACCTTTATCCCGGTGGAAAAGATAGAAGAATACGGCAAACTCGAGGGCAGCGGCATTAACGCCGCCAAGGCTGTGCTGGCCTACGAAGTAACAAAGCTTATCCACGGCGAGGATGAAGCGGATAAAGCGCAGGCCGCGGCGCAGTCACTCTTCGGCAATAATGCCGATTCGGAGAACATGCCGACAACGGTGCTTGCCGATGAGGACTTTGAAAACGGGCAGGCGAATATTCTGAACATCCTTGTGAAGGCAGGCCTTGCCAAGTCAAAAGGGGAGGCACGCAGGCTCATTGAACAGGGCGGCGTTTCCGTTGATGACGAAAGAGTGCCGGATTATACTTACTGTATCAACCGTGAAAAACTGGAGCAGGGGAGCGTCATGGTTAAAAAGGGCAAAAAGATTTTTCATAAGATAACATTTTAAGAATCTTCAACTATATATATTAGGACGGCTCTTGTGTGAGAAAACACATGAGAGCCGTCCTTCTGCATAATCACAATATTTATTTTCCAAAACGGAATTATCATTCTGCTTTGCAGAATTATTCAAAAAATTATTAAATAAACCAAATTTACCACCCATAAACACTAAAAAAATAATTCCACCAACAATCACCACCAAAGACAACAATAAAACCCAATCAAATTTTTTACCAGACTCATTCATCTAGTAAAACTATATACTATCAACAGGAAAAATCAATTATTTGTTTTATTTAATATCACCCAAATTCCAATCTGGTCTGTCGACAATACTTTCCTTAATTTTATCCCAATTTTCATCACCAAAAGGAATAATCAAATTTTGATCCATAATATTATTAATTAAATCTTGGATCTCTTTATCTCTAAAATCTGTTGGCGCATAAACCTGATTATAATAAGTTTTACAAAATATATAACTACTATAAGAATACGACTCATATTCTTTGTTTCCAGTTTTTTTATATAAATTCCACCAATAAGCACTCGATAATTGTTCTTTTATAAAGCCAAAATACTTTGTATAATCACCACCCAAATTAAGAGCTTTAATTCCAAAAGACTCAGTTATTATTGGTCTCTCTAAACCACCAGAACCAACTACCATATTAGTATGTTCTGGTGTGATATTCCAAACAATCAAACCATTTTCGTTAAAAGTAAAATTGTCACCTTGATTCTCATCAAATCTATTAACCATAAAAGCCACCATCCCATTTCCTGTAATTTTTTTTAAAAAGTTTGGATCATGTTTATTCATTTCATTAATCGTGGTTTTAAAACAACCAGTAATCTTATCGTTACAATTAATCAAAGCCACTGCCGGACTACCATCTTTATATTTAACTATCGAAAAATTATTTCCTGTCTCTCCAGTTTCCCCATATTTAATAACCTGATCTCGGCTAATAAAATCTTCAATTTTGTTAAAAGCTGTTTTAAATTCTGGCTGAGTAATAACTTCTCTTATGCTTTCATCATAAAGATTTAAGAAATCTTTAGTAAACTCCAATCTTTCAGGAGCCACATCTTTTAAATCAGGATTTGTGGTAGTTTCGGTCGAAATTGAAGTGGGAGTAGTATTTTCTTGACCTTGAATCTGGGTACATCCACTAAGTCCTCCACCAAGAACTAAAACTCCAGATCCTGCTATTAATGTTCTTTGAAATCCACTTATTATTTTCTCACCTAAACTTTTTTCTGCACCACTCAATTTTATAGATAATCTTTTCATATTCTTATCTCCTGTAAGTATTTTAGATGCCATCTCGGTTGGAAACCCTACAGCGTTGGTTGACCTTGTGTTCATGCGGTAGTTTTAATTGCTGCATTGCTCTTTCCTGTAGGGACGCCATACATGGCGTCCGGCGATTTGGTATATCCGTGTTTTATCGGGAATTTTTGCGAATGTCTCTTCGGACGCCATGTATGGCGTCCCTACGCCGTTTGATAAAACAATTGCATTTTGCATTTTGCGGATGCCGTGTATTTATCCAATTGACTAACATACACATTGGAGTAGTATCAATGTCTATCATTTCGTTATCGTGTAAAAGGTTACCGGTGTCCCGTAATTAAACTGCCAGCCGACCGTAACATTCACGCCGAGCTTGATTAAATCCGGCAAATTGATATAATCCTTTTCACCAACGGTTATCTTTTTATCGTAGAGAAGTATTTTTTGAATTTGAGCTTCGGTAAGCGACGAGAGCGATCTTGCGTAAAAACAGACAGCTTCAACATCAAAATAAGTACTCTTGTTTAAATTGGATACATTGTCCGCCATAAACATAAAATCGGTATCCGGTGAAAACTCCTTGCCGTCAAAGCTGAAGTAATAGTTGTGGTTCTCAGTCGGGAAAGACCCTTTGACGGTGATGATATCCGCTTTTTCCCACAAGCCGATTGTTTTTGAAACATTCTTGGCCGGCATTTTAATTTCGCCGGCTATTGCCGTCATTTGGGCTTTTGTAAAATCGGTTTTATTCATTTGATAAATGGAAAGATAAGTTTCCGTGCTGTACCTTGCCAGCATCGCGTTAAGGGCATCGATACCCTTAACCGCAACCTTCAGGTCGAAAATCTCGCTTTCCGTCTTGATTCTGTTTGTCCCGATAAGCAGGGTGAAATAGGTGTCGCTGTTTTGGGTGAGCGTTTTGTTTTTCCAGACATAAAGCTCCAAACCTTTCATTTCGGCCTGCAGGTAGTATGGCGTGACAACCATGCTTATGTTCAGGTTGGTATACATTGCGGTAAAAGCTTTTTCGTTTTTGGATAAAACCGCAACAGCTTTTTGCATATAGAAATCCGCTTCCTGCCTGGTAAAATGGATATCATAGCTGGAAGCGCCGCTTGAAATGGTGAATTTTATGAGGTCGGCGTTGCCAATTAAACCGAACATGAGTATCGCGCTTTTTTGGAAGAGCGTCTGGTCGTCCGAATTTTTATAAAAATCGCCGATGGCAGTATTTGTATTTAATTTTATAATGATATTGTTTGTGCCGGCTGCAGTGTTGACGTTATAACCGGTGTAACTTAAGCCCGTATTGCTGTCCGTTAAGCCCAATTCGTTGATTATTGCCAAAACTTTGACGCCGTCCTCAAAGGAGTCAGTCTTGTTTGAATATAGTATTGAAGCCCGCGAGCCGATATCGGTGACAGTGACTTTAAAACCGTAACTCACCGTTCCTTTTTTATATTGCAGATCCAGGTCATAAGTGTAACTGCCGTTGGTTATCGGCGTTTTAATTAAAATATCGCCGTTATTAACGGTATAATCACCGGGTTTCAATTCAGTCTTGATACCATTGCTGTCAAACATTTCAAACGACACCGGTTTGAACGGGTAACTATTGTCACCCGCATAGGCCTTTGAGGTTATGGTTATCTGTGTTTCTTTTTCTGTTGTTAAAATTTGGTCGGTTGTATATTCCATGTCTGTGGCCTGCATATCACCTGTTGTTATATGTTTGAATCCGCTTCGCCACTCGTAGCCGCCAATGGTTGCCTGCGTTGAGCCGTTATATTCGGTGGAAAGGTAAAGAGTCGGTATTGTATAGTGGTTGCCCTTTGCAACTATCAGCATCAAAGCAATGCCCAAAGCAAAAACCGAAGCGATTGTAATCGCTATTTTTTTATTTTTTCTTAAATATCTTCTGGTTCTCCTGATATATTTCAAGTTTCTTATTTTTTTCCAGTTAACCGGGCTTTTCATGTTCCTGCCTCCCCAATGCTCATAAAAAGTAAAGCTTTTTACATACTGTTTATTATAAAGCATCCCGCAAAAAAAGCAATGTGAATTACAT
>Ga0073936_10006375_pt1 | contig 15584 bp, 12 predicted proteins | sample AliMusrvi5mmetaG_FD_87041 | JGI IMG/M metagenome (GOLD analysis project Ga0073936, IMG submission 87041) | Freshwater lake bacterial and archeal communities from Alinen Mustajarvi, Finland, to study Microbial Dark Matter (Phase II) - Alinen... | ecosystem: Environmental > Aquatic > Freshwater >... | reverse complement strand
CTGCGGCGGAGAAACGCAAGGCGATTGAGGGATTGCGCGATGGGACCGTCGATATTGTCATCGGCACACATGGGCTGCTAGCCGGCAGCATCCAGTTTGCCAACCTCGGCCTGTTGATCATCGACGAGGAGCAGCGCTTTGGCGTGACAGCCAAGGAAAAGCTCAAGCAGATGCGCACCAATGTGCATGTAATGGCGTTGACGGCGACCCCAATCCCGCGCACGCTCTATTTCTCGCTGAGCGGCATCCGCGATGTCAGCCGGATCGAAACGCCGCCTGCCGAGCGTTTGCCAATTATCAGCTATGTGGGCGGGTTTGATGACCTGGTCGTGAAGCAGGCTATTCAGCGCGAACTCGACAGGGAAGGCCAGATCTTCTTTGTGCACAATCGCATTAATACGATCCACCTTCTTGAGGCGAAGCTGCGCCGGCTTGTGCCCGAGGCATCGATGGCGGTTGCGCACGGGCAGATGGAAGATCGCGCATTGGCGCGCATCATGAATGAGTTCGCCGATGGCAAGACCAACATCCTGTTGAGCACGAACATCGTCGAGAGCGGGCTCGATATCCCCAATGCCAACACCATCATTATTGACCGCGCTGATCACTTCGGGTTGGCAGACCTGTATCAGTTGCGCGGGCGAGTGGGGCGGTCGACCACACAGGCATACGCCTATTTTCTGTATGACCGCCGCAGGCAGATGACGCCCGATGCGCGGGAGAGGTTGGAGACATTGCGCGAGGCTGCGGGCATCGGCGCGGGTTACATGATCGCGATGCGCGACCTGGAATTGCGCGGCGCCGGCGATATCCTGGGCCCACGCCAGAGCGGTCAAGTCGCGAGTATTGGCCTTGACCTGTACACTCGTCTGCTATCGCGCGAAGTGACCGTCCTGCGCGCTTTGCGCGATGGCGTCGCACCGCCGGAGCCGGAGGCGGCGCCTGTCACGATCGATCTGCCGTTGACGGTTGGGTTGCCGCAAAACTATATTGGCGATCAGCCATTGCGCCTGCAGATGTACCGGCGCGTCGCCAGCCTCGACACCGAGGAGAAAATCCGTCTGTTCGAGGAAGAGCTGGAGGATCGCTTCGGTAAACTGCCGCAACCCGCATTGAACCTGACTTACCAGGCGCGCCTGAAGTGCTGGGCAATCCTGTTCGGGGTGCAATCGATCACCAGTGAGGGCAACCGCTTTGTTATTCGCGCAGACACCATTGAGAAGCTTGATCGCAACGCACTGGTGCGCCTGCTGGGCGAGGACGCGACGATTGGCCGGCGACAGGTTGCGTTCCTGCGCACCGGGCCGCCGGAGATATGGAAGATGCGGTTGACGATGATTTGTATGAAACTCGCTGAGATGCACGCGGTCGTTTCTACGTATAATCACGAATATGCATGAGGGCGCCATCGAATTAATTGCCCGAGGGGTTTTGATCGGGACACACGGAATCCTATTGTGCCGTTCCGCCGGCAAGGATAATACGTTTCTGCCTGGCGGGCATGTCCTGTTTGGTGAGTCTGCCACGACTGCACTGATCCGCGAGTTGAAAGAAGAGATCGGGACGAAGGTCGAAGTCGGCGATTTCCTCGGCGCAATGGAGTACAAATATGACGAGGATGGCGTCAAGCATCACAAAGTTACATTAGTCTTTTTGTTGAATGGCCCCGCCGTTGAGCGTTGCCCGCGCATTCCGTCGCTTGAGAAGGATCTCGAATTCTTGTGGTACCCTATTAATGCGTTGGCCGATGTAAACCTGCTCCCGAAGGAATTGCGCCAACTCATTCCACAATGGACGCGCGGAAAGGTGATCCCCTGGAGCAGCGATCCGAGAGAATGGTTATAACAAGCTTGTAAGGAGAATAGGTTAAATGGCAAATATCAGTCTTGAGTTGTTGGAAATTCTGCGCTGTCCGCATTGTGTATCCGGTCCGACGCGCCAACCCGGCGCAGACCCGGGCCGGCTGACGCTGGTCAAAGACAGTTGGCTGGTGCAGGCGGATTGCGGGCGGAAGTATCCGATCAAGGATGGCATTCCAATCATGCTGATCGAGGAAGGGGATAAATGGATCAACACCAAGGTGGAAGATCTGCCCGTGCCTCCCCCGCAGAATTAGCCTGCATCGATATGAAGCCAGGCTGAGCCCGAATCGGGACTCAGCCTGAGCGTCTTCTTCAGGGCGGCAACGATGCGTCTGCTCAAGGGACTTATCATCATGCTGGCCGTCGCTGGGGTTGTTGCGCTTGTTCTGGCGTCGCGGGCGACAACGCGCCCGCTCACCACGATCTCGTCGATCAACCCGTCGATGAATTTCGCCTATGTCCGTATACATGGACGGGTGATCGATTACCCTTCGCTCTCCACGGCCGACGGCTATCTGTCGTTTCAAGTCCAGGATGAAAGCGGTGACATCCGCGTCGCGGCCTATCGCGATACGGTCGAGGCGCTGCTGGCGCAACATCGCATACCGATGCCAGGCGCCATTGTGACTGTAGAAGGGACGCTGCGTGTGCGCGAAGACGAGCCGGCGTTGACATTGAATGCCCCCGAGTCGTTGGAGGGTGACCTCCCGGCAGCTCAAACAACAACACTGGATAGTCTTGATGTATTCGGGCTGGGCGAACGAGTCGTTTGCTTTGGGCAGGTGCGCCGGGTGCGTGAGGCCGGCGCTCAATTTCGCATCGTCACGATCCGCGACGGCGCCACCGAAGCCGACGTGATGATCCCGCTGGAGTTAGGCGACATGTTTGGCGTTCCCGCGTCTTTTGACCCTGGAACGTGGGTCCGCGTCACAGGCAGTATCAACGAGTATCGCGGCAGTCGCGCAGTGATGGTCAGCGCTGCGTCAGACATCGCTGTTATCGCAGCGCAGCCGTTTGAAACGCGACCTGTTGCGGGGTTGAAAAAAGAGATGGCAGGGCAATGGGTCGCGGTGGACGGCATCGTGGACAAACTCCGCCCGGTCAAACAGGGCATGCTGCTCGATTTGAAGGACGCTGCCGGCGGCGCAATTACCGTTGTGATGTATGAGCAGTGGTATCAGACGCCCTTTTCAGAAACGCTGCAGAGCGGGTCAGCCGTGTATGCACAAGGGGAACTGGTCGACTTCCACGGTCAACTCGAACTACAGCCGGAACTGAGTATCGACTTAATCGAGCACAAGTAACTCAACCGAGCTGACTTGTGATTGCAGACCGTGTCCCTCAGCATAGACCTGAATATAGTTCACATACTCGATGTCTTTCAGGGTTGTCATCAGGTTTGGCGACTCGTAGGGTTCGTCCGTGCCCAGGCGTGTGGCGATATGCTTGGTGCGCGGTTCGGCGGACTGGACGATGAAGTCGGGCAGATCGGGCATGCGCGGGGTTCCGTCGGCGTAGAAGCCCTGCGTCCACTCATTCGTATCGCCGTTGCTGTTGCGGTAGTTGATTTTCACCATGAGAGGGCATTCGCTGCCCTGACCGCCGCATACTTTAAGTTCCTGGTACAGAATCGTAAAGTTGATGCGCAGCTGTAGCGAACTGCGCCCACTCACGTTTTCATTGATAATCTGCCGCACTCCGGTGCGCCCCCAGTTGAGTCCTACCCCGGGGCGATTCAACAGTAGCGCCGAATTCGCGTCGGCTCCAATGATGGTCACGCTGCCAGGCACATCGGTGGTCATATACACGTCGGAAAACGTCTCCCAGTCGCGCGCGAGCGGTGACTGGAAGCGTCCATTGCGCACCAGGTCGCGTGGAGGCGCATACAGCCCCGGCATGATGCCTTCGCCGTTGCGCACAATCGTTCGCTGGTTGGATTCGATGTTAAATGTCTCAGGCTTCGCGGAGGATGTGACCGATGCGGCGCCGCTGCGCACGAACAGACTGGTATCGTCTGGCGATACTTCCAGAGAATATGCCCCATTGTCCAGAAGAGCCGACATTTGTTCGCTCTTTACCAGCAGCCGGAGGGCATGACTGCTTCGATTCTGGCGGATGATCTGCACGCGACCGGACAGCAGGAAAATGCTGATCTCGGCTGAGGTGTTTGCGATGCCGAACCTGGGAATGCGCGCGCGCTCTATTCTGACTCGTGAGCCGGTGTAGAGCTGCATCGAGACAAGCGTAGTGGATACGCTTTCAGACTCACGGACGGTCAAGAGCGCTTGTGATGGAATATCGCCATCCACCATGACTGTGGCGCCTTCTTCGATCACACGACCTTCCTGCCCGACAACGCGCGCGTCGGCCTCAGTCACGGGCGGCGCAAACACATTTGTGCGCCCGGCCTGCAGCTTGACCATGATCGCCGCTTGATAGGTCGCACTATTGACAAAGGATGCAGCAGTCAAAGGCACGCCGACTGTCAGGCCACAACACAGGCCAAAGGACACGAGCAGAACAAGCCAGGCCATTCGCTGCGAAGGTAGCTTCACCAGGTGCTCCATTTCCAGCGCAGCATCGTGCGCCGTTCGTTGCGCTCGATGTGGCTGGCGTTTTGCTGGCCGCGATGATGGGCGACCATTGTTGCGGCAATTGCGGCGATATCCGGGTTAGGCGGCTCTTCCTCTTCAAGCGCGAAACGGTCTTCGACAAAGCGGGTGTCGAACGACCCGGCCTGGAAACGCAAATTGCCGACAAGCTTGACGTGAAATGGGATATTCGTCTTGACGCCCACGATGCGGAACTCGGACAGGGCGCGCCGCATGCGCATAACGGCTTCGGCGCGGGTGTCGCCCCAGCAGATTAATTTCGCGATCATGGAGTCGTAGAAGGGCGTGACCTCGCAACCCTCGTACACACCGGTGTCGATGCGGACGCCCGGGCCGGTTGGGAAGTTGATGCGCGTAATCACGCCGGTGCTGGGCATGAAGTTTGCGAACGGGTCCTCCGCGTTAATGCGGCATTCAATGGCCCAGCCCTTCTGTTGCACGTCCGCCTGCGTGTAGCGCAATTTGCGCCCGCGCGCGATGCGGATTTGTTCTTTGACGATATCGATGCCAGTGACGCGCTCGGTGATCGTGTGCTCCACCTGCAGGCGCGTGTTCATCTCCATAAAGTAAAAGTTGTTGTGCCGATCCAGGAGGTATTCGATGGTGCCGGCGTTTGTGTAGTTGATCGCCTGTGCAGCGCGAACGGCCATTTCACCCATGCGTTGGCGCAACGACTCATTCAACGCCGGCGAGGGCGATTCTTCTACCAGCTTCTGGCGGCGGCGTTGCAGGCTGCACTCGCGTTCGCCGAGGTGGATGATATTGCCGAAATCATCGCCCATCAACTGGAACTCGATATGACGCGCACCGTCCACCAGCTTTTCAAGGTACACTGCGCCATCTCCGAAAGAGGATTCGGATTCGCGCCGCGCGCTTGCCAGCAGTTCGGGCATATTCTCAATGCTGCGGACTTCGCGCTGTCCCTTGCCACCGCCGCCGGCACTTGCTTTGATCAGCAGCGGGAAACCGATGCTGGGCGCGATGTGCAGCAATTCCTCGTTGCTTAAGTCCGCCTCACCCTCGGTGCCTGGGACGACCGAAACGCCCGCCTTCTGGACGGTGGAGCGCGCTACGGCTTTATCGCCCATCTTAGCAATAGCGTGCGGCGAGGGCCCGATGAAAATGATGCCGGCATCGGCGCAGGCCTGCGCAAAATCCTCGCGCTCAGCCAGAAAGCCATAACCCGGGTGTATAGCGTCGGCGCCCGATTTGCGCGCCACATCGAGAATTCGTTCCGCCTTCAGATACGATTCGCGAGCCGGGGCTGCGCCGATAGGGTAGGCCTCATCAGCCAGGCGCACATGCATGGCGTTGCGGTCGACGTCAGAATAGACTGCCACTGTGCCAATGCCCAGTTCATGGCAGGCGCGCACAATGCGAACGGCAATTTCACCGCGGTTTGCGACGAGTATCTTTTTAAACATTCACTGAACTCCGGTTATCAAATCGAGCGTTCCGTGTTAACAACACAGCATCTCTAAGGCCTAAGTATGCCATTGTTTAGTCAGTGGGGTAGAATCGCCACACGATGCACGCACTCGCTGCGGGGCAATTAAATAGAAATGCGGCTGATCCTGTGTCGTTTGTAAGGTAGCGTGAGTTGTATGAAGTACCATATTTCAACATTTGGCTGTCAGATGAATGAGGCGGATTCGCAGCGGTTGGCGTCCGAGCTGGAAAAGCTGGGGTTGCGCGCCGCGCCGACGCGCGAAGAAGCCGACGTGCTGGTGCTGAATACCTGCGTCGTGCGCCAGAGCGCCGAGGACAAGGCGTTCAGTTATATTCAGACTCTGAAGCCGATCAAGCAACGGAATCCAGGCGCCGTGATCGGCGTGATGGGATGCCTGGTTGGCGTGCGCGGCAACTCGCCCTTGCAGAAAGCCTTTCCTTATGTCGATGTCTTCATGGCGCCCAGCGATCCGCGCCCGATGATTGATTTGCTGCTGCAACGCGACGGCAAGGCGCTGGCAGAAGTTGAGACACAGACGCGTTACGCGCTGCAGGACGAGGACGGCGTTCTTGACTTGCCGTTTGTGTTGCCGGCAAAAGAGCGCGGCAAGAAAGTGACCGCCAACGTCCCGATTGTGCTGGGGTGTTCGCACGCATGCACTTTCTGTATTATTCCGTTTCGGCGTGGGGTTGAGCGCAGCCGATCCATCGGCGAGATAGTCGCCGAGGTGCGAGCGCTTGTGGCGCAGGGCGTGCGCGAAGTCACCTTGCTCGGTCAGATCGTTGACCGCTACGGATACGACCTGCTTGGCGACGAATATGCCATCCGGGCTTATAACCCGGGCGCGGCATCTGGGCGGCCGTCGCAGCCAACCGCGTTGCGCGCGCCGATTATCGAACTCTTTCGCCTGTTGAGCGAGATTGACGGGCTGCATCGCATTCGGTTTCTGACCTCGCATCCAAACTGGATGACGGATGAACTGCTCGATGCTGCCCGCGAGTTGCCGAAGGTTATGCCGCATATTGAAGTGCCTGTGCAAGCCGGTGACGATGAAGTGCTCGCGCGTATGCGGCGCGGCTACACGGCGGATGATTACCGAGCCTTGGTCGACCGCATTCGCGAGCGGGTTCCCAGCGCCGGAATCGCAACTGACATCATTGTCGGATTCTGCGGGGAGACCGAGGAGCAGTTCCAGCACACCTTCGACCTGCTTGAAGAACTTAAGCTTGATGTGATCCACATCGCACAATATTCCACCCGCCCCAATACAACGGCAACGCGCAACCTGGTGGACGATGTGCCTACAGAAGAAAAGGAACGCCGTTTCCGCATGCTGGAAGACCAGCAGGAACGCATCGCGGCGCAGATCAACGCTCGATTGCTGGGCGAGACAGTGGAAATACTGGTCGAGAATCAACACAAGGGCAAATGGCGCGGTCGCACACCCAGTAATAAGGTCGTCTTTTTTGAGGACGATTCGCGCGACTGGCAAGGTCAGTTGGTCAACGTCACCATTACGTGGACTGGCTCATGGAGTTTGCAGGGAGCGGTTTATGAACGACAACCTGCCACGGTATATCATCCGGCCGTTTGAGTCCGTGGCCGACCACGAGCAGTGCCAGACGCTGCAATCTGAGGTCTGGGGGCCGACCTTTGCCGTCCCGGTGAATATGACGGTAGCCGTGGAGCATCACGGCGGCGTCGCCATCGGGGCCTTTGACAGCGAAACGGGGCAACTACTCGGTTTTACCCTGAGCTTTGTCGCGCCTACTCGATTTCCCCAGGCGCGCGGCGGGTTGAGTCATCATTCACACATGGCTGCTGTTATAGAAGGCTTGCGCGGGCGAGGGTTGGGCGCTCAACTGAAGCTGGCGCAACGGGAAGCCGTTCTGGCGCGCGGGTTCAACCTGATCACCTGGACATACGACCCGCTTGAGGCGCGCAATGCGACGCTCAACATCCGCAAGCTGGGGTGTATCTGCCGGACATATGAACGCAACCTTTACGGGGATATGGCTGATAACCTCAATGCCGGACTGCCAACAGATCGGTTTGAGGTTGAGTGTTGGCTGGACAAACGCTGTCCGCAGTTTGAACCGGGTGGGGCGACTCGCGAGATCGAAATTCCCACTGATTTCCAGTCAGTCAAACGCAGCGATTTGCGTCAGGCGTTGGCGTGGCGCGCGCATACTCGGGCGCAGTTTGAACAAGCCTTTGCGGATGGTTTTGCCGTGAGGGCGTTTACCAACCGGAGCGATCGCGCGTGGTACACACTCACCAGACTCTCAGCGAATCTGGCTATAATCTAACTAAATGGATATTATTGGCTCAATACTGACCGGTATTCCGGTATTCATTATCCTTCTAGGCCCACTTATGTTTGTGCATGAACTGGGTCATTTCCTCGCAGCGAAGCGCGCCGGTATTCGTGTTGAAGAGTTTGGCATGGGCTTTCCTCCACGCGCATTAACTTTGTTCAAGCGCGGCGATACCGTCTACTCGCTTAATTGGCTCCCGATTGGCGCCTTTGTGCGCATGACCGGCGAAGAAGATCCCACAGATAAGCGCAGCTTCGCGGCCGCGCCCAAACGCTGGCGCATCATCACTTTGATGGCCGGCCCCGGGATGAATTTTGTCGCAGCCATCGTCATCCTGTTTTTCGCATATCTTTTGTTTGCCACGCGTGTCACAGATGGACAATATCGCGTTGACGACGTGCGCGCCGGCAGCCCGGCGGAGCAATTGGGAATGAAGCTTGGCGATGTTGTAATGACTGCGAACGGCGTTGATATGACGCAGCATCTTGATGCGAACAATACCCGCCCGCCCACCGTCCTGCCGCTCAAGCAGCAATCGCAACAATCCATTGGTAAACCCTTTACCGTTGAGGTGATGCGTCGCGACGCAGACGGCGCGCAGCGCAAAGTCGTGTTGCAAGGCACGATTCCAGCAACTGCAAACCCCGATGCGCCATTAGGTGTGAGTCTGTCCATGATGGCTGTCAAGGCAGAACGGACGGTGTACACCGTTGACCAGGCGTTTGTTGAAGCCGTCAACGATACTGGAAACGTGATGGTGTCGATGGTGCGTGTCCCACTGGATCTTATTCGTGGAACACTGTCCATCGAGCAGGCCAGACCTACCGGGATCGTTGGCATCACCGGCATCGGCGTGGCGCTGATCAAACAAAACGATATTCAAGGATTATTCCCGTTTATCCGCTTTGCGGGTCTGCTTAGCCTGATCCTCGGTCTGACCAACCTGTTACCCATACCAGCTCTCGATGGCGGTCGCATTGTCTTTGTGCTCATTGAATGGATCCGGGGGCGTCGTATCGACCCGATCCGCGAACAGTGGGTGCATGGCATCGGCATGATTATCCTGCTGGCTCTCTCTGCGGTCATCGTTGTGCTCGACATCGTCCGCCCGATCAGCCTCCCATGATCAAGAAAAACATCACATTTGAAGACGCAATCCGAGTGCTCCGATCCGCGACGGCGCCGACACCGCGTATTTTGCGCGGTCTGACGTCGCCCGACGAGGGCCAACTGGTGGAGTTTCAGACGGTGTGGCAAACAATCGCGTCAAACCGGCGCGCCCTGATTGCCGAGAAGCTGGCTGAGCTGGCCGAGAAGGATGTCGAGCTCGATTTCAATCCGATTTTCCACTTCACCCTGACTGATGTTGAGGAGGCTGTTCGCCTCGCGTCCATTGAGGGGTTGTGGGAGGACGAGTCGCCGGCGTTGTTGGATCTGTTAGTGATTCTGCTGCGAAGCGACCCATCCGCGGTCGTCCGGGCGGCCGCAGCGACTTCACTTGGTCGCTATGTATACCTGGGCGAGATTGGCAATCTCAGTCGCCATCGGCGCGATCAGGCTTATTCAGCCCTGATGGGAGTGATCTTGTCCAATCCGCCGGCCGCGCTGATTTACAACCGCGCGTTGGAGTCGCTGGCGTATACGTCCAACGAACAGGTTGATCTGTTGATTAAAGATGCGTATCAGTCGGAGGATGCAGGGCTGCGGGTCGCCTCAGTGGTAGCAATGGGTCGCAGTAATGATCGCCGGTACGCGCCACTGGTTTTGAAACAACTGCACAATGTCCTCCCGAATATGCGCGAGGAAGCTGCGCGCGCCTGTGGTGAGCTTGAGGTTACTGAAGCTGTCGCGCAACTGGGCAAGTTGATCGATGATTCCGAGGCAGATGTGATTCTGGCGGCGATTGGCGCGTTGGCTGAGATTGGCGGCGACGAAGCGAAGAAACTGCTCGAAGATACGGCCAAAGCTGAGGACGAGGAGATCGCTGCAGCAGCCACTGAAGCGCTTGAAGAATTCGAATTCATGCACGGCGATATCAAATTCTCCACTGAATGGTTTGAAGGTATCAGCGCGAATGGGTCAGACGATGAAGATGAGGACGAGGGTCATGATCACGATGTGGATGCTAAAACTACTCGCTGAATCCCATCATGCGCCGTTATCGCATCATTTCACTGATCGCTCTGATCACGCTGGCAGTTTCAGCTGCCGGCTACTACGTTGCTCGCAGCGGTAGTCAGTTTGAAACGCGCGGGACATCGTCCGGCTTTCCCCAACCGATTAATAACGCCGAGTCGTTGCTGATTGGCGTCAACGTCGAACTTGAACAATATGATGGCGCGACGCTGGACGCGCGTCTGGCTGACCTGGCGAAGCGCGGTGTGCGCTATGTCCGCCAGGAGTTTCGCTGGGCGGAGATTGAGGCGACTCGTGGACAGATGGATTGGTCAACCAGCGACCGCATCATCAGCGCCACGCGCCGATACCAACTGCAACTGCTGCCCGTCCTGGTGACGACGCCCGAATGGGCGCGCGCGCCTAGCGCGGCAGAGCAGAACACCGCTATTGATACATCTCCCCCACAGGCTGCCGGCGATTTTGCATGGTTCGCGCACCAGTTCGCGCTTCGTTACGATGTTCGCTTGCCGAATGGTCAGCCGTCTATCCTGGCGTACCAGATTTGGGATGAGCCAAATCTTTCGGCGAAATGGGGCAATGGGCTGATCAGCCCGGTCGGGTATCTGCGCATTCTATGGGCGGCGCGCGGCGCCATCCAGATGGTGAATCCGGCCGCGCGCATCGTCCTGGCGGGTCTGGCGCCTACGGTCGAACAGTCCGATGTCAACCTGGCGCCTGAGGTCTTCCTCACCAGGCTGTACCAACTCGGCGGACACGACGCCTTCGATATCGTCGCGCTCAAACCTTACGGATTTGATTACTCGCCATATGACCGGCGCGTCGATCCCGCGTTACTCACGGTGTCTCGCGCACTCCTGGTGCGAGAGGTCATGGCGGCGCATGGTGAGGGCAACAAGGCCATCTGGTTTACCCAGTGGGGCTGGAATGCCCAATTGCCCGATTGGAAGGGCGCGCCGTCGATCTGGGGCGGCGTGAGTGAGGCGGCGCAGGCGGACTATACCGCCCAGTTCGTGCAACGCGCGGCACAGGAATGGCCGTGGGTCGGCGCGATGTTTGCTTATACGCTCCAGCCGAAGGCCGAAGCGACGGACCCGCACTGGGGGTTTGCGCTGCTTGACCAAAAAGGGAACCCGCGACCGGTCTACGAGGCCTTGACACAGGCGGTAACTGTTGCGGCGACCTCGCCACGCGGAGAGTGGGCGGCAGCCGGCTATGGTCAATCCAAGTACCTGGGGTTGGGCAAAACCCCGGACTATGGGCCGAATCCGCTTGCGACGTACACCGAAGGGTGGCGCTTTGGGGAACTTGGCGCGGATATCCCGCAAACCGAAGGCGCACACATGACCTTCCATTTTGGCGGTGAGGCGCTGGCGCTGATCGCGCGGCGCGGGGATTACCGAGCTTACCTGTATATCACGATTGACGGCAAACCCGCCAATCTGCTCCCGCGCGAGGCGGGCGGTTCATATCTCATCCTGACATCACCCGATAGTGTGCCGCGCATCGACACGCTTGAAGTGGCGAATGGGTTAGGGCCGGGCGACCATGTTGCCGATATCACAATCGACCGTGGCTGGAACCAGTGGGCACTGGTGGGGTGGAGCAGCCGCCCGGCAGTTGCGAGCACAGTTCTGCTGGCGAATGCCATCCAACCCATTTCAGTGATCCTCGCGTTGCTGTCTGCTCTTGCCCTGGTGATTACCCTTCCGCGCGCCCGCTGGGGCGATGCATTGCGGCGGCTCTGGCCGAGCGCAGGCGACCTGACCTGGCAAGCATTTCTTGCTGCGCTGGTGCTGTGGGTCACTACATCACTCACCTGGGCACAGGACGCCGCAACGGCCTACCAGAACCTGGGCGCGCCAGTAAACCTCGTCTTGTCCGGCGTCGTCTCAGGTATCGCCTTCTGGTCGCCAGTGTTTATCGTGAGCCTCATTGCGCTCCTGGTGCTGTTTGTGCTGGTGTTGATGCGGCTTGACCTTGGTATGGCCTTGATCGCGTTCTTTATTCCGTTTTATCTCGTGCCGCAGCGGTTGTTCGCCAAGTCATTTCCGATGGTCGAATTACTCACCGCGATGTGTGCGGTCTCATGGGGGATCCGGCGCATAAACGAGTGGCGGGCACAGCGTCTCAAACGGGACAAGGGCATCCCGGCGCTTGCGATGGTCGCTGCTTTTGTTGCGCACTTCACCGTTCTTGACTGGGGCATCCTGGCGCTTGTGATCGTCACCGGTCTGTCGACCGCACAGGCGGATTTCAAGGTAGAGGCGTTACGCGAACTACGTATGGTCATCGTTGAGCCCGCCATTCTGTTCCTGATGCTGCGGTCGCAGAAACTGAATCGTGACGCGATCTGGCGGCTCGTGGACGGCTTCGTGTCTGGCGCCGTGATCATCGCGCTGATCGGGTTGGCGAACTATGCGCGCGGCAACGTGTTCCCGGCCGAGGGCGGTTTGCCCCGCATTCGCAGCATATATGGATCGCCCAACAATGACGCATTGTTCCTCAGTCGCGCGTTCCCACTGCTCCTCGCGATAACGCTTTTCGGGCGGCAGTCTGCGCGAGAGATGACCACGACCGCGCAAGGATTCTTTGGGCGGCTTCGCAACATGCGAGCTGTGCAGCTTGTCACCAGTCGCCGGTTGCTTTACGCAGGCGGGCTGTTCGCGGTCTCGGTTGCCATTGTGTTGAGCCAATCGCGCGGGGCGTTATTGTTTGGCCTGCCTGCTGCTGTCATCGCGATTTGCGTGATGGGCGGTGGGCGCTGGCGTTATGCAGGCGTTGCTCTACTCGTCCTGCTCATAGTCGCGATGGGCATTCTCCTATCCGGCGTGGCCGCGCCGTTGCTCGCGAATACCCGTTTTGCAAGTGCGCTTGCTCTGACGAGCGGGACGGGGTTCTTCCGCTTCAACCTGTGGCAGAGCGCGATTGGCATGTGGCGCGATCACCCTCTCCTGGGGGTAGGGCCGGATAATTTCCTGTATGCCTACCGGGGCTATTACATCCAGCCGGCGGCGTGGCAGGAGCCCAATCTGTCGCATCCGCACAATATCGTGCTCGATTTCGCCACTCGGCTCGGCGCGCTTGGGTTGATCGCCGGCGCCGGTATAGCGATTGGGATCGCGCGCGCACTCCGCCGGGCGTGGTTGAACGACGCGCAAGGCGCCTTCAGGCCGCTCGTGATCGGGTGTGCCGGGGTGTTCGCCGCGTTGCTCGCGCACGGCATGGTGGATCATTCGATATTCCTCGTGGATCTGTCCTTCGCTTTTATGTTGGTCGTGGGAATAGTCGGCCAAGTGGCTGGGCAACCGAAAACTCTTACCAAACTCTAAGCAGAATCATCAACCTGGGTATTGCAATTCGAGCAGATCGCCGTATAATTTCCATATTGTTCAACTGAACGCAAGTAATTGCAGGCAGGTGGGCAGTTTTAAATCGCTATCCTTTTAATTGGAGGTGATGTCTGTATGAGTAGTCATAAACTCAGCGCCACAGCATCACCTCAGGGTAATAACCTGTAAGTATGCTGTGGCGCGGCGAACGGCCAACTCGAAAGGGTTGGCCGTTTGTTTTTTTTCGCGTTGCATGACTCTACCTCTCAAACACATCTCTAACTTTTCGTCTAATCATTTCTAATACAGCCTTCGTAGTATGTGGACATCATTCAATCAAGCAGTAAACCATATAAGTAAAGCGAAATAACTGGAGGTAAATGAAATGACAACTCGAATAATCCGACGGACGTATGCACCGGTTGAAAACAATGTGCTTTCTCTGCGCGATATGATGAACCGTTTGATGGAGAACGCGTTCGTCAGCCCGGAGCAGTGGGTTAGCGACTGGCCGCAGGGTGGTGGCGCCAATGCCCCCGCGATCGATGTTACCGAGACGAACGACGAGTACACTGTCAAGGCTGCGCTGCCGGGTTGGAAGCCTGCGAACGTGGACATCACGTTCGAGAGCGGAACAGTCACGCTGAAGGGAGAAGTCGCCACTGAGAACAACGAAGGCGACGAGAAAACGCGCTGGCATCGCCGTGAGATTCGCCAAACCTCGTTTGCGCGGAGTATCACGCTACCGACCGAGGTTGAGGCCGACAAGGCCAGGGCTGAGTTTGAGAACGGCGTTCTGACGCTCAAGTTGCCCAAGGCCGAAGTGGTCAAGCCGAAGCAGATTAAGATTACAGTCAAGTAAGCCTATTGAACCTGGACGGATAAGCCGGCAGGCACAACACAATTGAATATAGAATCAGGCAAAGGTGACGCCAACGTCGCCTTTGCCATTTCTGTGGCGCTAAGCGCGAAACGGGCATGATGTCAGTTAGAATGTTGTTCTGTGATTGTGAGCATACGCGCCTCAATAGAGCCCCATACCGCAAGGTATAAGCGGGTAGCAGCCGTGCTGGCGGTGCTGTTCCTGGCAGCCTGGTTATTGCCGTCGCGCGTCGTGATGGCACATGCCAACTACGTGCGTTCGATCCCGGAAGCCGATTCCGCCAGTCCAACGGCGCCATCGGTCGTACAGGTGTGGTTCAGTGAGGATGTTGCGCCAGCTAACAGCACACTTACCGTGCGCGATGTCCAGGGGTTGCAGGTTGATTTTGGCGGAACGCAGATTTCTCAGGGTGAAACAAAATCGCTTCTCATCAACCTTCGGTCGCTCACGCCGGGGATATATACCGTGATCTGGAAAACGGTGTCATTGGTGGATGGGCACGATACAGGCGGCTCGTTTCCTTTTACCGTAGGGCCTGCCAGCGCGCCTGTTTCGTATGCTCAGTTGCTATTGCAGGATGAACGCAGCGCGCGCGCGCTCGAACTGCCTGCCGCGGGTAATGCACTCGTCAATCTGTTCCTCATCGGCTCGTTTACGCTGCTGACAGGCGCCTTGGCTTTCCAGGCGCTCGTCATGAGGCGGTCATCATTGGCGGAGTTTCGACAGGTGATTGCTCCGGCCTATCAGAAACTAGTGTGGGTCGGCCTTGCCGCCTCGGTCGGCGCCGTCGCAATGGCAACAGCGGTCTATGTTCTGCGCGCCGGGTCGGGTGCCCTGGCGGGCCGCTATGGCCTTGTGCTGGCCGGGCGCATTGTGTTTCTCGCCATGCTGGCGGTAATCACTCGGTGGCGCAAGGCGGGCGCAATCTGGACGCTCCTTCCTGCCGCGGGTCTGCTATTGACGCAAAGCTTGCTCAGCCATAGCGCGGCAG
>Ga0073936_10006372_pt1 | contig 15586 bp, 16 predicted proteins | sample AliMusrvi5mmetaG_FD_87041 | JGI IMG/M metagenome (GOLD analysis project Ga0073936, IMG submission 87041) | Freshwater lake bacterial and archeal communities from Alinen Mustajarvi, Finland, to study Microbial Dark Matter (Phase II) - Alinen... | ecosystem: Environmental > Aquatic > Freshwater >... | reverse complement strand
TAGTATGTTTATAATATATTTAAAAACCTTGTAGTTCGTTGTTGGTCCTGTGCAAACTGGGGATAACCGGATAACCATCTGAATTATCGACCGTAATACCACTGTTGTCCCTGTGTATAGAGAACAGCATATTTTGGTGTTTTACACAGCACAAATTTTTATCAACAGTTGTTCACACTGAATCAACAGGTTATCCTTACTTGAGGAGGATACGTTTAATTTCATCAAGTATTTTAGAAATTTTCGGATCATTTTGCAAAGCAGCGTCTATTTTCTTGTATGAGTGAATGACTGTTGAATGATCTTTACCGCCGAATTTGGAACCGATATCGGGGTAGGACGATTTAGTCATCTCGCGACATAACCAGATGGCTATTTGACGTGCCTGGACAATATTTTTCAGCCGCTTTTCCGATTTAAGATCAACTATCTTTACGTCAAAATATTCGGAAACGGCTTTCTGGATCAGCTCGACCGTTATTTCCTTATGGCGATCCCCCAGAATATCTTTCAGGTTTTCCTTCGCCATTTCCAGTGTGACCGGAATATTCTGCAGGCTGCTGAATGCACCGAGCCGAATAAGCATTCCTTCCAGTTCACGGATGTTCCTGGTATCGCTGGAGGCAAGGAAATAATATACGTCTTCCGGAAAAAAGACTCTGGTGACTTCTGACTTCTTTTTCAGAATAGCTATTTTAGTTTCAACATCCGGTGGCTGGATATCGGCAATCAGACCCCATTCAAAACGTGACCTGAGCCGCTCTTCCAGATCCGATATTTCACGGGGAAATTTATCCGAGGTAATAACAATCTGCTTATGGGCATCGTGCAGAGCGTTAAACGTGTGGAAAAATTCTTCCTGGGTCCCGGTTTTACCGGAGATGAACTGTATATCGTCAACGAGCAGCACATCCACCGTTCTGAAACGGTTTCTAAAGACATCCATTTTTTTCAATCGGAGATGGTTGACCATTTCATACATGAATTTTTCAGCGGAACAGTAACATACATTTAGTTCCGGTGAATTTTCGCGGATGGTATGGCCGATTGCGTTCAACAGATGGCTTTTGCCAAGTCCGACACCGCCGTAGATAAACAGGGGGTTGTAGGTATCAGCCGGGTTATGGGCGACCGCCATTGCTGCTGCGTGCGCGAACTGGTTGCCGGTGCCGCTGACAAACAGATCAAAGGTGTATTTTTGATTGAGCGGCGTGAATACCTGTTGAAAAGGGGCATTTACACTAACCGGCTCTGCTTCATTTTTTACGATGAAATCTTCGGAAATATACGGCTGGTGCTCTTCATCGGCCCGTATGATAAAATTCAGAGATACCGGAAATCCTGAAGTCGCCGAAAGTGCTCCGGTCAATACTTTCAGATAATGGTCTTCCAGCCACTCCTTGATAAAGGAATTGGGTACCGACAGTACCACAACGTTGCCATCATGGTGGCTGTACTGCACCGGTTTTATCCAGGCAGCAAAATCGGCTTCAGACAGTACTTTTTCTATGTTTTCAGTTGCCTGCTGCCATGCATCTACCATCAGGAGGTATCTCAATCATGAAAATGGAGTGGTTATCAACATCGGATGAGACACGTAACTGGTGCCGGATATTGCGTATTTATTGATATATTAGTCGTGTATAATAGAGTTATCAACACTTTTGTCAACAGGTGTTGATAACTATTTAAAGTAGCAATTACAATAGGTTAAAGTATATTTACGATCAAAATAGGCCTATTGAAGGAGTTGAAGGATACCAGAGGAAGCCCTCTTTTTCAAGGCAAATAAGAGTAATGAAAACAACTGATGATTATAATATAAATCTTGACACAAAGATGGAGCTGTGCTTAAGTGACTATTTCCTGAAAAATATATTTTGTAGAGGTAAATCAAGATGAAAAGAACGTATCAGCCAAGTAATACTTCACGCAAACGTACCCACGGTTTTCTGGTTAGAATGGCTACCAAAAATGGTCGTCTGGTAATCAAACGGAGAAGAGCAAAAGGGCGTAAAAACCTGTCCGTAAGAATCGCAACCAAATAGTCTGCTTGTTGCATGACTGTTGACGTTGGGGCCACATTCCCAAAAACTGCCCGTTTACGGAAGCGGGCTGAATTTCTTCAGCTCGCTTCCGCGCAACATAAAACAACGGTGCGTGGGTTTCTGGTGGTGTGGAGTGACAACAACCTGCACACGGCTCGTCTTGGTATTACCGCCAGCAAGAAAATCGGCTGTGCTGTCGTCAGGAACCGGGTCAAACGGTTTTTGCGTGAGTTCTTCAGGCATAATCGCTCAGGTTTGGCAGCGGTGGATATCAACATTATTGCCCGACGAGAGTCGGCTAACATGACGTATCCGGACATTGTGCGGGAACTTACGAAAGTATCCCGGTTTATAGGCACCCCCCCATGTTCAAGAGCTGTCTGCTCCTTGTAATCAGATTGTACCAGAAGGTGATTTCACCGCTTCTTCCACGCACGTGTCGTTTTTATCCCTCCTGTTCCGAATATTCCCGTGAGTCCATAATTCGGCATGGTGCTGCCAGGGGTATGTTGCTTACCGTTGTAAGAATATGTAAGTGTCATCCGTTTCATCCGGGCGGTCACGATCCGGTACCCCACCATAAATTATAACTATATCCAGGAGCCTCAATGGAAAAGCGCGCTTTTATAGCGGTAGGTCTCTCAATAGCAGTTTTTTACCTGTTCTCCATGTTCTTCGGTCCGGAGAAACAAAAGACTGTGCCACCCGCACCTCAGGCTACTGCAGCGGTAACCGGCAGTAATCCGGCCCAACAGCCGACCGTGACCCAGAATCCAGGAACGGCTGTCGATCAGAGCACCCCTGCAGCCCCTCAGAAAGATGTCAGCGTCGATACCGATCTGTATACGGCGGTCTTTTCATCACGGGGAGGCAGTCTCAAGAGCATGACGCTCAAAAACTACCGCGAAGAAAACGTGCCCGGTGCCCATAATGTTGCCCTGGGAACCGATTCTGATCCGGGGATATTCTCTTTTGCCACGAGAGCGACCGGCTTTAATCTGCCGGACAGTACCCTGTTCAGTTCCGATGCAGACAGCCTCACGGTAGATAAGAACGGTTCGAAGCAACTTACGTTTAATTATATTTCCGGCCAGGGATATACCGTCCGCAAAATATATACCTTCACGTCCGGCTCCTACGGTATCAAGCTTGATACCCAGGTATTCAACAATTCCGCTGCTCCACTGGTTGGAACGCTTCAACAGGTGATGACGTATCCGGCTGCACCGGGGCCGAAGACAAAGAATAACCGCTTTGATACGGCCGGTTCCTACCTGTTTGCCGACGACAGCCTTCAGTCCAATAAATTCAAGGATGTGCTCAACGCCTCAAAGCGTTATGACAAGAATGTCCTCTGGACCGGATTCGCCGATAAATATTTCATGAATGCACTGCTGAGCGAGAAAAACAGTATTGCGTCAGTGGAATTGAAGAAGAATGCAGCTGGTTTCTTCGAGTCGATAGCATCCTCTCCCCAGTTTACGGTCAATCCGGGACAATCCGCCGCCGTAACTTATCGCCTGTTTGTCGGTCCCAAGGATCTGGATGTACTGAAAGCGCAGGGCAATTCGCTGGAGCAGTCGCTTGATCTGGGCTGGTTTACGGTTATAGCCAAACCACTTATGTACACGCTGAAATTCTTTCATCGCTACGTCGGCAACTACGGTATCGCGATCATAATTATTACGGTTATTCTCAAGGCGTTCTTTTTCCCGCTGACCCACAAGAGTTACAAGTCGATGAAAGGGATGCAGAAAATACAGCCCGAAATGGCGAAACTGCGGGAAAAGTATAAAGATGACCGCGATGCGATGAACAAAGCGGTTATGGAGCTGTATCGCGAGCACAAGGTCAACCCGATGGGTGGCTGCCTGCCGATGATAGTGCAGATTCCGGTGTTCTTCGCGCTTTATAAATCACTGATGTTTTCCATCGAACTGCGCCATGCACCGTTTTTCTTCTGGATTACCGATCTTGCCGATAAAGACCCGTATTATGTCACTCCGGTTATTATGGGTATCACGATGTTCGTTCAGCAGAAAATGACTCCGTCAAACATGGATCCGATGCAGCAGAAGATGATGCTGGCCCTGCCGGTGGTTTTCACCTTCATGTTCCTCAGTTTTCCGTCAGGGCTGGTTCTGTACTGGCTGGTGAACAACGTATTGACAATCGGTCAGCAGATGTACATCAATAAACTGGTAAAAGATTAACCGGCTGGCTTGGAGTAGCGTGCAATGTATATCCGCGATACGATAGCGGCTGTCAGTACCCCTCCCGGTAATGGCGGCATCGGCATAATCCGCGTAAGTGGTGATCAGGCCGCCATGGTCGGTAATACTGTATTTAAAGCTGTGTATAACGGTGGCCTCGTAAGCCACCGTTTTTCTTTTGGCGTTATTTGCGATCCGGAAACCGGTGAAAAAGTTGACGAGGCAATGGCGGTGTATATGCGTGCTCCCCGTTCATATACCCGGGAAGACGTTTTGGAGCTGCAATGCCATGGCGGCTGGGTGGTGGTCGAGAGGGTGCTGCAGGTTGTGCTGGCGTGCGGCGTGCGGCTGGCGGATCCGGGTGAGTTTACACGACGTGCTTTTCTGAACGGCCGCATCGATCTTGTCCAGGCTGAAGCGGTCATGGATATCGTTGCTTCCAAAAGTCAGGCCGCATTGCAACTGGCCCAGAAGCAGCGCGAAGGTGCGTTGTCAATGCGCATTGAAGAGGTTCGTCTCCATCTGTTACGGGCACTTGCGTTAGTCGAAGCGTACATAGATTTTCCTGATGATGATCTGGGTGAGACCGATATCTCCGCAATACAGAATTCGGTGGGGGCAGCGCGGCACATGGTCGCCGATCTCCTGCTCACGTTTGAAGAGGGGCGCATCATTCGTGAAGGTATTTCGGTCCTGATTGTCGGTAAGCCGAACGCCGGCAAGTCAAGTCTGCTCAACCGGCTTCTCAACGAGAACCGTGCCATTGTGACCCATATTCCCGGCACCACTCGCGATATCATTGAGGAGACCATAACGTTTGACGGCTTGTCCGTGCGGCTGCTTGATACGGCCGGAATCCGGCATACCGTTGATGTGGTTGAGCAGGAGGGGATTAACCGTGCGCTCGGAAAAATCGATCAGGCGGATCTTGTGCTGGCGGTTTTTGATGCCTCACGGGAGTTTGGCCATGAAGATCGGATGATTCTCGATGCACTGGCGGGGAGCAGAACAATAGCGGTTCTGAACAAGGCAGATCTTCCTCGTCAACTTGTGCTGCCTGACGAAGAACGTTTTGTTGCTACTGTTACCATAGCAGCTCTCCCGGGGGAGGGGATCGATCAGCTCAAGCAGACCGTCTGCAGGCAGTTCCTGCATTCAGCGGCACCCGATTCTCGCGAATATGTGGCACTCTCCAAAGCCCGGCATCGTGATGCTCTGGCTACGGCGGAACAATCGCTACAGCAATTTTCGCTTGGACTTCCGGACAGGAATCTGGAGCTGTTGGCTCTTGATCTGCGTGATGCTCTGCAAGCGGTCGGGTCAGTCACCGGACAAACCGCCACGGATGAAGTCCTTGATATTATTTTTTCTTCGTTTTGCATCGGTAAATGATGCTATGTTCCACGTGAAACATAGCAACGAGAGTGGATTGTACCTATGATGACCTATGATCGAATATATGATGTAATCGTCGTCGGCGCCGGACACGCAGGATGTGAAGCCGCGCTTGCTGCCGCGCGAATGGGCTGCCGTACTATGCTGCTGACCATTAATCTCGACGCGATCGCCCTGATGTCGTGCAATCCGTCTATTGGCGGCCTGGCCAAGGGGCACCTGGTCAAGGAGATTGATGCGTTGGGCGGTGAGATGGGGAAGAATATCGATGCAACCGGCATTCAGTTCCGCATTCTCAATACGAAAAAAGGGCCGGCTGTCAGGGCGTCGCGTGCCCAGGCTGACAAACAGCTGTATCGTTTGCGGATGAAGCGGATTCTCGAACAGCAGGTGAATCTCGATCTTAAACAGGGCGAAGTAACGTCGCTCTATATTGAACAGGGCGAGTTGCGCGGTGTTGAGTTGCGCTCGGGAATCAGGTTCCTGTCGAAAACGGTGGTTGTCACTACCGGCACTTTTATGCGCGGACTTATCCACATCGGCTTGAATAACTATCCCGGTGGCCGAGCTGGTGATCAACCCTCGATTGGTCTTTCTGATCAACTGGGCAGGCTCGGCTTTACTATCGGCAGATTGAAAACCGGCACACCGGCGCGACTTGATGCCCGTACTATTGATTTTTCACAGCTGGAAACCCAGTACGGTGATAATCCTCCGCAGCCGTTTTCGTTCTCAAGCGGACCGATCATGATGCCGCAGATACCCTGTCATATTGCGTACACCAATCCGCATTCCCATGACATTATCCGCTCCGGCCTTGACCGCTCGCCGCTCTATTCAGGAATTATTGAAGGAATCGGACCGCGCTACTGCCCATCCATAGAAGACAAAGTGGTTCGGTTTCCGGATAAGGACCGCCATCAGACATTCATCGAACCGGAGGGTCTCGATACGGTGGAGGTCTACCCGAGTGGTATGTCAACCTCTCTGCCGATCGACATCCAGATCGCGTTTTACCGCTCCATCGTCGGGCTTGAGAGCGTAGAGATCATGCGTCCGGCGTATGCAATTGAGTATGATTATGTTGACCCGATTCAACTGCACAATTCTCTTGAAACAAAGGTGATCAAAAATCTGTATCATGCCGGTCAGATTAACGGCACTTCCGGGTACGAAGAAGCGGCAGGGCAGGGACTTATTGCCGGCATCAATGCAGCGCTGCGCGTGAAAGGGCGTGACCCTCTTGTTTTGCAACGGAGCGAAGCCTATATCGGGGTTATGATAGATGATCTGGTGACGCTCGGTACGAAGGAGCCGTACCGCATGTTCACCTCACGTGCCGAGTACCGTTTACTGCTCCGGGAGGATAATGCTGATCTGCGTCTGCGGGATATCGGCTATCGAATCGGGCTTGTGACGGAGCAGGAATATGCTCTGTTTTCTGATAAGCGGCGCATGATAACCGAAGAGCTTGATCGAATTGGACGCACCCGTTTGGCTAATTCGGAGCAGCAACAGGAGGTTTTGGCCGGCCGTGGTATCATCGACATTCAGAAGGGCACCACACTGGAGCATCTGCTGAAGCGTTCGGAAATTACGTATGCCGACCTGGTGGAACTGGACAGTGTTTCACGTGAAACACCGGCGGTAATTCGAGAGCAGGTCGAGATACAAACCAAATACAAGGGATATATCGACCGGCAACTGGAGCAGGTGGAACAGGCAAAGAAGATGGAAACCACCGGCATTCCGGTCAACATTGAATATGCATCGATAAAAAGTCTGACGACTGAGGTCCGCGAAAAACTGGTCAAGAACCGCCCGGACACCCTTGGTCAGGCATCGCGAATTCCGGGAGTCACACCGGCAGCAATATCGATACTCGCAATTGCATTGAAATCTTCTTCATGGAAAGGCATTGAAGAGTAATGAGTTCAGTTATCGGCGATATTGTGGCACAGGAAGCGCGGGCAATCGGCTTGTTGTTGTCTTCCCAGGAAGTGCATGCTTTTGAGATGTATGCGGCAGAGCTTCTCAAATGGAACAGCAAGGTTAATCTGACGGCTATTACGAAAGAAAAGGAAATAGCCGTCAAGCACTTCGTTGATTCACTCAGCATTGCTGGTCATCTGTCCGATGATGATCGACTGCTTGATATCGGATCGGGTGCGGGGCTGCCGATAATCCCGTTAAAGATTGTCAAGCCTAGCGTAGCAATGGTATCCGTGGATGCTGTCGCAAAGAAAATAAATTTTCAACGCCATGTGATCCGTACCCTTGCCCTGAAAAATATTGAGGCACTTCATGCACGCGTAGAGTCATTGCACAAAACCCATCCACATTATTTCAGTGTCATTACATCGCGGGCATTTACCCGGCTCGATCGATTTGTTTCTTTGGCTGCTCCGCTGCTGGCTGAAAATGGAACCCTGATAGCGATGAAAGGGGAGGGAGCCGGCGATGAAATTGCCGAGAGCAATGATATCGTCACCGCTGGCGGCTTTACGATTACCTCGATTCAGAGCTATACACTGCCTTACAACATGGGTAAACGCGTGCTGACCTTCCTGAAACTTGGCAAAGCCGCATAAAATAACGGCTGAAGAGGGGTCCTTCCAAATTCTGTACCAGAAGCTTAAACGTGGCGACTGAAAAGGGTTTGTCAGGGGAAAAGCAACTATGGCGTCCTGGGCGGTTTTTGGCGGTTTTGTCATAAAACAGCCGATTTGAGATAAAAATACCGAGAACAAGTTGCAGATGAATGGAATCTGCACTAGAGTAGACAGCTTGAACTTCGTAATAAACCGTTACCGAAAATCTGGAGTAGGATCTGGAAATGGATGTCAGAATATATTATGAAGATACCGATGCCGGTGGTGTTGTGTATCACGCCAACTACATCAAATATCTTGAACGGGCGCGAACGGAATATTTTCGTAGCCATGGTTTTTTTGTCGCTGAGCTGGCGGCCGATGGTTTTGTCTTTCCAGTGGTCAGGCTGGAAATCGATTTCAAAGCCCCCGCAGTTCACGATGATCTCCTAATAGTAACAACCTGTCCGATTCGAATCGGTGGTTCGTCCATTACATTTCAGCAGAATATCATGCGAAAGCATGACGACAGACTGATGGTGGCGGGAGTTGTTACCCTGGCCTGTATCAGTCCCGCAATGAAAGCCCGCCGGATCCCGTTGGAGATCCGCAGGGTGTTGGAGTCAGAACAGGTGGCAAACGCATGAATGTGACCGTCAGCAATAACAGAATAGAACGGGTTGAAGCACTTGACCTGCTGAACAACGGTAATCTGCTGGCTCTCGGGAAGAGAGCCGACGCCATCAGGCGACTGTTGCATCCTGAGGGTATGGTTACCTTTGTCGTTGATCGCAATGTTAATTATACCAATATCTGCGATTCAAAATGCTCGTTTTGTGCCTTTTATCGAACGAAAGAGGATGGTGATGCCTATATCCTCTCCCGCGAACAGATATACGACAAGATCGTTGAACTTGTTGAGCAGGGGGGGACGCAGCTGCTGATGCAGGGTGGACTTAACCCCGAACTCAAGATTGATTTTTTCGAAGAGCTTTTTCGCGAAATAAAGAAGCGTTTTCCGACGGTGCAGAACCATTCCCTGTCACCGGCAGAGGTCACTTCAATAGCCGCCGGCTCCGGTCTTACCCTCGATGAAGCGCTGCTCCGGCTGAATAATGCCGGGCTTGATTCGATTCCGGGGGGGGGCGCCGAGATTCTGGTAGACGAAGTGCGCAGCGCCATCTCACCAAAAAAAATTGGCTGGAAACAGTGGGGCGAGGTAATGCTGAAAGCTGCTCGTCTCGGTATGCCGACAACGGCAACCATGATGTTCGGCAGCAGTGAAAAGCCGGAAGATATTGTGGAGCACCTGTTCCGGGTGCGGGAAATTCAGGATCAGGGAGGATCATTTACGGCATTCATTCCCTGGACCTACCAGCCGGGTAATACGGAACTTGGCGGTACCACCGCCACCGGCGTTGACTATCTGAAGGTACTGGCGCTGTCCCGGATCGTTTTGGACAATATCCCGAATATCCAGGCGAGCTGGGTCACCCAGGGAGCAAAAATGGCTTCGGTAGCGCTCTTTTTTGGTGCAAATGACCTGGGCGGTACCATGCTTGAAGAAAATGTCGTAGCCGCTGCCGGCTGCAGTTTCTGTATGTCGCAGCATGAGATGATCACCTTGATACGTGGTGCCGGCTTCCGGGCTGCCCAACGTACCACAACCTACTCTATATTGAGGGAGTTTACGGTTTGAGTTCTTTCCATAGGCAGGCTGGAACCTGCGAAATAATTACCACATCTGCTCGGTTGAGCGAAATTGCCGATATTCTTTCCGGCCAGACGGAAATTGCCGTTGACCTTGAGATGGATTCTCTTCATCACTATCGCGAAAAAGTGTGCCTTGTACAGGTTTCAACGCGTCAGCAGAGCTGGTTGATTGACCCGTTGGCGGTGACCTGTCTTGAGCCCCTGGCCGCGCCGCTCGGCAATCCGGACATTCTTGTCGTCATGCATGGCGCTGATTACGATATTCGTTCATTGCACCGCGATTTCGGCATCGAGGTCACAAATCTGTTTGATACGATGATCGCAGCACGCTTTCTCGGTATCGGCGAGTTTGGCCTTGCTGCATTGCTAAAAGCGCGCTTCGGCATCGAGCTGGACAAGAAATACCAGAAGGCTGATTGGAGCAAGCGCCCATTGAGCCGTGAAATGTGCCTGTACGCAGCGGCGGACACGTCCGATTTGCTCCCGCTGTACGACCAGCTTCGCAGCGAGCTTGAGCAGAAACAGAGGCTGACATGGCTTACAGAAGAAGGTGAGTTGGTATGCCAGGCGCGGGTCTCGGAAAAAGACGGGCCGCTGTTTCTCTATTGCAAAGGGGCCAGCAAGCTGCGCGGACAGACACTTGCCATTCTGGAAGAATTGCTGCAGATGCGGGCCCGGCAGTCGGAACTTTTGGATCGTCCGCCATTTAAAGTATTGTCGGCGGAGACGCTTATTGAAGTAGCGGAATGCCGTCCCCAGTCACTGCACGAACTGTCATTACTCAAGGGAATGACTTCCGGCCAGTTGCAACGGCACGGAGCAGGTATTCTGGCAGCGGTCGAACAGGGCTCGTCAATGCCTGAAGACATGGTGCCCCGTTTCCCGCGCACAGTAAAAAAAGAGATCACCGAGCGGGCCAAGGAACGGCTGAAAAACCTGAAAACCTGGCGTGAAAAAATCAGCCAGGAACTCGGCCTCGATCCGGGGCTGCTGGCACCGAACTGGCTGCTTGAAGCTGTCGCGGATACCGAGGGGGCAACAATGGATGAACTGAATGCCCTGCCCGGTATGCGGGAATGGCAAAAGGGGCTGTTCGGCACTGATCTGGCCCGTATTCTTGCAATGGACTAGGCGGATGCGTCCTCCTCCCCGCTGTTTAGCGAATCAGAACCATTGTAGCGCATGCGGCAGGGGTGGCTTTACCCTGATTGAGATTGCGGTGGTTATGGCCATCATCAGTTTGGTGCTGCTGCTGGTCATCCCGCGGCTTCCCACCTCGGATCAGGAAAATCTGAAAATATCGGCCCGGACCCTGGCTTCAACGCTCCGGTATGCGCAGGAGCGGGCCGCAACATCGCGAACTGCGTATTACCTTGCGCTTGCTCCGGGAACAGAAACCGCAAAAATATATACCGTAGGCGCCGATGGTAGTGCGAACGAACCGACTGATCCGCTGCTGCTGAAATCTCCGGTGAAAGAAGGCATCATCGTTAGCGATGTGCGCATTCCCAGACTTGGCAAGATCAGTGACGGTCAGGTGCGGGTGGATATCGGTGTTGCCGGGATCCGTGATTTTGTCACCATACATCTCCGCTCACCGGGTGGGCAGTTCTGGACGGTGATGGCGTTTCCGTCGGGTGGTAAGATCAAGGCCTTTGAAGGATACAGTGAGGACCCGCCGTGAGAGGTTTTACCCTCCTCGAAGTAATGGTGTCGCTGGCTATCATGGCCGGCGTGATCCTGACGGTGCTCGGGTCGGTTAATTACCATCTCGGTATCGTAGTGAACGAGCGGGATACTACCGCCCTGACTCTGCTCGCCAGATATCGCATGACTGAGCTGGAGCAGGCGCCGGTCAAAGGAGAAGGGACGCTGGCCCCCGCCCATCCGGAACTGACCTGGAAGGCAGAGCTGCTGCCGGCCGATATACCGGAGCTGCAGAAATTGGTGGTCAGAGTGCGGCGTACGAGTGACGGCAGAGAGGTGGCCCTTGTCCGGTACCTCCAGAAATAGTGGCTTCACTCTGCTGGAAGTTCTGATTGCCGTGGTACTGCTCGGGATTCTCACCGCAGCGCTCTATGGCAGCTATTTCGGCGTCATCCGGGCCAGAGACCGCGCCTCAACCGGGATGGAATCGCGGCGGGAGCTCGGGGCGACCCTTGATCTGATCCGGCGCGAGATCTCTTCGGCCACGTACAGCGGCACTGACAAGCGGCTCCATTTTGTCGTGGAAGACCGGGATAATTTCGGTACCCAGTCATCAACCCTTGAGCTGACTACTCTGGCACCGCCGGCCGTTGGCCAGGAGCGACGTGAATCGGGAATCGTCATCGTTACCTACCGTATTGCGGAGAAGAACAAAAAACGCATTCTGATCCGTCAGGAGCGCGATCTGTTTTCCGAGGAAAAAGAGATCCCGGCATTTCCGCAGATGGAAACCATCAGCTCCTTTCTTGTGGAATGTTTTGATGGGTCAAAGTGGGTAAAAAGTTGGGATACTTCGATTAACCGGGCGTTGCCGCAAAATGTCCGGGTAACCGTAACGTTTGAGGAGGAGGGGAAGCCGGTGGAGTTCTCGGTGCTCTCTCTGCCGCGGGTAACCGGTTCATGACCGGGCGGTTGAAAAGCGAGGCCGGATTTGCCCTGATACTGACCCTGGTGGTAACGGCTCTGATGGTAGCGGTGGTAACCGAGATGATCCACCAGGTGTATGTTGATGTGTCGCTCAGCCGCAGCTTCCGAGACGGTCAGCAGGCATCGATTCTGGCGGAGTCCGGCGTGACCGGGGGAGCGAAACTGCTCCGGATGGCGCTGTCCGGCCGGACCTATACTTCGCTCACGGACCGTTGGGCAACACCGTTCAAGATCGATGATGAGGCGGGATCGCTGGAAATCACAATCAGCGAAGAAAGCGGCAAAATCAATGTCAATGACGTGACGCAGCCGAAATCCATGGAGATTCTGGAGCGACTTGGCAAACGCCTGAAGCTGCCGGTGGATATCTGGCCTGCGGTCAAGGATTGGGTCGACACTGACGATATTCCGGTATCCGGCGGTGCGGAATCATCTTATTATCGTACGTTGGTACCGCCATACAGTGCCCGAAACGACAGAATGCAGGCGGTGACCGAGCTGTCACTGGTCAAGGGGGTCTCAACGGATATCCTCGGCAAGCTTCGTCCGTTTCTGACGGTGTATGCTGAACAGCGTAATTCACCGCTGTCCAAGATCAACGTCAATACCGCTCCCAAGGAGGTTTTGACCGCGCTGGATGATCGAATTGACGACAGCATGGCTGAGCGGATCATCCATGAACGGAGCGTGCAGCCGTTCACGTCGACTGGGCAACTTTCACGTGTACCAGGGATGGAGACCATCAGCCCCGGTCTGGGTGGCATTATTTCGGTTCAGGGGACACTCTTCAAAATAACGTCCGTGGCCCGGGTGAAAGATGCAGGTCGGACGGTTGAGGCAGTGTTGCGTGTGTCGAATGGCGGCACGGATGTGCTGTCATGGCAGGAATACTGATGCTTCAGGAATGTAATAAACGGGTAAGGGCGCAGCGTATATGGATTATCTGATTCTGCAGGCCGGGGAAAATCAGCTGAAGGTTGCCCATTTCGAAGTGTCTCGTCGATCTTCGGAGCTGATCGGAGCCGAGGCAATCGAGCTGAATGAAGAGCGGACTCTTGGTGCCGCTCTCCAGGGCATAGCAACAAAAATGACCGGCTCACCACGGGTGGTGATCTGTCTGCCGTCGTCGTTGTTTGCTCAGCGTACGATTTCTTTGCCGTTTACCGACCTGCGCAAAGTGCGTGAGGTTCTGCCCGCCCATCTGCAGGGAGACATTGCCGTTCCGGTTGAAGAACTGGTGCTCGATGTCATGCCGATCGGAGAAGGGCAGTTTCTGGCGCTGTGGGCCCGCAAGAGCGATGTCAGCGCCGCAATCGCCCAGTTTCGGGACGCGGGTATTGAACCCCAGATTGTTACCTCGCTGCCGTTCGGCGTGCCGGAACTGCCGGGAATTGCGGCAGATTGCGCCGTTTGCGATGGAAGAACGCTGGCCCTGGTGCGAAAAGGGCGGCTGTCCTATTTCCGTGCCTTCAATTCCGTAGTGACCGCGCCGATGATCGCCGCCACGCTGGCTGCGCTGGAGCTGTCCGGTGGAGAACTTCCCGCAAAACTGTACCTGATTGGTGAGGAAGCGCGTGGGCTTACCGCGGATGACTCGCTGCCGCTCCCGATAGAAACGGTGGCTGTTCCGGACGGTTTGGTGCCGCTATTTAAAGATGATGAAACATTTCAGCAGCTGGCCCTGTTCTACGCCGTGGCCCGGTCACATGTTGCCGGTACGCTCCCCGATTTCCGGCGGGGGGAACTGGCCTGGACCGCCGGTGATGCCAAGGTCCGCAAAAAACTGGTTCTAACCGGAATTCTGACGGCGGTTATTATTCTGTTGTTATTCACCCATAAAGGGCTCCAGTACCGTACGGCTGCTGCCGACGTGGTGTCATTGAACAAATCGATCGCGGCAATCTATCATGACATTTTCCCTGCCAGGGCGAAAGCGGTGGATGAAATTTCTGAAGTAAAAGGTGAGATCAAGAAACTGGGCGGAGTCGAAAGTTCAAGCGAATGCCTGGGGCTTCTGAAAAAACTGGCGGAAGCAAAGGGAAATACCATCAACGGCCTGTTCGAAGCGGAACTGGAAGGGCGAAATGTACGGATAAAGGGCGACGCCCGGTCCGCGCAGGCGGTTAATGAATTTAAAGCGGCAATTGCGCCATTACTGGCCACTTCCGAGCTGGGTGAGGTAAAGAGCCGTCCCGATGGCACGGTCGGCTTTACGCTGACCGGAACAGTCAAGGAGGGTGCAAAATGATGCTTCTTGATAAGATTCGCAGCAGATGGCAGGACCTTGACGGCAGGTCACGGCTCCAGATCGGCTATGTCCTGATTGCGCTGCTGGCGGTAGCGGTCGGATGGTCGGCCCTTGATGGCCGGGTGCGTGAACTCGAAAAAAAACGTGCGTCCCGTGAAACGGTACTGAAGGAACTGCTGCCGCTGAAATCGACGTACCGGTCTGCCCGCCTGTCTTCGGATCAGTTGAACGGACGCCTCGCTTCGCTTGCTCCGGAGGAGTCGCCGGCCAGGATCATCGAAGATATCGGAATCAAGGGGAAGTCAGTTAAAATCGTGCCGCTCAAAGGAGAAGAGCGGAGCGGTTTCATCGAAGATGCTGCCGATATTCGCATCGAAAATATTTCATTTAATGAAGCGATTAATCTGCTGTACCGGTTGGAAAAGGGTACTCGACCGATCATACTAAAAAAGTGTAATATACGGGCACGCTTTGACGACCCGTCCCGGTGTGATCTGGTCATTGACATGGCACTTCTTAAACCGGCCCCCGGCCAGGCAAAGCGATGAAGGGACGAACGCTGGCGCGGGGAGGCGTTGTAGCCGGTGCTGCCCTGTTTCTGTTTTTGCTGTTTTGTTATCTGCTGTTTCCCTCGGCACGCATTGATGCCATGCTTGGCCAGGTTTTGGCGCAGCAGGGGATGACGCTTGCTCCGGCGATGCCCAAGACGTTGCTCCCTGGCGTTGCGTGGGATAATGCGCTACT
>Ga0073936_10006368_pt1 | contig 15591 bp, 9 predicted proteins | sample AliMusrvi5mmetaG_FD_87041 | JGI IMG/M metagenome (GOLD analysis project Ga0073936, IMG submission 87041) | Freshwater lake bacterial and archeal communities from Alinen Mustajarvi, Finland, to study Microbial Dark Matter (Phase II) - Alinen... | ecosystem: Environmental > Aquatic > Freshwater >... | reverse complement strand
ATGTATATCTTTACCGACTTCAATAGCTTGAAATTTAGTTAATGAAAATTTAACGTAAACCATAGAATTATGATAAAAAAATTACTTTTTGCAATTATTTGTGTACTGACATATGGTTCAATGGCCTATTCACAGTCACAAGGATCACTTCAGGGGAAGTTGACAGATGCGCAAACAAAAGAACCCATTCCATTTGCCAATGTTGTTCTTGAATCAGGGGGCAAGCAGGTTAGTGGTACCAGTACAGATATTGACGGAAAGTTCCGCATGTCGCCGATTACTGCCGGGAGGTACGATTTAAAAGCTTCTTATGTAGGGTATAATACTATTATTATTACAGGAGTTATTATAAGCCCTGATAAAATTACTTTTCAGAATAGTTTAGCCATGGAACCAACAACTAAACAACTTGATGTCGTTGAAATTAAAGGTTATGTTGTCCCATTGATAGACAAAGATCAAACAGCAACCGGGGGTACTTTAACTGCTGAAGAAATTAAAAAAATGCCTGGTCGTACAGCAGAATCAGTAGCTATTACAGTGGGCGGCGTTTTTTCTGCCGATGGTGAAATGGGTAGTATTAGAGGCGCAAGAACTGAAGGTACAGTAACATACATTGATGGTGTAAGGGTAAGAGGTTCTTCAAGTATCCCTCAGTCTGCCATTGATCAGGTAACTGTATTAACTGGTGGTTTGCCTGCTCAATACGGAGATGCTACCGGTGGTGTTGTAAACATTACAACTAAAGGTCCTGCAAGAGAATTTGGAGGAGGGTTGGAGTATGTTACTTCAGAGTTATTAGACAAATTTGGCTATAATCTTTTAGGGTTCAACCTTCAGGGGCCTCTGATCAAGGGTAAAGACAGCACAGCTTCCGGCTCGTTGATTGGGTTCTTCCTTTCAGGTGAATTAACAACTTCAAAAGATGGCAGGCCTTCAGCTATTGGCAATTGGAAAGTAAAAGATGAAACGCTTAAATATCTGGAAGAAAACCCGCTGCGCCCCACAGGATTGGGCTTTGGCTCTTATCTGAATTCAGAATTCATCAGAAAAAGCGATATGGAGAATGTAAAAGCCAGTCAGAATGTCCGTAATAACGGTATTAACTTATCAGGAAAAATTGATGTAAGAACCGCTCCTAACACTACTTTAACCTTTGGCGGCTCTATAGATTATAGTTTCGGAAATTCATACATTTACAACTATACTTTATTTAATTCAGTAAATAACCCTCAGGTTATTGACAATACCTGGCGTGTTTATGGCCGTTTTACCCAGAGATTTCCTGCTGAAAAAGAATCTACCAATTTAATAAAGAATATATCTTACTCTATTCAGGCCGACTATTCAAAGTACATGCAAACTGTTCAGAATGAGAATCATAAAGATAACCTTTTTGATTATGGTTATGTTGGTAAATTTAAAACCCATAAAATCAAATCTTACGAATTGGGTAATGATACAGTCCTTGGCTTTAAAAATGTTTATATTCACAACGGTTTTGCCGATACATCATACTCTTTCCAGAGAAGTGAGATTAACCCTCAACTTTCCAACTACGATTCACAGTATTATGGTTTGTATAGTTCTACTTATCCTAACTACTATAATTCAACTTTGGTTCAAAATGGAGGTGGCTTATTAAACGGTCAGCAACCGGCTTCAGTTTATGGTCTGTGGGCAAGTACAGGTACCCAGTATGATAATTATTCAGTTCTTAACACAACTCAGATTGGCATTAATGCTTCAGCAACAGCAGATATTAAAAACCACAATATCCAGTTTGGATTTCAATATGAACAACGTATCGACCGGTCTTTTAGCTATTCACCTGTTGAATTATGGACTTTGATGAGAGATGAAACCAACAGGCATATTGCTCAGCTGGATAAATTACATCCTCATGCAGTTTATGATGCTTATGGCGTTTTTCAGGATACAGTATATTATGACAGACTTTATGATGCTAACACCCAATCATTTTTCGATTATAATTTAAGAAAGAAATTAGGTCTTCAAGTAAATGGTACCGACTGGATTGATATTGATAACTACGATCCATCTACTTTTTCTATTAATATGTTTAGTGCAGATGAATTATTTAATCAGGGCAAGAGTTTAGTAAGCTATTATGGTTACGACCATACCGGTAAATTATTAACTAAAAAACCCAGTTTTGACGATTTCTTTACTGCTAAAGATGAGAACGGAAATTACACCCGATTAATAGCGCCGTTTGAACCCATTTATATGGCAGGATACCTTTCTGATAAATTTGCTTTTGAAGATTTAATTTTCAATGTGGGCGTACGTGTTGACAGGTTTGATGCCAATCAATCTGTATTGAAAGATCCATTCTTGTTCTATGAAGCCAAAACGGTGAAAGAAGTCAATGATTTAGGCGCTATTCCTTCAAATATGGGCCCTGATTATTATGTTTATGTTAATGACTTAAAAAATCCATCGTCTATTGTCGGTTATAGAAATAATTTCACATGGTATAATGCCAACGGCACAGAAATTTCAGACCCTTCTACTTTGGAAACGACGTCAGGAATTGCACCATATCTGATAAATCCATCGCAGCAACAGATAAACTCTAAAGCTTTTAAAGATTATGAAGCACAGATTTCAGTTATGCCCCGTATTTCATTTTCTTTCCCTATTTCTGATGCCGCTTTATTTTTTGCTCACTACGATGTGTTGACCAAGAGACCAACCACCGGCTTGAGGATGGACTTAATGAATTATTACTTTATCAGAACGCTGGGTCAGGGTTTTGTTGATAATCCTTCATTAAAACCTGAAAAAACTATTGACTATGAATTAGGTTTCAACCAAAAACTAAGCAACTCATCAGCTCTTAAGTTCTCTGCTTTCTATCGTGAGATGAGAGATCTGGTGGAAGCTTACAGATTTGGACAAGCCTATCCCAATACTTATTATTCATTTAATAATATAGATTTTGGAACAGTTAAAGGGACAACAATTTCATTTGATTTAAGAAAAACAGAAAACCTGTGGGTGAAAGCCAGTTATACATTGCAATTTGCAGATGGTACAGGTTCATCAGCAACAGATGGTATTAGTCTTGTTCAATCTGGTCAGCCTAATTTAAGAACTACCAATCCACTTTCTTTCGACAGAAGACATGCCATTACTACTGTTGTTGATTACAGGTTTGGAAGTGGCCGCAATTATAACGGTCCTATTTCGGAAAGAGCTGTAAAAGGCACTGACAGAGTTAAAACTATCGCCTGGTTGGAAAATACAGGAATTAACTTTCAGCTTACGGGAGGTTCAGGTACGCCATACAGCCGTCAGAGCAATATAACAGCTGATGCTTTAGGTGGTGGCAGAACAGTTCTCAAAGGGTCTATTAATAGCTCACGATTGCCTTGGCAGTTCAGAATAGATGCCAAAATAGACAAAGATATTGAACTTAAATTTAATGAAGGCAAAGATGGCAAAAAAGCTAAAAAGGCTTATCTTAATGTATATTTACAGATACTCAATGTGTTGAATACACAAAATGTTATGGGCGTTTACAGAGCTACCGGTGTTCCCAACGATGATGGTTACCTCGCAGCGGCAGAGTTTCAATCAGGTATAAATTCCCAGATTAATCCGGCATCTTTCAGAGACCTTTATTCCATAGCTGTTAACGCTCCGGGAAATTATAGCTTACCCAGATTAATAAGACTCGGCGTATCTTTAAGCTTTTAGTGAACTTTAATTTATAATATATAAAAACCAAAAATATGAAAAGCTCTATTCGACAATTATTTTTAGTCGTTATTTGTGGAATGCTTAGCATGTCCTTATTTGCATATAAGGTTCCTGATGCAAACCTGAAGAAAAAAACATCTAATGAGCCTGGATCAAAGGCTGCCGGATGCACACCTGCAACAGGTCATACAGATCTTGATTTAAATAATGTTAAAGCCAGGATCAATACAGGTGGAGATATGTGGTGGGATTTGCAGGGTGCCGCACGTTATGAAGTGCCAAAAGGTTCAGGAAAGATGTCAATGTACTCTGCTTCTCTATGGATTGGTGGTGTTGACGTTAACGGACAGCTTAAACTGGCGGCATTAAGATACAGGCAGATAGGAAACGATTTCTGGCCAGGACCCTTAACTACTGATGGTTCTGCATCAATTACCCCTGATGTGTGCCTTAAATACGACAAGTTATTCCCTATTACACGTATGGAAGTAAATATGCATATTGCGTGGCATCTGAACCCCTCTTTATATCCCAACTATGAAATTCCTAGGTCTATTAAGGAATGGCCTGCTCATGGCGATGTGTCTTTAGGACAAAGCTTTTATCTGGCTCCCTTTGTTGATGTTAATGAAGACGGGGTATATACGCCGGAGGAAGGGGACTACCCATATTATGATATCACAAATGCACTCTGCAAAAGTCAGGAAGCAACTCGTGAAGGCAATGGTATAATGGCCGATCAGGTTATTAAAGGAGACCAGACATTGTGGTGGGTTTTTAATGATAAAGGTAATATTCATACTGAGACACAGGGTGAAGCCATAGGTATGGAAATAAGAGCTCAGGCTTTTGCATTCTCTACTAATGATGAAATTAACAATATGACTTTTTACAGTTATGAATTAATTAACAGATCTACTTACAGATTAACAGAAACTTATTTCAGTCAGTGGGTTGACCCAGATTTGGGTTATCATCTTGATGACTATGTGGGTTGTGATGTTAAAAGAGGTTTGGGCTATTGCTACAATGGTTTGGCTGTTGATGGTTCGGGTGCACCGGGCCAATATGGCGCACAACCTCCTGCTATTGGTGTTGACTTTTTTCAGGGGCCTTATATGGATCCCGATGGTTTAGATAACCCTAAGAAAGATACCCTCGGCAACCAGATTTGTGATGTAAGTATTAATGGTATTAACTTTGGTGATGGCATTGTAGATAACGAACGTTTTGGTATGCGTCGGTTTGTATATCACAATAACTCTACAGCAGGAGCTCCCCCTTATATGCAGGATCCTGACGTTGCCATACAATATTACAATTATCTGAAAGGTATCTGGAAAGATAACACTAAAATGATTTATGGTGGAAATGCACACTCAGGAGCCGGCGCTTATGGCCCTGAATGTGATTTTATGTTCCCCGGCGACTCAGATCCCTGTAACTGGGGAACAGGTGGTGTGCCACCTAATGGTCCAGTATTATGGACAGAAGAAACTGCTCATAACCTCCCTAATGACAGACGTTTTATGCAATCTGCAGGACCTTTTACCTTAGAACCCGGTGCTGTTAATTATATTACTGTTGGTATTGTGTGGGCAAGGGCAAGTACAGGGGGCCCTTTCGCCTCTGTTGAACTACTCAGATTAGTAGATGATAAGTCTCAAAGACTCTTTGATAACTGTTTTAAAGTTCTTGATGGCCCTGACGCTCCTGAATTAACCGTGAGAGAATTGGACAGAGAACTTATATTATATTTGTCTAATCCTAATATTATTTCAACTAATTATAATGAAAAATATCATGAATGGGATCCCAGTATTATAGCTCCTGAAACCATGCACCTCACCACACCATGGGACTCTATTTACAGATTTGAAGGGTACCAAATTTTTCAGCTTAAAGATGCTACTGTTTCAGTGTCAGATATTCACGATGCTGATAAAGCCCGTTTGGTGGCACAATGTGATATAAAAGATACGAATGCTTATGGTCAACCGGTTGCTCAGCTTGTAAACTGGTATTATTCAGATAAACATGGTGGCAATGTGCCTGTAGAAGAAGTTAATGGCGCTAATGAAGGCATTAAACATACTTTTACAATTTACAATGATGAATTTGCCACTGGCGACAGCAGATTGATTAATCATAAACAATATTACTATCTTGCCATTGCTTACGGTTATAATGGGTATATGAATTACTCTCAGGATCCGGCAGTTCTTAATGGCTTATATGGACAAAAGTTGCCCTATATAGCCAGCCGTAAATCTGGGGCAGGTGGTACTATTGCTCCAGTGCCTGCTACACCTCACATTACAACTCCGGGAGGACATGTTATTAATGCTGATTATGGTACCGGTCCTAAAATTACACGTATTGAAGGTCAGGGAAATGGGGGTAATGTGCTTGAACTTACTGATGAATCGTTCAATCAGATTATGTCTGGTGCGCCATGGAAATGCATTACACCTACTTATAAGAATAATCATGGTCCTATTGATGTTAAAGTTATTGACCCTCTTAAAGTTCAGAAAGGTGATTTTACACTTAAATTTAATGTTACCAACAATGATGTTGATAAAGCATGGTGGACTTTAATAAACAATAGTACACTTGCAACGTATCAATCTGATACATCTATTGTTATCTCTAACGAGCAGTTGTTTTTAGATCTGGGAATATCAGTAACTATTTGTCAGAAAATTGACCCTGGTTATGGGAAGGAGGCAAATAACGGTTTGCTTGAAAGTTCATTGGTTTATGCCGATAGCTCGAAAAGATGGCTTGGTGGTGTTGGAGATATTGATGGTTTGGGAGATTTCAACTGGATACGATCAGGTACGCTTACTGATGCTGATGTGCCTGCTAACAATGATTATGATCTGATTGCTGCTGATGCTACCTCTATTGCTTTGGATGCAGAATCGCATTATGAGAAAATGTTAGGTGGTACCTGGGCACCTTACAGACTTTCATCAAGATATGGCAACGGCCCTATGATGGGAACAGGTTATTCACAGAATAAAATACAGAATCTTGCGAGTGTTGATATCGTATTTACTCTAGATAAGAATAAATGGACACATTGTGTGGTTCTTGAAATGGGTAGTGAAACTGCTCTTAATGAAGGTGCCGGTACAAGATTCGAACCACGCAGGGGCTTATCTGTTGACAAAACAGGTGCTCCTGATGGTACTGGAACTACTGGTATGGGCTGGTTCCCCGGGTATGCTATAAATGTTGAAACCGGTGAACGTCTGAACATCATGTTTGGGGAAGATTCAAGATTAACAACATACAATGGCAGGGATATGAAATTTAATCCAACTTCTGATTATCTTACAGAGGTGGGGCAGATGATGTATTCGTACAGCCAGTATGATGCAGCAGCCAAAGAAGTTATTTTTGGTGGAAAGCATTATGTTTATGTCATGGGATCTAATGGCTCAGGCACCGGTAATTGTCCTTCATATGACGAAGGACAATGGATATACAATATGTTGTATGTTCCTGTTACTGATCCTCCATCACACCCCTCTATACAAAATAAAGTAAACGTATTTAAAGAAGCTATGTATGTTGGTATGCCGTTATCTATTCCAGGTGAACAGTGGTTGAGTAATGATGCGAAAATTAAAATCAGGATAACTAAACCGTACAGAAAGAACTATTCTACCTATGGGTCAACAACACCTCAGAATGATAACTTCCCGATGTATAACTTTAAATTAGATGATTTAGCTCCTGATCTTGAAAATCAACAAGTAGCCAAAGATGCTCTTTCATTAATAAACGTTGTACCAAATCCTTATTATGCATACAGCGGTTATGAAACGAATCAGTTGGACAACCGTATTAAAATCACAAATTTGCCTAAGAAATGTACAATATCAATTTATACTGTCAGCGGTACACTAGTAAGGCAATATACAAAGGATGAGGAAAAGACTTCTCTTGACTGGGATTTGAAAAATCAGGCAGGGATTCCTATTGCAGGAGGTGTTTATCTTATTCATGTTAAGGCAGATGGCATAGGGGAGAAGGTAGTAAAATGGTTTGGTGTGTTGAGACCTACAGACTTACAATCGTTCTAAAATATTTTTTAATTGAAAAATTTCATATTATGAAAAAACATATAAAATTAATTTCAGTTGTTTGTCTTGCATTATCTCTGAATCTGAGCTATGCAGGAAATCCCGACAGGTCGGGGCAAGCTGGTGCATCGGAACTTTTGATTAATCCTTTTGCAAGAAGCTCGGGTTGGGCAGGTGCCAATGTCGGAAATGCCAGGGGATTGGAAAGTCAGTATCTTAATGTAGCAGGCCTTGCTTTTACAAATAAAACTGAATTAGCACTAACAAGAACTAACTGGTTGCAAGGATCAGGCGTTTTTATCAGTTCTTTCGGTTTGGCACAACGCATCAGCCCAACAGGGGTTTTAGGTATTGGCGTTATGTCGATGTCTTTCGGTGATATTCCTATTACCACTGTTGATCAACCGGATGCACAAGGAGAAATAGGGCGTTTCTCACCTAGCTATATGAATATTTCTTTTTCTTATGCTAAGGCGTTTTCAAATGCTATTTATGGCGGCATCAACTTCAAAGTGATTTCTGAGGCTATCCCAGATGTTTCTGCACAAGGATTAGCAATTGATGCAGGTATTCAATATGTTACAGGGGATGAAGAACAGATTAAATTCGGTATTTCATTGAAAAATATCGGGTCTACAATGAAATTTTCAGGAGATGGCTTGTCTTTCAGAGGGTTTGTTCCTGGTGCACCAGATCAAATGACTATCGAACAGAGGTCCGCACAGTTTGAATTACCATCGTTATTAAATATTGGCGGTGCTTATGATTTTAATATAGTTAAAGATGTACACAGGATTACTCTTGCAGGTACTTTTACTTCCAATTCGTTCACTAAAGATCAGTTTTTAGTTGGCCTGGAATATGGATTCAAGAACTATCTGATGGTCAGAACGGGTTATATGTTTGAAAAAGGAATAAACACCCCTGCAACAAGAACAACTGCATTAACCGGACCTGCTGCCGGTATTTCAATACAGGTACCGTTGAAAAAGCAAAGCACTTCAACTTTTGCTATAGATTATTCATACAGAATGTCCAATCCTTTTTCAGGTTCACATAGTTTGGGAGTAAGAATAGTCCTGTAGTTTTTTTAATAAAAAATATTTTTTAAAGGAATCCCGTTAACGCGGGATTCTTTTATGTTTTTATAAGCCAGAATAATTTAAAATATATAAATATGAGCACTCAATACTTCACACAAGAAGGTTTAGACAGACTTAAAAAGGAGTTATTACAATTGATTTCTGTTGAAAGGCCCTCTATATCACAACAGATTGCTGAGGCCAGAGATAAAGGTGACTTGTCTGAAAATGCGGAATATGATGCTGCTAAAAATGCCCAGGGAATGCTTGAGTTGAGAATTTCACAGCTGGAAGAGACCATACGAAATGCCCGCATTATTGATGAGACTAAAATTGATGTTTCTAAAGTTTCTCTTTTGTCTATCGTTGAGTTGAAGAACTTAAAAACCAATACCAATTTAGTCTATTCTATTGTTCCGGAAAGTGAAACAGATATAAAAAATGGAAAAATTTCTGTGAATTCGCCTATTGCTAAAGGATTGCTTGGAAAAGTAAAGGGAGATATTGCTGAGATTAATGTTCCCGCCGGAACTATTCGTTTTGAGATTGTTAAAATAACCCGATAAATAATCATATGAGTACTATTTTTTCTAAAATTATTGATGGTTCAATTCCTTGTTATAAAGTTGCTGAGAACGCTGATTTTATGGCTTTTCTGGATATTAATCCCCTGGCAAAAGGTCATACTTTAGTAATTCCCAAAAAGGCTACAGATTATATATTTGACATTGAAGATAGTGATTATAAGGAACTATTCCTATTTGCTAAAAAGGTGGCTCGTGCCATGAAAAAAGTAATAGAATGTAAGAAAATAGGTGTGACTGTCATTGGGTTGGAAGTCGCTCATGCCCATATTCATCTGGTTCCTGTCAATAGTGTTTATGATATGGATTTCAAAAAGCCTAAACTTGTTTTGTCGAAGGAAGAGTTTCAGGAGATTGCCAAAGAAATTAATGAAGTTTTTATTTTCAACAATTTAGCAATATAACAATATAACAATTTTCGATGTCGATTCGATAAAAGGATAATATATATCAGTTTGCAGTATGAAATTCTAGCGAACTAACCTGTCAGGATTTTTTGATAAGAAAGAGCCCCAGTCTTTAAAATTATTTTCACCTTTTACAGCTCCATTCTGATAATGATGACACAAGGCTACAGCCAGGCCATCAGTAGCATCCAGGAGCTTGGGAAGCTCTTTCATGGAGAATATGTTTTTAAGCATGGCAGCAACTTGTTCTTTAGAAGCATTACCATTACCACAAATAGATTGTTTAATTTTAAGTGGAGAGTATTCATAAATAGGGATGTTCCTGTACAAAGCGGCTGCAATTGCCACGCCCTGTGCCCTGCCTAATTTAAGCATCGACTGCACATTTTTGCCAAAAAACTGGGCTTCGATAGCCAGCTCATCGGGGTTAAATTTGTCTATTAAAGCTAAGGTCGTTTCAAATATTTTTTTTAATTTAAGCGGATGATTTTTTATTTTTTCTAAATTTACAACGTCTAACGCTAACAAAGTAACTTTTTTTTGACAAACAGAAATGATCCCATACCCCATAATCCTAGTCCCCGGGTCTATTCCAATGATAATATTATCTTTTGTTTCCAACGATTGTAATTTATGAACAATACAAAAATATATAAAAATGCCAGCATTGCTTTAAAGATTTGCATTATTATTTTGGCATTTGGCTATATTCTTAATGAGGTTTTTTTAAAGAAGGATTTTGACAAAATATATCTTTTTTTTATTGATTTATTAAATAAACACAATGGCGTTATTTTTATTTATGTGATTATCCTTATGCTCCTCAACTGGTGTATTGAAATATTTAAATGGAGGTTTTTAATTAAAAAAATTGAGAGAATAAGTTTCTTTCAATCAATAGTAGGCGTTTTCTCCGGAATTACAGTAAGTACTTTTACACCTAACAGAATTGGGGAGTACGGAGGAAGAGTTTTTGTGCTGAGTCCTGAAAATCGCTGGCAGGGTGTTGTACTGACAATAGTGGGCAGCATAAGCCAATTGGTGACAACTGTTTGTATGGGCGTTGCTTCTTTTCTGATGTTCTATCCGCAGTTTAACATGCCTGATTCTCTTGAATTCGTACTCGTTTTCATTGCAGTACTTACCTTTTTTCTGATACTTACTTTTTATTTTAATGTGAGTGTGTTATTAAATATTATAAACAAAATCAGTTGGCTAAACAAAATTGTTAAGTATGTATCGGTTCTTGAAGCCATAAATAAAAAAGAGCTGATTGCAGTTTTGTTTTTAAGCGTACTGAGGCATATTGTTTTCTCTTTTCAATTCTATCTGTTGTTGAGGATTTGTGAAATAGATATAGGTTTTATGCAGAGTTTTATTTTAACATCAATAATATTTCTTATCCTTGCTGTTATTCCAACCATAGCTTTAAGTGAATTTGGTATCAGAGGCACCGTCTCTCTCTATATTTTCGGCATCTTTTTTAAAGGAGCTCAATGTAATATTGATATTATTAATTTGGGCGTTATCTCTGCTGCATTTTTTCTGTGGTTTATCAATCTGGCGGTGCCTGCTATAATAGGCTCTTTCTTTGTGCTGAAACTTAAGTTTTTCAAAGCCTGATGTCAGAAGGAATTTAAGAAAGTTAATTGGTATTGATATTTAATGCGATTAAATAAATATTTGATAGATAGTTTAAAGTTTATAAATTAATAAAGCCAGTTTGATAATAATACAGATACTTGTTGTATTCGTTTGTATTTCGGCCCTGATGTATTTTTTAATGACATCAGTATTTCTTTATGGCTGGCTTAAGATGCCCGAATTTGAAGCCGGCCCTGACGAAGAGAATCTTACACCTGTAACAGTTGTTGTGGCAGCAAGGAACGAAGAAAACAATATTTTAACTTGCCTTGATGCTCTTGTCAAACAGGGTTACCCTAAAGCGTTATATGAAATCATTATAGTTGATGATAATTCAGAAGATGATACCTGTAAAAAATGTAATGACTTTATTCTAGAAGGAGGACATAGCAACGTGAAGCTTATAAAGCTGACAGATTATAACAAAATTTCCAAGAAGGAAGCTATAAAATGTGGCGTAGAAAAAGCATCAGGAAGACTTATAATAACAACAGATGCAGATTGCCGTATGGGCAGCAGGTGGGTGAGAACTATTGTAACGTTTTATGAAAAGAATAAATTCAGACTTATATGTGGGACTGTTAACTACCATAAATCCAAAGGCTTGTTTCAACAATTTCAGCTTCTCGATTTTTTAAGTATGATAATAAGCGGTGCAGGAGCTGCTGGAGCCCATAAACCTTTTATTGGCAATGCGGCCAATATGGCTTTTGAAAAGATGGTATTTGATGAGGTTAATTCTAATACCCATGGAACTGGCTTTGCATCAGGCGATGATGTTTTTTTGATGCATAAAATTAAGGAGAGATATAAAAAAGGTATCGGTTTTATAAAAGCCAAAGAAACCATAGTTTCTACCGAAGCCAGGAAAAATTTAACAGAGCTTGTTTTGCAGCGTGTAAGATGGGCTTCAAAGAGTAAAGGGTATAATGACATACAGGCGCTTTTTTTTACCCTGACAGTCTTAGAATTTAATTTCTGGATGGTTTTTGTTCTGTTTGCCGGTTTTTTCTGCCACAATTTTATATTTCTGTATCTTGCCCTTTTGGCGTTTAAAATTGTTGTGGATTTCCCGCTTATCTACAGCATAACAAGATTCAATAGAAGAACAGATCTGTTGCTGCATTATGTGTGGGTTCAGCTGGTATATCCATTTTTCATTGTTATTTCTGCTTTGTTTACTGTTTTTATGAGACGGTATGAGTGGAAAGGACGGAAGTACAGATAGCTCTGTGATTATTACCTGATAAATAAAACAATCTAAATATCCAATAATAAATCTCCAATATTGAATGTACAAGTATTAACTTCATCATTCTACATTGGGTGTTGGATATTGGGAATTATTTTGCTGTAAACTCATTAAACAAGCACTATTAATGCCGTTCCTACAAACTTTTTCAACTTTCTTTTTGTTTACATTACCATAGTTCCGCTTCTACTAAGCTTTAAACCCGGATTACGCAATAGAGAATATCTATTGCGTAATTGACGAAAAAATTGCCTTAACGCAATTTTTTATCAGGGTTAACCCCGACAAAAACTATGTTTTTCGTCGGCCCAGAGGGCAAATTACGCATTAGCGTAATTTGGGATAAAAGAACTTTATGCCGGGAACAGCAGAAAGTCCTTATTGTTTCTCTATCCTTTAAGACAGGGATAGCGATGGCATAAAATGCTGATTTTCAAGAAAACACATATAAAAAGGGAATATTTTGTCGAATCAAAAATCAACAATCGTTAATCATTTAATCTGAGATTGAATTAAAAAACCATGTGAAATTGATTTAAGAATAGGGATTAACTATTTAAGATTCAGGATGTCAGTCGATTTTTTTAAGTTTTACTTTTTACAATATTGGTTCAGTAATTCGTTAACATTTCTGTTGCCCATATTCAATGATGTCTGCCAACTGTTGCAGGCTTCTGCTGTTTTGCCCAGGTTCAGTAAGGCCATGCCTTTGTTTGAATAAGCTTCGGCCATTTTAGAATCCAGATTAATGGCCTGGTTAAAATCAGCCAGGGCACTGGAATAATCCTGAGTTTTCCCATACAGAATGCCTCTGCTGTTAAATAGTTTGGCATTTTTAGCATCATTTTTAATTAGAAAATTAACATCTTTTAACGCGCTGTTAAAGTCATTAAGTGACTCTTCTGCATTGATTCTGTTGTTGAAGGCATCAACGTACTGGGAATCAAGCTCAATAGATTTGTTATAGTCGGCAATGGCACCCGCCATATCTTTCAGATAGCTTTTTGCTAGTCCTCTGTTGTTGTAAAGCTTGCTGACATTGGGTTTTCGGGCTATAGCCTCAGTAAGGTCTTTCACAACACAATTATAATCTTTTATATTAAAACAAGCCGTAGCCCTGTTATTGTACACATCTTTGTAATCGGGGTTTATTTCTATAAGCTTGTTAAAATCATCAAAGGCACCCTTCATCATGCCCTTTTCTGTTCTATAAAGCCCCCTGTTGTTATAAGCTATTTGATTTTCAGGATACACTTTAAGGACTTTGGTCCATAATATCTCGCTGTTTTCCCATGTTCCGGTTTGTTGCCAGGAAATAGCTACCAGAAAAACGGCATATAATACCAATACAAATAAAAGTATATTTTTCGATATTAACTTCTGAAGATATTCATAGCCATAGCCTACGATGAATCCCATGCCTATATAAGGAATATAGCTGTATCGCTCAGCCACAACAGCCTGCCCAACTGGCATTATCTGTATGACGAGGATGAGAGAGATGATGAAAAACAAGATGCCGAAAAGCAGATGATGGCGAAGGTCTTTTTTGATAAAGAAAAACAAAGCCCCAATGATAATAATAACAGCAGGTGCCAAATAATATTCCATAGGAAGTAAACCATTGCTGAGTGTAGGGAATCCGTGGAGTGCAGACAAGTTATATGGTAAAAAGAACCTGGCAATGTAAAAATAGATAGCATAGGTAACAATTAAAACCCTGTTTATGCCCGGATACATTGCATTGAGGTTGCCAATGGCGTGCTCCTGAGTTTTAATGGCAATGATGCCAAAAATCAATGATAAAATAAAAAAAGGTGCCAGATGTAACAGGTCTTTTACTTCAACTTTTTTCCTGATATAATAAACAGTAAGCAACATGATTAAAGGGGCAGTAACGGCTGCCGATTTAGAAAGCAACGCGCAGATAAAAAACAGAAAAGCAATAACAAGAACTTTAATTGTCGGTTTTTCTTTAATAAACTTCACATAGAATAGTAGAGAGAGTAAGAAAAACATGGTATATAAAACATCTTTTCGTTCTGCAATCCAGGCTACAGACTCAACGTGCATTGGATGTAAGGCAAAAATGAATGTAGTTATCAATGGGATTTCAATGTTTTTTGTCAGTTTCTTGATAAACAGGAATACCAGAAAGCAATTTATTAGATGAAGCAACAGGTTGTTAAAATGAAAAATCCGGGGCGAAAGGCCGAAGAAACTATTTTCAAGGGCATAAGAAAGAGTTGTCAAGGGATGATAGTTGCCAAAATAACCCACTGAGAATATCTTTGCAATGCCACCAGTGCTCAAGTCTTTTATATAGGGGTTTTCGTGGAGGTAGGTTTTGTCGTCCCAGTTGGTGAAATCATAGTTGAGTGTTTTAAAATAAACAACAGCTGTAATAATCAATATAATAAAGATAAATAAGTTGCTGTTGTTCTTAACGTTTCTGGGAGCTTGCTTTGGGATGTTTTTCTTTGCACTGTGAGCTGGCGGAGAGTGTTTTTTATTTTCCTTTGGTTTCATAGGAATTTGTTTTTTATTTGACTTAATCTTTATTCAACCCCTTCAGGGTTGTTTACTTGTTTCTATTATTGAACTACAGGTTGCACCTGTAGCTATTAATATTAAATCCCTTCAGGATTTTATTTTTTTAATTTCTTTTTGGCCATCGCTACCCCTTTATCCCCTAAAGGGCAATGTCATTAAGTTAAGCTTCATATTGCTCTTTTATAATTTGTAAATGTCTGATACTTACCGTTTAATCTTCTTAATTTATTAGATCGTAAATAT
>Ga0073936_10006364_pt1 | contig 15596 bp, 9 predicted proteins | sample AliMusrvi5mmetaG_FD_87041 | JGI IMG/M metagenome (GOLD analysis project Ga0073936, IMG submission 87041) | Freshwater lake bacterial and archeal communities from Alinen Mustajarvi, Finland, to study Microbial Dark Matter (Phase II) - Alinen... | ecosystem: Environmental > Aquatic > Freshwater >... | reverse complement strand
GGAGTGCCATGTCCTTGAAGGCGAGCGTGGGGCCGTGCCAGAGCTCGAGCACGAAGCGGCCCGGCGCGACCTGCCGCACCGGCGCGACCGCCGGGTCGTCGAAGTTGCCCGCGTAGGCGGCGGCCGCGATCTCGCGCGTGCGCGCGGCCTCCACGTCCAGCTCGAACGCCTCGTACACGCGCGCCGCGCGCTCGTGGTAGGGCAGCGCCGCCAGCGCGACGATCTCGTCGACCGAGAATCGTGGCAGCCGCTCGGGCACGAACAGCCCGCCGCCCGGCGCGATGCCCTCGAGGAGGGCCTCGGTGAACGTGCGCGGCCGGTCGATGAGCCCTCTGGTGTCGTGGTAGGCGATCATGGCCCGCGGATTCTATCCCATGGCTCGCAGGGTGACGCCCGGCGAGACGCGCTGCCGGAGCGAGTCGCCGAGCGCGGTCTCGAGCACTTGACTTCTGGGAACGATGCGTTACGATATATCGCGTTACAGCGTTACGCGACAGTGCACACAAGTGTTTCAGCGGAGGTTCCAATGAACGAGTCGACGATGAGAGACCCAAGAGAGGCCTACGGGCGCTGCGGCGCCCCGGGCGAGATCCACGGGCCGGTGCGGTTCAAGTTCGGTCACGGCCCCCACGGCCACGGCTTCGGCCCCCACGGTCACGGCCCCTGGTCGCGGGCGCGACGCGGCAACGTGCGCGCCGCCATCTTCTCGGTGCTGTCCGAGGAGCCGATGCACGGCTACCAGATCATGCAGAAGCTCGAGGAGCGCAGCGGCGGCATGTGGCGCCCCAGCCCCGGTTCGGTCTACCCGACCCTCCAGCTGCTGGAGGACCAGGGGTTCGTGAAGGGTGAGGAAGTCGAAGGCCGGCGCGTGTTCGCGCTCACCGACGAGGGCAAGGCCGAGGCGGAGCAGAGCAAGGAGCGCTTCGGTACGCCGTGGGAGAGCGACGAGGCCGGGCCGGAGGATCCGCGCTTCAAGCTGCGCCGCGCGGTGTTCCAGATCGGCGCGGCCGTCAAGCAGGTCGGCACCACCGGCAGCGCCGAGCAGGTCGACAAGACGATCGCCATCCTGGCGGAGGCGCGCAAGCGCATCTACGCGCTGCTCGCCGAAGCCGACTGACGCCGGCAGCCGGCCGACACGGCAGCTCCGCGGCGGCGCCGGGCGGCTGACCCCGGCTACTCTCCGGACGCGCCCGGTCTGCGGCGGCCCGCCTGACGGCGGCCACCGCCGGCCGGGCGCCGTCGCACGGCCCGGCGCAGCGCGCCGGGGTGTCGCCAGCCGGGCGCCGGCGCCGGCGCGCCGAGGCTGTCGAGGATCGCGTCGCCGTGCGCGTCGGGCGGGCCCGCGATGGCGAGCACGTGCGCGCGGGCGGCCCGGCCCATCTCGCGGCGGCGACCTTCGTCGGCGAGGATCGCGCGGATGGCCCTCGCGAGGGCCGCGCGGTCGTCGCCCGGCACCACCAGCCCCGTCTCGCCGGGCAGCACGCCCTCGCGCGGCCCGCCACGGTCGCACACGACCGCGGGCAGGCCGGCGGCCTGCGCCTCGAGCACCACGAGCCCGCAGGTATCCGTGCAGCTCGGGAACACGAAGACGTCGCCGCTCGCATAGACGCTCGCCAGCTCGTCCTGCGGGACGAACCCGAGGAAGGTGGCCGGGTAGTCGCGCAGCTCGTCTTCCATGGCGGCCCGGTACGGCCCGTCGCCGGCGACCACCAGGCGCGCCGGCACGCCGGCGTCGACGAGCGTGCGGAAGGCACCGGCGAGCGCGTCGAGGCCCTTCTCGCGCGAGACCCGGCCGGCGTACACGAGCGTGTGCCGGCCGCGGCTCGCCGGACCGCTGACCCCACCGTCCAGGCTGCCGGCTTCCCGCACGGCGCCCGGCACGGCCGCCGCAGCGTCGCGATCCCCGTCCTCCGCGCGCGCCGGCGCGAACAGTTCGGCGTCGACCCAGCGCGGGAGCACGCTCACGCGCCGCGGGTCGAGCCCGCGCGCCACGAGGTCGCGGGCGGTGGCGCGGGACGGCGCGAACACCTCGTCCATGGCGCCGTAGAACCACATCACGTACCGCCACGACAGGCGCTGGTAGGGCGTGCCGGGGCAGAGCCTCTCGGCGTGCCTCGCGAGGTCGGTGTGGAACGTGGCGCCGATGGGCAGGTGCAGCAGCTTCGCGGCGAGCATGGCGACGAGCCCCATGCCGCTCGCGGTGCTCGCGTGGATGGCGGTGAAGTCGTTCTCCTCGAGGTAGTCGAGGATGTCGACGATCGGCGGCGTGGTGAGCGGGTAGTCCGGATCGACCGGCAGGGGACGCCACGCCAGGGCCTGGAAGTTGACCGCTCCGTGAAGTGGGCCGCTGGGCGCCGGCGTGCTGACCATGACCTCGAGGTCGACGCCGCGTTCGCCGGCGGTCTCCGCCAGCCGGCGCACGCTGAGTGACACGCCGTTGACCTCCTCCCACGTGTCGGTGAAGACGGCGACCTTGGGGCGCGGCGGCTCGCCGCCGAGGAAATACTGGCGCAGGCGCTCCTGCGAGGCGCGGTCGCGGCTCTGGATGCTCCACGAGATGAAGTGCGGCAGCTGCAGGAAGTGGACCATGGCGACGGCGAAACGCTTCTGCAGGCGGCGCTTGAGCCCGAGATGGACGCCGGGGTCGATGAGCGCCTGCAGATGCAGGCTGATCACGTCGTCCGCCAGGCGCTGCGACACCTCGAAGAGCCGTCGGTTGAGCTCCCGCGAGCCGACGGCGCAGAGGCCGTCCCGGTCCGCGACGAGCGTGCCGATCTCGCGCTCGAGCAGCTCCTCCCACGCCGGGCCGCGCCCGTCCCCGTCCGCGTAGAGGCCGGGCACGATGTTGCGCACCCCGCGCTTGGCCTTGTCGAGGACGGGGACGTCGCGGCCGATCCTGCCGAAGCCCTTGCGCACCAGCTTGACGGTGCGCCGGCGCGGCTGCTCCTCGTCGAGGCGCAGCATCTCCCGGAAGCGCCAGAACGCGGACGCGTAGATGCTGTTCGCAAGGATGCGCGCGTCGCCTTCTTCGCCGGCCGGCTCACCGGCGCCGGCGGCCACGGCGCCGAGGAACCCCTCGACGCTGCCGTCGCACTCCGCCGCGGTGTGGACGCCGGCGACGAACAGGCCGCTGTGGTCGTCCGAGCCGCCGGTGAGCGCCTTGCGCCAGGGGGTCTCGCCGTACGGCTCGATGCGCTGGCGCGCCGCCATGCCGGCGATGCGCTCCGGCGTGAGGCTCGCGGCGATCTCGCGGAGCAGGCCGTTGCAGCGCAGGACGCGAGCGCCGTTGCGGCCCTCGAGCACGTTGAAGAGCAGCAGCAGCTTCTCGACCACGTCCTCGGTGAGCTCGCCGGTCATGTCGAAGAGCGGGTGCGCGAGGTAGTGGAGCACGCCGGCCTCGCGCAAACAGGCGACCAGGTCGTAGATCGAGGTGCGCGCCTGGAGCGCCGCGGCGAAGGTCGCTTCGTCGATGCCCAGGGCCACGACGTGCACGCGGCAGCCGTTCTCCGGGAACCACGTGTCGAACTCGGTGCTCAGGAAGGTGCCGGGCAGGTGCGCGATGGCGAACGAGCCATCGAGCGTGTTGTGGTCGGTGACGGTGACGAAGTCCATGCCGCGCGCGCGCGCGGCGGCGTAGACGTCCGCAGGCTCGGTGTAGCACTCGCGGCCGCCGAGCCGGCGGATCCACGGATTGGTCGGGTTGGCCGAGCACTTCGAGTGCACGTGAAGGTCGGCCCGGCAGATCACGCGAGGAGGAGTCACGGCTTCACTCTACCGCATGCCGCGCGCCGCGGCCGCGGACGCCGATGAGCGCCGGCACACGGCGACCGCCGGCGTCGCCGGCCTTTACAGCGGCCTGCCTTTGCGGCTACCCTCGCGATATGTCCGAGATGCGCCACTCCGTGCTCACTGCCATCGGTGACGACCGCCCCGGCCTCGTCGCCGAGGTCACGCGCTACGTGCTGGAGCGCGGCGGCAACCTCGAGGACAGCCGCATGGTCAACCTGCACGGGCAGTTCGCCATGATGATGCTGGTGGCCGGTCCAGACGAGGCGATCGACCGCGTCCGCGACGGCATCGCGCAGCTCGAGCGCGAGGCCGGCGTGCACGCGGAGCTGCGCATCGCTGAACAAGGCGGCAAGGCGGCGGTCTCCGCGGCCATGCCGTACAGGCTCAACACCTGGGCGATGGACCACCCGGGCCTGATGCGCTCCATCGCCCAGCTGCTCGGCGAGCTGGGCGTCAACATCGAGAGCGTCGAGACCGCGCTCCGCTCCGCGCCGTATACCAACGCGCCGCTCTTCGAGATGGAGCTCGTCATCTCGGTGCCGGAGCGGACGCCCGTGGCCGAGTTGCGCGAGGCGATCGGGCGGCTCTGCGACGAGCTCAACATCGACTGGAAGCTCGCGGCGCTCTAGACGTCGCGTCGCGCTTCGGGCTTCGCGTCGCCACGCACGTCTCGCGCCGCCCTCCCAGATTGCGCGGCGCCCTCTAGGCTTCGGCGGCGAGGATCCGCGCCGCCTCGTCCACAGCGAACTCCGGCCACGGCACGGGCCGCCCGTCGCGTAGCGCGGTGACGGTGGCGGCCGTGGTCCTGGATCCGTCGCCGGATGCCGCGGACTCGCCGCCCGCGACGCGGCCTCTCACGTGCGCGCCGCCGAGCTCGCCGATGTCCGCGGCGGCGATCCCCGCCGCGGCGAGCCGGCCGATCAGCGCCTCCACCTCCGCCGGGTCGCAGCAGACGAGCAGGCTGCCCGAGCCGATGAGGCCGAGCGGGTCGGCGCCGAGGAGGGCGCAGAGGCGCGCAGCCGGGGGAAGCACCGGCACGCGATCGGCGTAGACCACGACGTCGCGGCCGGCCGCCGCCGCGAGCTCGCGCAGGGCCGTGGCCAGCCCGCCTTCGGTGACGTCGTGCATGGCGCGCACGCCGGCGAAGCCGGCGGCGATGCGCGCCTCGGGTACGACACTGGCGCAGTCCAGAAGGTCACGGCAGACGGCCAATTCGGCGTCGCTCATGCCGAGGGCGCGGAGGCGCTCGCCCAGCTCGCGAGCGAGCAGCGCCGCGCCCTCTACGGCCAGGCCCTTGGTGAGCAGGACGCGGTCGCCGGCGCGCACCGCGCGCTTCTCGCGCAGGTCGCTCCGGCGCGCGACGCCGATCGTCGTCGCCGCGACCACGGGGCGCGTGACGGCGTCGGTCACCTCGGTGTGACCGCCGATGATGGTCACGCCCTGTGCGGCGGCGGCGTCGCCGAGCTCGGCCAGCAGCGCCAGCGCCTGCGACGGCGTCGCGCCGAGCGGCAGGAGGACCGTGGTCAGCAGCCAGCGCGGTTCGGCGCCCGAGGCGGCGATGTCGTTCGCGTTCACCAGTACCGCGAAGCGGCCGAGCTCGCCGCTGACGAGCGTGATCGGGTCGCCGTGGGCGACGATCGTGTCGACTCCGGCGACGTCGAGAGCGGCGACGTCCTCGCCGACGCCGGCCGCCACGAGGACGGCGTCGTCGGACGCGGGCAGACGCTCGAGGTGACGCCCGAGCAGGTCGTTGGGCAGCTTGCCGGCGGGGAGCGGGAGGCCGAGGCGCACGACGTCGCGCAGTTCGCCGAGGCGATGCACGACGAAGTCGCAGGCAGCGCCGTCGGGGCAGTCGCCGGCGCCTCCCGTCGACGCGTTCGTGAGGTAGGCGGTCACGGCGCCGGCGGCGCGGCCGGCAAGCATATCGAGGAGGTAGTCGCCGACCACGAGCGTCTCCGTCGGCAGCACGCCCATGAGGCCGGCGGCGTGCACGACGCCGTCGGGCGCCGGCTTGGGCGGCACGCGGTCGTCGCGCGTGAGCACGACGTCGAACCCGCCGGTCGTGAGGCGCGCGAACCCCGCGAGCGCGCGCTCCACCGCCGCGAGGCCGTTGCGCGTGAGCACGCCGACCTTGAGGCCGAGTGCGCGCAGGTCGTCGAGCAAGGCTTCGGCGCCCTCGTTGGGCGCGCTCGCGGCGGCGCCGGCCAGCTCGAAGCGCTCCAGGGCGACGAGGGCGTCGTCCCGCCGCGAGCCGGCGGACAGGGCTTCGATCCACTCGAGCACGAGCTCGTCCGGCGGGCAGCCGACTTCACGCTTGATCGCCGCGAAGTCGAGGGCGCCGGGGACCGTCAGGGTGCCGTCGAAATCGAAGAGCACGGCCCGCAGGCGGTACGGCGGCGGGCTGGGCGCGCGTGACCGGGTCTCCATCCGGGGCGCGGCCCCGGCTCCTACCTGACCGCGAAGGCTTTGAGACACACGCTGGCCTGGGCGCTGGGGTGGCCGGCGTTGAGGTCCGTCCACCGCCGGCCGTCGGCACTCATGAAGCTCTGGCCGGGGGCGGCGACGGCGCCGGACATCCACCGGGCCGCAGGGTTCTCGATCGCCAGCGGGGAGCGGTCGGCCGCGGTCGTGCCGGGCGAGACAAGACGGATCGCGACGACGAAGCGGCCGCCGCGGGTCACCGCGAGGGGCGACGTGAGAGAGACGGTCGCGTAGCCCGGCAGAGCGCTGGTGCCGCTGCCGCGAAGCTTGAGTCTCTTGAGGCTGGGCCCGCCGTAGACCGCGTAGCGCGTGCCGGCGACGCGCGTGTAGAAGCCGACGGCGGCGATGTGCCCGTCGCCGCGTGCCTTGAAGCGATTGGCGCCCCAGCATTCGGCCTGCTTGAAACCCCAGGCCGAGGTCCAGCCGAGCTTGTCGTACTGGTAGATGCGGCGGTAGTTGCCGACCGGGTCGACGCGCGAGTAGGACGTGCACTCGTCGCGCGCCAAGGACCGGTCGTAGTAGGAGATCCAGAAGTAGCCGGCGTCGCCGAAGCGTCCGGCACCCCAGCTGTTGCGCACCAGGAAAGCGCCGTCTCCCTGGGGAGTGATCCCGTCCTGCGCTGCGAAGCTCGCCCCGGGATACGCGTCGTCCCAGCCCACGATGGCGACGCCGTGGTTCTCGCCGACCGTTTCGTCTCTGTAGGTCTCGCCGGCGCCGTAGGGGCAGTAGTAGGCGTCGTCGGTGCCGGTCGCGGGATCGGCGGCGAGGAAGTCGTTGTTCCAGTACATGCCGACGCTGAGCGCGCCGTTCTGGTACACGAGCTGCTTGACCTCATCGTTGCCGAGGTCGCCGGCGGCGCCGGCCGCGCGGCCCGGGTACATCACCGCCCCCTGCACGTGCTTGAGCACGCGATCGACCTTCGGCGGCTTCGGCGTGTTGTAGGGGTCGCTCCGCTCGCTGACGGGTCCGGCCCAGCGCGCGAAGTAGGCGACCGCCATGAAGTCCCAGCCGCCGTAATAGTACGGGTTGCGCGCCTTGCCGTAGGAGCCGGGGAAGGGCCCGAAGCCGCTGCGCGTGACCAGGTTGTCCTCGCTGAAGTCCCACTTCTCGCCCGGCAGCAGCTCCGACTCGAGCGCCGCGATGTTGGAGAACGCCCAGCAGGTGCCCAAGCTGCCCTGATCGCGCACGGCGGTGAGGCGGGAGTAGGAGGTGACGCCGTCGGCGGCGGTGAGGCTGCGAAGGTCGAAGCTCGAGGGAAGGTCCGAGGTGTACGACGACGGGAGCGCGGCGGCGCGCTGCGCGAAACGCGCCGCGGCCGCGGGGCCGAGCTGCACGTCCACGGGGTCGGGGAGCTTGCCGAGCGCGCCCGCGAGGGGCTCGAGCAGCGCTTTCACAAAGGCCGGGTTGAGCGGGCCCGCCTGGGGGACGGCGGCGGTAGCGGCAGAGGCAGCAGCGGCGGTGGCCGCCGCCGCGCCGCCGGCGCCGGCCAAAGTGAGCACGCCGGCGGCGAGCAGGCACAGCGCCAGCGCCGCTCGTCTTCTCGTGGTCATCCGGCCTCTCCTTCGCGTCCCGCTCGGACACACAGTGTACCGCCTTCATCGGCAAGGGGCGCCGAGCTCTGAATCATGGCTCTCGAAGGGGCCGTCAGCGACTCGGCCGGGTGAAGACGCGCCGGCGGCCGCGCCGCGGCGGCCGCGGCGCGGCCGCCGACCCGTCAGGTCTGCGGCTCCGCCTCGAGCGTGCGCCCGTCCACCGGGTCCCCGCCGACCGGGCGGCCGCCGAGCCTGCGCTTGAAGTACCAGTAGACGAGCGGACCCGACACGAGGGCCAGCAGCCCGCCGATGGCGTACCAGCCGAAGGTCCAGCCGAGAAGCGTGAAACTGGCGTGGCCGAACAGCGTGGTGCTCGTGTCGATGGCGTTGGTGTACAGCGTGAGCAGCGCGATCACGACGGCCGGGGCGCAGATGAGCGCCAGGCCCAGCGTGCCGGTCCGTATGCGGAACGGTCGCTCGAGGCCGGGCTCCTTCTGGCGCAGCCGCACCGCCGCCACGAAGATCAGGATGTAGTAGAACATGTTGAGGAACACGTCGATCACGACGAGGTTGGCGAAGGTGCCGACGATCAGCACCAGGTTCACGGCCGCGAGCAGCACGATCGAGACCCACGGCGTGCCGTACTTGCGGTGGGTCACCGTGAGCCACTGCGGCAGCAGCCGGTCCTCCGCCATGGCGTAGGCGGGCCGGGCGCCGGAGGCCAGGTACTCCTGGTAGAGCGCCATGTTGCTGATCACGGCGGCGCCGAGCATGAGGTAGCCGAGGATAGGGCCCCCGAGCGTGCGCGCCATCTGCACGAAGGAGATGCCGCCGCCGCTGGCGTCGGCGGTCCAGCTCTGCCAGTGGCCGACGCCGGCGAGGCCCACGATCGTGGGCAGCAGGTACGAGGCGATGATGATCGGCACCGAGATCATCAGCGCCTTGGGGATGACGAACCGCGGCCGCTCGATCTCGCCGGCGATCGTCGACATCGAGTCGAAGCCCGAGTACATCCAGACGCCCACGGCCAGGCCGAGGCCGATGCTGCTCCACCAGCTCTCGCCGCTGGGCAGGAACGGCTGCAGCGGCGTGCCGTGCCAGTGCGCGAAGCCGAGCACCGTCATCACGATGAACGGCGCCACGATGATGACGGTGAAGATGATCGAACTCAGGGCGACGAGGTCGAGGCCGCGGATGTTGATCCAGGCGAAGACGCCGATGAGCGCCGCCCCGATGAGCCACAGCTCCCAACCGTCGAGCTGCGGCCACCAGCCGCCCACGTAGCCCAGGATGAGCGCGATGTAGACGGCCGAGTCGACGAACTGGCAGGTCCACGCCCACCAGCCGCACTGAAAGCCCCAGAACTCCCCCAGCGCCCGGCGCACCCAGGCGTAGTAGCCGCCCTCCTCGGGCAGCGCCGAGCCGAGCTCCGAGCAGACGAGCGCCATCGGGAGCGCCCAGACGAACGGCAGCGCCACCAGCATCAGTACCATCATGCCGGCGCCCGAAGAGGCCATGTCCTCGAGGCCGAAGGCGCCCGAGGACACGAACACGAAGATCATCACGACGGCGGCCGGTACGGAGATCCTGACCCGGCGCAGCTGCTCTGCCATGTCCCCCCTGTCGTGGAGAGCCACCCCGTCCGGGCGCGGCTGGTCGACGATGCCCGAATGCTCGCATCGTCGCGGCCCCGGCGCCAGAGCCCGCTCCTCATCAATCTTGCGGGCCCGAAAACGGATTCTTGGTCGCTGTTGTGCATCGGGCCGCCCGGCCGTTGACGGACGGCCGCGGCCCTGCCTACGCTCGCCGCATGAGACCCCGGGGGCGAGCCGATCCGCCCCGGCACCGACAGGCGCATCGCCGCCACCTGGGAGGGTGGGCTCCATGACTTCCACACGCACGATCGATCGCGGCGCTGCCGAGGCGAACGCACTGCGCGCACTGCGCGAGTCGCAGCCGCTGCCGTTCTGGCTCGACTCCGGCCGGGCGCCGGCGCCGCAGCCGGCACTGGCCGGCGCCGACACCTGCGACCTCGCCGTGGTCGGCGCCGGCTTCAGCGGCCTCTGGACGGCGCTGCTCGCCAAAGAGCAGGACCCGGCCGCCGACGTCGTCGTGCTCGAGGCCGGCCGCGTCGCCGGCCAGGCGACGGGCCGCAACGGCGGCATCTGCATGGCTTCGCTCACGCACGGCCTCAGCCAGGGCGCCGAGCTCTTCCCGCGGGAGAACGCCCGCCTTGCGGAGCTCGGCCTCGAGAACCTCGAGGCCATCGCGCGCACCGTCGCGGAGCTCGGCATCGAGTGCGGCTTCGAGCGCACCGGCGAGCTCGAGATCGCCAGCTCCCCGTGGCAGCTGGACGGCCTGCGCGAGGTGCGCGAGGAGCACGAGCGCGACGGCGTCCCCCACACCTGGCTCGACGGTGAGGAGCTGCGCGCCGAGATCCACTCGCCGACCTACCTCGGCGGGCTCTGGCACCACGACTCCGCCATCCTCGACCCGGCGCGCCTCGCGTGGGGACTGGCGCGCGCCTGCCACGAGCGCGGCGTGCGCTTCTATGAACGCTCGCCGGTCACGCGGCTCTCGCGCGCCGGCGACGGTGTCGAGCTGCGCACGGCGTGGGGCGCGCTGTGCGCGCGCCGCGCCGTGCTCGCCACCAACGCCTTTCGGCCGCTGCTCAAGCGGCTCCGTTACCACGTCGTCCCCGTCTACGACTACGCGCTGATGACGGAGCCGCTCAGCGCGCTGCAGCTCGAGGCGATCGGCTGGGGCCGGCGCCAGGCGCTCTCGGACGCCGGCTACATGTTCCACTACTACCGGCTCACCGAGGACCAGCGGATCCTCTGGGGCGGCTGGGACGCGATGTACTACCGCGGCCGCCACATCACGGCCGAACAGGAGGACCGGCCGGACCTGTGGGCCAAGCTCGCCGGCCACTTCTTCCACACCTTCCCCCAGCTCGAGGGCTTGAGCTTCACGCATCGCTGGTCCGGCGTCATCGACACCTGCTCGCGCTTCTGCCAGTTCTGGGGCACGGCCTACGACGGCCGCGTCTCCTACGTGCTCGGCTACACCGGCCTCGGCGTCGCCGCCTCGCGCTTCGGCGCGCGCGTCGCCCTCGACCTTGTGAACGGCCGGCGCACCGAGCTCACGGAGCTCGAGTTCGTGCGCCGCCGGCCGCTGCCCTTCCCGCCGGAGCCATTGCTCTACCCGCTCATCGAGGCGACACGGCGTTCCACCGAGCACGCCGAGCTTCACGACGGGCGCCGCAACGCCTGGCTGCGCACGCTCGACCGCTTCGGCCTCGGGTTCGACTCGTAGGCTCCGCCCGCCCGCGGCTCGGCTCCGAGGCGCCGGCGCCCTCGCGGGGCTCCGGGCGAGCAGCGGCAGAGTTCAAGATGCGGAACCCCGTTGCCGACAAAGGGAACACATCGTGGGCTTCTCCATAGGAGCCCACACCGGGCGAGCCGCACGGCGCGGCGCCCGGCCGGGGAGCGGAGGTCGTCTCGTGAAGCTCAGGTCCGTGTTCAACGTGCTCGCCCTGGCGGCACTCGGTCTGGCCGTCGGCCTGTCGGGGTGCGGCGGGTCGAGTTCCTCGTCGGCATCACCGACGCCGAGCGCCAGTCCGACCGCCGTCCAGACCGTCAAGGTCGACGCGCCGGTCGTGCCGGCGGCGGTCAATCTCAAGGTCGGCGACAAGCTGGTCGTCGTTCTCAACAGCAATGCCAGCACCGGCTACCTGTGGTCGGCCTCCGGCATGACGACGGTCTCCATCCTGCAGCAGGTTGGCAAGTCCGTGACCACCTCGGGTAGCAGCGGCCTCATCGGCGCTCCCGGCAAGACGAAGTTCACCTTCAGCGCCGTCAAGACGGGCTCGGACCAGCTCGAGTTCTGGTACGCGCGCCCGTCGGACTCGGGAAACCCGGGGGCAGCGTACGCCCTCATCGTCAACGTGGGCCAGGGCCACGTGCCGCAGACGATCAACGCCGGCGAGGACTACACCGCCGAGACGGCGCAGATGCGCGCCGGCGACACCCTCCAGGTGACGATCAGGCACGCGAGCTACTCCGGCAAGGCCACCTGGAAGACGACCGGCTCGACGTCTCTCGTGACGTCCACCGGCGCCCAGAAGTACTCCACCGCCAATGGCGGCACGGTGACCATGGGCTTCCGCGCGTCGGGCGCCGGCAACGGCGTGCTGGTGCTGGTCAACCAGCCGGCGGGAGAGCCGCCGGTCCAGACCTACTCGCTGCCCGTGATCGTGAAGCCGGTCAAACAGCCGATCACCATCCAGGTCAATCAGAACGACGCCGGCGAGACCTTCGCCGCCAAAGTCGGCGACCTGATCCAGGTGGCGCTGCCGGAGCAGCCCTCCACCGATTTCGCGTGGCAGTGGGTCAAGCCCGACAAGACCCTCATCAAGCAGGTCGGGCAGCCGCGATTCGTGGCGAACGCCAACCTCGTGGGTGCCAAGGGCAAGATGGTGTGGACGTTCCAGGTCGTCGGCCAGGGCACCGCGTCGATGATCGCCAACTACGATCAGATCCCGGCGCAAGCGACGCCGATCGACAGCTTGCAGTTCACCGTCGTGGCCAAGGGCGGCGTGCCCAAGGTCGTCCAGGCCGTGGACGCGTACCCCGCCGACACGGTCTTCCTCAAGATGGGCGACAAGGTCGCGGTCGACCTCCCGGCGGGCGCCGGCGTGTGGAAGCCCCTCGGCGTGTCCGGCGCTCTCGGCGTCTCGTCTCCGGTGATGAACTCGGGCCGGATCACCGTGACCTACACGGCCAAGGCCGCCGGGGTCGCGATCCCGGTGCTGCTCGCCACGGCCCCGACGGGTCTGCCGAGCCAGGCCTACGCCTTCGGCGCCGTGGTCTCGGCCGGCAGCGTCCCCAAGACGGTGACCGCCGCGGAGCACGCCGTCGCCAAGCCGATCGACGTGAGCGTGGGGCAGACCTTCGACGTCACGCTTCCGGGCAGTCCCACGAGCGGCTACATGTGGGCGACTGACGCCTTCGCGCAGACCGGCATCGTCGAGCAGGTCGGGCAGCCGACCATCGTCGACAAGGCGGGTGCCGGCGGCGCCGCGATGGGTGACGCCGGGACCGTGACGATGCACTACAAGGCGGTCGGCACGGGTTCCGTGCCGCTCGTCATCCTGTACGAGACGCCGGGCACCGACCTGCCGGCGAACGGCGTGTGGATGACGATGGTGAACGTGAAGTAGGGCGCCCGAACGACCGTTCGCATGTCTCGGGGCGGCCGGCGCAAGCCGGCCGCCCCGTCAGTTGAGCCCGAAGCTGTCCATGTCGCTCTCGACGGCGCCGAAGTAGTGCGCCGTCTCGTGCAGCACCGTGATGCGGATCTGCTCGGCGAGGTCCTCTTCGTCCGTGGCCTCGCGTTCGAGGTTGCGCTGGAACAGGTGGATGAGGCCGGTCTCGGGCCCCGGCCCAAGGGTCGACTGGTCGGGCATGGCGATGCCGTGGAAGAGGCCGAGCGTGCGCGGGTCCAGGCCCTCGAGGACGAGGGCCTCCGAGGGGCGTTCCTCGACGAGGATCGGCACGTTGCGCAGGCGCTCGAGGATCTCGAGTGGCAGCTCGTCGAGCGCGTCGGCGGCGATCTGCTCGAAGCGCGCCGGGCTGATGACCGGCTCAGGCTCGTCGTTGGCCGCGTCGAGGCGGAGCACGGCGAGCCACTCCTTGAACATCCCCTTGCGGTCGTCCTTGTCCTCGCAGGCCTGGCCGAGGATGTGACGCGCGTCGGCCTCGTCGAGCGGGTCGAGCTCCCAGTCGGCGAGCAGCTCGCGCAGGAGGCGCGCGGCCTCCGCGGGCTCGCCGTACTCGAGGTAGACCTCCGCCGAGCCGATCCACGGCTCCGGGTCGTCCGGCTCGGCGTCGCTCCAGCGGCGGTACGCCTCGAGGGCGTCCTGCGGCCGCTCGTCGGCGACCGCGAGCTCGGCTTCGACCTCGAGCACGGCGGGGTCGCCGGGCGCGCCCGCGCGAGCTTTCGCGAGCGCCCGCGCGGCTTCGGCCAGGTCGCCGTCGCCGAGCGCATCCCAGGCGTCGTCCAGCTCACGCTGCGTCTCGGGGTCGAGGCTTGAGTCGTATTTGGAGTCGTCGTCCACGGTGCCCACTATACCCTCGCCGACGCGCCGCGCCGCATCAGGCCACCGAAGCGCCGCGCCGCGGAGCCGAGATCGTGACGCTGAATCCCGCCCGTTGGGTAGAAGCAGGGTGACTTCGTGGCCCAGGACCCTGCGACAAGGAGATGCTGTGAGCGACGCGTATCGCCCAAGTGATCTTCACGTCGAGCTGCGCGAGGTGGCCGGCAAGTGGGCGGAGGCGCTGCGGGTCGCCGAGGGCCAGGGCCTCGTGGAGCAGGCCCCGGGCCGCCGTGGCGAGCGACTCCCCCACGAGGGGCCCGATCGCCGCGGCGCGCCGCGATCGGCAGGCGGGAGGCCGTCCGCCGGACTCCCCTCAGACGGTGCTCGGACCTCCGATGGCAGCGGCCGTTCGCGTCTGCTACCTTGTGGGGCGTGACGCACCGCACGGCGCAGCACCCCGGCGCGACGCCCGAATCCCTGCCTGCCGCCGACGCTCGCCCTGAGCCGGCCGCCGCAGGCAGGCCGGCGCCGTCGGACGGTCCGTTGTTCCTCGGCGTCGACCTCGGCAAGGTGACCACCTCCATCGCGCTCGGTGAGGTCGCCGACGACGGCAGCCTCCGGGTGTTGCGCACGGCCGCCGAGCGCCACCTCGGAGAGCCGCTCGCCCCGTTCCTGGCGTTCTACGGGAGCATCGCTCACGAGCGCCTCGCGGGGATCGCCGCCACCGGCCTGTACGGCGAGCGCGTCGGCGAGCCCGCGTTCAGCGGCCTGCCGGAGGAGATCGCCCAGGAGCTGGCCGCCGCCTGGCTGTACCCGGACGGACCGCTCAACGTCGTCCGGGTGGGCGGTGGCGGCTACTCGGTGCTCACGCGCGACGGCCGCGGGCGCGTGAGCTACGAGGCCAACGAGCGCTGTTCGGCCGGCACCGGCGAGACGGTGGAGGGTCTTTGCGCTCGCCTCGGCCGCTCGCTGGAGGAGGCCGTGGCGCTCGCCCAGCGGAGCCCGGACGGCGTCACCGTCACGAGCCGCTGCGCCGTCTTCGCCAAGAGCGAGCTGACCCACTTCGCCAACCAGGGCGAGTCTCACGGGCGCATCTTCAACGGACTCTTCGCCGGCGTCGCCCGCAACGTGTACAGCCTCTACGACAAGAGCAAGGTCGACGGACCGGTGGTACTCGTCGGGCACGGGGCGCTGATCGCGCCCATCGCCGACGGAGTCGGGAGTCTCAGCTCGGCGCCGCTGAGCGTAGCGCCGGAGGCGGGCGTGTTCGAGGCGCTCGGCGCCCTGCGGTACGCCGCCGGCGACAGCGCGTCGGCCGTGCGGCCCACGACCTCCGACCGGCGCGCCGCCGCCCATTCGGCCGCCGCCGCCCATCCGGGCGCCGCCGGTGGGGAGCCGCCGGGCGTCCGCCGGTTCCCGGCGGATCCGGAAGAGCTCGTGCGCGCGGCGCGCAGCCGCGTGGCGCGCCTGCGGCCGGCGCGCGAAGGGCCGGGCTCGGTCGTGCGGCTCGAAGAGTCGCGCGACGGGCTGCCCGGCCCAGATGCGCCGGCGGTCCTCGGCCTCGACCTCGGCTCCACCGGCTCCAAGGCCGCGCTGCTCGACCTCGCCTCCGGCGCCGTCCTCGCCAGCATCTACCGGCGCACCGAGGGCAACCCCGTCGAGGCGGCGCAGGCGCTGGTCGCCGAGGTGGCGCAGAT
>Ga0073936_10006363_pt1 | contig 15599 bp, 17 predicted proteins | sample AliMusrvi5mmetaG_FD_87041 | JGI IMG/M metagenome (GOLD analysis project Ga0073936, IMG submission 87041) | Freshwater lake bacterial and archeal communities from Alinen Mustajarvi, Finland, to study Microbial Dark Matter (Phase II) - Alinen... | ecosystem: Environmental > Aquatic > Freshwater >... | reverse complement strand
GTGTCGGGAGTGCATCCGGGTTGACAAATATCCCAAAGGGGAGGAGTTACGTGAGGGGTTCCCGGAGTTCCTTCGAATGAAGGATTCTGCCAGTTAAGTTGAGTACCGCTACATTGTGCAAATAGGTGAGTACTGTAGTTCACAATGGAAATTACTAATAGTAGCCAAATTTTTTTCATAAAAAAAAGTTTGTTAGTGTACTGAAAAATGAATAAAAATTGGTGTGAATCATTTTAATGCTAAATTAATTAAAATTTAATCACTTTGAAGACGTTCAATTTTATCTTAAGTTGCCTTGAAGTATTTTTTTTGCAAATGCCAATGTGATAATGTAAAATTCAAATATTCAGCCTGCTTAAAAAATCCCTTTTCTTATTCAATGCACGAAAGTACACAATTTTATTAATTGGATGTTATAATTTGAAATCTTTCTGCTATCGTGAGAGAATTTTTAAAGCGTAGAGGTAACAGGATGCTTGTTAAGTGGGAGCCGGAACAAAAAAATGGGTAAAAGGGGTGAGAGAATAGAATGAATAAGGGAAGTCATTAAACGGGTTAATAATATTCCCTAAACCTTATACTTTGGTTGGGTTGAAAATTTCTTTGTACCTTTGTTTGATCATGATGTTTTTTGAAAATCGTCTCTTAAAATTATTACAAAATGGAAAAACTTAGTGCAACAACAAATGCTGTCAGCTGGTTTGAAATACCAATGACTGACACAGCCAGAGCAAGGAAATTTTATGAAAATGTCTTTGACATTGAAATGAAAACAGTGGAGATAATGGGATTTGAAATGGTTTTTTTCCCATCATCCGACAATATGGAAGGTAAGGTTTCCGGCGCTTTGGTAAAAGGCGCAATGCATAAACCCTCGATGGATGGTGCGGTAATTTATTTGAATGCTAACCCCGACATTCAGGAAGTAATATGCAAAATTGAAGCAAACGGAGGGAAAATAATAATGCCACGTACTTTAATCAACGAGCAGGTGGGTTATATGGCTTTCTTTATTGATAGCGAAGGAAACAGGATGGCACTTCATTCTGCGAAATAAGCCCCAAGTCTCAAATTTCAAGTCTCAAATTTCAAGCCCCGCTTCGGCCCCCTTGGGATTTGGATCTTGGGATTTGGATCTTGGATCTTGGATCTTGGATCTTGGATCTTGGATCTTGGATCTTGGATCTTGGAATTTGGAATTTGGTTCTTCTTGGCGGAGAGAGGGGGATTCGAACCCCCGGTCCATCTTACGACGAACAACGGTTTTCGAGACCGCCGCATTCGACCACTCTGCCATCTCTCCTATAAAATTAAACCCGCATAAGGCGGGTTTAACTGTTCACTGGCGGAGAAAGAGGGATTCGAACCCCCGGACCCTTGCGGGTCAACGGTTTTCAAGACCGCCGCAATCGACCACTCTGCCATCTCTCCGGGGCAAAAGTACTATTTTTTTTTAATTTGCAAGATATTTATTTGTCCGGGTCGGACTCTTCGGAATTATTTGAAAACCGGACCGTAATTTTACCGTTCGTTTGACCAAACCGACCGTTTACTTAATTGTTGCGGGATTATTGAAAAATTATGACTAATATTGTAGTGGAATTTTATTTCACCCAAGTTTAGAAATTAATTTAAAAATACAATTCAATGAAAAGATTTTGGATTATCCTTATTGCAGTATTTTGCGTGAGCGGACTGTCTGCAAAAAACCTTAAAGCATATTTATCCTATGCTACTTTTAATTCGCCTACCGATGGCCCTTACGTTGAAACTTATTTGTCAGTGGTGGGGAAAACTGTACAGTATATAAAAAACACTGATGGCAAATATCAGGCAACTGTTGAAATACTGATCGTATTTACAGGCAAGGATTCTGTGAAAAATTTTAAGAAGACCGACCTGATGAGTCCTGAAATTGATGATACAACCAAGGTCAACATCACTTTTATGGATCAGCAAAGGTTTGTGTTGCCCAATGGTGATTACAATATGGAGATCAGGATCAATGATAAAAATAAACCTGATGCCGCTCCCTTTAAAACCAAGGAAACACTGACGATAAATTACCCGGCTGGTAAAATTGCTGTTTCAGGAGTGGAGCTTGTAGAATCCTATAAAGAATCAACAACGCCGACAGTTCTGACGAAAAGCGGCTATGATCTTGTTCCGTTTACAATAAATTTTTATCCCAGTATAATGAAGAACCTCACTTTTTATACTGAAGTGTACAACACGGATACTGTTTTTAAAGCGGATGAAAAATTTCTTGTTGACTATTATATTGAATCGTATGAAACAAGCAAGACCATTGCAAATTATTTTAAATTTAAAACTTTCACTTCGAAGAAAGTCATTGTCATTCTTGATGAATTTGACATAACAGAACTCCCCTCCGGAAATTATGTTCTGGTGATCGAAGTTAAAAATAAAAGCAATGAACGTGTAACCTACAACCAGGTGTTCTTCCAACGCAGCAATCCGGGAGTAACATTTAATCTTGCGGATATTACTTCAATTGACATCACCAATACCTTTGCCTCAAAAATTACCAATATTGATACGCTCAAAGATTTTATCAAATCAACCTACCCAATTTCCACACAATTAGAAAAGGTCTTTGCTGAAAACAACATGAAGAAAACGGATCTGAAAATGTTGCAACAATATTTTTACAATTTCTGGATCAATCGTAATGCCAGTGATCCTGAAAAATCATGGATGAAATACTATGTTGAAGTATGCAAGGTAAACAAGTTTTATAGTACTTCAATAAATAAGGGCTATGCAACCGACAGGGGACGTGTTTACCTGCAATACGGAGAACCAAATACCATTACTGAATCCGTCTCCGATCCGAGCGCCCCACCTTATGAGATCTGGTTGTATTATTCATTACAAAATCAAAGGAACAGGAAATTTGTTTTTTACCTTCCCGACCTTGTTACCAACGAGTATGAACTCATTCATTCGGATGCTTTGGGTGAGTTCAATAACCCTTCATGGCAAATGCAAATTATGAAGCGAAACACCACTACCAACAATCCTGATCAGTTGAAACCTGATGATTATTTTGGCGGAAAAGCTGATGATTTTTTCAACCATCCACATTGATCCCGGTCTGAGAGAATAAAAATATGATAGGGTAAAAAGTGTAGAGAATTATTGAGATTAAACAGGAAATTTTATTTGATTTATGATTGTTGTAAATTATTTTCTTGCCGGCCTGATATGGGTGATCTCTGTCATGCCGTTCTTTATTCTGTATGGTATTTCTGATTTTTTATTTTTAATAATTTATTACGTTATCGGCTATCGCAAAAAGGTCGTTTTTGCCAATCTCAGAAATTCTTTTCCTGATAAATCGGAAAAGGAAATAAAGAAAATCGCTCATAAGTATTTTCATAATCTCTGCGATTTGATTATTGAAGTATCTAAAGGGAAAAACATCACTGAAAAAAGTCTTCAGCATAGAATGAAGTCCAATGATATAGGACTATTGAATAAACTATATGCTGAAAATAAAAGTGTGTTGTTGGTTTGCGGTCATTCCGGGAATTGGGAATGGTTGGGAATGATCCTTAAAAGTTATATAAAGCATGAAGGTTTTGCAGTGGTAAAGCCATTGACAAGTAATTTCTGGGAAAAATATCTTACTAAGTTAAGATTACGTTTTGCAAAAGATGGGCTGGTACCATTTAAACAAACATTCAGGGTGCTGGTGAAAAATAAAGATCATTGTACACTGACATTGATCGCCGGCGACCAAACACCGACAAAAAGCGAGATTGAATACTGGACCACCTTTTTAAACCAGGATACCGCTGTGTTTTTAGGAACTGAAAAAATTGCCAAAGCGCTCAATATGGCTGTGGTTTTTTGCAATATCCAAAGAGTTAAAAGGGGGTGGTATAATTTTGATTTGTCATTGTTGACCGACGATCCAAAAAATACAGCCGAATTTGAAATAACAGAAATGCATGTTAGAGCATTGGAAAAAGCAATTATTGAACATCCTGACAATTGGCTTTGGAGTCACAGAAGATGGAAACATAAACGATTTTAGATTTGTGATTTGTGATTTCTGATTTGTGATTTCAGATTTGAGATTTTATTTTTGCTGCTTTGCAGAGCAGGCCTATATCTTTCTTCGCTCTGTGTTTAAAAGGAATTCCTTTATTTTTTTATTGTACAGGTTGATTTTTTTCTCATTTTTCTTTTCCGCAAGGTAGAAGGCATACTTTGCACCCCCAAGATAAAACATCTGGAACACACCAAAGCCAACAGCAAACCCTGAAATATAAAAGCCGTTTTTTATGCTCATTATGGTATAACCAAGAAATGCTCCCTGAAAAACAATACTTGTCAGTCCCCGAAAAACGTGACCTGAATACATCTGTCCACTTCCCGGAATAATGTACGAAAGAATTTTGGCCGTTCGCTCATTGATCAAATGAGGTTTCTTTAGGAGCGCTTCGATATGTGCGGAATCAGCATTAATATGGTTGATGTTGAGATAAATTTTCATTAATGAATCAGCTTCTATCCATTTGAAAAAATCATTCCTGACAATGATTTTCAGATACAGACATTTTGCTAAAAGTTCCGGGTCTTTTGTATTGTAATCAATATCCGCAATAGCAGTTTCAGCCTCTTGTTCGTTTCCTGAAAGGTAAGCATCGAGCAGGTTTTCGTAGCGTATTTTAAATTGTATTGAGTCCGGGAGATTTGAAAGATTTATTCTTTGCAGCGTACGGTATGCTTTCTCATATTCACCAATATTTTTCAGGCAATAGGATTTTTGCAAAAGAGCAGTGGCTTTCTCTTTGCTGTCACCATTGAGAAAAACAACATGTTCGTATTCCAGCGCTGCCTGTTTGAAGTTTGCAGCTTTGAACAGGCTATCAGCGTAGGCAAGTTGTCCGGGGACAGCTGCACTACCTGAAAATGCTTTGAACAGGAATATGAAGATTAAACAAAATCTCGTCATTAATTGCGTCATTTAATTCATTTCTTTTTACAGTTACACTAAGTACTGCGCCCCATATATTGGCTACATAAAATACAGAGAAAATAGCGGCGCTTGCATAAAACCTCACTGATTGCACACCTGCTTTTTTATAGGCTTCATAAAGTTGAAAACCCAGAATAGTGACAGGTAAAAAGGTAACAGCTCCCTGTTTTGCTTCACCTGCATAAACTTTCCCCAGTCCGGGAACCAATGCCGAAAATGTTCCTGCAAGAAAGCCGGACCTGTGATGAACCGCTTTAATTTCTTTCAGAAAATTTTCCAGTTTATTTTCATTGGAAATAGTATTTGAACTCTGATATTTTTTTGATTTTCGTAATTGAGCATAATTTGCAGTGTCACGCATCAACAGCGATACTGATTCAAGATGGAGTTGCTTCAGATCTTTTTCTGAAGCGACCGGAGGATTATATTCTTCAATGATTTTGTAGCTCTCTTTGTAGTTTCCTGTTTCAGCAAGAATGTACGCTGAATTAAAACAAGCCTCACCATAGACAGGGGAACTGTTACTGATTTTTTTAAAAGAAAAAACTGCAGAATCATTGTCATTGTTCAGGTAATAGGCATGGCCCGCCAATAAATAAAGCGAGTCAAACTGTGCGACAGAACCTGTTGAATCTTTACTCTTCGAATGCAATAAAGTAAAAAAATCATCAGTGAGATTGTTTCTCAAAAGATAGTTTGCAAACTTCAGTTGATTGTGCATAGCCTGACTTTCCTGTGCTTTTGCGTTTGTGGCAATAAGCAAGATCAGCAGCAGGTAAATACAGAAACTCTTTAACATTGGAGTTGTATGATTTTATTTGCGGGATTTTAGACGGTATTTTGAAGGTTCATCCATGAGCAGTCCATCGGGACAAATGGTTTTTGGCGGAAAATCACGAACTGCAAAAGTGTTGCATCGCAACAGCCGGTCAGCAGAGAGGAAAACGCCTTTGATCAATCCAAATTCCTCAATTGCTTTTTTGCTGAAATTTGAACATGACCGCTCGAACAAACAGGAGCGAAATAATTCAGGTGATGCCACATTTTGATAAAACAACATTGTCCATTTGGCAACAAGACTGAATGGATTGTAACGGCTGACAAAACTGCGATGATGAAACCTGATCGGCTTTTTATCATTCAGATTACTTGTGCTTCTTGAATTATTATCATTTAAGAAAGAGACATTTTCTGTTTTCTCAATAATGGTAAGGTCATTGCTGACATTTTGACCAAATGCAGCAGATGAAAACACTATAAAAATGACCATCCTGAGAATAACTTTCATCATTATTAAATTGAAAAAGGATAATTAATCAGTAGCAAAATTAATCAAAAATCCGTAGGTGAAAACTGTAATTGTGAAACTGCACCGAAAAGTAAAAAGAAAAATAAAACCACAAAAACACCAATACACCAATCTACACAAAAAAATAAAAACCAATTCACTTCGATGTATATTATGGTCATTCAATTAAGGTACAAATTGGAAAATTATCCCACAAGGTAAATAGTTATTCGAGTAATTTTGTGTTTTTGTGTTTTAGTGGTAAAATGGACTTATAGTAGTGGACTCAATTTCAAATCAGGAATCGGGAGTGATTTGTTTCAATGAATGAATAGCAATTCGGATATTCCTGAATAAAAATCAGTTTTTTTGATCAAATAAATTTGATATAAGCAACAATTGGCAAAGTATTTGTGGAAAAATAAATCCTTTTTGCAATAGGATAAAGAAAATTATCTTTTCTTTGCAAGCAGATAATATTAAATGTCCAAAACTAAGGTAGCAATAGTCATTCTTAACTGGAACGGGAAACAATTTCTTGAGAAGTTTCTTCCATTCCTTATTAAGTATAACCCGCCCGATTCAGAGCTGGTGATAGCTGACAATGCTTCCACTGATGATTCTATTTCCTTTCTAAAGCAATTTTATCCTTCATTAAGAATTATCAAAAATGACAATAACGGTGGTTATGCAAAGGGTTATAATGATGCGTTGACACAGGTCGAAGCTGAATATTACGTATTGCTTAATTCAGATATTGAGGTTACGGAGAATTGGATAGATCCGGTGGTACAATTAATGGACAGCGACAAGAACATTGCCGCCTGTCAACCCAAAATTATTTCGTATAAAGATCGTGATGAATTTGAATATGCAGGCGCTGCCGGTGGATTTATTGACAAATACGGTTATCCTTTTTGTAGAGGCAGGATTTTTCAATCACTCGAAAAAGACGAAAAACAATACGATGATGCAACGGATATTTTTTGGGCAACCGGCGCCTGTATGTTTGTCCGTGCTTCAGTCTTTCATCAGTTAGGAGGTTTCGATGCTGATTTTTTTGCGCACATGGAAGAAATTGATTTTTGCTGGCGTCTGAAAAACCTTGGTTTTCGCATCATGTACTGTCCGGGTTCATTGATCTACCACATTGGTGGAGGAACTTTGCCAAAGAAAAACCCACGGAAGACCTATCTTAATTTCAGAAATAATTTCTTTTTACTTTATAAGAACCTGCCTGCAAACCGCATTCTTCCTGTGTTTTTTGTAAGGCTTTTTCTTGATGGCATTGCAGGATTTAAATTTCTTGTTGAAGGTCATTTCAGAGATTCTTTTGCAGTTATCAGAGCGCATTTCTCATTCTATGCTTCAATTGGAAAATTGAAAAAGAAAAGAAAGAATTGCTGCCAGGCTAAGGTTACGGGGATATATCAGAGATCAATTGTCTTTGGTCATTATCTGAGTAAAATAAAATCTTTCCGACAGATGAACACAAAAGATTTTTCCTGAGAACACCACTGGTACTACAAGGCGCTGCGTAAATATTTGAACTCAAATTTCAAATTTGAGCATACTACGAAAAGTGAACAAAGAAAAAAATGCCACTAAATCACCAATACACGAAACTACACAAATTAATAAAAAAACAGCAATATAGTTTCTTGTGAAATTTTGTGTTTTAGAGTTTTTGTGGTAAAACAGACAGACCTATAAGAGTGGACTCAAATTTCAAATTTCAAATCACAAACCACAAATCTTAAATCTTAAATGACTCCACCGCCAGCCGGTAAGAGTCCAGCCCGAAACCACTGATACTTCCGCGGCATTTTGATGCTAAAAGTGAAATGTGCCTGTATTCTTCCCTCGCAAAAATATTTGAAATGTGAACTTCCACAACGGGTGTTTTGATGGCTGCGATGGCATCGGCAATTGCAACGGATGTGTGTGTGTATCCTCCGGCATTAAGTATGATGCCGTCATAGCTGAAGCCAACTTCCTGCAGTTTGTTGATGATCTCGCCTTCAACATTGCTTTGAAAATACTCAATATTATTTTCAGGAAATTCTATTCTGAGTTTTGCCAGAAAATCATCGAATGAAATGTTGCCGTACAATGATGTTTCCCTTATCCCAAGCAGGTTTAGGTTAGGTCCGTTGATGATAATTAACTTCATGAGGTTGAAAATATTTTTACAAACTTAGTTAATTTTGTTTTTTTATCAGAAGAATATTTGTTTTTTTGTTCATAATTTCGGGAGAAAATTCCTGAATGACCACTAATGAATTGGTTTAAGTTAGAAACTTAATTTTCGATATTATGGAGAAAATTCTACGTCTTTTTTGTTTGTCAGTACTTATCATAATCCCGTGTTTAAAGCTCTCTGCGCAGAATGACCGTGATATTATTAAATCAGCGGAGGTAAAGCTGAATAAAAAAGAATACGAGCCGGCATTTAATTCAATTGTCACGGTGAAGCATATCAAGAAGAAAAAGGCTCAATATATTTTGCGGAAGTCTTATCCAATGGTGATCAGCGAAAATTTGAAAGAAGCAAATCAGGTTAAGATCAGCGACAGCGCTGAAGTGTCAATCATTTGTGATCAGATAAAACAAATAATTTATTATCTGAAAGACAACAACAGAGCTGATAGTTTATTCAAACTGGATGTTAGCCCTGCCACTTACAAAACCTTTAGCAAGATTAAAAAAAGCGCCAAACTATTGACGACTTACGAAACCAAGCTTGCAACAATGCAGCGAAAAGCCGCTGAGATGGAGAAGGCTTTAATTGACAAACAAAATGCTGAAAAAGCTGCAAGGGAAGATTCGATAAGAATTGCAAAAGCAGACTCAATTGCACATAGCAAAGAAATTAAACCTGTGGTTAAAACTGATACGGTGGTAACGAAAGTTAAACCTTCGGTGAATAAGTTTTTTATCATTCAGGGTTCGTACAAATCTGCTGAGGATGCAACTGCCGAAGTGAATAAACTCAAAGCCGCCGGGTATGCATCGGAGATCACAGGACCCAATTCAATGGGAAATATCCGCGTGTGTTATTGTGGCTACGCTACCAGGGCCGAAGCCCAAAAACAACTCGACACTTTCAGAAAGATACAGTCGGATGTGTGGATACTTGAGAAGTGAGGTTAAAAAGGTTTAAGGTTTAAAGTTCAAGGTTCAAAGTTCAAAGTTTAAGGTTCAAGGTTTTCACGTTGTATTGATGAAATAGGTAAAGAGAACCGAGGAGCATCGTTATTCAACTCCCTGTTTAATGATTATTTTTTCTCTTTCTTTTTCCCTTTGATAAGTTTGATTTCATTATCCAGATTTTCCAATTCTTTCAGGTCTTCTGATGCCAATCGTTGTTGATGATATTTTTCATATTCGTCTTCTGCAATTTGCAAAGCAAGCTCATGCGAAATTTTACCTGCATGTTCAAGAATATCGTTTTCATTGATGGTAAGAATATCATGTAATTTCAATATCCAGTCGGACATATACATCACCTTTTTTCGCCTTGCCTGGTTTTCGGCAAATGCAAGGAATTGCTCAACCAGCAGATTCAACTGGCTTAATTCCTCTTCGGTAAGATACTTTTTAGCAATGCCAACATCCGGTTTTCTTATTCTTTCACCCTGCCACGAAGTCAATCCCATGTTTTTTTCGGATGCTTTTGCTCTTGATGCAATTTACCCCGTGGGATAGATTTCTATATCAGCATATTTATTTAAAGAACTTTATTATCCAACGGGGTGAATTTCGGCAGCGGTGTGATGATGAATAGCCCAATGCAGCTTATTTTGAATGGTGGCAAAAAACGTTTTACATATATCTGTGCCCGGATCATAATCTATACTCAGAGTAAAGATGTCTTTTACTTTTTGATAAAAAATCCGTTCGGAACTTCGTATATCCCTTATCCTTTCAACCAGTTCATCAAAGTAGCGGATTTGTCCGGCTGCTTTCATACGTTCATCATCCAACGTGAAACCTTTTACAATATACTCATTCAATCGCTGTGTCGCCCAAATGCGAAACTGTGTCCCTCTGTGCGATTTCACACGGTAACCTACAGAAATGATTACGTTTAGATTATAGTACTTAATGGGTTTATCTGAATTTGCAATGTGCATTTTTTGCACATTGCTTTCTTCGTCCAATTCTCCTTCATTAAAAACATTGGTAATATGTTTTGTAATTACTGTCCTGTCTCTTTGAAATAGCTCTGCCATTTGCTCCTGCGTTAGCCACACGGTTTCATTTTCCAAACGAACATCAATTTTAGTTGTGCCGTCTTCGGTTTGGTAAAGGATTATTTCGCTGTTGTTCATGATTGAATTGATTTTATTGATTTGTTCCAAAATGGGAATTCCGGTTAATTAAAATTCTGCTCCACATTGTCTGAACCGCTGATTGAACCTGATTGTTTTGATTACACTGATTTTGTTACACTGATTTGAATTTGCTGTTTATTAACCGGCGGTACTGCAAACTTTTTGAGCCGAAATTGATAAGCAGCCCTATTTCGAGGTTGTATGCTTCCAGATAATTTAATGCCTGGTTCAGATGTGTATCATCTAATGCCGCAACAGCCTTTATCTCTACTGAAACAACTCCTTCAACAAGGAAATCAACCCGACGTGTGCCGATTTGCTCACCCTTATAAAAGATCTGCATATCAAATTCTCTTTTGAAATCAATACCCTGAAGAGTCATTTCAATTGCAAGAGCACGCTGATATATTACCTCCTGAAATCCGCTTCCAAGTATTTTATGCACCTCCATAGCGCAACCGATAATCTTACCGGTAAGTTCCGAATATTTATATTGTTCCTTTATCATAGTAAATCATTTTAATCATTAATCAGGTAAATCAGTTACATCAGGTTCAATCAGCTTCTGACTATTTGCCGTCCATTGTCTGAACCGCAGATTGAACCTGATTATTATGATTAAGCTGATTTGAATTTGCTGTTTATTAATCGCTGGTATCATAGTAAATCATTTTAATCATTAATCAGATAAATCAAGCGAATCAACTTCAATCAGCGGTTCAGACTATTTGCCGTTCAATCAGCGGTTAAGACTATTTGCCGGGTAAAGGATTATTTCGCTGTTGTTATTGATTGGTGGTTTGACAAGTAAAATGAATTTCTATTTTTTAAATTTTACCTGTCAAATGAAAAATCTATTCCTTTTTCATTTCTAATTTCATTTGCTATACTTTTCAAATCTGGAAATATGGTTGATTCAGTTATTCCCATCATTGTAAGTTCTTCGGCTATGGCATTAGTTTTTTTCAAATCTATTAAAATATTACAAATTTGAGCATCTCTACTATATTTTGAACTTAATTCCATAAAACTATCTTTTATCTTACCATGTAAAGTAAAAGTACTTTTTTGAGCAATCATTTTTGGGTCAATGTACATTGGATAAATAGCAATTGGATAATCTGGTAATTCTTTTTCAATAAGGTAGGGTCTTGCTTTTGCATCCGTATTAGGATATTTTGCCATAGCTGATTCATTTAAATATGCTGGTAGAGAAGTGTTATTTGTTACATCATTTAGCCATGATGGATTTAACATCCAAACACAGGGTGTAGTTTTCTTATTCTTCTTTTTATATACTATCATTCTAATTGAAAAATAAAGAGCAATTAAAGCTCCTTCTGTCCAATCAAGTAAACGTGTTGGTACTCCATAATGCTGCATCAATTGAAGCCATTCCCCGTCTTCAAGAAATCTATTATGTTGTTCTATAAAAACTCCTCTTCTTTTAAATTCCTCCCGAATATCTTCTGCCATCATAATGACTTGCTCTTCATTTTCATTTTTAAATTGCCAATATAATCCGGGCATTAAAGAATATGTATTGTCACAAACTCCCCTGAACCAAGGTGGTTCTTCCTCCGCATATTGTGGATATTTTTTTTGCAAATTGTCTCGTCCTTTTTGCCATTTATTATTCCAAATAGATTTTATACAACTAGCAAAATCCGAAACTGATTTAATTTTTTCACAAGAGGTTTGATACCCATTTTTATTTTCAAAGTCCCATTCTTTATTTGTATTACTCATAGCTACAGTTTTTAAAATTAAGTTTCTTTTGAAGCGAAAATATTTTTAATCCTCCCAATATTCTATTCCATTTTTGTCAATGTATCCTAATTTACCATAAATTATCATTACACGAGCTAAACCATCTGAAAAGGGTTCTGCCCTATCATAAATACAAGGTATAATTTCTTTTCCGGTTTTATCAGTATAACCACATTTATTATTTCTTTTTACTGAAGCAAATCCTTCTGAAAAAGAATCAACTTCATCATAAATAAAAGGAATAATTTTATTCCCCATTTTATTAATGAAACCACATTTACCATTAAATTTTACATCAACTAAACCTTCTGAAAAAGATTTTTGCCACGGATTGTCTTCATAAATAAAAGGAATAATTTCTTTTCCTGTTTTATCAATGAAACCGAATTTATTATTTAATTTTACAACAGCCAAATCTTCTGAAAAAGGTCTTGGCCATAAAGTATCTTCATAGATAAAAGGAATAATTTCTTTTCCTATTTTATCAATGAAACCATATTTGCTGTTATATTTTACAATAGCCAATCCTTTTGAAAAGGTTTTTCGCCATAAAGTTCTTTCATAAATAAAAGGAATAACTTCTTTTCCTGTTTTATCAATGAAACCAAATTTATTATTAAATTGTACAGATACCAATCCTTCTGAAAAAGAACATGCAAAATCATAAATACAAGGAATAATCTCGTTCCCAAGTTTATCTATAAACCCCCACTTACCATTAATGTTAACATTGACTAATCCTTCTGAAAAATAATAATCAGAATGAGAAGGATTAGTATAAATGCATGGGATAATCTCTTTTCCAGAATAATCAACGAATCCCCATTTATTATTTAAATTTCTTACTGCAGCTAATCCTTCCGAAAATGGACTGACATTGGCATAGATTATTTGAACAATTTCTTTTCCGATTTTATTAATGAATCCCCATTTACCTTCAATTTTTACTATTGCTAGATTTTTTACAAAAGGAAAAGCCCAATCATAATTACAAGGGATAACAATTTTTTTATCTCTATCGCAATATCCCCATTTATCCCCTTTCCTATATGGAATAAGAAATGGATCCTTATTTAAAGATAAGAGTTTGTTTGTTATTGCAAGAGATTTATTAACCCTTACAAGCGTTGCAGGTTCCCATTTTATTAATGCTGTATTTTTATTCCCCTCTTCCATAATTCCCCAAAATTAAACATTAACCGTTTCCAATTCCTTCAACTGCTCACTCAATTTTTCCTTAGTCGTTTTAAAATATTCATCCCAATCCCCAATACCAGCAACGGTTTTATAAGTTTCGGAGGCTTTCATCATATTCAGTTCTTCTTCCATCAGGTCGCGCTTTAAGCGAAGCTGATTCACCATTACAAGCAGTTTTGCTTTTTCGTTTACTGTGTCGGATTTGCTAAGGAATATGCCCTTTTCAAGATTGGTGAGTATATCTTTTACTTTTTTCAGGTCGTTTTGTTTGTAAGCATTGTTCAGTTCCTTAAATATGCGTTCGGCTTCTTCCTGTTGTTCTTCGCTTACTTTGTCGGGATGGCAGAGTTTGGAGGCTTTGCGGAACAGGTTCTTTATGTCTTTTTTATCTTCTTCATTCAGTTCGTTTATCTTTTCATCTTTCAGCGAAGCGTAGTTGTTATTGAATTCATCATAATCTTTTTCAGCTTCTTTATATTCCTGCTCCTTGCTCTTATCATTGGCGGCTTCTTCTTTCAGTTTCTTTTTCAGATGGAACAGTATTTTCAGGATAATTTCGCCAAGTTCGCGGTTATGCCTTATTTCAAATTCGTGCAGCGTTTTTTCTATTTCGGCTTTTTCATCTTCAAGCGAACTCAACTGCAATTCCAGTCCGCGCAATTCAAGCTTCAGCGCTGCAAGTTCGGTGTCAATATAAACGGTAAGCGATTTGAATTTGGTTGTAAATTCATTGATGCAGCGCACAGCATCGCCATATTGCTGCTTTTCGGCAAACAGCAGTATGTGGTGAATAAGGGTGGCATTGCTTTCTCTATTGGCGGGCTGAACAATGGCTTTTATCTTTTTCAGTTGCGCTGCAATATCTTCCTTGTCTTCGAGCAATATGGCGTTTTTCAGCGTTTCAAGGCGTATGCATATCTTGCCGTAATCAAGAATAATACTGTCGGGGTGACTTGAAGTCGCCCCGACAGAATAACCGAAATATTTTTCTTTTATGGAATGAAATTCGGCAACGAACTGCTCCGCCAATTCAGCATTTTCAGTAATAACGGTAATGGATTCGTGGTTTTGCTTCGCTTTCCTTGTCCAGTTGTACGAGCCATTAATAACAGTATCGGAATCAATCACACAAAATTTGTTGTGCATCAGCGTGTCGTTTGCCTCGCCACTGCCTATTTTCCAAACTTTGCCTCCTTTGTTTGCGAGCAAATTAAAATCAATTCCGCAGTTGTTGTTTATCTCATCATTCATCAGGATAAGTTCCACGGGAATGCCGGAAGCGGCTTTGCTTAGCAGCATATCAAAAAGCCTGTTGTCCGTAAACCACGCCACCGCAATATAAATGGATTGCTGCGCTTTTTCAAGCTCTTTTAGAATCTCCTGTTGTATGTTTTCAAAATAGGCTTGTGTTTGCATGGGGAATGAAATTGGAAGTACAAAGTTAGAATTTTTTAGTAATGCAACAATTCGTTTATATCTTCTCAAAAAAACTTTTCACACAATTGACTTATCATTTTATTATGGCTGAAAAATCCATGTGTTTGCGGCAGCCTGTCAGGTCTAAATACATTTACAGTCCTTGCCCGTCATTCAATATTACATTTATTGGCAACAAAGTTTCCATGACTGGAAATAAAATTTCCAATCATGGAAAGAATGTTTCCACCACTGGAAAGAAAGTTTCCAATCATGGAAAGAATGTTTCCATCACCGGAAAGAAAGTTTCCAATCATGGAAAGAAAGTTTCCATCATCGGAAAGAAAGTTTCCAATGACGGAAAGAAAGTTTCCATCATCGGAAAGAAAGTTTCCAATGACGGAAAGAAAGTTTCCGTCATCGGAAAGAAAGTTTCCAATGATGGAAAGAAAGTTTCCAATCATGGAAAGAAAGTTTCCAATCATGGAAAGAAAGTTTACGTAACCGGAAAGAAAGTTTCCAATCATGGAATTTAGAATGAAATGATTTGGTTTTAATAGCTAATGCGCTAATTTACAAT
>Ga0073936_10006362_pt1 | contig 15603 bp, 15 predicted proteins | sample AliMusrvi5mmetaG_FD_87041 | JGI IMG/M metagenome (GOLD analysis project Ga0073936, IMG submission 87041) | Freshwater lake bacterial and archeal communities from Alinen Mustajarvi, Finland, to study Microbial Dark Matter (Phase II) - Alinen... | ecosystem: Environmental > Aquatic > Freshwater >... | reverse complement strand
AGATAATGGTTTAAAATCAGATGCAATTATTCTTTACAAGAATTATTACAAATGGGAATATTTTTATTTTGATGAAAAAGGCAATCGTCTTCAGCAAAAAACATTTGATAAAGAAGAAGAAGCATTTGATTATTTTTGGGAAAAAATACTGAGAGAATTACAATTTTTTAAAAGGCTCTGATAGCACTCATTAATTAATTTTCGAACGATTCAAACATATGCTACAATAAAAAATCAAACATTTAACCCTCAAATTATGATCCAAAAAATTAAAAATAGTCATGGAACAATTTTCCCACCTGCCCTGGTCTTTGCAGGATATGTTTTTCTGGTGTTCGGTATCATTTCCGTTATTAGCATCTGGATAGCAGGAATGATATTGATTATTTTAGGAGCATTTATTTGTTTTTCTTATTCAGGAATTGAGATTGATGTAACCGAGAAAAAATACAGAGAATATACTTTTTACTTCGGCATCAAAAGCGGCAAATGGATGCAGCTTGACAGATTTTCATTCCTTACCGTTTTGTGCAACAGAGAAGTCTATGAAGTTCATAGCAGAGCAAATGTTACCACTTCTGACAGTGAGAAGTTTTACGATGTTTTCATGCTCGACAAACTTCACAGGGAAAAGCTTTTATTAAAAAGGTTTAAGAATGCGGAACTTGCAACTGAATATGCTAAAAAAATCTCCATTGAGTTGAATATGGAATGTGCAAAATATAATCCGGTTTTGACAACGGCATCAAAACTTAAGCGTTACAGGAGATGAAAAATTCCGCCGATCCGCCGACAGGGATTCCGCCGACAGGGATTTGCAATCCCTGTCGTTCTACTATAAGGATTTTTAATCCGATTTATAAAATCTTTTCATACGCACTCGTCAGACAGAGCGCGAACTTTCAGAAGAACTCCACCCATGATTTCAAACACTTTGTTATGAGTTGTGTGTACTTACCAGTTTATTAAAAGTAGTAATAAACCATTTCAGTCTTTTGATAACATGAAGAATAAGATATACTGAAAGAATTATTGCAAGCTTATCATGTATCTCAATGAAAGTCTTTCGCAGCATTAAATCGCCTTTCATTAAATCAATAAACCAGGGTATCAATCCGGTGATAGCAACCAGGATAAAAACAACCGATAAGGTCAAAACTTGTCTGTTTTTAGCCACGAGCTTTTTCCTGATGACTACTTTATACCATTTCCAATGCAGAGAAATATGGAAAATCATTAATATCGAGAGGATGATAATTGAAATTTTATGAATATCCGACCAACCATTATAACTTATTCCAAGAACATGGTTATTTAAAGCAATTTTCCCATGGTGGCCAATATGATATTCTACCTGGATGAGTAATCCCGAAAAAACTGTCAATAATCCTAAAATAAGTAACCCGGAATTGATAAACAAACTATAAAAAATGCTTTCCCAATTTGACGATCCTCTTTTCATTTGATTACTTTACAAATAGCCTCAGAGGAGCAGACTTTAACGCATTTCAGACAGCCTGTACAATTACTAACATTTGCAAATTTAACATGTTTATGCCATGGAATATTTATTCTCCTGATTACATTGTTTGCACAAATTTCCTGGCATTTCCAGCATGCTGTACATTTATTAGTATCGAGTAAAACAAATGCTGTACCTGCATGTTCTCTTTTGTTGAATCCTTGTCTCATATTCCAATAATTTGTGAGCAAAATTCTTCAAAAGTCAGCGTCCAAACGATAACAATTGTTAAGAAATGAGACCTATTTTCTGTTTCTTATTCGGCTAAGTGAAATTGGAGTTATTCCTAAATAGGAAGCAATATAATGTTGTGGTACCCGTTTGATTATTTCAGAATGATTTTTGATTAAATCTTCATACCGCTCTTGTGGAGTGTCTTTTATCCGTGAAAGAAAAAGTTGTCCATAATTCCTGAAACGCTGGAAAATAAAATCATGAAAAATATCTTTAAATTCAGGGTAGGCTTCAAAAAGTTGTGTAAAGTCATTTTTTGCAATTGAAAAAATAATCGAGGGTTCTATGCTTTCAATTGTAAACAGACTTGGTTTGATATTCATCAAACTGTCAATAGAAGCAACGGGCTGTCCTTCAAAAAAGAATTGAAAAGTAATGTCTTTTCCATCTTTATTGAACCACTCACGCAAACAGCCTTTTTTTATGAAATAAATGTTGTTTGCAATTTCTCCCTCATGCAATAAAACTGTTTTAGAGGCAATTTCTTTTTCAAAGAATGCCTTCTGAAACTTTGCCCGGTTCTTTTCATCCCTTTTTATTGCATTTATTAATTTATCAAACATTATCAGTTCTTTTAGAGTTTCCACCGACAGGGATTTGCAATCCCTGTCGTTCTACTATAAGGATTTTTAATCCGATTTATAAAATCTTTTCACACGCACACGTCAGAGACAGAAAGCGAACTTTCAGAGAAACACCAACAAAATCCTTAATTTCCAATCATTTTTTATTTATTATTCGTTTGTGCTCCTTCTTCAGCACAGCAGGTTTTGCATTGAACACATTTTGGAATAAAAGTATCTTTTCTTTGAGAGTCATATTTATCAGATCCTGATTTGCGTACCACCATTTATAAAATTCCACAGGTTTATTTGAATAAGGGACAAGAGCCTGAACAGGGTAATCATAACCTGTAAATTTTATTCTTGTTTTCAATCCCAACGCCTCGGCAAAATATTGCGGATGGAACGCTCTTAATTTTGAAATCAGGATAGCAAATACATCTGTATTAACCCTGACATTTTTAGCTCTCCTAAATTTATCGAATGAAACAGGATCTTCAGTTAACCACCTGGAAATGCTCATGGTTTTCAACCCCGTTTCGGTTTGGATGATCATGAGGTCGGTCAAAAAATATGTTCTGTTGCTATCAGGATTAGAAACAGGAATGATTGTTTCGTGGTCTGAATTTGAATGATCTTCTGTCATGGTTGATTCTATTTAAAATCGCAATTTTATCAGGTTTGCAATTGCTGATTTATCCATTTGTGCGATTATTCTTTTATGAATTTCCTTGTCGCAATTCCCTTGTCTGTCTGAAATGTCGCATAATAAAAGCCCTTTACAAAATTTGAAATATCTACAGATGTTTTTGTTTGAATGAGTGCTTGCTTGGATAATAATTGACCTTGTATATTGTAAATCGAAAGTGTTGCAACTTTGTTTGGGGTAGCGGTTTCAATAATCAGATTGTTTTGTGCAGGGTTAGGAAAAATATTAAAGTCCCGGGGATTATACTCATTTATGCCTGCTATCTGCACATAGATCATATTGGAAGTGTCCGAAATACAACCATTGGTGTCAGCCACCACTGTGAAGTAATATCCTGTTGTATATGCAATATAGTACTGCAATGTATCACCCACAAGCAATACGTTTCCCAAGGAATCACGATAATACCACTGATTACCAAGAGGAACATTGGAAACCAATGAGTCATTATTCACAAGCGTAACCACAGGTGTTGGAAATATAGTAACCATTGTTTGAACAGGAGGGTCTGCTTGTCCATTTACTGTCATTATCATTGTATAAATTCCTGAATTTGCATTTGTAGCATTTGGAATTGAAGGGTTCATCAAAGTTGAAGTGAATCCGTTAGGCCCGGTCCAGCTATATGTTGCACCGTTAACAGGATTTCCAACTGTGAGGTTCAGTGTCTGCCCTGCACATAAGGGACCATTATTGGCAATTAATGTTGCAATCATTGAACAATCCGTACTTCCCGGTCCCATTACCTGTGAAAAGAAAATATTACAAGGAACATTAGAGTAATTTGAAATCATTAATAAGTAATACTGGCCGGTGTAGGCATTTGGAATATAACACCACTCTACCGAGCTTACATCATAGCTGCAATCAACAACGTTCCCACTTGGATAACCACCACCTTGTCCTGACGCATGATGACTGGCAAGACCAACACCTCCGGTAAGGGAATCGCAGGCTGGCGAGGGTGTAAATGGCCCCCAACAACAAAAATCAACGTCATTGGTACTGTTTCCTCCCACCATCTTAATTTCAAGGTTTCCCGGATTTGCTATTTTCAAATAATACCATGCAGGGTTTGGTTCCGACCCAAGGCAACTATAACTTGGACCTGCTTGAGCAGTACCCGAATTTACTCCGGCAGGATAACTATAAGTGCTGCCGGTGCAAAAAGGAAAAGCAGTTGAACATAAATTATTTTGCGAAAAATTTCTTCCTGGGATGAATAATAAAACTAAAACGAATGACAGATAAAATATCATTGTCGGTCTTGATGGTTTATTTTTCATAATAAGTATTTATAAAAATGGTTAAAAATAGGTTCTTGTAAGATAGTATTGTCAACGGTTACCTCCTGTCGAATGATGATAATACAAGCAAAATTGTTTCCTTTATTAATATCGTTATAATAGGGCCGAAAATTATCCTGTTAAAAGCAAGTGTCACAGTGCACGTTTGAAAGAAGTAAATTCAATAATTTGTTTCATGTAATTGTTTTTTAAAACCCACCGCCAACAAACTAATACGACACGCAGGATTTCGTGATAAATTTACCACTAAGGGCACCAGGTTCACTAAGCTTCACTAAGAAATTACTTAGTGTTTCTGAGTGTTCTGAGTGATCTTAGTGTTGAAAAGAAAATTATCCTTTAATCTATCCTAAGTAAATTTTTTCCAAAATTACAAAAATTATTTGCACCTTATATATTTTACATCAAAGTTTTCAACAATGGGAAAAACACAGCAGGGATGAATTTTTCCCGAAACTTTAGTTCTCTTTTAATTGTGAGAATTAAAAATCAGATTCGCGCCACCTCTGAAAAATCCAACTCTATAAACATGTAATCCGGGATTAAAGAAACCTGTCAGCGTTTTTTCAACCTGACAGCGTTTTGTAAACAAAAAAAATCTCATTTTCGAAATGCGGCTATAGCCAATTACCCTTTTTGATCTTTATTCATTTCATTAAAATGAACTGCAATAAATACCACCCATTATTTTAAGATCATCACTTATTCACAATTTGAAGAAGCTTTTTCAGATCTTTCACTTTACGCTTTTGGTCAATTTTGCTATAGATGGCTATCAGTTCGCTGATGTGAATGGAAATAATATCAAGGTTTGAACATGGTAAAAAATATTTTTCCTGAGGCTCAACTTTAATGTCCATCAGGTATCTCTCCACTTCTTTCCTCGAAAATATTGCTCCCTTATAAAACGGGTTGATATAAAACCTCACGTCATTTACCTGTGGCTGCCCCTCCCCTTCTTCAGTTTCGTCCATAAATGCAAGAATAAACTGACCGGGCAGGTCAACACCGTAAACCGGTAAATGCAATTGGCGAGCGATGATGATATACAAAATCCCAAGCGACACAGCATTTCCCTTGTGGGTTTCGAGAAGTGTATTCAGGTAGGCGCTTTTCAGATCATAAAAACTTTCAGTGTTCCCCGTAAAACCGTTCGTATCATAAATCACATGGTTGATAAAAGTGATCTTTTCAGGGTCCGGTTGCTGGTCATTCAATTGAATCCAGATGTCACGAAGGATGATCTCGATCTGTGTCCTGATGTCATCTTCCTTCACTTTGTAATGTTCCAGGCGGGCAAGGCGGATACACATCTCAATCATTTCATAATCGTCCAGGTCCTTCTTTCCTTCAAGATCGGCGCAGAGTGCAGCAAACTGTATCTCATAATTTATTTCCTGCAGGCGTTGAAGAACCATCGAATCAAAAGTGTTCTCACTTTTCTCAAGCAGAACAGGAATGGCAGCAGTTCCAAACGAAAGAATTTTCAAAGCTATTCCTTCAAATATCTCCTCGCTCGGCTCATCAATCAGGCTGACCAAAGCATTAAGTTCACTTTCGTCCTTTTCGTTCATGGATGTTGGGTGTTGGGTGTTGGGTGTTGGATGTTGGATGTTAGATGTTGGATGTTAGATCTTGGATGTTGGATCTTGGATCTTGGATCTTGGATCTTGGAATTTGAGACTTGGATCTTGGAATTTTCACGCAGTGATTCTGTCCAGCACCATCTGAATCATTTTTTCAACAGCCGGATGATAATCCTTGCTGAATTGTTTGCTCACGCGGTTAGCGATGATTGTACAAATTGTGACAGCCTGATGCCCGAGCACAGCGCTCAATCCATACAATGCCGAAGTTTCCATTTCGAAATTGGTGATGCGGTTTCCTTTACAATTGAAAGTTTCCATTTTCTCATTCAACATCGGATCCAGAGGAACAATTCTCAGTTGCCTGCCCTGCGGTCCATAGAAACCTGAAGCAGTTGCAGTGATACCTTTAAACAACCCTTCACCGAGTTTCTTCATAAGAATTTCAGAGGCTCTGACTGTGTATGGCCTGGCAAGTCTTTTGCCCCAACCTGTATGCTCCATAAATGCTTCGGTTATTTCATCGCTGAAAATATTTTTCTCAGTCTGATAAAAATTCAGCAATCCATCAAGGCCAAGTCCGTATTCCGACATCACATAATTATCAACAGGGATATCAGCCTGCAGTGCGCCCGATGTGCCGAGCCTTACCAAATGAAGACTGGTTTTATTTTCTTTGATTTCACGATTGCCAAGATCAATATTCACAAGCGCATCAAGCTCGTTAACGACAATGTCAATATTATCAGTCCCGATACCCGTTGACAAAACAGTGATCCTTTTTCCATTGTAAGAACCGGTGTGCGTCAAAAATTCCCTGTTCTGTATCCTGCATTCAATATTTGTAAAGTGTTTGGAAATCGTCTCCACACGGCCCTGATCGCCTACAAGGATAATATTGTTTGCAACCTGTTCAGGGTGCAACATCAGGTGATAAATACTGCCATCAGGATTGAGTATAAGTTCTGTTTCCGCAATTTTTCTCATAAGTAATATTAGATTATGACGAACAAAATTCGTTATTTTGCACGTTTTAATTAATGCAAATATAAAAAATAATCCCCATACCCATTCTTTAAAGAGTACACATTAGAACAAAATGAAAGGTCATTATAGTAACATACTGGTGCCAACAGATTTTTCGGAGCAGTCACTTCTTGCACTTGAGCAGTCGTTTACACTGGCAAGACTGCTGAATGTTGAGATCACGTTATTGCATATTTTTGAGAAAACCAACATTCATTATGCATTTGGTTTATTATCGCGTGAGCCAAGTGAAGAAGAGTTGAACAATAACCAGGAATCCTGTTATGCCCGTTTACTTCAAATTGCCGAAAGTTCTTCAAAAAATTCTTCAATAAAAGTCAATCCTTTATTGCTGAATGGAGTGGTTCATGAAAAGATTCTTGGTGTAGCAAAAGACATTTATGCCCGTTTCATTGTCATGGCCACCAATAGTTCAGATCCTGACAAAAAGAAAGCATTTATCGGAACCACCACCGCGAATGTTATACTCACAGCTCCATGTCCCGTCCTGACATTTAACGGAACAAACATCAGGGGAAATTTTGAAACAATTATTCTGCCGCTTGACCTGACCAAACAAACTCAACAAAAAATAACCAAGGCCATAGAGTTTGCCAAATATTACAACTCAACAATACGCGTAGTCTCTGTTCTACTCACCGACGAACCCGATGTTGTGAACCGCCTTACAGAACAACTCAAACTGGTGAAAGAATACATTGAGAAGCGGGACATTTTCACGACTGCAAAGATCATTCATGGCGATCCTGCTGCCGGCGGACTCACTTCATACATTATTGATTTCGCATACGAAAATAATGGCGATCTGATCATGATCATGACACAGCAGGAAGTTGATGCACGGGAGCAATTTCTCGGATCCAGTGCAAAGGCTTTTATCACCAATGCAAAAATTCCGGTGCTTTCAATTACACCGAAATAAAAAATTCTATAACCGGAAATGAAAGCAAGAATTACACATGATTTTTTTATTTCAGGATCAATGGTGACATTTTTTTAAACGGGTAAAGAAATCCGTAAAATCTTTAAAAGATCAAACTCTGGCAAATGGACATAAATTCTATTCATACCGTTGTATTTATTGGCGCAGGCAATGTTGCATCACATTTGTTCGAAGCTTTTCAGAACACAGGACGAACAGTTGTTCAGGTGTACAGCCGCAGCGAGATCTCAGCGAAAACACTTGCTGAAAAATATGGAACACCATACACCTGCGACCTTGAACAGATCAATAAAAATGCCGACCTTTACATAATCTCGGTCAGTGATGCAGCGCTGCCATTGATTGCACAGACAATGAAAACCGGCGATAAACTTGTTGTGCACACTTCGGGGTTTCACTCAATGAAAGCTATTGAAGGAGTCTCTGAAAATATCGGAGTTTTTTATCCGCTACAAACTTTTACCAAAAACAGAGCTGTTGATCTTCTCACGATACCTTTGTGCATTGAAGCGAACAGCAATGCAAGCCTTGGTTTGCTCGAAGACCTTGCCCTTTCATTTACTCCGGATGTGAGAATGATCAATTCACTGCAAAGAAAAAAAATTCACCTCGCAGCAGTCTTTGCCTGTAATTTCACAAATCATTTGTACCGGGTTGCCGAAGAAATAATAAGCAGTTGCGATGTTCCTTTCGACATACTGAAACCATTGATAAAAGAAACTGCCAACAAAGTCATGAATATTCATCCACACGATGCACAAACAGGCCCCGCCAGAAGAAATGATGCAGCAGTGATGGAACAACATTTGAAAATGCTGGACGATGATGACAACAAAGAATTGTATGTAAAGATCAGTTCAATGATCAGGAAAGAATTTGAAATATGAAAGTGGAAATTTGAAATTATGAAGCTAGCACTGGCTATACGAAACTTTGAACCTTAAACCTTGAACCCAACAACAAACAACAAACTACTAACCTTTTCAGCGCATGAGCAATTTTAAAGAAAAACTTAAAAACATCACAACCTTCATTTTTGATTATGATGGCGTCCTTACCAATGGCAACGTTATTCTTACTGAAACCGGCGAGGCTTTGAGGACAGCGAATGTTAAGGATGGTTACGCCATGCAGTATGCAATTAAAAAAGGCTACAGGGTTGCTATTATTTCCGGGGGTATTTCACAAACCATCTCGAAGAGATTTCTTGCACTTGATGTACGGGATGTATTCCTGGGAGTGTGTAATAAAATTGAAGTGTATAAAGAATATCTCGAAAAAAATAATCTCGTGAATGATGAAATATTATTCATGGGCGATGACATTCCCGATTATCATTTGATGTGCCTGGCAGGAATGCCCACCTGTCCGTCCAATGCTGCAGAGGAGATCAAGTCCGTTGCCAAATATATTTCAAATATTAAAGGCGGCGATGGATGTGCGCGCGATGTGATAGAACAGGTGCTTAAAGTGCAGGGCAAATGGTTCGACACTGAACATGCTTTTAGCTGGTAGTTCCGATATTCATGAAGATTTGTATTTTTGAAGAAAATTAAAAAATAAGATGCTGCCATTTTTCAAGCTCATCCGCATTCAGAATTTGTTTATTATTGCGGTAACGCAATATCTTTTCAGGTATGCCATCCTCATACCCGTCATGAATTTTGAACACATCAATCCCATGCTTAGTCATTTTAATTTCGCCCTGCTCGTGCTGTCAACAATACTGGTAGCAGCCGCCGGCTATGCAATCAATGATTATTTCGACCTCAGGATTGACAGGATCAATAAAAACAACAGGAATGTTGTTGGCAAAAATTTTTCCCGGCGAACGGTAATAAAATTTCATTTCGCATTAAATATTGTAGCGATCATTCTGGGGACATGGGTAAGTTATAAAGCCGGTTCACTCAAACTGGCAACGATCAATATCGTGATGGCAACATTGCTGTGGATGTATTCAGTGAAGTACAAAGCTTATTTTCTCGTGGGTAATATGCTGATCGCATTTTCAACTGCAATGACCATCATCGTTGTCTGGTTGTTTGATACGATCGCTATCAACAAGGCAGGGATGATTATCATTAACTACTCACACTTATTAAATATTCTCATCTGGCTCTTTGTCGGGTTTGCTTTTGTTATTTCAATGATCAGGGAGATCATCAAAGATGTTGAAGATTTTGAAGGCGACAAAAAAGTTGGCTGCTCTACAATACCGGTGGTCATTGGAATTAATAAAACAAAGTATCTGTTGATTGCTCTCACCTCCTTATCTGTGCTGGCTTTATCGTTCATTGATTTTAAAGTTTACAGAACTTTTGGATTGAATTTTCCGTTCTGGTATATTGCAGTTGCAGTAGTTCTGCCTTTCATTTATTTGCTCTATACAACCATCAAAGCAAAAGAAAAAGAAGATTATTCTTTCATGAGCAGGGTCACCAAATTCCTTATGCTTGCAGGAGTCCTTTCAATGACATTTATTTTCCTGAAGTTTTAATTTCATTTTGATGCTACACGAAAAGCTTAAAGACTACAAAATAATTCTGGGTTCTCAATCACCGCGCCGACAACTATTGTTAAAGGGTCTTGATATTCCTTTTGAAGTAAAGGTAAAAGAAACCGAAGAAAATTTTCCTCCTCATTTGAAAAGAGAAGACATTGCAATTTATTTATGCAAAAAAAAAGCCGCAGCTTTTGAAAATGATATTGATGATAAAACTCTTTTGATAACTGCAGATACCATCGTCTGGATCAATGAACATATATTGAACAAGCCCAAAGACCATGCGGACGGAGTGGAGATACTGACAGAACTTTCAGGTAAGATGCATGAAGTGATCACAGGTGTGTGCCTGAAAACAAAAAATAAAACAAGTTCATTTTATGCACTCACAAAAGTCTTTTTCAAAGAACTTTCACTAAAAGAAATTGAGTATTACATTTCAAATTATAAGCCCTGGGACAAAGCCGGCGCTTATGGCGCACAGGAATGGATAGGCTATGTTGCCATTGAGAAGATTGAAGGCTCGTACTTCAATGTAATGGGGCTGCCAACACGTATGCTTTATGAAGAACTAATGAGGTTTTAAAGCATTTAGTATGTCTTGTTTTTTTTACTAATTTTGGGCACTCAAATTATCTGCTAATAAATTTTTTTTTACTTTAATTTGGTTAATATGAAATTATGTGGTATTTTTGTCAAGGAATTTAAAGCTAAAACTTAAGACTTTATTAAATTTAGCGAAAAAGAAGTAGCATTTATTAATATAGTTATTTGTTTTAGCAATAATTTCATCAATTATAGAGTTCTATTAAAAACTAGAATAATTAATCAATAAATTAAAAACAAACAAAACAAAGTAAAAATTAATCTTAAAAAAAAAAGTTATGGAAATTAATATTGAAAAAGCACGTTTCGCTATCAAGAGATTGCGGACATTATGCCATCCAATCAATCGCAGAATCGTTACTCTGCTTGAGACCGAAAAGGAACTGGATGTAACTGACATTTACGAAAAACTGCGTCTGCAGCAGCCTATCGCTTCTCACTATCTGATAGAACTGAGAGAAAGAGGCATCTTATTATCAAGACGCGATGGTCGTAAAATTTATTACAGTGTTAACCCTCTCTTCGTTGATCAACTCAAAGAAGGCGTTGAAAGCTGTGTAAAAATTGAGATCATAAAGTAAAACTTTAAAATTAAAGTTTAATTCAGGGTCACACTCTTCACAGGGTGTGACCTTGTTTTTTATAACAAACCTTCTTCAGATTTTTGTTTCTCCTGCAATCATTTTTCTTTTCTCTTTGCCTGACTTTTTATATGTAGATTTGTGAATCAAATTTTACTATGCATTGTAATTTCAATTCTCATTTTTTTAGTATGGTTAATCCAAACACAAAATAAAAAAACCTATGAAAAACCTTATCATTACTGCTGTCTGCTTATGCCTGATATTTAATTTCACTGAAAACCTGTCAGCACAAACTATCCATCCGTTTCCACAAAAAGAGTTGAACGACCTTACTGCAGCAAGGCTTAAACAAAACAATATGCAACCTGTTCTGAAAAGCATAAGCGAAACTCCGGCTCAGCATTCAGTATTCAAAACACTTCAACAATTGCAGGTAAAAAACATTTTCAAAAATCATTCTCCAACTTCCATTGATACCATTACCATAGGTGGCGATACTTTGATTGTCGGTTACACGCCAAATGACACATTGAGAATTACCGGCAACTGGACACATATTGGCCCCATCATCGTTTTGAACAGCGGTGTCCTGATCTTTAAACATGCGAATGCAACCATTGTAGGCGACATCTATGTGGCAGGTCATGGAAAAGCTTTCTCCGATTCCTCATCAATTTATCTCCCCCAGCAATATTTGTATCAGCGAAGCATCGTGGTGGTGCAGAATGGATATTTGAATTTTTCTAATACTGTTTTTAATTATGGCGGATTTTCGCACAGCTTCGTGGTGCGCGATTCTGCAAATGCTTTTCTGACGAACATCACGAACAATGATTACACCACTACCGGTTTGAACGGACATGCCAATCTGACAATCAATGGCAATAATCTAACAGGTGAATTTATCATAGACGATTATGTAAACCTCCATCTCAGGCATGCTACAAATGCACTGTTGTGGCATCAGTTCCCCGACACTGCTGTCATCAATCACAGCTTTCCGAACGGAACCACTGTGAATTCATACGTCTTCAACAAAACCACACCCGGAGTAAGCGGTATAGAATACAATGTTCAGGTTGATACTTCTTATAATATCCAGTGGTCGCTGATGCCCGTTAATGGTTCGACTGTGACAATTTCAAATTCCACTGTTCGCGCCGTGGGGCTTTGGTTTATGGGTGCAGATAGCTGCACTGTGTCAGGATTGGTGAACAATTCAAACTATTCGAATTTCACAGCTCCACTGACCGACCGCAATCTTCAGTTTATTAATTCCAGCGTGCAGACATGGAGTTTGTACCCTATGCAGAGTTCTGTGGTCAATCTTTCAGGAAGTATCGTTGGCGAAATCGGAACTGAAGGAACTTCCAAACTCACTGGTACAGGTTATGTGGTGGATGGTTCCGGGGGTTATTGCTGGTCGTCGGATTTTTCTTTTCTGATAAACTCGAACACAACGGTTACTTCATTTGTACGAAGCGAAAGAAATTCATTTCAGATTTTTGCTTATTGCACTGAGAGCAATGGGGTGCCTACTGCAATCGGGCAATCATTATTGATGGTAGTGCAAAGTATGATTCCGCAGAACCCTGTTCCTTATGATGCAAGTTGCGTTTGGTTCGCCAACATTTCTCAGCCTTCAAGCGCTTATGTTGATTCCACAGTCTCCATAGTAGGTTCGGCGTTTATCAACAAGACAGCAATAAGTCCTTATATGGATTTTGGAAGTTACCGTGTATGGTATCAAAAATCAGGTGACACAGTCTGGACAGCAATCAACAATCCTGTCTTCACAAAAGTGGATAATAACATTCTTGCATCATGGAACACACACGGACTTACAGCAGGTGCATACGTTCTTCGCCTGGATATGCGCGACAACCTCACAGACACTGTGGATGCAATTAAAGGAGTAAATCTTCTGCCTGAAATTCTTTTATCAGATGGGGAAACAATGTCTGAAAATAAAATCAGCATTTATCCGAATCCCGCAACGGATGTACTAAACATCAGCACCGGTCTCAAAGCTACAATTGAAATTTCAAATATTGAAGGACAAATTTTAAAAAGTCAGAACACAAATGAAAACACTATTCCTATTGACATATCAGACTTTTCGCGGGGGATGTATTTTGTGAATATTGTTACTACAGAAAGAAGGGTTGTGGAAAAGTTTATTAAAGAATAAAATGCTACAAGAAAAAGTCCGGGTGCGACTCAAAGTCGCGCCCGGACTAATGCTCTTAGAGGTATCCAATCTTAGGAAACCGTTTTTTATTCTACATAAACGCTCTTGTCTTTTGGATATTTTACGGTATAGGAAAACTTGAGTTTTTTAGTTTCTGCACTCGCCAGCTTCATTGTCCATTTGAGCGAACCTGTTGTTTCATCATAGGCTGCTTCAGGAGAATCGCCTTTTTCAATTTCAATTTGCTTGTCAGTTGTCAGAGGTATCTGATCTTCCACAACAATATTTACAGGCGTCTTCTTTTTATTTCTCACATCTATTTCCCATGCCACAGCCACCTTGCGATTGGCGCCAACAAGTTTGGTTGAAGAAAACTCTTTTTGTTTAACTCTTGTCACCACTATATTTTCATCACGGCCTAAGGAAAAGTCAATAGTGTCTTTTGTGTTTTTCACGTCGAGATACGATTTGCCAATGTAGGTTCCTTCAAAATAAAGATTGATATATCCTGATAAGAGGTTGTAATTTTCCCAGCCTGTAACCTTCGCAAGCAGGAATGCTGAAGGATCAAGTTTTGGTGCGCAATAGTACTGATAGGTTGCAGGCAAAGTGTTGCTCTGTATATCTACAACTGTGTTTTTGCCGCCTGAATTTATTGTGTAAGGAATGCTGATGTCAAATTCAAAATTTGTCGCATTTACATCAACAGATGTATAACTTGAAGTGGTCTCAGCTTTCACAGGTGTGTACATTTGTGCTTTCGGTGCATTGGATTTATCTTCACTCTTTTTTGTCTCCTGGTCAGCAGTAACTGTTACTTCGTTCATAGTACGGTAATCAGAAGTGTAGTTATTATAAATGTAGAGGTACCAAGGGTTGATGATTGGTTTTGATCCCGATTGTGTCGGATTTCCTGTTGACAATGTCAGCGTAACATTTTTCCAGTCTTCGCCTGTTGTCTGATAAACGTTGGCTTTATAATCAAGTGATATCGGATTGTCAACATTGGTTGCACGCAAATCATACGTGGCATACCAGTAGGCTCCGGAGACTGCATAGGTCAGTTCAAATGTAGCGGCAACCCTTGTCTTGGCTGAAACGGCAACAGTGATCTCACTTGTCGGAATGTTCAGTTTTGCATTTTCTGTAGCGAGCTGGCTTGTTACTTTTGTAATGTTCTCTTTAATTTTGATGATCTTCGCATTTGTGATAAGCAATTTTGAACTGATGTCAGCAAGGTGTGTGCGGAAATAGTCAGCCAGCGTTTTAACATCCTCAACTTTGACTCCGGTATTTGCTCCGCCTATTGCCTGATTTGCGATGATCATTGTCTTTTCTTCAGTATAGACATTGAGCATGCTCTGCTGAAACAGTAGTTGTGTGTTGTACGACTCAAGCGAATCTTCCATCACCTGCACTTCTTTTGTCTTCGTTTGTGAACTTAAATAATCGAGTTGTTCCGACACAGAAAGTATGGTAAAATCACCGGTCCCTTTTACCTGGATACTCGAAGCATTTACATATTGTGACAATCCTCCGAATACAAAGTACGATTGCCCGGCAGGTATTGTTGCGCTGGCTGTTCTTGTTACCTGTGCACCGCTAAGGAAAACGGTGACCTTTGTTATTTCCGACTTAACCGGTATTTTATCATCATCAGCTTTTGTGACCATGTTCATGCCCAGGACCAGCATGAGTGTTAATGCAATGTTTTTCATAATTTCAATTTTTATTATTTTAATAATAGGATGCAGGAATTTAAAATTTTCACAAACTTAATTAATAAAATTCAGATGGACCTGTTT